>Ga0187783_10002822_pt1 | contig 12866 bp, 9 predicted proteins | sample 1015_SJ02_MP02_2_FD_132471 | JGI IMG/M metagenome (GOLD analysis project Ga0187783, IMG submission 132471) | Tropical peat soil microbial communities from peatlands in Department of Meta, Colombia - 1015_SJ02_MP02_20_MG | ecosystem: Environmental > Terrestrial > Soil > Wetlands > Peat | place...
ATTCAACACGGTTATCAGCATACGTTTCTGATCGGATACTCAGTAGGTGGAGAGGCTGGGGTTACGGAGCTTGCGTTGCGCGACCCTTCCAGTTGGACCGCTTCGGATGGCCTGATTTTAATTACGGTGCCTCTGCCGAACGGTGCGATTGAGGCTGCTCCGAATATTCATGCAAGCATAATGTTACTGTACGGCGGCAATTTGCCGGATTACGAAGCCTCGGGGATGCAATTCTATCAGGCCGCTCCAACTGAGGGATGGCATGGTTCATCATACTTCCATAAAGAATTTCACGTTTTTCAATACGCTGGGCACGAAGTTTGGACTATACGCAATACGGGCGCATACGATCCGGAAGCTTTTGAGGTAACCGTGAACTTCATTGAAACATGTAAGGCCCTTCAGTTTAAGCTGAACAACTCACAACAGACAAACGGAACTCTTAGAATAGATTCCGTTGTTGCGCCCGAAGAGGTTCCTCCGAACCAAGTGTTCTTGATTCAAGTGAATCTTACTTCAACGCCCGCAGTTAATTTGCCGACGGTCTTGATTGCATACGATAATCTGGAACAGAAGATTCTGAGTACGATGACGATTGGCAATTCTTCTACGGGACTTAATGTCCCACTGATAATCCCGGCATCGAACTACACGACCACGATCGATCTCTCAATCTTAGCGTTGCAAGGAAACAATGGAACATGGTATCCGGTGTCTACGCCTTACAATGTTGCGGTATCCGTGACAAATCTTGTAACGTTGATTGTTGAAGGAACTCCCAATTCTACGATTGTCCTCGACGCAGTTCCTTACTCCGTATCGGGCTCTGGCAAACTTCAATTAGACACATCGAGAGGAACTCATATGCTCGAAGCACAACCAGTCTGCTACGTAAACAACATGACAAGAGAGGTCTTCGTAGAGTGGGACGACGCGACGGTTACGAACCCGCGGACTATTGTTTTGACGAGGGACATGGTGGTTTCTGCGGTTTACCAGACGCAATATTTTGTTAACATGTCAACGCCCTACGGTGAAGCTATGGGATCTGGTTGGTACGACGAAGGATCGACAGTTGTGAGCAACCTTCAACCCATCATTCTCCAGCAACCATCAGTAATATTCAACCACTGGCAAGGAACTCTAACGGACTCTTCGCCGAGGATCGTATTTACGGTTAATTCGCCGACGACATCGATCGCGGTTTGGACTCCCACGACGGTCGCTTCCACATCATCCAATTTTGGGGAAATCATCTGGGTTACGGTTGGCGTCCTAGCATTCACAGCGATGTTAGTTTGGAACCTTAAACTGAACCTGTCTCAAGGCTCCCCAGACATGGAGGATGCTGAAGCCGGTCGCACCGTTAAGCATTGAAAACTGGTCTCTGTTATCGATTTGGCTACTCCCATGTTAAGTCTCCTCTTTGCCTGTATTCGGTTACGCGTGTTTCGAAGAAGTTTTTCTCTTTCTTCAAATCGACGATTTCACTCATCCATGGAAACGGGTTTTCGGCGTTGTAAACTCTCTTTAGGTTGATTCTTTCCAGCCGTCTGTCGCCAATATACTGCATGTACTGTTTTACTAGGTCGGCGTTTAGTCCCAGTATGCTCCTCGGCAGGGCGTCCCTAGCGTATTCGGATTCTAGTTCGATTCCTTTTATTATTGATTTAGTGACATTTTCTTTGAATTCTTCTGTCCAGATCTCAGGATTCTCCGCCACTATGGTATTCGTAAGATCCGCGCCGAATGCGAGATGAATTGATTCATCTCTTAGGATGTATTGGAATTGTTCTCCGACGCCGACCATCCTGTTGCTTCTCAGCAGGTGGAGCATCATCGCAAATCCTGCATAGAAAAATATGCCTTCCATGATGACGTAGTATCCAATTAGGTCGTACACGAATCGTTGAATGTTCTTGGTTCCAACAGTCGTAAAGGTGGGGTCGAGTATTGACTTTGTCAGGTCGATCACGAAATCGTCCTTCGCTTTTATGGAAGGGATCGTAATGTACATGTTGTATATCTCATCTGGATCCAAACCGAGCGAGTCGCAACAGTAGAGGAACGTTTCGGTGTGCACTGCTTCTTCGTAGGCTTGTCTCAGCAAATATTGTCTCACTTCAGGGTTGGTGATGTGTTTGTATATGGAGAGTGTAATGTTGTTAGCAGTCAAGCTCTCGGCGGTCGAGAAGAAGCCAAGGTTCCATAGAATCATTCGTCTTTCGTCTTGGCTTAGGTCGTCTTTCTTCTTCCACATCTCTATGTCTTGCTGCATAGGTATCTCTTCGGGAACCCAGTTGTTAGCGACACCAGCCTTGTAGTGAGCTCTTGCCCACTCGTATTTTATTGGAAGAATCTTATTCGGGTCGATTTCTGATGCGTTTAGGATCTGCTTCATCATGCGTCCTCGATGTTCATACTATTGGCATGCTTCGCATTCTTGTTTGTCACTCATTACGTGACCGTCTATTCTGCATGCCTGAGTTAGGTTCTCTGGCGTCGTTACTGCATTTGAATTATCCACGCTAGTTACAGAAGTCCTGTTGGTTATTTCGAGGGTGCTCTTTTCTACGTTCGATGCAGCCATCGTTCTCAGGTAATAGGTGCTTTTTAGACCCATTTTCCACGCGTAGAGATAGATGTCTGAGAGTTCGTTTCCGGAGTTCGTTGAAGTGAAGATGTTTAGGGATTGGCTCTGATCGATCCATTTCCCCCTATACGCCGCCGCTTTAATGAGCCACCTTGGGTCTAAATCGAATGCCTCTTTGTATTTGTCTTTCAGATTTTGAGGTATTGACGGAATATTCTGAAGGTTACCGTTCTGTTCCTTTATCTTCTCAAGCATGGTTCTGGTCCATAGGCCAAGAGCTTTCAGGTCATCTACAAGGAATCTGTTGATTACGGTAAATTCTCCGCTCATGTTTGATTTGACGTAAATATTCTTGTATATTGGCTCTATTGACGGAAAACATCCTGCAATGTTTGAGATTGTTGCTGTTGGCGCAATCGCCATGCAGTTTGAGTTTCTCATCCCATACTTCTTGATGGCAGATCTAACTGCGCTCCAATCCATTTTTGCAGTTCTTTCAACGTCTATAGCTATGCCTCTCTCCTTCTCAAGTAAATCCATGGTGTCAAGCGGCAATAATCCACGGTCCCACTTCGACCCTTTGAACGTCTCATATCCTCCCCTTTCTCTTGCAAGTTCTGTTGAGGCAAAGATTGCGTAATACGATATAGTCTCCATGCTTTCGTCAGCGAATTTCAGTGCTTCCTGAGAATCGAACTTCAGGTCGAGCATGTATAATGCGTCCTGGTAGCCCATAATCCCCAGCCCTACTGGTCTGTGTCGAATGTTTGACGTCTTCGCTTCCGGTGTCGGGTAATAACAAATATCGATAACGTTGTCAAGCATTCGCATCGCCGTAGTTACGGTCTCTCGTAGAAGCTCGGTGTCAAGCTTTCCATTCATTATGTGCTGTGCAAGGTTCAATGAACCAAGGTTACATACCGCGGTTTCATCTTTTGAAGTGTTCAGAGTTATTTCAGTGCAGAGATTTGAGCTGTGAACTACTCCAACATGATCCTGTGGAGATCTGATGTTTGCTGGGTCTTTGAAAACCATCCATGGATGCGACGTTTCAAACAGCGAAGTTATCATTTTCCTCCACAGAGTCTTCGCCTTCACTGTTTTGAATAGCTGCAATTTGTTCTGTCTAGCCACCTCTTCGTAGGCAAGATATTTTTCTTCGAATGCTTTCCCGTATGTTTGGTGAAGTTCAAGAACTTCGTTCGGTGAAAAGAGTGTCCAATCAGCATCAGCCATTACTCGCTTTACGAAGAGATCCGGAATCCAGTTTGCAGTATCCATATCCTGCGTTCTTCGTCTTTCATCTCCAGTTGTTCTTCTGAGATCGATGAAATCTTCAACGTCCAGATGCCATGTTTCAAGATAAGCGCATGTCGCACCTCTTCGTTTACCGCTCCTGTTTATTGCGACTGTAGCGTCGCTTGCGATTTTGAGAAATGGAATTACTCCCTGACTTTCAACTTGTGTGCTCTTTATCAGGGAACCTGTCGCCCTTACATTTGTCCAATCATTTCCAAGTCCACCGGACCATTTCGATAATTGAGCATTATCTGAAATTGCTTTGAATATGTGATGAAGGTCATCTTCTACCGTAGTGAGGTAACACGAGCTTAGCTGCGGACTTAACGTACCCGAATGAAACAGTGTAGGAGTAGAAGGGACAAATCTCAGCGACGAAATTACTTCATAAAACTTAATCGCTACGTCGTCCCTATCTCTTTCGTTAAGAGATAGTCCCATCGCCACCCGCATCCAGAAGAATTGCGGAGTCTCTATGGGTGTTTTTGATAACTTATCCTTCATGAAATATCGATCGTATAAGGTCTGAAGACCGCGATATTCTATCAATTCGTCGCGTCGCATCTTCAGATTTTCAGCGAGCTTCCTCAGGTCAAAACCAAGCATCTCCTTTGAGAGCGTCTCTTGCCTAACTGCTAGTTCGATAGCGCTAACGAACGATCGGGCATATGTTTCTTCAGCACGATCTGATAGAAGATCTTCGGAGAGCGTTTCACTGTAAAGCAGAGATAAGAAAAGTCTCGTAGTAACTGTTGAATAAATCATCGGTTCGTATTCAATGTAGGATCGTGCTGTAAGTATTGCGAGCTTAGCTATGTCTGAACTTTTTATTCCATCGTAAACTCCTAATTCACATTGCCTCAAAAAGTCTTCAACGTTTGCAACTCCTTCATAACCAAGGAACGCTTTAGCTAAGTGTCGACGCAACTTTTTTTCTTCGAATTTCTCTTTCGTTCCATTCCTCTTTGTGACTGATATGAGGCCGCTGTCTATCTGCTGGAGAATTGCTTTCTCACGCGCTTCTCTCATCTGTCGATGTCTTTCTCGGTATAAGATGTACGCTTTAGCGACGTCGTACAATCCGAAATCCATGATTGTTTTTTCAACTATGTCCTGGATCCCTTCGACGTCAGGAGTTTTGTATCCAACGTATCTCGATTCTATGCCCTCGATCACCTCGTCAGTCAGACTGCTCAAATCAATATTGTTCGCATTCCCACGCGTTGCGACAATTGCCTTTCTGATAGCGTCAGTTATCTTATTGCGATCGAACTTGACTACGATTCCATTCCTTTTCTTTACGTTAGCAAATTTCTGGGCAGGGCTCTGCGGGATAGGATCTTCGAGTAATGACAAAAATTTGCACCGGTATAAGTGATCAAATCAGAGAGCGGTACGATTCAGACTTAGTTACGGACATTTGGATCAGTCCATTCAATTGCGATGTCTACATAAGTGAAGTAACAGCAGGAATTTGGAACAAATCGGACGGAACCCAGCCAAACTATAGCGATGAGACTTCGGACAAGTCACTTTAAGTTGAGTCAAAAGAATCAGCACGTCAATTCGGTCATTTATTCATATAAAACTTCCTAATGCGTTCACAACAAAAAAATGTACATCCACCAATGAAAACCAACATGTTAATTTTTGAAAACTATCATCGACGCCAACCATTCAGCGATAACAATTTTCGCAGAGAATTTGAACTCTCGGAAAGGGATGTCTTCGCGGTAGGTTCAGTAACTAATAAGTAGAAGTTGTTTTGTGGCAGAAAGAAGTTTGCTCTTACGACGGTTCAGCCTGACGTAGGTTTCTTTTCGGATTGGGGCTGAGTAACTGGTGGATTTGCTGATGGAGGAATAGGTGTTTGTGTGCTCTGTGTTGGTGTATTCGGCTGAGGAGTCGTTGACGGTACTGTTTGAGGCGGGGTTGTGGAAGGGCTTGCAGGATTGGCAACAGGGGTAGTTGCAGGTGATGCTGGTCGAGGGATAGCTGCTGGGACTGGTGTGGATGGTTTCGGGGCTGGAACAGCGGGTTTCGCTGGAACAACCGGTTTCGGAGGCGGAGGAGGTGGTGGAACATATTTCAGTCCGAGGTAATCATAAAGCAACTGAACGCCTTCTTCGTTCATTGCCATGAATATCTGATAGGGTCCGTGAAGGTCCGTTGCTATCTTAACTATACCTTCTGGTTCTATTCCGAGTGAGGCAGTAAGTTTCGTTAACCCATTCGGGTTCTTGACTATCACGTGATTTACGCCATCCCATAAAACCTCGACTAGCCGACCGGGTAGTTTGGAAGGGAGACCTCCGAACTTCATCATCGTGTAGCCACGTTTCTTCGCTAATTCGTTGAGTTTCTTGAAATCGACAGGTCGATTGAAACGTACCCAAAATTGGTCGCCGGTCGGGTAAGGGACATGCTCTACTTTTTCGATCCCATCTACGAATCTGAGTTCGTTTAATCTGGTTTGCAAAACACTTGACATGATAGCCCTTTCCGAATCGTTGGAGGCTGATTGAATTGCCTCTTAAAGTCGTTTGCTTTCCCTTTTCGCTGTAATCGGTACATTACTTATCCCAGTATGGTCTTGTTGTTATGAATTGCAGTTTTGCTTCCAGTAAGTCCCTGTAGAATGATTTATCGTCGTCATGCATCCTAGCTAGGAGGCGGCCTGCGGTTTGTGGGCCAATCCCATAAACGCATTGCGCTATGACTGCTCTGCGGCCGTAAGACAGGACGAGGTCAGCGGAACGTCTGGTCCGGGCTAACAATGAACGTTCGTCGTCTTCGATCGCCTCACCTCCAAGTTTTCTACGCAGTATTTGGGCTAGGTGATCGGTGGACCAAGAGCAAACGGCGAGTAATCCTGAGGCGCATGATGGGCATGACGGTTTTGTAGGTAGTGATTTCACCACGAGGTTCTGAGTTAATTCGCCACAGTCAAAACAAAGCAAGTCAACCGTCATGTTATCTAAACTGAATTTTAGTCGGCTGATTGTGTCCTTTTCGATTGTTTCTGGCGCTATTAGTTCCGGAATGTCGATGTGCTTGTACAGCAAGTGATATGCTATAGGGGTTGGTTTGTCTCTGGAGTGAAAGCTTTGTATTCTAACGGAGCCGTTTCGAATTGACTTGTAAATTTCTCGAACAGATATGAGGTCGACGTGGAGGAGTAGGGCTTCACGGATTGTCTCATCATAAATTGGAGTCATGCGAAACCGTAGAGCAAGTTCTCTTAGGTTATCGCCCGTAAACATTAGACCGCGCTTGAGTGCACCGAATCGTTCAGCGATGAATTTCATGTAGTAACCGAATGGGAAGTGTCGGTGTATGATTCCGTTGAATATTCCTTCCATCATGCCAGGTTCCACGTCGAACAGTGTTGATTGAATTTCATCTAGCATGGAACCTGATGGGTTAACGGTCAATTCGATTAAGATCCGGTATCCGTCTGCCCACCATTGTCTGACTATACCTTTTCGCGAGAGAAGTTCTTCGTAGACCTCTCCGAGGGTATTGTTAACTCTGTCTCCGAAGCATGCGTGAATTATCAGGTAATTTTCGAAGGCTTCCATGACGACCTGGTTATGCGTAGGCATGGGAGCTCCGGTTTTTTTGTGGCTGATGAGTTCTTCAACGATTTTTCTTATGCCGAATCTTTCCGCCATTTCTTGTTTGGCTAATTTCTTGACGAGTTCCTCTTCTTCGTGTTCGTTTAGTTGATTGTCGATTTCAGACCGAAGTTGTCCGACTGTTTGAGCTAGGTCAAATGGAAGAGGAATCATTTCACCGTCCCATCCTGGAATCGCGGCAGTCGGGTCTTCTACTGGGGTCACGTAGACTCGTGCGTCGTCGGAGATCTGTTCTATCTGCCATACTTTGCCTTTGACGATGAAATGCAAACCAATTTTCGCTTTTGTTGCCATGAATTCTTCTCCGAGGATACCGACGGAGTGTTGAGTTGAGAGGTCTACGACCAGGTATCGGCGTTCATCGGGAATCATTGAAAGATTTTCGAAATAGTATTGTCTCGTTCTGCTTCCTCGGCGAACATATTCTCCGTCAACTTGTACGTAGCGCATCTTCTGCTGGAAATTGAGTATCTTTTGGAGTTCTTCGCGTGTTAGGTCACGGTAAGGGTACGTCTGATGCAGTAGGCCGAGTAGATCGTTTATTTTCACTTCGCCATTGGATTCAAGGATTATTCCCGCAATTTGATGTGCTAGTACGTCTAGAGCTTTTTCATGAATCATGATTGGCTCGATTTTCTTCTCTTTGGCCATTCTGACGGCAGCGATTGATTCGGCTATGTCGTCTGTTGAAACCGCTACTATAGTGCCTTCGGATATTCGACCGAGTTTGTGGCCGGATCGGCCAACTCTTTGAATGAGAGAGGATACGTGCCGAGGAGACATGTATTGGACGGTTAGGTCGACTGATCCGATGTCTATTCCGAGTTCGAGTGTTGAAGTGCAAACAAGCGCTTTGGTTTTTCCGCTTTTGAAGTCGTTCTCAACTCGTACACGTTCTTCTCTTGGCAGAGATCCGTGGTGCACTTCGACGTTTCGTTTTAGCATATGAAATTTTGAACCGAGTGTTTCAGCGTTGGTCCTACTGTTGACGAAGATTAAAGCGGATTTGTGATTTTCGACGAGTTCCCAAATTCGATTAAGTCGTGCCGCTGCTTCGGGTGCAGTGTAAAGGCTCTGCGCCACTATAACGTCTTCATCAGTTGGATGCGGATATTCGACAACATACTTCGCCTCTTTGCTGGGTAAGGTCTGGATGACTTCGATCTGTCGGTTTCCTGCGATGAATGTGGATACTTCGTTTGGGTTTCCGATCGTGGCCGAGAGTCCGATTCTCTGGAATTCGTGAATTGTGATCTTACGAAGTCTTTCTAGTCCGACGGTCAACTGTACGCCTCGTCTTTCACCTGCGAGCTCATGGACTTCGTCTATAATCACCCATCTCACATTCCGCAAATGGTCTCGCATCAGTCTACCTGGGAGTATGGCTTGCAATGTTTCTGGAGTGATAACTAGAAAGTCGGGTGGTTTGATTGACTGCCTCCGCCTGTCTTTTTGAGATGTGTCTCCATGTCTAACTTCAACCGTAAATCCTAGTTCTCTGCTCCAATATCCGAGTCTGATGAGTAAGTCTCGGTTCAATGCTCGAAGTGGAGTAATATACAGAACTGAGATTCCCTGACGAGCGTTGAGTTGAGTGAGCCGGCTGAGAGTCGGAAGAAGGACGGCTTCAGTTTTACCCGACCCTGTCGGGCCAATTAACAGAACGTTTTTTCCACCTAGAATCTCAGGAATTGCTGCAGTTTGTGGCGGAGTAGGCTCATTCATCCCGGCGGCTGCCAATGCCTCCTGAATACGCTCCGTAAGTTGAGAGAATACCGTATGTGACAATTAATCGGGCCAACTACGACCATTTAAATGGAAAGGTTAATGGAGGATTTGCGTTCGTTTTAAATAAACTGCAGTGAGACCTTAGTGGGTAGTGATTGGTGATGTATGAGTACCATGGTGTCAAATTGAGTTGGTTGGGACATGACGGTTTCAGGATCCAGAACGGAAAAGTGATCTACATCGACCCATTCAAGATCGCAGGTGGACCTAAAGCCGATATAGTTCTCGTGAGCCATGAACACTTCGACCATTTAAGCCTCGATGATCTGAAGAAAATCGTCACGCCGAACACGACAATCGTGGCTCACTCCCAATCTGCCGGGGAACTGTCAAAACTCAAGGTTAAGGAAACAAAAATCATCAAGCCAAGAGACAGAATAAAATTAGGCGAGGTAACGATCGAAGCAGTACCTGCCTACAATCTCAACAAGGGGCCGGAACCAGGAAAAATCTATCACCCGAAGGAAGACGGTAAACTCGGTTTCATCGTGACTGTCAATAACGTCAAAATCTACCATGCCGCTGACAGCGATCATATTCCGGAAATGAAGGGACTGAATCCTGACATAGCGCTCTTACCTGTGTCCGGAACCTATGTGATGACACCCCAGGAAGCAGCTGAAGCAGTCGCCAGTGTCAATCCGAAGGTCGCAATTCCCATGCATTACGACGCTATAGTCGGAACCAAGAACGATGCTGAAACATTCAAGAGACTCGTCAAATGCGAAGTTAAGATACTCGAGAAGGAAGAATGAGCAGCAGCCAAGTCAAATCCTTCCTAGCGTTCATACTTTGGAGAACTTTGGAATATACTGAGTTGTGCCGTCCGCAAGCTTGTTTGCGGTAAAGTCAGCATACAGGAGCGGATAATCTCTAATACAGATTTCCGCCACTTTATCGAAGACGATGCGAATTTCAACTTCAGCGCTCGGATGAGTACGCATCTCTATGACCCATCTTAGAGTGCGATGATTAGCAGTCCAGATTATGTTCGTTGCGATGCCGTCGGGCAAAATCCTTCGCAGTGCTGAAGTTACACGTTTTTTCTTCTCGAAAGACATTTCATCCCAATTGAATCGTCCTTCAAATTCATGATATTTTTTGGATATCTCTTCTGCAGTTTCCTGGAATTCTTTCGAATAGGATTCCAAGTCCGGAGGCAACCATAAATCGATTTCACGAGGTCGAACGTAACGGAGGCTTTCTTGGCTGATCGCCGTGCCGGCTCGGTGCCTGACCAATTCATGGGTAAATATTCTACTCACGTTAAGGAATGCAAAAGTTACCGATGCATGTTCGAGTATGCTTCCGTCTCCTTTCTCTAGAACGTTTGTTAGGTAATCTTTTGAATTCTCACGGATCCGCGTGATGTTTGGGTTTAGTCCGATACCGAAACTTTTGTAACATGATCTGCCCGCAAGTTCGATGAGAAATTCTGCGTTGTTGGGTTGTGTTTCTCGAGACTTGTCAAGCCATTCCTGTGCGGAGTAGAATTTTGCGAATTCTTTCACGCCTTCCTCGCTGAGATTTGTTTCTCCGAGTTTGATTACTTGTGGTTCAACTCGTCTCATATCAACCGCGTCTTGGCGAAGCATGCAGCAGTACGTACACAATTAGGTTTCGCATCGATTCACATTATGGTAGCGCTCGCATTTTCATCGATGTCAGTTTTTGTTGGGAATAAGGCTAAATTCCTGCCGCAGTTACTTCGATCTGAAAGGTCGCGCGGATATTGTCTTGGGCTGAAGAGAGAGCAAAGGCTCTAGATGAAATTAGGAAACTTGAACCAAAAGATAGATTGGGGCTTTACGCATCACTTATCCGAATGAATTCAGCGCTCTTCGACAGCGTCAGAGGGTGGGATACATGGCTCAGGAATCCAACTTTTATCGACACTTTTACGGAAGAAGCATTGAAAGAAATCTACAAGCAATTCAAGGACATCTGCGTGAAATTCTTGGAGGAAGATGTCAAGTGGACCGGCACAAAAGAGAAGAGTCTACCGATGGCTAAAAGAGTGATCAAGAGCGAACGCAACGAAGTGGAGAGACGATACACATAAACGACAGATAACTGTGGTCTGAGTAGGTACGTCTAATGAGCGTTGCACCGTTCGTCCAAACTCCGCTAGAAGTAGCAAAGAAAATGCTTGAACTGTCCGGACTGAAGAATGGAGAGCTCCTTTACGACTTAGGCTGCGGCGACGGCAGACTGATCATATTAGCCGCCAAGGACATTGGCGCGAAATCGAAGGGAATCGACTTGCGAGAGGATCTAATCGAGAGAGCCAAGACGGAAATCAAGCGACTCAATTTAGAAGACAAGGTCACCATAATGCGAGCTAACTTTTTTGACGTGGATATTTCAGACGCTGATGTTGTCACACTATATTTGACATCGAGCGCGAACGAACGTTTGAAGCCTAAGTTTGAAAAAGAACTCAAACAAGGTTGCCGTGTAATCTCACATGACTTCAAAGTTCCAGGCTGGAAACCGCAAAACGTATACGACGAATTGCTCGGCCATACGATCTACACATACCGTATCGGCGAGCAAATCTCTGGCTCTTCCGACCAGTAAATGAACATCCTACGCGGTAGGCAGAGGAATACAAATTCTGCCATCGGTCTTTTAATCGTCTCAAGCGCGCTTTGGGGTAGCGGTTTTGTAGCCGTCAAGATCGGATTAAGCTACATCAATCCGTTTCTTTTCGCATTCCTACGAATGAGTGTAGCTGGAGTAATTCAGCTAATCATCTTATTGTTTCTAGGAGGGATGAGAGTTCGGACTCTGAAAGAAAAATCTGTTTGGACTCTAGGATTGCTTAACGCGACCGGATTCACGCTCCAATACGTTGGGATGCAATTCACAACAGCAGCGAAGACTGCGCTTCTGATCGATATGAACGTCGTATTCGTGGCTCTATTGAGTAAACGATTTTCCAACGAATCGTTCGGATTGAGAAAACAAATCGGAGTCGTACTCGGTATCGCCGGAGCCATAATGATTACGACCGCCGGAGATCTCTCCACCCTCACTCGAGGTCAACTATTAGGGGATGTGTTAGTGTTCTCTGCGGGACTAGTATGGGCAGGTTTCATGGTGCTCCACAAGTCTGAACAGACATCGCATGAATGGAACGCCGTTGAATTGTCCGCTCTAGTAATGGTTGCTACAGCGGTGTTGCTGATCCCCGGCGCTGTCATGGCCGGAGGCTTGAACGCCGGACCGCTGACAGCTACAGCTTGGCTATGGGTTGCTTACACTGCGTTGGCGACAACAGTTGTACCATACGCTATTTGGATCGTGGCACTGAGGGCAGTTACTGCAACCATTGCTGCAGTGGTCGGAATGGTAGAGATCGTTACGACGATGATCCTATCATCTGTTCTACTCGGAGAGACGTATGGAACAGTCACTCTTGTCGGCGCGATTCTCGTGTTGCTATCCTTAATGGCGGTGGCGGAAATCTGAACGGTTTTATATCCTGCAATTGGTTAGACGAGAAGTGTAATTAGGATGAAAATGGGGCGACGTGCTTACGTAGC
>Ga0187783_10002823_pt1 | contig 12866 bp, 5 predicted proteins | sample 1015_SJ02_MP02_2_FD_132471 | JGI IMG/M metagenome (GOLD analysis project Ga0187783, IMG submission 132471) | Tropical peat soil microbial communities from peatlands in Department of Meta, Colombia - 1015_SJ02_MP02_20_MG | ecosystem: Environmental > Terrestrial > Soil > Wetlands > Peat | place...
ACCGCCGCCGTAGATGGCCGAATACGGGCTCACCGAAACTTGGAACTCCTGGATCGAATCTTCGCCAAACAAATAGGGGATGCGATTGCGGCCGATGATATCGGAGAAGTAGTTGTTAGTGGCGTTGCTACCATCCACGGTGAAATATGTGGATCCGTTTCCGTTGGCGTAGCCGGAATCTTCTCCGCCTTGCTGGCCGGCAACACTCACCAGGCCGGTATCGCCGTCGTAGCTGGTATTGGGCGTAAGCGTCATGAAGTCCGTGTATTTGCGGCCGTTGAGCGGAAGACCGTCGATTAGCGACCGATCCAACACTGTGCTGGCCGAAGACTCCGTGGGACGCAGCAGAGGCAAAGTTGCGATAACCGTGGATGTTTCTCCGCTGGCGCCGACCAGCAACTTCACATCTTGAACGGTCGTGTTGCCGACGAGAACTCGCACCAGAGCGACCACATCACGAAAACCTTCGCGAGTCGCGGTAACCGAATATGTGCCGGGCATGAGAGCGGAAAATTGGTAAATGCCGACGCGATTCGTGCGCTGCGGTTGTTCGACCCCGGTAGCGAGATTCCGCAGGGTGATCGACGCTCCGGAGACAACGGCTCCGCTGGGATCAGTGACCCGTCCGGAGATCGCCCCGGTCAAAACAACGTTCTGCGCCGCCAATGGAATGCAGGAGGCCAACCAAACACAAAACACTAATGTACGACGAGCTCGCGGAATTCTAATGATTGAAGTAGTGAATGATCTTTGTACCAAAAGCAAACGTTGGGAGAGCATCGTTGCCCCTCTTAGACGAGTCGGATGATGCATTGAACTTCCAGCAAGTGAGCTTGAAGGTTGGCTTTTCAAAAAACCGCATCCGTTCCTCCGAAGCGCTTGGGTTTTTGGTGCGACCCAGTAACGCCAGAGGCTAGCGGAAGCACATTGTGTTGCGGTTAAAGGCGCGTCAATATTCTATGTAAATTAGATTACAAAATTGTAAGTTCTCCGTCATGTTGGCGTTAGTTTCGGTCCTGTGTCAAGGCGCAACATTTAAAAAACCTCCTTTCGTTTCAAGCCGGTCAACAGAAATCCTCATCCTTTCCGCCTGCGAAATGGTCGTGTTCGCGACCGCCAGTATTTACATCCTGTGAAGCGAAAGCGTTGCAAACGAGGTTGCGGATGCATGACGGTGATCCAACATGACAAGAATGTAATCTACGTGTCATGGTGCCGACATAGCTCACCGGTTAGGTTTGCGACTGCGGGTGCTGGTGGTATTTCCCACCCACGATGTTCACACGCCCGATTCCGGTTGCGTGATGAAAAAATCCAAGGAGGAAAATGCTCCATGTCTCAAAGAAGGTCTCAAACTAACTCTCCCAACAAATCTAGAATTACGCGTCTGCTGGTCGGACTGCTGGCGATGGGGCTGAGCATTCCCGCGCTCGCGCAGTCCGTGCAGTTCCCGACGTACTCACCCGGCGAAAACCTGAGCGGGTCGCAGGGCCCGGACTACCCGTCGACCCTGCCCTACCCGTGGGTCGTCAGCGATGGCACAATCATCACCCCGGCCGGCACCCCGGTCTACCTCAGCACCACGACCCGGGCCAAGGCCATCGCGTTGAACCCCACCGGCAATCACACCGCCGCTGTCCTTCAGATGGGCTCGGTACAATCCGTCACCGTTTTCAACACCCAGACCGGCGCTGTCCTGCAGAACTTCAACCCACCGTTAGGCAACAACAGCGGCAGCTCCACCGGTATTGCCTATACGCCCAACGGCCAATACCTGCTGTTCAGCCAGGACGGCTACTACGGACCCGCCTACGTCGCCATCGCCAGCGTCGCTCCGGGCACGGGCTTGCTCTCAAACTACGCCCAAGTCAGCGTTCCGCTGGACGTCAATGCTAGCGGCGTTCTGACCAACGTTACCTGCTATCCCTACAACCCCGCAGCGAACCCGCCGTCAGGCAGCCCTGGGGGAACCACCGGCAGCATTCTTATCCCCTGCGGCCAGACCGTTTCGCTTGTGTCAGATGGTGCGCCCACTTCCTATCCGATGGGCATCGCGATCTCGCCCAATGGCACGACCGCTTACGCCGTGCTGGACAACAACGACACGCTGACCGAGATCAACTTGGCTTCGCCGGCCGAGGGTCCCGAGATCCGCGTCGGTAACGTCCCGAACAGCGTCGTGATCTCGCCGAATGGTTCCACCGCCTACGTCTCCAACGAGGGCGGGCGGATTGCGACCGCAAGCGACTTCCAGGGATATTCTAACGGCACTCCGGTCGTCGCCAGCTATCCGACTGGGGCGACGTCCACCGGCACGGTTTCCGTAGTGAACCTGTCCAGCTTCACGGTCACCGGCTCCATCAACGTCGGTCTGCACCCGACGGGTATGGCCTTCTGGGGTAACTATCTACTGGTCGCCAATACCTATAGCGACACCATCTCGGTGATTAACACGACCACCAACACGGTAGCGTGGACGATTAACTTGGATCTGCCGATCGGACTCACCCAAGGCCCCCTCGGCCTCGGGGCGAACTCGATCTCCGTCGACTCCGTACACAACATTGCCTACGTTGCGCTTTACAATGCCAACGCGATTGCCGTTGTTGACCTACCCGTTAGCCTGGTCGTGGGCCTGATCCCGGTCGGCTATGCGCCGAGCTCGGTCGTGTACGACGCGACGGACGATGAACTCCTCGTTGCCAACGACAAGGGCATCGGCACCACGGGCTTCCAGGCAACACCTCCCGAAAATTCATTTGGCAAATATTACGGCGTGTCCGACCTTAACACCCACCAGGACCTCGGGACCGTCAGCCTCGTTCCGATCCCGAACTTCTCGACCCTGGCGGCGATGACGCTGCAGGTCACTCAGAACAACCACTGGGATCTGCTGCAGAATGTCTTGAGTGCATTCGGCGGTAACTCATTTGCCACGCCGGTCGCGATCCCGGCCAACATCGGTTCTCCTTCGCTGATCAAGCACGTCTTCGTGATCATCCGTGAAAACCGCACCTACGACCAGATCCTGGGTGACGTGGTCGGCGGCAACGGCGACCCCTCCCTGGCAGTCTTCGGTGTCAACTCGACCTACTCCGTGCAGGGGCAAAATTTCCCCGTCGTAACGCCCAACGCGCACGCGCTGGTGACGCGCTTCCCGCTTCTGGACAACTTCTACGACCCGAGCCGCCAGTCGGCCGACGGTCACAACTGGATCACGCAAGCCATCGCTCCTTACTCCGACGATGTCCAGTCAGCGGACTGGCTCCGCGACTACCCCTCGAATGGCGGCGAAGCGCTTGCCTACCAGAAGGCCGGGCATCTTTGGGACACGGCTGCAAAGGCCGGCGTCTCGTTTAAGAACTACGGCGAATATATCGAGTACAACACGTTCAACTCGCCGACTTGCACCCCGACTCCTGGTTCTCCCTCGAACACTTGCGAGCCACTCTGGATCGACTTCTACAACGACTCACAGGCTTACGAGTGTGGCGCTGAGGCCCAGCTCTACAACTACAACACGGTCGCCTCGCACTCCCCGCTCCCGAACCTGATCAACAACACCCACCAGAACTATCCGCAGTTCGACCTGGGCATCCCCGACCAGTTCCGCTTCGACATCTGGAATCAGGACTTCCAGAATGACATCGCCAACGGTACGCTGCCCCAGTTGGAGTTCATGTGGATCAGTTCCGACCACACCGGCGGCCCGCCGACCTCGGTAGCGATGCAAGCCGATAACGACCTGGCCCTTGGCCGCTATGTCGACGCCATCAGCCACAGCTCTGCTTGGTCTTCTTCGGCGATCTTCGTGGAGGAAGACGACGCGCAGAACGGCGTCGACCACGTTGACGGTCACCGCTCGCCTGGCTATGTCGTTAGCCCGTACGTCATCCAAGTGCCTCAACCAAATACCAGTAACCCGCCAGCAGTCGAGGAAGTGAGCACCTTCTTCACGCAGGTCAACTTTACCCGCACGATCGAGCAGATTCTCGGCATCCCGCCCATGAACCAGTCCGATCTTGTGGCCTCGCCGATGTTCCCGCTGTTCATCAATAACCCCTCGGCGAACAACCTCCTGCCATGGACGCACGTGCCGGCTGGACTCCCTCTGACCACTGGTGTTAGCCAGACTCCGACTCAGGCGGCCATCCCCACGTGTCCTGACCCTGCCGCGGCTCCCGCGGTTAAGGTTCAGTCCACCACGCCGAAAGAGAGCCCTGCGGTTAAGGCTCTACGGGCTGGCTGGATGGCGAAGAAGGCGGCGATCTTCGCTGGCAATTATCAAAGGGCAGACGTCGAAGACTCTGACACCGTCAACCATCTCAACTGGTATGAGGCCACAGGCTTCACTCGTCCATATCCTGGCGAAAGCAAGGTTCGGCCCGCGAGCGACTTCAACCGCGTGGCGCCTACCAAAGCTGACGACGACGACTAAAACACGTTCTGACTGCAACCACCCTCTCCCCGATGACGGGGGGAGGGTTTTTTGTCGCGCTCTAAATCAAATAATGAGCATCTTGGGACGACGGACCAGGCAAGTCCCCAAATAAGTCGGCTTGCGTTGAGTGATGCAACAGCTCACGGCGGCATAATCGTCCCCGGTTTTCCAACCGTGTTAAGTGCATCACGCTCCATTTGGGCGTCACGTAACTCGTGCCTTGCCTTTCCTGTAAAATATTCGACTATGTTGAGGTGCCGCTGCTGGGGATATTTGTCTCTGTCCCTTCTCCTAACTTTTGCCACCCTAGCCGCAGTCGAGGCTGTTCCCATCTTTCGCGAGATTCCACCAGAGCAAAGTGGCGTTATCTGGATTCACCATAATGGCTTTTCCCAGAACCATTACCTGCCTGAATCGACCGGACCGGGGATCGCCATTTTCGATTACAACAACGACGGCTGGATGGATATTCTTCTGGTGGATTCTGGAACCAGCGTCTTCTACAAGCCAGATGTACCCTTGCATCCTGTTCTCTACCGGAACAACGGGGACGGTACGTATACCGACGTCTCCCGAGAGGCTGGTCTCACGGCTGACCTATACGGCCAGGGCGTGGCTGTGGGGGACTACGATGGGGACGGTTATGAAGACATCTTCATCACAGGCTACGGCAATTGCGTGCTCTATCACAACAATGGCAACGGTACCTTCACCGATGTGACCGCCAGCAGCGGGATCAAACCCACCCAGTGGGGTAGCAGCGCCTTGTGGTTTGACTACGATAACGATGGTAAGCTCGATCTGTTTGTCGGAGAGTTCGTCGACTACTCAGGTCTGCGCGTTTGTTCAGCCAGCGAATCCTACGGTGGCGAATCCGCCACCACCCAGTCGGCGTACTACTGCACACCCAAGATCTTTAAGCCCATGCCCAGCGAACTCTACCGCAACTTGGGAAACGGCAAGTTTGCTGACGTTAGCGCCACGACTGGAATCAGTTCCAAGCCGGGTAAGGCTTGGGGAGTCGTCGCCACGGATGTCAACCATGACGGATTCATGGACCTGTTCGTCTCGAACGATATCGTACCCAACTATCTCTGGGTGAACCGTGGCGGAAAGAAATTCGAAGAGATTGGAGTAGAAGCCGGGGTTGGTTACAGCAATGAAGGCGCACCGCGTTCCGGTATGGGGGTGGACGCCAGCGACTTCGATCAGGATGGCCTCCAGGATCTGGTGGTGGCCAACATCGATACCCAAACTACATCTCTTTACCGCAATCTCGGGCAGGAAACGTTTGACGATGTGAATTTGAAAACCGGGGTCGGCCAGGCGACCCGAATGCTAAGCGGCTGGGGGTTACGTTTTTTCGACTACGATAACGACGGCTGGCCGGACTTAATCCTCTCCCATGGTCATCCCGATGATGCCGTGGAAACGCGCAACGCCGGTATCGGTTACCGCCAGCCGATTCTGCTGATGCACAATCTTGCCGGAACAAAGATGGAGAATGTCAGCGCGAAGGCGGGCCCGGCTTTCAGCCAGAGGTACTCTTCTCGCGGGCTGGCCGTAGGCGATCTGAATAACGATGGCTACCCCGACGTAGTTTTTGCCGAGAATGGCGGTCCGGTTCACATTCTGATGAACACGGCTTCCAGCGGAAACAACTGGCTCGGACTGACTCTGCGACCAAAGACTACCAATCCGGACGCGGTTGGAAGCACTATTCGTTGGAGCGTTGCCGGGAGGGTTTTTTCAAAGTTGAAGACGGCGGGTGGCAGCTTTTTGTCAAGTCATGACCCGCGCGAAATATTGGGTGCCGGCAAGAATCAGATTGACTGGGTCGAAGTCGCCTGGCCGCGGCCGAGTCGACAAGTGGACCGGATCAGCAAACCGAAAATGAACCGGTATATGACTGTCGTCGAAGGCCAAAGCGCCACCGTTTCGAACTAGCTTCTGTCATCGGTTACGGGTGTAGTTCTGGAGCAGGTTTGAGTCCAGCCCCCACTTTGACACAACGGCCGATCGGAAGACTTCTCTTTATTCCGCGTTGGTGATCCAGCCTATCCTTGCCTCACCACCGGGCCGGCACAAATTTCAGAGACTCGGTTCGTGGGTCGAATGAGCTGAACGGTATCAACGCCGTTTCGGGCTCGACTGCGATTCTTGCTTCCGCGGCTGCAAGACCTTCCGCGCTGACCTGCACCGTTATGGGCTCCTTCTGATGTCGCTGCGCCTGTGTGTAGAACGCGATTCGTCCGCCCTCCAAGTGTGCTGTCGGCATGCCGAGCAGTTTTCCATTCCGGACCTGGATGTTGATGCGACGGTCGTCGTAGGGATTCACGGTACCGTTCCGATCGAGTGCATAGACGACCACCCGCGTGGCATCCGCTCCGTCAGCCACAATCGATGGGTCGTCGGTCAGAATCTGCAGCTTCTCGGCCTCCTGCGGGCTTCTCAGTTCCTGGCGAGCAACCACTTCACCATGCCGGAAAGCCAGGGCTTCCACTGTCCCCGGTCGATAGGCGTCGCCTAACTTGAATCTGAACAATGGATGCGGCAAGTGGGGAAACTCGTTGGCTTGTTGCCGTCCAATCGATTTCCCGTTGATTTTGACCTCTACTTCTTCCCCGTTGCTTGCCACCCACAGATCGGGAAAGGCCTGTTGCCAGTAACTGAGAATGTGCACCATCGGCCCGTATGGATCAGGGTCCATTTGGCTGGCCATGGCATAGGCGGCAAATCCCTTGGGCAGTCGGTAGATGTCGTCCACACAATGCGTCGCTGTTACAGCTACCGGTGTATTGAACTCCGGAGAGTTGTAGTCGAAGGCTGCCCAGCCAATCGCACCTGAAAATTCCGGGTGTGCATATAAAGCATCGAACTGACGCATCCATCTGCCCGCCGCCAGCAGCAGGACATCTTCGTCTTCCCAAACGGGGATCTGCCTTGCGTCTCCGAATTCAGTGATCAGCCAGGGCCTATCGGTTGCGGGCTGAGGAAACGGTTCTGAATAGTCATTCACCGTGAGCACTTCTTCCGGAACCATCTTGCCGTGCCAGCCTTCACTCAGCCGGGCTCCACCGGGAGCGCGCGATGGGTCGAGCTGCGTCACCAGCCCGTAGGCTCGATCGTAGAGATCGCGGTCATCGTCTTCGTAGAACGATCCCTCATTCACCCGAACACCCCAAAGAAACACGGAGGGATGGTTGCGGTCGCGAAGGATCATCTCCCGCGCTGCATTCACCTCATTCTCCTTCCATTCCGAATCCTTGCCAACATACTGCCAGCTGGGAAACTCATCCATGACGAGCAGCCCGATGCGATCGCATTCGTCAAGGAATTCCGGGTCTGGAGGATAGTGAGACGAGCGGACCGAGTTCACGCCGAGTCCATATTTCAGGGTCAGCGCATCGCGGCGCTGCAGTCGGTCAGGAACCGCTCCGCCGATGAATGGATAGGTCTGGTGCCGGTTCAGGCCGCGCAGTTGCAGAACCTGTCCGTTGATGTGAAAGACCCCGCCATTCCAATCGATCTGTCGCAGTCCGATCCAGGTAGCTTCCCGGTCGATCGCACCAGAGGGATCGCTCAGGTCGGCTTCCGCAACATAGCGATGGGGATGATCCGGATCCCACAACTTTGCATTTCGAATCGGATCAATGTTCAGCTCCACGTCGCGTTCTTCGCCGCTGTTCAACTTGACCTTGGCAGCAGCCGCTGCCACTTCCTGACCGTCGCCATCTCGTAAACGAACTCGAACCGAAGTTTCGGCCGGAGCCGGGCGATCATTGCGGATACGGATAGCTGCAGTTACCGCTGCATCCGGTCTGATCCGTTTCGTGACGTAGTACACATCTTCGATGTGCAGCTTGTCTGTGATGCGCAGCTCAACATCCCTCTGAATACCGCCGAACAGATAATACCCGTACATTTTGGGCGCTCGGCGCGCGAGCTGCCCCCGGCTGGCAAAGAAATAAAGTCCCGAAGGTGAAATCTCCGGCGCACCTTCCGGAGGAATGTGGGGCTGGATTCGTGAGTCCACGCGGACTGCAAGGATGTTTTGCTGCCCGAACTGCAGCCCGGGCGTTAAATCCACTTCAAAGGGCGTATACCCACCCTTGTGCGTTGCCAGAAGCTTTCCATTCAGATACACATCGGCCACTGTCATCACACCCTGGAAGCGCAACCGTACCAGTTTGTTCTTCCAGGTCTCGTCTGGCTGAAAATGCTTCCGGTACCATGAAACAAAACGGAATATGTCAGGGTCAAATGTCTCGGAAGGGGTGAGAATGTTCGCGTGCGGTACAGAAACCTGCTCGAATCCCTTTTCGTCTAGATCAGGGCGTTCTCCGTTCCGCAGATCGCGAGCCACATAGACCCAGCCAGTCGAAAAATTCTGTTCAATGCGCGGATTCAGCTTCACGGCCGAATCCGCCCGACATGGAACGCACGTTGCACCGATCACGATTAGAAACAGAGAGCTGAACGCTCGTGTCATCGATCTGCCTCCACCAGATGTATGAATGGCAGCATAAGCCTCATGCATGCTGAAACCGGTCTTGCCCTACTCAGTTACCTCGCCGATACGGCTGCGTTTCTCCAGCCCGGCGCGTTTTCCACGAATGATGATCCGGACGCACAGGCCGAAGATGAGGCCAACCAGAATGGCCTTGTCATTACTCCAGGCAGAACGTGGCAGGGCCAAAGCGGCCATGCAGATTAGAAGCCAGGCCATAGCAGAAATTCCCAGCGCCCGCGGAATGATCGCTTCCCGTCCTTCACCAATCGGCTCCCAGCTGTGGTGTCGATTGAGCAACGCGCAACCCACCACCATTTGGTACGTGGCGTAGGCAGCCAAACCAGAAACACCGGCAATCACGGTTTGAAATCTCGCCCACCATGTGAAAGCCACCGCGATAATGGCGGATAGCCACATCGCATTCGCCGGCACTTGATGCGAGTTAAGCGCTCCAAACCAGGATGAGGCCGGCAGTTGACCATCGCGAGCCATGGCCCAGAGCACTCGTCCTAGAATCGTCAGGTTGGCAAGGGAGCAAGCGTAAATCTCCAGCAGAATGATGCCCATCACAATCTCGGTGAATGCGCGGGAGAAATGATGGGCCATGATGTAGGCGAAAGGAGCCGGACTTGCCACAGCAACGTCCAGCGACGGGATTGCCAAGGTAAATCCCAACAGAATAATGAACCCGATAATTACACTGAAAACTTCCGACGATACGATGGCGAAGGGAACTCGGGCTTCCGGGAACTCTGTTTCTTCGGCTAAGTTTGCGGCGCTCTCAAAACCGGTGATTGTCCAAGCTGCCATGAGCGAAGAGAACGCCAACGGACCAACAAATGCGAGTCCTCCGGGATGTCCGGGATGGCTAAAGAGGAAATGAAATGAATTCGTTTTGTGCTTGACCGAAGAAATTAGCAGAAGCACCCCAACCACGACTATGACGATGATTTGAGTCATAACCATCACGTTGTTAACGATGCTGGCGATCTTTACACCCATGTGGTTGATCAACGCAATAGAAAACAGGACGATGGTACTCGCGACAATCAGGTTGGTGTCAGTAACCGCGATGCCGAACTCCGGCAGTGTGTAGCCAGCCATCGCGTAACAGACCGCAGCTAGCCCTGTGAGCACCTGGATAATCATGAGCCAACCTGCCCACCAGCCCAGCGCCTCTCCGCCGAGTTCTCGAGTCCACTGGTAGGCCATCCCGGATAGCGGTATGCGGCGAGCCAGTTTTGCAAAAACCAAGGCGAGCAAGAGCTGTCCCACCCCCACCACAGGCCAGGTCCAGATAAACGCCGGTCCCGCGGTTTCGAGGCCCGCACCGTAGGTGGCGAACAGGCCCGTAGTCACAGCAATAATGGAGAAACTCATGGCGAAGCTGGAGAACCACCCCATTTCGCGTTTGAGTTCCTGCTTATAGCCGTGACGGGCGAGCACATCTTCAGACCCGGCGCGGGCCATCGTTTCGCTAACCCGTTTTTCTTCGTGCATGCTTGGGGATACTCTATGATCTCCCGATCGCACGTTCCGCAGCCAAGCGACGTTTGAAACTTGTTTCCCGATTCACGGGAGTCAACTCAGATCAAAATACATTTCGTAGGGCTCGTGAAATCGCGTTGAATAGAAGGGTACGAATTCTTGTTCGCCGCTGAGCCGGAGATGGAACGTGTTGCCTTCTTCCCTGGCAAATTTGGACAGCGAATCTGAACCCAAAGCTCGGTTGCGCCTCACGAGAACTGCGGGACCGTAGACAAACGCAACCCGTTTCGGGTGCCAGTTGTCTATCGACGCGTAGCGCACTTCCATGGGAAGTTCAATGGAGACTCGGTCGCCGGAACTCCACTTCCGTTCCAAGTTCGCCCACGTTCCCGATGCGCAGGAAACATTTTGCCGCTCGCCGTTCACACGCATCGAAGCGCCTTTACACCATCCCGGAACGCGGATACGAAGAGGGAACTGGACCGCATTGGCACTTTGTACTGTCAGAGTGGAGCTCTGGGATTCGGGGTACGCGGTTTCTTGTTTGAGCGTGACGCCTTTCCAGGTAACTTCTGAGGGCACGAATAGGTTCACATAGAGAGCGTTGTCATCGTGAAGGTAAATCAAATTGTGGTAATCCGCGATGGCTTGCGCATAAGTACCCGAGCAGCAACACCATTTCTGATCCTCGCGATAAACCTTGGTTCCCCCGCCAACCCTGTAGTCGGAGTAATAAAAAGTATGACCATCGGATTGCATGGGCAGACCGCCTCCGATGCCGTTGTAAAACATCTTCTCAACCCAGTCGCCGTACTTGGCTTGTCCTGTGAACGACATCAGGTAGCGCGAAAGTTTGAAGATAGCCCACGAGCCACAACCGGTTTCGAAGCTGGCCGAGACAGTGTCAAGAGAATCTCCGAGGCTGCCATCCGGCGGCATCAACTCCTCGTCGGGACCGAACCCGCCGGTAGCGTAGACCTGCGTCCGTTGAAACCAATCGTGAGCATTGACGATGCTTGCAAGGTGCTTGGGGTCGTTGGTCACGGCGTACGCCATAGCAGCGCTGCTCAGCGTGTTGCAGTGGCTATAGGCGTGACGATAGCCGGGCTGAGGATTGGGCCGGTTAAATAGGCCCCAGTAATCGTCGTAATGCCAGACTTCGCCAAATTTCTTGTAGCGAGCATCGCCGGTGAGTTGGTAAGCGCGGTAGAGATTCTCGGAAAGTGTGTACCACTCGGTGCCGTCGGCGCTGAAACCTCGCTCGCCATCGCGCGGCGTGCGGCGAGTGCGATCCAGGTTCTTTTCTGCCCAGGCGGTGATCCGCTCCAGGTGGCTGATGGCTCGTTTGTTCCCGCCATGCGCGTACATATCCACAAGCCCGCAGACGGTTTTCTCATAGATATAGTGAGGAAACTGCGGCTTTCGCGAGTAGTAAAAATATCCGTCCGGATCGATCGCCTTCGCCCATTCATCGATCACATAGGAGGCCTTGTCGAGGATAGCCGCATCGTTCGTGGCTTTGGACATGCGCGCCATCCCGCTGACAAATTGACCGAAGGCGTTGAAGATATCGCAATCTTTGAGGGAAGTGTGACCGGAATCGGCCCAGTGTCCGCCGTACCACCCGATCAGCGGGGTTCCGCTCGCGGGCAAGCCGGCCCGCTGCCGGAAACCGAGGAGCAGATCGTCGTTGGGGATATTGAAGAACAGGTCGCGTGCTGCTTGATATTGCGATTTGAAACGTCCGGCAAGCAGGCGCACACCCGAGTACTCGAATAGCTCCAGCTTGCGGGACGGGTCGCCGGCGTGAAGCGCTTCGGCCCCCAGAAGTCCCGACGCACAACAGGCTCCGGCTGCGAGTTTGGTGAATTCCCGGCGATTCAGTTGTCCTGGCATTGATCTCTGTTGCGCGGTCGTATGTTACCCTCTGGCGTGGCGATTTGCTACATGATTTCGGAATTCATTCCGCATGGGTGAAAAATATGCGTTCTCAGGCTCGCTGCATTCTGTTGACCGTGGTCATAGCCCTACTGTCTTCGATCCTCGGCCAGGCTCAAACCAAGAACCTGCAGATCTATTTCATTGACGTCGAAGGCGGCCAGGCCACCCTGCTTGTCGCGCCCTCCGGACAATCTCTTCTGGTGGATACAGGCTGGCCAGGCAACAACCATCGGGACGCGGACCGCATCTCCGAGGCGGTGAAGGATGCAGGTCTGAAGCAGATTGATTATGCGCTGATTACGCACTATCACACCGATCACGTGGGTGGAGTGCCGCAACTCATCAAAGAAGTGAAAGTCGGCGAGTTCGTCGATCACGGGCCGAATCTGGAGAACGATGAGATGGCACCCGAAGGTTACGATACCTATCTGAACAGCCTTGGGAAGATCAAGCATGTCGTCGCCAAGCCCGGAGATCGAATTC
>Ga0187783_10002824_pt1 | contig 12862 bp, 12 predicted proteins | sample 1015_SJ02_MP02_2_FD_132471 | JGI IMG/M metagenome (GOLD analysis project Ga0187783, IMG submission 132471) | Tropical peat soil microbial communities from peatlands in Department of Meta, Colombia - 1015_SJ02_MP02_20_MG | ecosystem: Environmental > Terrestrial > Soil > Wetlands > Peat | place...
CACCGGCGCCGTGAAACGGTAAATTCGGTGGTCCTGCCCAGGGTCTCACGGCAAGGTTGATGGGCATGCGCCGTGTGCAGGCCGGAGCGGTCGGTACCGCCTGCGGCGCGGGTAGAAACGACTTCTATGGACATCACCAGGCGCCGTGAGCTTGCCAGCCAGCTGCTGGCTGGTTATGTCCATGGCCCGGCGGCTGCGACCGAGGCTACGGCCCTGGCGCTGGCAAAGGTGGCGGCGGCTGACGCTGTCGCGCTAGTCGAAGGCATCAGCGACCAGATCGCGGTCGAGACGCTTGCCGCCCGCCACGGCCGGGACCTCGGTGCGGAGCGGGTGGTCGTCGTGCCGATTGGCGGCGCGCACGCGATCACGCGCTACCTGACTCAGCTTGGTCCCGCTGGAGCTGGCCTGAGACTGGCGGGCCTGTGCGATACCGGCGAGGAGAGCATCGTCCGGAGTGGTCTGGCCAGTGCCGGTATCGGCTCGCCGGAAACGCGGGCCGACATGGAGCGACTGGGCTTCTACGTCTGCGTTGAGGATCTCGAGGACGAGCTGATCCGCGCGATCGGTGCCGCCCAGGTTGAGGCGCTCATCGACTCGCAGGGAGATCTCGGCTCGTTCCGCAGCTTGCAGCGGCAGCCCGAGTGGCGCAGCCAGCGCGCCGAGGCACAGCTCCGGCGGTTCCTGGGCAGCGGTGCCACGCGCAAGCTGAGGTATGCGCGCCTGCTCGCCGGTGCGGTGGATCTGGACCGGCTGCCGCATCCGCTTGACGCAGTGCTCACCCGCCTATGACGCGGCGGCCAGCGCAGACCGGTCAGGCGCCGTGCCTGAATTCAACCACGTCCCCGTCGCGCATCACGTAATCCTTGCCTTCAATCCGGGCCTTGCCCGCGGCCCGGGCCGCGGTGATCGACCCTGCCGCCATCAGGTCGTCAAACGACACGACCTCGGCCTTGATGAAAGTGCGCTGGAAGTCGCTGTGTATCACCCCGGCAGCTTCAGGAGCGGTGGCACCTGCCGGGATCGTCCAGGCGCGGGCCTCCTTCGGCCCGGCAGTCAAGAACGTCGACAGCCGGAGCGCGGCGAACCCAGCCCGTGCCAGTTGCGCCAACCCAGGCTCACCCAGGCCAAGCTCAGCCAGCAGCTCTGCGGCTTCGGCGGGCTCCAGCTCGGCCAGCTCAGCCTCGGTCTTAGCGTCCAGGAAGACCGATTCCGCTGGTGCCACCAGCGCGGCAAGCCGTTTCCTCAGCTCCAGGTCGGCAAGCTCGGCATCGTCCTCGTTGAAAACGAACAGGAACGGCTTAGCCGTCAGCAGCTGCAACTCGCGCAGGTTGGCGAGGTCTAGGCCGGCCGCAGCTGCGCCAGCGAACAGGGTCGTGCCATCGTCGAGCACGCGCTGTGCTGTCGCGGCGGCGTCGGCCGCCCTGACCCGATCCGGGTCCCGGCCGGACTTTGCCTCCTTAGCTAGCCGCGGCGCGGCCTTCTCCAGGGTCTGCAAGTCAGCGAGCATGAGTTCGGTCGCGATGGTCTCGATGTCTCGCTCGGGTGACACGTCTCCGTCCACGTGGCTAACATCCGGGTCGGTGAAGACCCGCACCACCTGGCATATTGCATCGGTTTCCCTGACATGCGACAGGAACTGGTTGCCAAGGCCCTGGCCGGCCGAGGCGCCGCGGACCAGGCCCGCAATGTCGACGAACTTGACCGTGGCCGGAACGATCCTGGCCGAGTCGTACAGGCTGGCCAAGGCCGCAAGCCGCGGATCAGGAATACCAACAATGCCGACGTTCGGTTCGATCGTTGCGAACGGGTAATTAGACGCAAGCGCGCTGGCCCGGGTCAGCGCATTGAAGAGCGTGGACTTGCCGACATTGGGCAGGCCGACGATGCCAATGGACAGACTCACCGGGGAATTCTAGTAGCCGCCTCGCCACGTCCCGCCGGAGCCGGCCGAGCCGGTGCAGGCAACTGCCGGGCATTAGGGCGCATAATCTCCGGCCGCCGCGTTGGCGTGTCGGACCCCGAAACTGTCGCCGCCGACTGCAAGCATGCTGGCTATGGACGCGATGTCGCTGCTCATCGGGCTCGCGCTGGGAACGATTCTGGGCGCCGTCATCGGTTACCTGCTCGCCCGCGGGCGGCTGGCGGACGCCATGGCTGAGCTGACAGGCCGGACTCAGGCGGCGCAGGAGCGCGCCAGCGCGGCTCAAGAGCGCGCTGCGCTGATGGAGCGTGCCGCGCAAGAGAAGGCCGACCTGATCGACACGCAGCTTGCCGAGCGGTTCCAGGTCTTGTCGGCCCAGGCGCTGGACCGCAGCACGAGGACATTCCTGGAGATCGCCGAGGGCAGGTTGAGCGCGGCCAACGCCAAGGCGGCGGGCGAGCTTGACACCCGGAAGGCCGCGGTTGAGCAGATAGTGCAGCCGCTGCGGGACACCCTGGCCAGGGTCGAAAGCCAACTCCGCGAGACTGAAGCGGCCAGGCGTTCCTCGCATGCGGCGCTAGCCGAGCAGGTCAACATCGCGCGGCAGAGCTCAGATCAGCTGCGCGCGCAAACGCAGGCGCTGGTCACCGCGCTGCGACGGCCAGAGGCGCGCGGCCGGTGGGGAGAAATGCAGCTACGGCGAGTGGTCGAGCTAGCAGGCATGAGCAGCAAATGCGACTTTGACGAGCAGGTGGGGGTGCTGACCGCTGATGGCCCGCTCCGCCCCGACATGGTGATCAGGCTCGCTGGCGGCAAGAACATCGTCGTCGACTCCAAGGTGTCGCTCGCCGCCTACCTTGAGGCGGCCGAAGCCACTGACGAGACCGTCCGCGAGGCCCGTCTGGGTGCGCACGCACGGCATTTGCGCGAGCACGTCGACCGCCTCGCGGCCAAGGCCTACTGGGCCGCGCTCACGCCGTCACCCGAGTTCGTCGTGCTCTTCATACCGGGCGAGGCGTTCTTGGCTCCGGCGCTTGAGCAGGACCCAAGTTTGCTCGAGCACGCGATGGCGCACAAGGTGCATATCGCTACACCCACGACGCTAGTCACGATGCTGCGGACCGCGCAGTACGCCTGGCAGCAAGCAGCGCTGTCGGACAACGCGCGCGCCGTTTTCGAGCTGGGCCGGGAGCTCTATGACCGAATCGCCGGGCTCAGCAAGCACGTCGACGGCCTGGGCAAGGCCCTCACGAACGCGGTGTCCACCTACAACCGGGCCGTCGGGACCCTGGAGAGCCGCGTGCTGGTCAGCGCCCGGAAGCTGAACGAATTCGGCGTTGTCGACGCGGAGCTGGATCAGCCCAAGCCGGTCGAGGATACCGTGCGCGCATTGTCGGCACCCGAGCTCGTCGTCGAGCCCGGGCCCGAGCTGGTGTCCCCGCCGGGCCCGGTCCGCGAGACCGCGGTCCAGCCAAAGCTGTTCGGGGCCGGCCGGATCAGCGCAGCGGGGTGAGTGAGCGATGTCGGAACCACTGATCGCCACCGGCCGGGAGTCGGAGATGCTGGCCGGGATTGCCGAAGAAACCAGCCGGCCATCCAGGTCCGAGCCAGGGCCGCGCGCCGTGATCAGGCTGGCCAGTAGGGCGGGGCGAGCCAAACCAACGCCAAGGGCAGGCCCTGCCCGGCGAACAAGCGATCGGGCAGTAGCCCCAGCGGCCACGTTTCGGTCCCACCTCACGACGCGCGGTGCGGTACTCGGACTGTTCTCGCTGACCTTCGCCACCTGCATGATCGCAACGTGGCGGCAGATCGATCCGCTGGCCGGCCTCGGATATTGTGCGGGCTGCGCGCTGGCAGCTGGCTATGTGCGTCGCGAGGCGCTGCTGCAGGTCGTGCTGTCGGCCCCGGTCGTCTTTCTGGTCGCCGAGATCGTCACGCAGGTTCTGACCGCCCAGGGTACTTCTAGCCACGGGTCGGCCCTCTCGGTTGTTGAAGGCACCTTCCTTACCCTGGCGGACGTCGCGCCCTGGCTGTTCGCGGGCACGGCAGGCTGCATCCTGATCGCCATGCGGCGCGGCCTGCCGCAGTGCGTACGTGACCTGCAGGCGAACCTGCGCGGCGAGGCGCGCCAGGCCGGCGAGGCTGGCGCGCGAGAAAACTGACCGGGCCTGCTGCGGCCGCGGCTCGAGAGTTGACGCGGCGGGCCGGCCTAATCGCCGGTATGCCTGCGCAGTTCGTGCGGCAGCGCGAATACCATGCGCTCGGGCACTGCCTCGATCTCCTCGACCGCGTCGAACCCGCTCTCAGCTAGCCTGCCGAGCACGCCAGCCACAAGTTGCTCCGGCACCGAGGCGCCGCTAGTGACGCCGATCGTGCTGGCGCTGTCCAGCCACGACTGATCGATCCCGGACGCGTCGTCGACCAGGTAGGCCGCGCGTGCGCCGGCGTCCAGTGCGACCTCGACGAGCCGGACCGAGTTAGACGAGTTGCGTGAGCCCACCACGATCACGACATCCGACTGGTCGGCGATCTGCTTTACCGCGGCCTGGCGGTTCTGGGTGGCGTAACAGATGTCGTCGCTCGGCGGGTCAAGCAGTAGTGGAAACTTCGCGCGCAGCGCGGCAACCGTCTCTGTCGTCTCGTCGACCGACAGCGTGGTCTGCGACAGCCAGGCGACCTTGGCCGGATCCCGGACCTCGACCGAGTCACTGCCTGCCGGGCCGTCCACGAGGTGAATGTGCGTGGGGGCTTCGCCCGTCGTACCGACGACCTCCTCGTGGCCTTCATGGCCAATCAGCAGGATGTCGTAGTCCTGCGCCGCAAACCGGCGCGCCTCGTTGTGCACTTTGGTGACCAGCGGGCACGTCGCGTCGATCGTCCGCAGGCCGCGGTCCTTGGCCTCCGCCCGGACCTCGGGGGATACGCCGTGCGCCGAGAAAACCACGACGGCGCCCTCAGGAACGGACTCCGTTTCCTCGACGAAGATCGCCCCACGCTGCTCTAGGCTGCGTACCACATGGGTGTTATGCACGATCTGCTTGCGCACGTACACCGGGGCGCCGAACCGCTCCAGCGCCCGCTCCACGGTCTGTACGGCCCGGTCAACACCGGCGCAGTAGCCCCGAGGCTTGGCTAGCAGCACTCGGCGGGTCTGGGCGGACATGGAACCCAGTTTAGGTGATCATCAATGCGCGCTAGGCGCGGACGGCCCGCGGGACGGGCCAGAACTGGCCCTCCCGGCTTGCGGCAAGCCGCGACCAGCGACAATGATCGCGAGGGCGAGCCTCGTGAGGCCAGCCGCCTTCGCAAGGCTGCCAAGCTCCGCAGGCTGCCAAGCTCGGGAGGCTGCCAAGCTCGGGAGGCTGCCAAGCTCGGGAGGCTGCGAGCCTCGGGAGCCTGGGCGCCGAGGGCCCCGGCGGAAACTGATGGAGCGGAAGGATCATCGATGGGCATCCCGCAGGTTCCTGATCAGGTCAAGAGGGCGCCTGCAATGATGCTGCGGGCCTTCTTTGCCGGGATCGGCCGGATACTTCTCGCCGCCGACAGGCCGCAGGCTCACCCGGCTCCCCAGGATGGTGGCAGTTCTGGCCGGAGCGGCGCGGGCCCGCACGGCTCGACCGGCGGTAACCGGCAGCCAGCGGGCCCCGACTCCACCGTGCGGTGGCGGTCACTTGACCAGACCGGCAATGTCCGCCTGCTGACGCCTTCTGACCTGGACGCTGACTACAGCGGACGCCGGCTCGACGCGGTTGCTGGCCAGCCCAGCTCCGGCCGTGACGCCGGCCGTGGCAGCGCCAAGCCGCAGGGCTTCCCGCTGGCTAACTACGACGATCTGTCGATCGCTTCGCTGCGCGCGCGGCTGCGGAACCTCGATGGCAGCCAGCTGCGGGCTCTCGCAGACTACGAGCGTGACAATGCCCGGCGAAGCGACGTCCTCGGCATGTTCGAGCGGCGCATTCGCAAGCTCGAGGCCGACGGGTGAGCCAAGCCGCAACTAGCTGGGCGGCCAGGATGCAGCCGTGCCGCCGCTAGAGACATCCGAACAGTCGCCGGTGCCACTCCGGACCGTGCTCCGCCTCGTCGGCGAATGGATCGGGCGCCTAGGCCGGATCTGGGTCGAAGGCCAGATTGCGGAGCTCACCAGGCGCGGCGGCACCGTATTCATGACCATGCGCGACCCGATCGCCGCGGTATCAGTGCGGGTTATCTGCACCGGCGCCGTGCTGGACGCCGCAAGCCCGGTGCCAGGCGAGGGCGCTCGCATCGTCATCTGGGCCAAGCCTGAGTTCAATTCGGCCAAGGGCACATTCGCCCTGACGGCCACGCAGATCAAGGCAGTCGGCATCGGCGAGCTGCTGGCCAGGCTTGAACGACGCCGCGTGGCGCTGGCTGCTGAGGGGCTGTTCGCCGCCGAGCGCAAGCGCAGGCTGCCCTTCCTGCCGGGGACTGTCGGGCTCATCTGCGGCCGGGACTCGGCGGCCGAGCGCGACGTCTTGCAGAACGCCGCGCGGCGCTGGCCAGCGGTCCGGTTCCGGGTGGAAGAGGTTGCGGTCCAGGGCGCGCATGCCAGCGAGGAGGTCATTGACGCGCTGCACCGGCTCGACGCAGACCCTGCGGTCGACGTCATCATCATCGCCAGGGGCGGCGGATCGATCGAGGATCTGCTGCCCTTCTCGGATGAGGACCTGATCCGGGCCGTGGCCGCCTGCATCACGCCAGTCGTCAGCGCTATCGGGCACGAGCAGGATGTGCCGCTGCTCGACCTGGTGGCGGATGTCCGCGCGTCCACGCCAACGGACGCGGCCAGGCGCACGGTGCCGGATGTCGCCGAGCAGTTTGACCTGATCAACGAGCTGCGCGGCCGGGCCCGCCGGTCGATCGGCGGCCGACTAGACCGGGAGAGCGCGTGGCTGGGCGCGATCACCTCACGCCCGGCACTCGCCAGTCCCCACCTCGAGATCGACAGGCAGCGGCAGCAGATCCTCGGCCTGTCCGAGCGCGGGCGACTTGCCGTCGCTGCCGGCCTGAACCACGCGGCTAGCGATCTGGCCCACATCAAGGCCAGGCTGATCGCTCTCTCGCCTGCCGCAACGCTCCGCCGCGGCTACGCAATCGTGCAGCGCACCGACGCAAGCGTGGTCCTAGCCGCCGCCCAGGTGTCCGACGGCGAGTCGCTGACGGTCAGGTTCGCCGCCGACCAATTGCGCGTGACGGCGCGGACCGGTGCAGCCGGGCAGGCGCCTGGTCACTAGCGCCGCGTCATCACCGGCACGTAGCAGGTGGCTGATGCGGACCTTGGGTCCGCCAGCTGTGCTGCGTCCTGGCGATCTTGCGATACCCGCATGCACCAAGATCATTAAGGGAACGCGGCCGAGTACCGAGCGCCGGACAGCGCGCTCGCGGATGCTTCGGGCTGACCGTTCCGGTCGCCAGCCAGATGAGATGGCGTCGGAGCAGCTTGGTAGTGATCCTGGCCTCGCACGACACAGTCATTGTTAGGGCGCACAGGCGGAAGACGCCAGAATGATCATGGTTATTCATGATGTCCCTTCGCCGTCCTGGCAAGAGCGGCCCCCCTCATAAGTTGATCGGCGCGGTCAGTTCTTGCATTACAGCCGGATTAGGCTAGCGGGCGTGGCAGCGGCAAGCGGAGAGCAGGGCGGGCAGCCGGAGCGGCCCGCCTACGAGCAGGCCCGTGATGAACTGACTGCCCTGGTTAAGCGCCTCGAGGCCGGCGGGCTCACGCTGGAGCAGGCACTCCGGCTGTGGGAAAGGGGCGAGGAACTTGCTGCCATCTGCGAGGAGTGGCTGGAAGGCGCGAAGGCCCGGCTAGCTTCCGCGATGGCCAAGAACCACGATGCCGACGCAGCACCCGACGCGCCGTTCTGACCGGCTAAGACGACCTGAGATGCATCCTGGCCAGTACTTCCAGCACGCCGTCTGCGAGCTCGCGCGCGTCGGCTGAATTCGTCGCCTGCGCCACTTCAGCGACAGCGAGCATCAGCGCACCCGTCAGCACGATGGCGGCTGCCTCGTCCAGCGGCTCGCCGCTGCGAGCGAAGAACTCGGCATTGCGCGCCACCCAGTCAGAAAGCCGCCGCCGAGCCAGCAAGTCGAAACCTGGCGGCCCGTCTCCGCGGGCAAACATCAGGACTAGGTCATGCTGCTCGATGCAGACGTCAAGATAGCCGCGGGCACCGGCGAGCAGCAGCTGCATGGGATCAGTGACGCCTCGATCCCTGCAGTCTCTGACCGCCTTGCGTGCCCTGGCATCATGCTCGTTCTGCAGTTCCTCGAACAGCGCTAGGTACAGATCGGCTTTGCCGGAGAAGTGATGGTACAGGCTGCCGACACTGGCGCCAGCGAGCGCGACGATGTCGGTCACCCCGGCCTGCGCGTAGCCCTCGAGCCTGAAGACCTCGCGGGCAGCGGTCAGCAGCACGGCTCGAGTTGACGAGGCGCGATCAGCTGTGCGGCCCGCGCGGGCCACCTGTTCCGTAGCCATCATTCGTAGCCGTCGACTCCGGCGTTCGCCTCCAGACCGGTACAGGGTGGGCGCCGCAGCAGGACTGCTACATAGGATTCCACCACGGGCCGCCGACAGGGAAGGCGTTGGTCATGAGCGACGAACCGACAGCTGCCATGCCCGGTGTACCCGGAGGCTCAGGCCACGACGCTGGTCTCGCGGGCGTCGCCGGCGCTCCGGGCCGGGCCGATGCGATGCAGGTGATGCAGGGCGAATCGGGCCTGCCCCCCGAGCCGGGACGGCATGCCCCGGACCGAAACCTGGCACTCGAGCTGGCCAGGGTTACCGAAGCTGGCGCGATGGCCTCGGCCCGGTGGGTCGGCCGAGGCAATAAGAACGGGGCCGATGGCGCGGCCGTCAACGCCATGCGCCAGCTCATCAACACCGTCTCGATGAACGGCGTCGTGGTCATTGGCGAGGGCGAGAAGGACCGCGCCCCGATGTTGTACAACGGCGAGCAGGTCGGTGACGGCAGCGGCCCGCTGTGCGACGTGGCCGTCGATCCGATAGACGGAACCCGGCTGACGGCCAACGGCATGCCCAATGCGATCTCGGTCATCGCGGTCAGCGCGCGCGGCTCGATGTATGACCCGTCGGCCGTGTACTACATGTCGAAGCTGGTGACCGGACCGGAGGCAGCCGAGGTCGTCGACATCGATGCGCCGCCCGCCGCCAACATCGAGGCGGTCGCGAAAGCCAAGCATTGTTCCGCGTCGGACGTCACTGTCGTGATCTTGGACCGGCCACGGCACGCCGAGCTGATCGGTGACGTTCGCGCGGCTGGCGCCCGGATCAAGCTGCTGACTGACGGCGACGTGGCGGGCGCGATCATGGCGGCCAGAGAAGGTACCGGCGTCGATCTGCTGCTCGGCATCGGCGGCACGCCCGAGGGCATCATCGCGGCGTGTGCCATCAAGTGCCTGGGCGGCGTGATCCAGGGCAAGCTTGCCCCGCGCGACGACGATGAGCGAACCAGGGCCATCGGCGCCGGGCACGACCTGAGCCGGGTGCTCACCACCGATGACCTGGTCACGTCCGACGACGCGTTCTTTGCCGCCACCGGCATAACTGACGGGGAGCTGCTGGCCGGAGTCAGGTACCGGGCTGGCGGCGCCACCACTCACTCGCTGGTTATGCGCGCCAGGTCGGGCACGGTTCGCAACATTTACAGCGAGCACCAGCTGTGGAAGGTCCGCACCTACAGCTCGGTCGCGTACTGACCGTGCCGTGCGCTGACCTGGCTGGGCCTTTAGCTCGCACCGCGACTGCACCATGATCGTGGTGATTTCGCGTCCGCATAGGACGCGAGACTGCCACGATCACGGTCTACTGCGCTGGCCCGAACTGCGGCGCTGGCCCGAACTGCGGCGCTGGCCCGAACTGCGGCGCTGGCCCGAACTGCGGCGTCGGCCCGAACCCGCCGGTCAAGTGATGTCGATCGGGACATCCTGCCGCTTGTCGGCCTGATCGTCAGCGTCGGACTTCAGCTGCCCTTCCCAGGCCTCGAAGTCGTCAGTAAGCGCCGGACCGCTGGGCGGTGTCGGCTTCTGCACTCGCGGCCTGCGCCGGCCTCCGCCCCCGCCGCCGCCCTCGCCTGGGTCCTGCCAGCCCATGAAAACCCCGAAGACCAGCAAGACGACGAGCACCACGAGGTACGCCGCCACCATTACTAGCGCGCTCGGTATGTACTGGTACGGCGAGTCCGGGCGGGGAAGCTCGAGAGCAACCGCAGCTCGCGAGATGCCAGCCGCCACATGCGGGACGACAGCGATCGTATGCAGCGAATGGCTGATTTCGAGTGTCATCTGACCTCCCTGCCCAGGCCTGCTACTACCAGGCTAACCGCCCAGCCTCCGGGCCCGCCGTTGGCCTCGGGGCTGGCCTATCGCGGCACTCCCCGACGCAGTCCGCCGAGCCGCCGCGGCCGCTTGGGTGATGTCACCTTGATCGTGCCGCCGAAGGCAACTGTCCGCAGCTCGACGACGGGCCCGGAAGCCGACAGCCCGCCTGGCAGGCCGGCGCCGGGCGGGGCCCCGCCCGGAAGCCGAGGGCCAGCCGGCCGGTAGGTGCGGTTGAGCCGTCGAGTGAGTACGCTCGTGCCGCTCGTCTCCACCGCGACACCGTCCGGCACGATCAGGTGCACAGTGCCGCCGATTACGGTGGCGAAGACAACGATCCTGCTGCTCTGCAGCAGTGCCTCGCGCAGGTCGAGCTCCACCTCGCCGAAGATGGCCAGAACCGGCAAGCTGTCTGGAACGACCCAGCGGCCCTCCCTGCTGTCCCGGCTGAAGACGCCGGCCACTGCCCGCCTGTTGTCCAGCCGGATTGGCTGAGCGGTAGGCGCGACCAAGTCTGTAGTCAGGACAGCGAGCTCGCCAAGGGTACGGGCCTGGAAGGCGCGCCCGACCCGCTCCTCATGCTCGGCCGCAGTCAGCCTGCCGTCGGCGGCAGCAGCGTCGAGCAGCGAAATCACCCGGTCGCGGTCCGAGTCAGAGGCCCGAAGATCGCGCGGGGCCGGGCGGTATGTCACCCTCCGAAGATACTCCTGCTGCACGTCAACGGCGGGTCAGGCGAGTCAGGCCAGCCCCAGGAACCGGTTCATGGGTGTCAGGCGCGATGCCGCGGCGCGGCGAGGCCGGCTCTGCTGTTACTTTTGTATTAGCAACTATCCAGGCGACCAGGAGGAGCCAGCCGGTGGGCGAGGCTACGGATACCGCGGTCACGGCCGGCCGACGCGGCCTGCACAAGGCGCACTACAAGTGGGTCGCGCTGTCGAACACGACGCTCGGCATGCTCGCGGCCACGGTCAACGCGTCGATCGTGATCATCGCCTTGCCCGCCATCTTCCGCGGCATCCACCTCGATCCGCTCCAGCCCAGCAACATCAGCTACCTGCTCTGGATGCTGATGGGCTACCTGGTCGTCTCGGCGGTGCTCGTGGTCACCCTGGGTCGGCTCGGCGACATCTACGGCCGGGTCAGGATGTACAACGCAGGCTTCGCGATCTTCGGCCTGGCTGCCCTCGCGCTGCCGTTCGACCCTTTCACCGGCCCCAAGGGCGCGCTGTGGCTGATCGGATTCCGCATCATCCAGGCCGTCGGCGGCGCCATGCTGATGGCCAACTCGCCGGCCATCCTCACCGACGCGTTCCCGTCCGACCAGCGCGGCACGGCCATGGGCATCAACCAGGTCGCCGGCATCTCCGGCCAGTTCATCGGCCTGATCCTGGGCGGGGTGCTGGCCGCGATCGACTGGCGGCTCGTGTTCATCGTGTCCGTACCCATCGGGCTTGGCGGCACTATCTGGTCGTACCTGAGCCTCAAGGAGGTCGGCGTTCGCACGCCAGCCAAGATCGACTGGCTCGGCAACGTCACGTTCGCGGTCGGCCTGATCTTGCTGCTGACCGGTATCACCTACGGCATCCAGCCGTACGGCGGGCACTCTATGGGCTGGACCAACCCGCTTGTGCTGACCGGGCTGATCGGCGGCCCGCTCCTGCTGGTCATCTTCTGCATCATCGAGACCAAGGTCGAGGCGCCGATGTTCGACCTGCACCTGATGAAGATCCGCGCCTTCGTGGCCGGCACCAGCGCCACGCTGCTGGCCGCGATTGCGCGCGGCGGCTTGCAGTTCATGCTCATCATCTGGCTGCAGGGCATCTGGCTGCCGCTGCACGGCTATGCCTACCGGGATACTCCGCTCTGGTCGGGCATCTACCTGCTCGCACTCACCTTCGGCTTCGTCGTCTCCGGCCCGCTGTCTGGTTACCTGTCCGACAAGCACGGCGCGCGCGCCTTTGCCTCGGGTGGCCTGCTGGTGTCTGCGCTCGCCTTCGCCGGGCTGCTGCTGATCCCGGTCGACTTCACCTACCCAGAGTTCGCCGGGCTGATCTTCGTCGCTGGCGCCGGCATGGGCCTGTTCTCCGCGCCGAACGCGGCCGCGATCATGAACAGCGTGCCAGCTAGGCAACGCGGGGCTGCATCGGGGATGCTGGCCACGTTCCAGAACTCTGGTTTCGTTCTGTCGATCGGCGTTTTCTTCTCGTTGATGATCGCCGGACTCGCGGCGACGCTGCCAACGACGCTGTCCTCTGGCCTGACCGCACGCGGCGTGCCGGCCGTTGTGGCGCACCGGATCGGCGAGCTACCTCCGGTCGGTAGCCTGTTCGCCGCGTTCCTCGGTTACAACCCGGTCAAGGAACTGCTCACCCCGACTGGCGTGCTGAGCCGCCTGCCAGCGCACAACGTCGCGATCCTCACTGGCAAGGCGTTCTTCCCGCAGCTGATCTCCCAGCCGTTCCATCACGGTCTGGTGATCGTCTTCAGCATGGCGATCGTGGTGCTGGTGATCGCAGCGGCAGCGTCGGCATTCCGCGGCGGCCGGTTCGTCAACGAGGAAGGCGCTGAAACCGCGGC
>Ga0187783_10002825_pt1 | contig 12862 bp, 10 predicted proteins | sample 1015_SJ02_MP02_2_FD_132471 | JGI IMG/M metagenome (GOLD analysis project Ga0187783, IMG submission 132471) | Tropical peat soil microbial communities from peatlands in Department of Meta, Colombia - 1015_SJ02_MP02_20_MG | ecosystem: Environmental > Terrestrial > Soil > Wetlands > Peat | place...
CCGGGCTGCACGACGATCTCGTTCTTCTCCAGCAGTTCGTGGGAGTTAGAAACGGCGACGACCGTGTTATCCGTCCCATCCACGATATATAGTGTGTCGTTGCAGAGCTCGCCCGTTTTTTGGCTATCGTATTGGATGCCGGACGGGCCCAGGACGCTCCAACCTGAGCCCTTATTGACGCCAAAGCCGGTCATCACTTGGGTTACTTGCACGCGGGAACCGCTAACCGGAATGAACGCCAGCTTGATAATAGAGCCGGTCTTGGAGTCCGAAACGTAGATGTCCTCAGGCGCGTAAGGCTCGCCGCAGTATGCATCCGCGTCGGCAAACGGAGCCTGAATCGGAGAACCGTAACTCTTCTCGAGCTCGCCGGTCTGAGTGAACTCCGAGACGAGGCCGCTGGCCAGCCCGGCACCGTAGATCTCAGCGGCCGCGGTCACTGCATCGCCGTCACAGCCCTCGATCTTCGTGCTTTGGGTGAAGGTCGCCGGCTTGGAGCCCGGGTCGGGATCGAGGATTTCGATCGTGGTACCTTTTCCGACAGCGCCGGCAGCGTCGTCGAAGTTACAAACGACTACTTGCCCTTCTTTGAGCTTCCCGTCGGTCGATCGGACCAGCGAGATCGCGCGCGGCCCCGTGTCGCCGTTCTTCGGATCGACCGTCGAGCCGATCTCAACATCCTTGATCAGTTTTTTAAGAATCGAAGTCGTGTCGTTTTGAACGATCGAACTCGCGTTTGGCACGTTGCCAGGTATTCCGCTTGGCTCCGTAGCGTTTCCGCTGCACGCTGAGGTTGCAAAAAGTGCTCCTGCGGTCAGCATGAGCGCGCAATTGCGCAGAGTTGGCATCCTAAACCTCGCTCCTAACGCAGTGACGACGACGTGCCCTTCGCACCGCTTCTTTCGTCGCCTGCAAGAGCAAGCGACCGTCGTCGCTTTCAAGGGGAAAGGCCGTCGAGGAAAACCAACTCAGGTCAACGTTCCCCAAGGTTAGCGCGGAGGCATATACCGGCGCTACGCGAAGGGCGGTTTTTCAACCCGAAAGTGTCTTCCCGGAGTTAGGTAATGAATACGACTGGTCTACTGAAATACGCCGGTGCTCTGAGCGCACTCGCGATTTTTGCGGCGTGCGGCGGCGGGTCGGCGGTCCCACCATCGGCGGCACCGCTCGCCGCTGGATACGTCGGTAGGACGCTCTCGCTGAACGGAACTCTAGTAACCGCGGCGCGCGCGAATCCCAACCCGCTGCCCGTTTACGCGCCGGCTCTTCCCAACCGGCTCAACCGCTTGAAGAAATATGAGTACATAATCAGCGACTATGATAGTTACGCCAGCATTTTCGACTACCCGAAGAGCGATAAGCAGCTCGGTGCGATCGATTACGTCGGTGGCCAAGGTTGCACGAACGTGCTGTACGGGTACGGAAATAAGACGTTCTGGATCGTCGCAGGCGACACCGATATCACGGAGTACAGCGCACCCGATACGCCGATCAGGTCGCTCTCCGAGGCCATAGGTGGGCCATCCAGTTGCGCCATGGATACCAGCGGCGACCTCGCGGTCGGCATCTTGGATGGGTCGGGTGCCGGCGACGTCGTGATCTACAAGAACGCGACCGGCTCGGGCACGATCTTCACCACGCAGCTGGCCAGAGAGTACTTCGACGGCTACGATAACGACGGCAATCTCTTCGCCGACGGCTTTAACAGTAGCTATAGTTTCGAGCTGATCGAGCTTCCTAAGGGGAGCAGTACCTTCCGCCCGATTACCACGAGCAACACCGTGAAGTTCCCCGGCTCGGTGCAGTGGGACGGCCAGTACCTCACCGTCGTCGATCAGGTAGCCAATGCGATCTACCAGTATACCGTCAGCGGAACGACGGCGACGTTAAAGGGCACCGTATCGCTAACGGGTTCCAGCGACTGCGCGCAGACCTGGATCGTTCCGGACTTCGTCTACTGCGCGGATGCCGGAAACAACGACGGTGAAGTTTTCGACTACCCGGGCGGCGGTCCAATCGTCGCAACCTTTACCGGGGATTTCAACATCCCCCTTGGCGTGACGGCAGCACGGAAATAATCTGCCTTTACGTCGCTAGCTCGCAGAGAGTTGCCGAAGTTCCGGCGCGCGCTGGTTCTAACGGCGGTTTGCTTCGCGCAAAGCTGCGCGTCAGCCGGGCAGGCGATCGCGCCGGTCGCGGCCGGCAGTTCGTCTGGGCACATCCAGCACGTCGTCGTCATCATCCAGGAGAATCGTAGCTTCGTCGATCTCTTCCGCGGATTCCCCGGAACCGACGCGCCGTCGTACGGCTATCTCGGTTCGCGGAAGATCGCGTTGAAACCGATACCGCTGGAAGACCCGAACAACATCGATAACGATTTCCCCGATGCGATCGCTGCCTGGAACGATGGAAAGATGAACGGCTTCGACCGCGAGCAAATGTACGGCACGCCGAAGACGTTTCCGTACGCGTTCGTTCCGAACGCGCTCAAGGAAGCCGGGCCGTACTAGTTCCTCGCGCGAAGGTGGGTGCTCGCCGATCGAATGTTCCCGATGGAGTTCGGCGAGAGCTTCACCGCGCATCTAGGCCTCATTGCGGGCACCAGCAATCTCAGCCCGCGTCTTGCCGAAGTGGACGGGCCCAACGCCTGGCCCTGGACGTGCGATGCCCCGCCCGGGACGATCACTTTCACGCTCACCCCACAGCGCATCGAGAGCCCTAATGGGCCGTTTCCGTGTTTCACCCAGATGCGCACGATGGCCGATACCCTCGATGCTGCTAATATCTCGTGGCGCTACTACGTACCGCCGGTGTCGAACCTCGGAGGCAAAGCGTGGACCGAGTTCGGGGCTATCAAGGCCGTGCGCTACGGTCCGGACTGGAAGAACGTCGTAACCCCCGAAACCACCGTCCTCTCCGACGTTGCGGCGGGCCGACTGCCGCAAGTGGCGTGGGTCATTCCGGACATTGCGAACTCGGATCATCCCGGAAGCGGGAGCAACACCGGACCGTCCTGGGTCGCCGCAGTCGTCAACGCGATCGGCGAGAGCGCATACTGGAAGAGCACGGCGATCGTTCTGCTGTGGGACGACTGGGGCGGCTGGTACGACGACGCACCGCCGCCTCAGCTCGATTTTCGCGGCCTCGCGATCCGCGTACCGTGCATCGTCATCTCGCCATATGCCCGCGTCGCCCCCGGCGCAAAGAACGGCTACGTTTCGCACACGCAATACGAATCGGGCAGCGTGCTCAAGCTGATCGAAGACATCTTCGCACTGCCGCCGGTCGGACCGCCCTCGCAAGGCTATACCGACACCCGCGCCGCCAGCCTCGCCGATGTGTTGGATTTTTCTGCCGCGCCGCGGGCGTACGCTCCGGCGCCGCAGCCCTACTCTACCTCATTCCTCATCGCGCGACCGCATTCGAATCGTCCACCCGACGACGACTACCAGCGCTAGTCATAAGTCCGGAACGCCTCCCAGCAAGGCGACCACAGACCCGTCCAGAAAGGAACGTGACGCGATAAGTGAGGATGAACTTTATGCCAAGGTGTTCAGGGATCGTCATTGCCGGCGCGCTTGCCTTCGCCGGTTGCGCCGGCAACGCGTCGCAAAACCTTTCCCCGGCAGCGCAACCGCTTCGCGAACGCGCGACCGCGCCTGTCGCCACTAGTTTCGTCTTCAGTCAATACAAAGACACTTCGGTCGCTATGAACTGGAAGAACGACGTGATTTCCACGGCCGTCACCGGCAAGAAGGAACCGTTGCTCGATGCCATGCCGGCCGACAACACCGCGATTAGCCTGGCATTCGCCACCGGCACGTGCGGATCCGAGAACTGGAGCGGGATCCCGGCTGCCGATTTCATCTCCGCTAACCTGCAAAACTTTGCCAACGCCGGAAAATACTACATCATCTCGACCGGCGGTGCCGGCGGCACTTTCCTCTGCCCGACTACCTCGGCGTTTCTGGCCTTCGTCGAATCTTACTACACCAGCGGTATGCTCGGCGTCGACTTCGACATCGAGAACGGCCAGACGCAGTCGCAGGTCAACGACTTGGTCCAGGACGTGCAAGCCGCCCAAACGCAGTACCCGAGCATGCGCTTTAGCTTCACCGTCCCCACCCTCGGCGGGGACGCGAACCCGGCATTGGGTTATGAAGGCACGCTGGTCATGAATGCAATCGCACAATTCGGCTTATCGAACTACCTGATCGACTTGATGACTATGGACTACGGCTCGCCCAACCCCAGCAACTGCGTGGTCGTCAAGGGCCAATGCGAGATGGGTAAGTCCGCCGTGCAAGCCGCGATCGATCTCAACGCTCAGTTCGGCGTTCCCTACGGCAACATCGAAATCACACCGATGATCGGCGGCAACGATACGAAAGGCGAAACGTTCACCATCGCCGATGCCGCTACCGTTTCGTCGTTCGTCAAGCAGCAGGGCATCGCCGGCGTGCATTTTTGGTCTTTCGATCGCGATCGCAACTGCCCGCCGGGCCCGGCGAAGTCCACCTGCAACAGCTACGGCAAGGGCGGCACGCTCGGATTCACCAACGCGTTTATCTCCGACTTGGGATTGTAGCCCTGAATCCGCTCAACGCCAGCGAGTACCTAGGTCACTAAAGCGGTTTACAAATACGCTTGCAGAGGCCCGGCGCCGATGTCGTCGAAATTTATTCAGTGCCCCCAAAGGAGCAAAGTTAATGAACACTCCTGGTTTGCTAAAGTGCGCCGGCGCTGTCATTGCGCTCGCGATCGTTTCGGCCTGCACGAGCAGCTCGACGGTCGCGCCGTCAGCCGCTACACTCAATGCGAGCTACGTGGGCAGGACGCTGTTCGTGAATGGGACGCCTGTAACCGCGGCGAGGCTGAACCCACTGCCGCGTTACGCACAGATTGTACCGGACAAACCGGGATTTAGGAAATACGAGTACGTCTTCAACTACTACGACTCGTATGCCGGCATTTTCCACTATCCGATAACCACCGCGATGGTCGGCCAGCTTAACGGCGCCGGCGGCCAAGGGTGCACCAACGTTTTGTACGGCTATGGCAAGAAGATCATCTGGAATCCGGCGCGTACGAACGACGAGATCGACGAATACCAGGTTCCAAATAACGAGCTGCTCAAAACGCTATCTCTTGACTACACCTTCACCTCCAGTTGCGCCATGGATACTAGCGGCGATCTTGCGGTCGGAATCCTATTAGGGAATTCTTACAATCCGGGCGGCCAGGTGGTGATCTTCAAGAATGCGAGCGGCTCGGGCACGGTATACAATACGCCGCTATCCAGAGAGTACTTCGATGGTTACGATCCCAGCGGGGATCTGTTTGCCGACGGTTTCGACTCGGATGGCAACTTCATGCTTGTCGAGCTTCCGTCGGGCAGCAGCAATTTCGTTACGATCAAAACGAGTAACTCTCCGGATTTTCCCGGCTCCGTGCAGTGGGATGGCACCTACCTCACCGTGTTCGATCAAATCGCGAATGAGACGTATCAGTACACGGTCAATGGAACGACGGCGACGTTAAAGAACACCGTACAACTCAGTGGATCCAGCGACTGCGCACAGACGTGGATCGTTAAGGGGCTGTTGTATTGCGGCGACGCGGGAAACAACGACGCTGAGGTCTTCGAATACCCGGCCGGCGGTTCACCGATTGCCACCTTCACTGGGGACTTCGATACCCCGCTCGGTGTGACGGCAGCGAAGAAATAGCACGGCGCTCGGAAAACAATCGGATCGGATAGAAGATCAGCAACGCCGCGCCGCTCAAGATCGTTCCAATGGCGAAATCGAAACCCCAACCGGTGGGGAAGAATAGAAGCATTATTAGGCCTAAGGTCACCAGAAAAAGTGCGGGCAGACAAAGGAGCGATAGACCGGGCAAGACAGGCATCTTCTGCATGGCCTCTCGGTTGAGCGTTGCGTATTTCTCTTCTCCCACCGACCTAGCCAGCATCGCCTCCGATGCATTGAGTGCGGCAATTAGCGATGACACCGTGAAGACGATGATTCCGCCATGGAGTGAATAGTACGGTATCAAAGCGACGGCCACCGTGGCGATCGCATATCGCCAACGCAAACGCCGCACAATCGGGTTGGCTTCGACTTTCAAAGTGGGCGTGACCAAGAACGTCGTGCCGATATCGCCCAACCGCGAGATCAGTGTGGCGAGGGCGACGACGTGAACCAAATGGCCGATCAAGAATTCACGCATTTTTCGTCCTAGCCGAACCTCGTTCCCGAGTTTGCAGCGGCGCGCTCGGCGCGCCCGGCGGCGACGCTGCCCCGCTGCAGCCGGCAATCAGTGCTGCTACTACGCAACCGTATGGCGCGTAATGGCCAAAATCCAATAACTTCATTGATCCTTGCTCCTCGCCGGACTAATGGTCACACCATACAGTGAGGCGCGTATGCTGTTCGGCAGGATGCGCTCAGGCTTTGCGGCGTCGGGATATGCCCATCGGTCAATGCCGGCGTTCCCTTTGAGATAATCAGCGTCAACCACGCCATTGCCTTGAATCCAAACCTGACTCGTTCTACGGAGATTACTTTTACTGCGGAGCCTCGTGGTGCCGACGACCGTTGCGCTGCTTCCTGAGATACTCAATCGGTACAATTTGACGGGAGAACGGTCGGGAGTCGACGATACAGTCACGTACGTCCCATCCCACTGCACTGAAACCGGTGCGTGATAACTGTAGAGCGGTTCGTTCACGGATATCGCTTGAAACCCATCATTGGTATCGGCAGGAAGACGAACGAGATTCTCCTGGTGGGAGCCCGCCTCCGAGGACAGATAGAGGTTTCCTTGAGTGTCGTAACCGCACAGACTAAACGCGTTAAACTGCCGGGTGTAAATCGTTACGAGGCCCTCGCCGCTGCTCGTATACGTGGAAACGGCCCCACGGTACTGCCCGTAGTAGTCCCAGTTGCCGGCCACCGCAAGGTCTCCGGTGCTTGGATCGATCGCGCAGCCCGAACCCTCTTGGCTCGCTGTTAGGGTTTCTATCGGCTTCGTGCCGCCGTGCGCGTATTTGGTAACGACCGCGGACTGTGACGAACCCTTCCCGCCGTTTGACGATACAATGAATACATCTCCGGCGGCATCGACGCACTCACCTAGGGGAGAAATAAAGCCGGTAAGCGTGCCGACATGCCGGCCCTGCGGATACGTATAGACGTGCACGTTCGCCACACCGTCGGTTACGTAGAGAAGGTCGTGCTTCGCAGCGCCCGCATCCATCCATGACGTGCTATGATCGCCGGGCGCCGGTTGGGTCGTCGCCTCGAACGCCTGGCTTTGCGGGTTGACCGGCAGCTGCGTGTCATCCTGAGCCTGTCGAATGGCACCGCAACCCGCCAGTACTGCGGCCGCGGCGCTGACACCTAACACATGACGAAGCGATTCCGCTGTCATATCTACCGGGCAGCCACGCCAAACGGGTTCTGGCCCGCTAAATAAGGCGATCCTGGGACCTTCGTCAGCGCACCAGTGCTCGCGTTGATTGCGAACGCGGAAACCTTTCCGTTACCGCGACCAATATCTGCTACATAGAGGAACTCGCCCGTCGGGTCGATCGCCGCCGCCGTCGGGCCGTGGCCAGTTGGAAACGGCGATCCCTGCACAGGCGTCAAGGCACCACTGGCCGTGTCGATCGCGTACGCGGAGACGGTGTCCGAACTGTAATCGGTCACGTAGACGAAGGCACCCGTCGGATCGATTGCTACCGCGATTGGATGGGTGCCCGTTGCAAACGGTGAACCCGCCACTCGCGCCAAGGCACCGTTCTTCGTGTTGATCACGTAGGCGGAAACATTGTTGGAGCTGTAGTTGGCCACATAAACGAACGCACCGCTGATCGCCACTTTCCTCGGGTAAGAGCCCGTGGCAAACGGCGATCCACCCACTTGTGTTAGGGCGCCGCTGCTCGCGTTGATGGCGTACGCAGATATATCGTTGTCCTGAGCGCTCGTCACGTACGCGAACGAGCCCGTCAAATCGATCGCGACTCCGGCCGGATAGGGGCCGGTCGCAAACGGCGACCCCTGCACTTGAGTCAAGGCACCGCTTCCTGCGTTGATGGCGTAGGCGGAGATATTGCTTGAGGTTTCGTTGACCACGTAGAGGAACGCGCCGTTCGGATCGATCGCCACTTGCCATGGGTAGCGGTCTGCCGCAAACGGCGATCCCTGTACTTGCGTCAATGCCCCGCTGCCCGCGTTGATGGCGTAAGCGGAAACGTCGTCGGAGTTAGCGTTGGCGACATACATGAACGCGCCGTTTGGACCGATCGCGAGCCCAACCGGCCTGCGGCCTGTTGCAAACGGCGAGCCCTCCACCTGGGTCAACGCACCGCTACTCGCGTTGATCGCGAAGGCAGAAATGTCTGCCGAGTGCCCGTTGGTCACGTAGAGGTAGTGGGTGGCGGTACTAGCGCGGGCCGCAATTTGTGAGAGCGGCGCGGCGCCTGCGCCACTGATCGGGGGCTGCGGTTCCGACGTACCGCAACCCGCGAGCCATACGGCCGCGAAGCAGCTGCCAAGCGCGTAATGAAAACCTCGAATTCTCATGGCCTTGCTCCGATGTTACTTGAACGCTCCCGCGCTCAACTTCATTCGGCGCCGGCCGGCTTTGTTCCAGCGCAGCAGCCAAGCGCTGGAACAAAGCGGTGAGGAGCTCTAATGAATTACCGTGTTGTAAGGCAGGTCGAGACCAGTCTTCGATCCTTGGAGTGTATGGAGAGGAGCCACGTTACCGCTGGCGCCGGCGGCATATTCAAATACGCGAGCGGCCTGCTCGGAAACGTACATGTTGCGGCCGCTGTCCAAGGCTATTCCGTCAATCTCATCCATTTTAGTTTTGTCGCCGTAGATGTATTGGATGGGGCTGACGTTGCCGTTGGCGCCTGCCGCGTAGACCGTCACCGAAGGGGTGCCTCCGTTTGCCACGTAGATGTTCCGGCTCGCGTCAACCGCTACTTGGACCGGGTAGGAAATGCCTGTATTACCTCCTGAGATCGTTTGGATCGGCGCGACGTTGCCCGAACTCCCGGCCGCGTACACTGTCACCGAATTGGTTCCGTAGCTTGCGACGTAGAGATTATCGGCAGAATCGAGTGCGATGCCTTGGGGCTCACTCAGTCCGGTCTTCGACCCTTGGATGATTCCGAGCGGCGTTTCATTTCCGTTCGCTTCGGTCGAGTAGAGCGTTATGGACGCGTTGCTGTAATTCGCAACGTAGAGGATTCCATCGTTTAGAGGGTCGATGGCGAGGCCGTCCGGGTTCCAAAGCCCGGTGTACGATCCGATGATGTTCTGGCTCGGGGTGATGTTGCCGTTGGCGCCGGCGTTATAAACCGTGACCGAGCTGTTCGAATAGTTTGCAACGTAGATACGCGCGTTCGCGTCGACCGCAACGGCCGCCGGTTGGTCTAGGTCCGTGTACGTTCCGCTGACGTCCTGGATCGGGGTTGCGTCTCCGCGCGCCCCCGACTTATAGACCGTCACGCTGTTGCCGAAAAAGTTCGGGGCGTACAGGCACGGGCAGCTGGCCCCGGCTGGGTGGGCTTTGGATTTCACCTGTGCCGATTGCTGTGGCGCCGGCGGCGCAGACGGTGTAGAGGGCGTACCGCTGGTGCAGCCGGTTAGCACCGAGGTTGCCACGAGCGCAGCGGTTGTGACGGCGGCTAATCGTCGGCGCCGGCCTAGAGAAGCGGCGGGAATCATCAGGGGCCTCCTTATTGGTCTTGAAGTGGCCTAATCGTACCGAAGCGCCCGTACGAAAACGTACGGCGAGGCGAGGCGGAGGGGAACGCCGCTAGGCACAAAACGCGCAAACCATGGCGAACCAGCTCGATTCGGGCCCGCCCGCCTCGGCGCGTCCGACCGGGACGGTGACCTTCCTGTTTTCCGATATCGAGGGCAGCACGCAGCATTGGGAAGAGCGGCCTGACGAGATGTCGGCGGCGCTTCGCCGCCATGATGAACTGCTAAGAACCGCAATCGCAGCGCACGGCGGACGCGTCTTCAAGACGATGGGAGACCAATTTTGCGTGGCGTTTTCGCGAGCATCGGACGGTGTCGCTGCGGCTGCCGATGCTCAGCGCGCGCTCGCAGCCCAGGATTGGAGCGCGGTCGGCGGATTGGCAGTACGCATGGCGCTGCATAGCGGTATAACCGACGAGCGCGAGGACGATTATTTCGGACCGGCGGTCAACCGCGTGGCGCGACTGCTCGCAGTAGCGCACGGCGGGCAAGTCGTCGCTTCTGACGCGACGGCCGTCCTCTTAGATGGCGTGATGCCTGAGCGAATGGCGTTGCGGGATCTCGGCGCACACCGGCTCAAAGACCTCGTCGAGCCCGAACACGTGTGGCAGCTCAGTATTGAAACATTGCAGGGCGAATTTCCGCCGTTGCGATCGCTCGATGCACGCCCCAACAATCTACCCATCCAGAGCACGAGCTTCGTAGGGCGCGAGCAGGATATCGCCGACGCCAATGAACTGCTCGAACGACACCGCCTGCTCACGCTGGTGGGTTCGGGCGGCGTCGGCAAGACGCGGCTTGCCCTGCACGTTGGCGCCGAACTACTCGATCGCTATCCCGACGGCGTGTGGTTTGTCGATCTGGCGCCGATTTCCGATCCGGAGCTGGTATCGAGCGTGACCGCCCAAGCGTTGGGCATAAGTCAGCGACAAAGCCATCGCGTCGACGAGGCCATCGCGCAGTGGCTAAAACGCAAGAAGCTGCTGATCATCCTCGATAACTGCGAACACGTTTTGGAGCCGGTGGCGCAACTCGCAGAGTCGATCCTCGCTGCCGCGCCCGATATTCGGATACTTGCCACATCGCGACAGCCCCTCAATATCGCGGGCGAAACTGCGCATCAGCTTCCATCGCTGCCGCTTCCCGCCAACGTTGCGAGCTTGACCGCAGACGAGGCGTTGCGGTACGGCGCGATCGTGCTCTTCGTCGATCGAGCTAAGGCCGCCAATACTCGCTTTGCCCTCGCCGACGACACCGCGCCGATGGTTGCCGATATCTGCCGCCGACTCGACGGCATTCCGCTGGCGATCGAGCTGGCTGCTGCTCGCGTGAAGGTCTTGAGCATCCCCAACCTCGCCCGACGGCTCAACGAGCGCTTCAAGATTCTCACCAGCGGCAGCCGTACTGCGCTGCCTCGTCAGAAGACGCTGAGCGCGCTGATTGACTGGAGCTACGATCTGCTCACCCCGCAAGAACAGCTCTTATTCTCGCGCCTGGGCGTCTTCGCGGGCGGCTTCAGTCTGGATGGGGCCACCGCGGTGTGCAGCGATTACGGCCTCGATGAGATCCATGTTTTCGACCTACTCTCATCGCTGACCGATAAGTCGCTGGTTGTCGCCGACACCGGCGGCGAGCACGAACGCTATCGGTTGCTCGAATCCACCGCTGCCTATGCACTGGAGAAACTCAGCGCCGCGGGCGAGCGCGAGACGCTGGCTCGTCGCCACGCCGAGTATTTCCGCGATCAAGCTCGCGCCGCCGACGAACGCTACGGCACGAACTCAACGACTGCGTGGGTTGCCGGCGTGGAGCTGGAGCTGGACAACGACCGGGCGGCACTTGAGTGGGCGCTCACGCGCGGCAACGACGCCGTGCTCGGCGGGGCCATTGCCGGCACATTGGCAAGGCTTTGGCCCAACGCCGGCCTTTCCGTCGAGGGGCGCTACTGGATCTCACTCGCGCTCGAGCGCCTGAACGACGCCGAACAGCCACAGATCGCCGCGCGCCTGTGGAGTGCGCTGAGCCTTCTTTCATACGGCCAGCGCAAGCACGACGCAGCGCAGCGGGCTGTGCAGTTGTATGAGTCGGTTGGCGACGTCCGCGGGACTGCTCGCGCGCAGTACAGCCTGGCGTTCGCGCTTTTGCAGATGGGGCGACTCGATGAAGGCAAGACGGCAAACGAGCAGGCGCTGGCGACGGCGCGCGCGGGTGAGGACCCGCTGAACCTGGCAAGCTGCCTCACCCAGTACGGGAACATCGAGTTGAACCGCGGTGAAGTTCGCGCGGCGCGCGAGCTCTACACGCAGGCGCTAGCGATCTGCAAAACGCTTGGAAACGAGTCGGAAATCGCGGTCGTGCTGAGCAATCTGGCGGAGCTGGAGTTTGCCGACGGGCATCCCGAGCAGGCGCTGGGCCCGGTGAGCGAAGCGCTTGCGATCTATCTGCGCGGAAAGAATGCAGCGAGCATCGCCCTCTGCCACACCAACGGCGCTGCGTATCGAATCGCGCTTGGCGAACTCGGCGGCGCCCGGGACTCGGCGCACGAGGGATTGCGCATCGCTCGGCAGGCACGATTCGAGCGACAAATCGCCATTGCGATCCAGCATCTTGCGTTGCTCGCCGGGCTGGGCGGCGACGCGCAACGTTGTGCGCAGTTGCTCGGCTACGTGGACGCGCAATACACCGCGTTGGGCATGCAACGCGAAGGCACGGAGCAGTGGGCCTACGACAGGCTCATGGCCGCGCTGCGCGAGACGCTGAGCGCAGGCGAGATCGCACGACTCGCGGCCAACGGAGCGGCGTGGTCCGAGGATCAGGCCGTCGAGGAAGCACTCTCCACGTCTACACCGACTGCGCAGCGCTGAGAATTACTTCGACCACGCGGTTTGGTTGCGAGAGCATCGGCACGTGACTCGAATCGAGTTCGGTCGTCTTGGCTTTCATGCGTTTCGCAAGAAAACGTTCGAGATCCGGGTTGACGGTGTGATCCTTCGTTCCGACGATGTACCAACTCGGTTTGGTCTTCCACGCAACGCCCGGCGCATCGTGCGCAAAAATGTTGGCAGCCGGCGCGCCCTGCG
>Ga0187783_10002826_pt1 | contig 12861 bp, 11 predicted proteins | sample 1015_SJ02_MP02_2_FD_132471 | JGI IMG/M metagenome (GOLD analysis project Ga0187783, IMG submission 132471) | Tropical peat soil microbial communities from peatlands in Department of Meta, Colombia - 1015_SJ02_MP02_20_MG | ecosystem: Environmental > Terrestrial > Soil > Wetlands > Peat | place...
GTTCGATATCCATGCCATCCGGCGCTTTGCTCTGCACGAACAGCTCGAGGCGATAGTGAACTTGCCCGAAGGCAATCTTCGTCCCTGCGGTGTCGGTCTGATACTGATTCGTTCCCAGCGCGGTGAAGGTGGCAATCGAGTTCAGCACGTACGGTGACTTGCTGAAGGAGGCGGTGTAACGGCGCACGCGCTCTTCCCAGGGCTTGCGGTCAACCTGCACCTCTACCGGGGAACCGATCGAACATGCGGGGCTTCGGCAGAGAAATCCGGCGCCGTGCCTTCGGCGGTTTGCACCTGCACCTTTTGGCTGGTCTTGACCTTGATGAGGGCTTCCGACGCCGCGCGGTACTGACGATCGGTCTCGCGCCAGATTTGGCGGCGAAGGACGGAAAGGTCATCATCGAGCGAAACGGTGGTGCCGGGGCTCGTCCAGCTGGCCTGGCGATCGCCAACTTTGTGCGTGTCGTCCAGCTGATAGGTGCCGACGCGCGTCTGCACTTCGAGCCATCGCGCACGTTCTTCGGCGCTCGAAAGCAGGGCACCATTGGACCCTGAAACCTCGGAGTAGTTACGGTCCGAGACCGTGTAGCTAATGAAGTAGGCCGGGGGATCCGCCTTGGAGAACGTGGCGAACGAGCGGTCCAGTTCCAGATGCAGCGCGTTCAAAACGGGCGGTACCGGAACCTGCGGCGTTCGGTCCGCCGCCGGACAGGCCCAGGCCGAGGCGAACATTAAGACGCCGACTAAGAAACGTCCGAGGGTCAATTGGCTTTTCATCGCAGCACAAAGTCCACCAGTTTAGAATAGGATTGACCGGATTCCCAGTGAAAAGCCGACGCACGTTGCCGCTCGGTCCGGGAGCCGGCCCGGGCTCCATCCGGGGAAAGGAGATTAGATGCGGGCAGTGGTTGTTCGGCGGTATGGGCCGCCCGAGGTTCTCGAGGTGCAGCAAGTTCCCGATCCTCAGCCGAAAGCCGGGGAAGTTTTGATCCGCGTGAGAGCGATCGGCGTGAATTTTGCCGATCTTCTCCAGCGCATGGGGCTGTATCCCGGCGCACCAAAGCCGCCCTTTGTACCCGGCCTGGAGATCGCTGGAGTCGTTGAAAAAATCCCTGACGGAACTCGGCAGGCCGAAGGGGAACGCCTCGAACCCGGCGACGCCGTTACGGCGATCACGCACTTCCACGCCTACGCGGAGTGGATCGTGGTTCCTCAGAAGGAAGTGTACCGACTACCGCCAGGCATGCGATTCGAGGAAGGCGCCGCGATCTCGGTGAACTACTTGACGGCGTATCACTCCATGTTTGTGATGGGCAATCTGCAACCCGGTAATCGCGTCCTGATTCATGGCGCGGCCGGAGGGGTCGGGATCGCGGCGGTGCAGCTCGCGCGAGCACGTGGGCTTTTGACCTTTGGCACGGCCGGACCGACGAAGCAGGAATATCTTCGGAAAATCGGCGTGGATCACACGATCGATTACGAAAAGACCGACTTCGTCGAGGTGGTGAGAAAATTCGCCCCGGACGGCATCGAAATGGTGATGGACCCGATCGGCGGCAAATCCCTGACGCGCAGCCAGCAGTGTCTCGGACCCACGGGACGGCTGGTCATCTATGGGCTTGCCGATGCCGCTGGCTCCGGAGGCAGACGGAGCCTCGTGCGGGGCCTGACGGCTCTGGCGCAGACGCCGCGATTTCATCCGCTCCGGCTGATGTCGCAGAATCGGGCCGTGATCGGCGTGAGTCTCGGGCAGCTCGGATCGCGCGGGGTCTTATTGCGCCGCGAACTGGAGGAGATCTTTCATTTGTACGCCGAGGGCAAGATAAAGCCCGTGATCGCCAAGACCTTTCCACTGGACCAAGCCGGCCGAGCCCATCAATTCCTGCATGACCGCAAGAACATTGGAAAAGTGATTCTGTCGGTCCGGTAGTCGACGCGGGCTAGGGAGCAGCGGCTGCTTTGCTGGACGCGCGAAGATCGGGAGCTAAGACATCCACGCGGTCGAAGGGAATTTCCTCGTAACGGGCAGTGGGGAATGCTTTTTTCAGGTCCTCGCGAAACGCACTCACATTGCCGGCAAGCACGAGATCGAGATTGGCGGCGCTGAGATACTTCTGAGCCATTTCCCGCACCTCGGCGGAGGTCACGCCGCGGATTTTCTCCGGGTAGGTGCTGTTGTAGTCGGCCGGCAGTTCGTAGGCGGCTGCGGTGAGAACACGGTCGGCGACCTGTTCGGCCGTCTCGGACTGAATCGGATACACACCCGCCAGATAGTTACGTGCGAAATCCATCTCTTGCGGCGTGACTTCCCCTCCAGACATTTTCGCGATCAAATCCACCACCAGCCTTGCCGCGTCAACCGTCGCCGCCGTACGCGTAAACGTTCCGACGTTGAATGAGCCCGCGTAGCGGTGGGGATTGAACGAGGAATACGCGCCGTAGGTGAGTCCCTTCTTGACGCGTACCTCCGTGTTCAAACGGCTGTTGTAACCACCTCCGAAAATGCGGTTCATCACCAGCACCGGGATGTAGTCCGGGTCGCCGCGCCGGATGCCCAATTTGCCCACGCGAATTTGCGTCTGTACGGCGTCCGGCTTGTCGATGAGCCAGATATGAAGCCCGGAGGTTGCCTCGGGCGCGGCGGGAGCGACGGCCGGGACATCGACCTTCGCCCAGGCCCCGAAATACTTGTCGGCCAACGCAAAAGCCTCCTCCGAAGTAACATCCCCGGCGAAGGCTAAAAGCGCTTGATTGGGCGCGTAATTCGTGTCGTGAAATTTGGCGAGCTGCGCGGGATCGAACTGCTTCACCGTCTCGGGTGTGCCTTCTTCGGGCCAGCCATACGGCGAATTGCCGTACAAGGCACGGCTGAAGACGACCGAGGCGAGATACTCAGGATCGGAATATTCGACGGCGAGGTTGGACAGAAGCTGCTGGCGCTGGCGCTCGAGCTCATCGGCTTGGAAGGCAGGATGCAGCACGACATCAGACATCAGGTCGAGGCCGATGCTCACATCCTTCTTCACGATGTCGAGCATGACCGTCGTGGAATCTTTCCCGGCCGACGCGGTGAGTGAGCCGCCAACAAAGTCGATGGCCTCGGCGATATCGCGCGCCGATCTTTTTTTAGTTCCCTGAGTCAGCAGATTCGCGGTCATCTGCGCAACACCCGGCCGATCCTTGGGATCCTTGATGCTCCCGGCAGAGAGAATGACCAGTTGCGCAGCCAGAGCAGGTTCACGGTGATCGGTGATCACAAACACACGCAAGCCATTCGGAAGGGTTTTTGTCGCAGCGTGCGGAAACTCAAACGACCGAGGCGCACCGGCAGGGGGCATCTGCGGGACCAGTTTCACGCCCGGAGGCACGACCCCCGTACCGCCCTTCTCCGTGGGACTTGCTGTGGCTTCGTCGGAAGGCGATTCGGGTCGCTGTCCAGACGCGGCGCCCGCAAAACCTGCGAGCAGCACCAGCGAAACAATCCAGGACGCTTTTACGCGCTTCATCCGTGCTCCTGAAGACACATCGGTTTCACAATCCCTATCGAGCCGGGACCGCCGGCGTCACGAACAGCACGGTAGCCCGCTGCGAGACGAAATATTCGTTGGCTACGCGTTGGATGTCTGCGGGCGTGACGTCGAGGTAGCGCTTCAGCTCCGTGTTGACGAGGCCGGGATCTTTGCCGATCACGGCCGCCGACGCAAGGGCAACTGCTTTTTCTTCATCCGTATCCCGGCCCAAAATGAAGCCCGAAATCTCTTGGTTCTTCGCTTTTTGAAGTTCTTTTTCATCGATCGGCGAGTTTTTCAGCCCGGCGAGCACCGAAGTCACAGCCTTTTCGCCGTCCGCTGCCGCGTGTCCTGGGTTCATAATCGCGTACGCCCAGAACAGGTTCGGATCCTCGGTCAGGTTGCTGAAGCCGGCGGACTGTACGGCAATCTGGTCCTTGTAAACGAGTGCCTGATACAGGCGACTGCTTTCGCCGCCGGCAAGAACGTTCGAAGCAAGGTCGAGCGGATAGGCGTCGGGAGAGTAGCGCGCGGGAATTTTGTAGCCGATCACGACGGCTGGCAGAGGGGTGTTGGCATAGGACTTTTCGACCGTGCGCTCGGCAGTCTGAGGAGGCTCGGGCGTATCGCGGCGCGGGATTGGTTTTGCCGACGCCGGAATTCCGTCAAAGTATTTGTGCGTCCAAGCGAGCGCTTGATCGGAATTGAAATCGCCGACGATCACCAGTGTGGCGTTGTTCGGCTTGTAGTAGGTAGCAAAGAAATCGCGCACATCCTGAAGGGTTGCCTTCTCCAGATCCGCGATACTGCCGATGGGTGTGTGATGATAGCCGTGAACGGTGAAGGCGGTCGAACGTAAGTCTTCTTCAATCGAACCGTAGGGCTGATTATCGACCCGGACGCGACGTTCCTCCTCGACCACCTGCCGTTCGGATTTGAAATTGGCTTCATCGACATTCAAACTGCCCATGCGGTCGGCTTCGAGCCACAGCACGGGCTCCAGATAATTGCTGGGAAAGGTCTCGTAGAAATTGGTTGTGTCATCACCGGTTTCGGCATTGTCGGCTCCGCCGGCCGCTTCGATCATGCGAGAATGCTCATCGGGCCCCAAATGGGCGGAGCCTTTGAACATCAAGTGCTCGAACAGATGCGCGAATCCCGTTCGGCCGGGCTGCTCGTCCTTGCCTCCCACGTGATACCACATTTGAAGATTGATGACCGGGACGGAATGCTCTTCGAGCAGAACCACCTCTAAGCCATTGGCGAGCTTGTGAGTCGTGAAATTCAGATGAGGCGGCCGGGCTTCGCCGGAAGAATCCTGCGCCCGCAGCGGCGTTGGGATCACTGCGCAAGTGCCGACAACCAGCAGCATCGCGGCGAGCTCGACCGCCACCTGAAGCGTCGATTTCTTCGTCATCCACCGCCCCCTCTCAGCGCGCACCAGTATCACGAGACGCGACGCAAGTGTCAAACGATCCTGCCGTTTGCAAGCGGTTTACCACGCCTCGGATTGGACGAGCGCTGGTTGAAAAAGGGTAGTCACCTGTCGCGGTGTTTCTCAATTCGCCTCGTCTCCGCTGCCCGGAGTTGCCTAGCCCTCCGCTCTGTGGTCCGATGGGAGAGTAGGATTGTGAGGCATCCTTGCGAAGCATAGGCTCTCTGGTGGGGCTTCTGGTGGTTGCGGCAGTGGTAGGTCTCCTCTACAAGTACTACTTTTCGCAAAACCAGCAAGCCGCGCCCATTTCACATCCCACGCAAACCATCGACGTAATTGGCGTGAAAAACGATCTGCTGGGAATTGCGCAGGCAGAGCGAATCTACCAGACCGAACATAATTCCTATGGCTCTCTCGACGATCTCGTTTCCAGTGGCGCGATGGCGATCAAAAAGCCCGGTCGGGATGGCTACACCTATGAAGCGAAGGTTTCTTCGGACGGGTTCCTCGTCATTGCCCACTGCCCGAGCGCGTCCCTTCCTGGCTGTATGAATTACGTCATCGATCAAACCATGGAAGTCCAGCCCGCACCCTGAATCAAACGCCTCGGCCGGCGCCGATGGGCTCGAGACGAGCCGACCGGAATCCCTGTGCTAGAATCACGGTAGAGTGCAAAAAGTCCTACAGAGTCTACTTGAGCTGCAGGGTGTGGACCGGCGGCTCAGCGATGTCCGTGCCCGACTGGCTCGGTTCCCCCAGAAGCTTGCGGAAATCGACGCACGCATTCGGGCGGCAAAAGCGGAGGTCGACGCCAGCAAGGTCGCGCAGGTCAATGCAGTCAAGGAACGCAAGAAATACGAGATAGACGTGGACCAGTGGAAGGAGCGAGCCCGTAAGTATAAGGACCAAGGCTCGCTCGTTAAGACCAACGAAGCCTATCGTGCGCTGCAGCATGAAATCCATCTCGCCGAAACGGAAATCGCCAAGGCCGAAGACCGGCTGCTCGAGCAAATGGTCGCCGGTGAGGAATACGACCGGCGCATCAAAGCGTCCGAAAAATCGGTGAAGGAAATCGAAACGGCTACGGCTGTTGAGCGTTCCAAGATCGAAGCGGACAAAAACGCAGCGGACAAAGCCCTTGCCGAACTGAACACTGAGCGGGAACGGGCCGTCGGGGAGCTTTCGGAGAACCTGCTCGATCACTACACGCGCATCTCGAGAAAGCACAACGGCGTCGCGCTCGCTGAAATCCGGGACGAGAAGTGCACCGCCTGCGGCATGATGATCCGGCCGCACGTCCTTCAAGAAATCCAACGCTCCGACAGCCAGGAGTTATTTCACTGCGAGACCTGCACACGCATTCTCTATTACCGCGAGCCATCCGCATCCCGGGAGGCTGCGGCGGCCTCAACTTCGGCGTCCTCGGGCAGTGAGATTTAACAGAAATGGCGATCGCAGGGAGCGCGGGAACTCTTTTGCCCAGCGCACGAACTGCCCATGAGCCGCTCCGTCAAGCTCTCGAAACCGGCAGCCGCACGTTTGTTTCCAGATTCTGACCGGGCCCTACCCGCCTCGGGAGTTTACATCGCCAATATCGACGGCGCTTCACGCGGCAACCCTGGACCTGCGGCCTACGCGGTCGTGATCCGTGATCCGACCGGTCAACTGGTTCTGGAACTCGCCAAACGCATGGGGCGGGAAACGAATAACGTAGCCGAATACTATGCGCTATTGGCGGCACTGGACTACGCCACGAGTCAGGGGATCGGCGCTCTGCGGATTCGTAGCGATTCAGAGTTGCTCGTCCGCCAGATGCAGGGACGATACAGGGTGAAAAGTGCTGATCTAAAGCCTCTGTACGAACGCGCAGCGAAACTCGTGAGGCAATTGGCATACTTCGCGATCGAGCATGTACCCCGCGAACAGAACGGCGATGCCGACCGACTGGCCAACGTCGCGCTCGACTCGGGCAATCTTTCCTCTGCCGCCCCGGCCAAGCAGGAAACACCCGCTAGAAACCAGTCGATCTCCTCGCGGCGAATTCGCGCGCGCTTCCACAAGGGTGTGTTCACCCCACTCGAGCCGCTGGATCTGCCCGAAGGCAGCGACGTGGTCGTCGATATCCATATTCCACCGCGCGAGTAAGCGCCTTCGCCAGCAGTCCTCTGGTACGAAGGCTCTATTGCTGGTTCAAAGCCAAGCCGTCACGCTAGTTAAACGGGAGACGCCAGTGATTAGCGTGCCGGACGCACTGCCGATTACCCTCGTTCTTGCCGTGCTGGTCAGCGTCTTCCTGTCTCTGGAAAGACAGGCTCCGGTGGCACGCGTGCGGCTCTGGGCCTACGCCTGGTCGCTCACGTTTCTACATTTCTTTGCGCGGGCTATGGAGAACCAGGGCGGGATCGTTCAAACGATCCTTACACCCGTCGATTTCGGAGCCCTCGAACTTTCGGCGCTCGTTTTCCTGGCCTCCCTCCTGTTTGAGGCCGACGAGGGCGCGAAGCGCATCGGACTGATCACGGTAGTCGGCTTACCGCTCCTGGCTCACGCGTTCGCCATCAGTTTCCATGTAGGCTCACCCGTGCTTTGGGCCTCTTTGCTGGTGCCCACGATTTTGTCCGCAGTGAGTTTTTTGTTCTTTGCGCCACCGCGTCGACAGTTTCGGCACACGGTGGGGGCGATCGGCGTGGCGGTGGTTGGGTTGTGGGCCGTTCACGAGCAGGTGCGGGGCGACGCCCTGACTCCGATGGCCTTGTTTCTCGCACTCAGCTTCTGCCTCTGCGGCCTACAATTCTGGAAGATCTATCGCCGCTCTTCTCTGGGCGTGATTACAACCACGATCGGATTCATTGCTTGGGGGACAGAATACCCCCTGGGACTCGGGGTTCATGATCTGTTGACGACCATGCGGGTGAATCTGGATTTTTGGAATGTGCCGCGAATCCTCGTTGCGCTGGGCATGGTTCTGACCCTACTGGAAGAGAAAACCAGAGTTCTCGAAGAAGCCCGCTCACGCGCCCAGGCCGAAAGCCTATTGTTGCAACGTCTGTCGCAAATCACCTCGCGTCTGCTCGCCGGAAACGATCCGAGTGCGCTCTGCGGAGAGGTTGCCACTGCCATTACCGAAGCAAGCAGTTTTCAGCGTGCCGCACTCCTTCTGTTGGGTGAAAACCGCAAGTTCTATCTCGCGGGATTGAGCGGGTTCACGCCGCAAGAGGCCGAAACCCTCGAGATGCATTCCAGTAGCTACGCCATCGAAGCCATGAAACGACGGAGACAGTCCACAGGCCCAGCCGAAAAATCCTTGCGGATGTCGGAAACGGGGGATCTGATGTGGATTCCGATGGTCTCCTGGCGTGGCTCCGATGTGGGGTGTCTCTACGTGGCGGATTCCCGCTGGCCTGGCGGCCCCGATTCCCGCGAGATGGTCAATCTGGAGATCTTTGCATCCGACTTGGCGGTGACATTTGAAAATGTGCGGCTGCACCAGCAGCTGGTGCGCTCGGAAAAACTGGCGGGACTCGGGCAGCTGGTCGCGGGTGTCGCGCACGAGCTCAATAATCCGCTTACGGGCATCATCGGCTATGCGGACCTGCTCTCTGAGGAAGTGCGGGAAGCAAACCCGCGAAAACGAGTGGAGAAGCTTGGGAATGAAGCACGCCGCATGAAGCGGATCCTCGATGGCCTGCTTCGTTTTGGCCGTCAAAACAGCTCGGCGACCCGTTCAACGGCGCTTGAACCGGTGCTTCGCGATGTGGTCCAGCTCCGCGAGTATCACCTGCGTCTGCACGGCATATCGCTCGATATGCAGTTCGAACCCGTGCTGGCACCCGTGGGAATTTCCGAAGACGAGTTGAAACAGCTGCTGCTAAACATCCTGAACAATGCGATTGACGCCGTCGAAGACAGCGCCAAGCGCGAAATCCGCATTCGGGCCTACAGCCAGTCGGGCCGCGCCATCATTCGCTTCGAAGATACCGGACCGGGCTTTCCCGACTTGGCCCGTGCGTTCGATCCCTTCTATACGACGAAGCCAGTCGGAAAAGGCACAGGCCTCGGTCTCAGCATCTGCTACGGGATCATGCAGGAGTGCAGCGGCGAAATCACACTGTCCAACCTGAATCCCTACGGCGCCAGCGTTACGATCGATCTGCCGTTCGCCGTGCCCCAACCGGTTCTGGCGCAGCAGGCCAGCGCCCTCTGGTCGTAGGCGCCCGCTGCACGGGCGGTGTCGTACTACTGTTTCAGAACGTAGGAGCGGTAGAGCGTATCGCGCTGGGCGGGGATGTAACCGGCTTCAGAGATAATGCGCCGAAGTTCCTGTTCATTGGTGCGGTTGCGCACACCGGCGGCATAGACCACGTTTTCTTCGATCAAGATGCTGCCCACATCGTCTGCGCCGAACTGCAGGCCAACCTGGCAGACTTTGATTCCCGGCGTAAGCCAGCTGGACTGAATGTGGTCGATGTTGTCGAGGTAAAGACGGCTGATCGCCAGTGTCTTCAGGTAATCAAAGGCCGTTGTTTCCGACACTTTCTTGCCCAGCGGAGTGTTTTCCGGCGCGAAAATCCAGGGGATGAATGCCGTGAAGCCGCCGGTCGCTTCCTGCAGCTGGCGAAGCCGCTCGAGGTGGTTCACGCGATGGCGGTATTCCTCGCCGCAACCAAACATCATTGTCGCCGTCGTGCGCATCCCCAACCCATGCGCCTCGCGGTGGACGGACTCCCATTCCTCCGATTTGCACTTCAGCCGCGCGATGCGATGCCGGACTTCGTCGTCGAGAATTTCAGCCCCCCCGCCAGGAATCGACTGCAATCCCGCATCCCGTAGGCGCGCGATCGTATCGCGAATCGAAAGCCCGGAAACTTCGGCGATGCACAGTATTTCAGGCGCGGAAAAACAGTGCAGATGGACCTGCGGAAAGCGCTCGTGGATCGAGCGCAACAGATTCTCGTAGTAGTCGATTTTCAGATCTGGGTGGAGTCCACCCTGAAGCAACACGCCCGTTCCGCCGAGCCCCAGCATTTCCTCAATTTTCGCGTAAATCGACTCGAGCGGCTGAATGTATCCCTCTTTCGAGCCCACCGGGCGATAGAAGGCGCAGAACGAGCAGTACTCGGTGCAGAAATTGGTGTAGTTGATGTTGCGGTCGATCTGATATGTCGCCACACGCGGATCGGTCTTCTGACGACGGACTTGGTTCGCCGCCATGCCGATACCGATCAGGTCATCGGACTGGAAAAGGTCCAGAGCCTCTTGGGGTGTAATTCCCATCGCCACCCTATTCTCGCACCAAAACAGCGGCGTCGGATCGCTCTACGTTCGAGCAGTCACGCGCTGCGGCTGACAGCGGAGCCCGAAGACACTGCGGCGAATTCTAGCGCACGGGCCCGGGGGATCAGCCCGTGTTCAGCGGCCTTTTCGAAAAAGAGCTGGAGACCGGGGAGATTTTCTGCGTCGAGATCGAAGTGGATGTTCTCGGTCAAGTAACGTTCCAGAGCCCGCGGCGGCAAATCCAGCTTGATCGATGCGGCTTCACTGATCTCTCGAATTCGTTCCACTCCGTACCTTTTCGAAAGCAAGAAATCTGCGACAACTTCCGGACTCATCAGGTCCTGGTTGCCCGCCCAGATGGCCAAAACAGCTGGCTTATTGGTCATTTCGCGCCACTGATGGGTGACATCGTAAACGAAGAGGGTCTCGAATCCCGGTACAGGCATCTCTTCCGGATCGCCCTCGCAGCAACCATCGCCACCGCCGGGCGTCTTTCCGGCAAGCGCCTCCATCTTGAGCGAAATTCGCAGCGCCGGATCACCGATTACCAGGGCCGCATCGGCGGTTTTCAGCATCTCGCCCGCGTCCGGGGCAGCGTCGACGAACTCCGGCTGAATGCCCCAATACTCTTTGGCCAGAATCCGGACAAGCCCGGCGGTGCTACGCGAACTGGTATCGAGCGCAATCCGGTTGGCCATGTCGATGGGGCGCTTCGACACAACGAGCAGGCTGCGAACCTCTCGATTGGACGCGATGGCCATGCCCGGCAGCGCGACGATCCCTTCCATCCGCTGGTATTCAATACTAGGGATAATGGCGACATCCGCGTCGCCCCGGCGTAGTGCCTCGGCACACTGCGAAGGCACAGTGAACGACAGGTCGTACTTTCCGGCCAAAGGACCGTCGGTAAACCCCCACACCAGAGGTGCGGTATTGAGGTACTCGACGATGGAGATGCGCAGCCTTTTCACTAATCTTACCCCCCAATGCTAGCCCATGGTATCACAGCCATAGGAAGGCCACCGAGACTGTCCCCGGCGAAAGCGGATAACTGCTATCCATTTTCCTCTAAACGACTTAGGCTGGTGTGTCGCCCGCTAGCTTAGAGAGGCTGCCCTTGAAACAGGTTTGGTCAACGGCACGTATTCTTCTCGAGACTTAGTCGAACCTGGAAGAGACTATGAAGATTTCAAACCGAATCCTTTACATCGTGCTGCTGCTCGGCATAACTCTGCGGCCGGCCTGGCGAACCAGCGGGGCCGAGGGCGAGATTCTTGCCTTGACGGGGGCAACGATCGATCCCTCCCCCACCGAAGCATCGATTGTGAATGGGGTCTTGCTGATTGGGGACGGCAAGATTATCTCGGTAGGCAGGGCCGGAAGCGTACGCATTCCCGCGAACGCGAAGCAAATCGACTGTACGGGGATGTTTATCACGGCAGGCTTCCAGAACAGCCACGTCCATTTTACCGAGCAGAAGTGGGAGGGCGCCGCCGAGCAGGTCGCCTCGAAGCTCTCGCAACAGCTGGAGCAGATGCTCACCCGGTACGGATTCACCTCCGTCGTGGATACGGCTTCGACCCTGTCGAACACAGTGGCGCTCAGGGCCCGGATCGAATCGGGAGAAGTGCGCGGCCCTCGCATTCGAACGGCTGGCTTACCGCTTTATGCCGCCGGTGGCACACCGTTTTATCTGAAGGATACGCTTCCCCCCGCAGTCCTTACATATATCGAGAGCAACTTGGAGCCGACGGTGCCAGATGCGGCCGTGGCTGTAGTCCGACAAGACATTGCGGGCGGCGCCGACATCATCAAACTCTTTACCGGTTCCCTGGCTGCTCCCACAAAAGTGGTGCCAATGGACCCTCGTGTGGCGGCGGCAGCGGTCCAAGAAGCACATTCCCAGCGAAGACTGGTGTTTGCACATCCCTCGAACCTCGAAGGACTTGAAATCGCATTGAACGCGGGCGTGGACGTGGCGGCGCATACGACTCCCATGTCCGGAAGATGGGATGACAGCCTGATCGCCCGCATGAAAGAACACCACATGTCTCTCGTCCCAACGTTGAAACTATGGATTTACGAGGCGAGTCGCGGCGGAGCCACGCCCGAGCAGGCGCAAGGCTTCGCCGAGCAAGGTGTCGGGGAGCTTCGGCAGTACCAACAGGCAGGCGGGCAAATCCTGTTCGGTACCGACGTGGGCTACATGACGGATTACGATCCCACACAAGAGTACGTCCTGATGGCTCGGGCAGGGCTCACGGCCAGGCAAATTCTGGATTCGCTGACCACGGCGCCTGCTGGGCGCTTCGGTGAAATCGAGAGCCGGGGACGCATTGCTCCCGGAATGGAAGCGGACATCGTCGTGCTTGGTGCCGATCCCGCGCGGGACGTCCGCAACTTCGCAATGATCCGCTATACGATCCGGCACGGGCAGGTCATCTACCCGATCCCCCAGGATTGAACCTCTATCCCATTGAGAAGACGGGACCTTCCGCTCGGGCGCGACCTCAGACGCCCGAACGGAATCAAATTCTCGGCAGCGGGCGAGAGGTTCGGTCTGCCGTATCGGGCGCCGAGGTTTGCCGAACTGACGCAACCATCGGGCGTCTGACCGAATCAGCTCCCAAGAGGGAAGTAAAC
>Ga0187783_10002827_pt1 | contig 12860 bp, 10 predicted proteins | sample 1015_SJ02_MP02_2_FD_132471 | JGI IMG/M metagenome (GOLD analysis project Ga0187783, IMG submission 132471) | Tropical peat soil microbial communities from peatlands in Department of Meta, Colombia - 1015_SJ02_MP02_20_MG | ecosystem: Environmental > Terrestrial > Soil > Wetlands > Peat | place...
AACCTGGACGCCGAGGGCATCGACATCGGCCCGTCGCCGACGGATGCAGCCCTCGCGGCCGACCTGGCACTGCTGATCGAGGAGCTCAACCTCACCGTCCGTTCGTACAACTGCCTCAAGCGTGAGGGCATCCACACGGTGGGCGAGCTCGTCGCCCGCAGCGAGCAGGACCTGCTCGACATCCGCAACTTCGGCGCCAAGTCGATCGAGGAAGTCAAGCAGAAGCTCAACGACATGGGCCTGTCGCTGAAGGACTCCCCGCCCGGCTTCGATCCGGGCACGGCGGCCGACAGCTACGGGGCGGACGACGATGACGACTACGTCGAGACCGAGGAGTACTGACGGGCTGCTGCCCGCTCAGCCACCCCACAGCAGTTGACGTCTGACTGCGCTGAACCAGGAGAATCGTTCGATGCCCACGCCCACCAAGGGTCCACGACTCGGCGGCAGCCCTGCCCACCAGCGGCTCATGATGGCCAACCTGGCCACCGCCCTGTTCGAGCATGGCAAGATCACGACGACCGAGGCCAGGGCTCGCAGGCTGCGGCCGCTGGCTGAGCGGCTCATCACCTTCGCCAAGCGGGGTGATCTGCACGCCCGCCGCCAGGTGCTCACCGTGGTCACGGACAAGAAGGTCGTGCACACGCTGTTCGCTGACATCGGGCCGAGCTTCGCCAGTCGCGACGGTGGTTACACCCGCATCACCAAGATCGGGCCGCGTAAGGGCGACAACGCCGCCCTCGCCGTGATCGAACTGGTGCAGGAGGAGGCCGAGCCGAAGACGCGCCGCCGCCGCACCCGCCGGGTCGCGCCCGCTGCCAGGACCGGCCGAGCCGAGGCCGCCGCTACTACCGCGGCGGCGGCAACCGCCACGGCAGCAGCGCCCGACCTGGGCGAAGAGGAGTCCGAGGCTGAGCCGGAGGCCTCGGCGGAGGCTGAATCGGCCGCGGACGCGGACGCGACCGAGGAGGCGGGCGACGCCGCCGCGACGGAAGACTCAGCGGCGAGCGACGAGCAGGACGCCGACGAGTAGCACAGTAACCGAGAGCGAGCCCGGCCGACCAGAGTCAGCCGGGCTCGCGCCGCTTCGGCTCCGGCTCAACCTGCGCTACGACGGCACGGCGTTTCACGGCTGGGCGAGCCAGCCAGGACTGACCACCGTGCAGCAAACAGTCTCCGAAGCGCTGTGGCGGGCGCTGAGGCTGCCAGCTCCGCCCCTGCTGACCGTGGCCGGGCGCACCGACGCTGGCGTGCACGCACGCGGCCAGGTGGCGCACACCGACGTGCCGGCCGAGTCCTGGGCGGCCGCCGCCGACTCCGCTGACCGCAGACTGGGACGGGCGCTGCCGCCGTCGGTCCGAGTGTCGGCGATCGAGCCTGCCCCGGCCGGGTTTGATGCGCGCTTTTCTGCGCTCTGGCGGCGGTACTCCTACCGGGTGTGCGACGACCCGGCCCTGGCCGACCCGCTGCGCCGCCACGACACGCTCTGGCACTTCCGCAGGCTCGACCTGGACCAGATGAACGAGGCAGCGGCGCGCTGCCTCGGCGAGCACGACTTCGCCTCCTTCTGCCGGGCCCGGCCTGGCGCCACCACGATCCGCGAGCTGCTCCGGCTGGACTGGACCAGGACCGAGCCGGGCATCTGCGTCGCGACCGTCGTCGCCGACGCGTTCTGTCACAACATGGTCCGGGCGCTGACCGGTGCCCTGCTGTCGGTCGGGGATGGCCGCAGGCCGCAAGACTGGCCCGGCGCCGTGCTGGCCGGCCGCCGCCGCGACCCAGCGGTCCGCGTCGCGCCGGCCCACGCGCTGTGCCTCGAGGAGGTCGGCTATCCAGATCCGGCTGACATGGCGGACCGAGCCGCTGTCACGCGGCGCGGCCGGATGAGCCCCGGCTAGCCGGGACCGGCCGCGGCCCGGCGGACAGCCCGCGAGGGGCATAGCCGCGTTCCCCGCTCGAAAGGGGTTATTCGACCGCAGGACGGGCTACGGCGCTCCGGTGAGCATCCGCGTGGTCAGGTCCTTGTTCGCGGTGTTCGTCACCAGCAGGTTGATGAATTGCTCGATCAGCCCGCTGTTCTGTGCGTTCGGGGTCACAAAGTTGGAGAACTCGGCCCAGATCAGAATCAGGTAGTGGCCCTTAGCCAGGGCCTCCTCGATGCCAGTGCCCTGGCCGATCTGCTGAGCTGGGCCGCTGGACGCGGTGAGCTGGCTGACGAAGTCGTTGGCGTCGGCCGAGTGCTCTGCCGTCTTGGCCGCGTCTCCGGTGCTGAGGTTGAACACGCCGATCGTGCCCATGAGACTGCCGGGCACGTCCACGTACGTCGCCCTGGCTACCTGGGTGCAGTCGGCTGCGCCGACCGCCGACTGCAACGTGGCGCCGACGATCGCCGAAGCGCAGTTACCGCTCAGGCTGGTCGCCACGTTCGTCATGGTCGTACCGATGGCAACGAAGCTCGCCGGAAACAGCTCGGCCAGGGTTAGCGGCTGTGGGTCGGTCTGGCGGGAGGCTATGTCGCCGTACGGCCCGAGGCCCGGACTGGCCGAGCTGTGGGCGCGCGGCTTGCCTGCCGACTGCCCCGCCAGGCCCGGCTTGGGCGAGGTATGCAGCACCGTGTAGACCAGCGTGCCTGCGGCGCCCACGACCAGCAGCCCGGCCGCGGCCATCGCCAGCGTGACGCTGACGGGTCGCGAACGGCGCGGGCGCCCTGCCCGACTGCCGGCGCGCCGGCGACCCTTGATCGGAGGCTCGTCTGTCCGGGTGGCCTCTCCGGCGGCCGCCGCGATCGAGGCGGTGCTCGCCCGCGGGTTCGGTCCGGTACTGACTCGGGGGTTCGGTCCGGTACTGACTCGGGGGTTCGGTCCGGTGCTCACCCGCGGGTTCGGTCCGGTGCTGACCCGGGAGTTGGGCCCGGTGACGATGCGAGGATTAGCCCCGCTGTCGGTCCTCGGGCCAGCGGCGGGGAGCGGCAGCGAGGATCCGGCTGCGTGCCGCATTGTGCGGCTGGGTAGTCCGGTGTCCGGTCGGCCCGGCGGAGCCACTAGCGGGCCGCCTGGCGCCGCCGCGGCCCCATCTGGGCCGGTAGTCGGGCTCTGTTCGCGCAGCCCGGGTGGAGCCGACCAGATTCCTGTTGCCCGTCCCTCGCCGAGCGCACGCCACGTCTGGGTTGAGGTGACGTCGGCAGCCGGATCGCTCACCGCCAGCGTCGAGTAGCCGGGCTCGGCGGCGGGGTCAGCGTCCTGCGAGTAATACCGGCTAGGCTCACCAGCAGCACCGCGCGCCTGCCGGGCGCCGATCGGACCGGTTCCCGGTGGCTGTCCGCCCTGATCGGACGTCCGTCCGTCGCGATCGGGCTGGTCGTTCCGGCGCCGGTTCCACGCGGCGAACTGGCCAGGCGGATACACCGGGGGCGGCTGCCCTGGTGTCGGCGCGTATCCCCGCACCGGACCACGCGCGGCGGTACCGCTGCTCGGCGCGATATACCCGTGGCCGGCTGACGCGCCCCGGCCGGGATCACCCAGCCCGTCGGCCGCGGGGCGGCGGCGCGGATCTGGTTCGGTCTCGGCGCGGGTGTAGCCGGGTGTGAAGACCGCGTGGCTGGCCGAGTGGCGGCCGACCGAGGCGCCGCCTGGCAGCGCGTCACGCCGGCCACGGCCCCCGCCCAGATCCGCGGCCTGATCGCCCCCCCGCTCGTCGCCCGAGCTTGGCCGCCCGCCAGCGTCGGCTGCCCGCGGTCCGCGGCCGTGTCGCCGGGAGGTCCGCTCGCTCGCGCTGTCGTCGGCCGGTTCCCGCATGCGGTTGAGCGTATCGTCCCGGTACGTTGCGCTAGGCGGTCTCGACCTTTTCGGGCTGGTCAGCGGCCGCGGGCCGGGGGCCAGCGGCCGCCTCGCTTTGACCAGCCCTGGTAACGGCCGGTATCCTCGTTGGGCGTCCATGCGTACTGGCATGCCCGCTGTCTGCCCAGCTGGGCAGGCGAGCTGCGACCGGTACCTGCGGATTCTCGCGCCAAGGCAGGATATGTCCGGAGCGCGGGCGGGATTTCGACTCACACGCGAAGGCTTATGACTGTGCGCACATTCAGCCCTAAGGCCGCTGACATCCAGCGCCAATGGCACGTTATCGACGCATCGGACGTCGTTCTCGGTCGGCTGGCCAGCCAGGCTGCGGTGCTGCTGCGCGGCAAGCACAAGCCAGTCTTCGCGCCGCACGTCGACACCGGCGACTTCGTGGTGATCGTCAATGCCGCCAAGGTTGCACTCACCGGCAACAAGCTGCGCGACAAGATGGCATACCGGCACTCGGGTTATCCGGGCGGCCTGCGCTCGATGTCGTACGCCGAGCTGATGGCCAGGAGCCCGGAACGGGCCGTGGAGAAGGCTGTCAGGGGCATGCTGCCGAAGAACACCCTGGGCCGGCAGATGCTGCGCAAGCTCAAGGTGTATGCAGGCCCCGAGCACCCGCACCAGGCCCAGCGGCCGGTGCCCTTCGAGATTAACCAGGTAAGTCAGCAACCAGGCGCTCGCTGACGCGTCTGATTCAGAGCAGGCACATTTTCAAGCGGGAAGTACGAGGAAGACAACGTGGCCGAGTCCACTGAGACGCTGGAAACCGGACCGGAGGCCGACGCCTCCGAGGAGCAGTTGTCGGAATACACCACCTCGACCGGCGACAGCCCCGGGCCCAAGGCAGCCACGCGCAAGCCGGTCGTGACCGGCACGGCGCTGGGCACCGGCCGTCGCAAGGAGGCCATCGCCAGGGTTCGGATCCAGCCGGGCAGCGGCCAGTGGAAGATCAACGACCGGTCCCTTGAGGTGTACTTCCCTAACAAGGTGCACCAGCAGCTCATCAGCGAGCCGCTCGTGGCGCTCGGCGCCGAGGACCAGTTTGACGTCGTGGCCAGGATCGTCGGCGGCGGGGTTACCGGCCAGGCCGGGGCGCTGCGCCTCGGCATCGCCAGGGCGCTCACCCTCGTGGATCCGGACAGTCGGCCGACGCTGAAGCGGGCCGGCTTCCTGACTCGCGACGCGCGTGTCACCGAGCGTAAGAAGGCCGGGCTGAAGAAGGCCCGCAAGGCGCCGCAGTACTCCAAGCGCTAGCCACGCCAGCCGGTACGGCGCGGGAACAGCGGCGCTTATGGGCCACCTCTTCGGTACCGATGGCATTCGGGGTGTTGCCGGGCGCGAGCTGACCGCGGGACTGGCCATGGACGTCGCCGCCGCGGCCGCGGATGTCCTCACCAGCATCGGAGCCGGGCCGGATGGCGCTGACGGTACCGGCGGACGAGCGCCAGGCCAGCGTGCCGTTGCGGTAGTGGGTCGGGACCCGCGAGTCTCCGGCGAATTCCTTGAGGCGGCCGTCGTGGCCGGCCTCGCCGCGAGCGGGGTTGACGTGGTCCGGCTCGGCGTCATGCCGACTCCGGCCGTCGCGCACCTGACCGCCGCGCTGGGCGCACAGTTCGGCGTCGTCTTGTCCGCGAGCCACAACCCGGCCCAGGACAACGGCATCAAGTTTTTCGCCAGCGGCGGGCTGAAACTGCCTGACGCCGTCGAGGCGGCGATCGAGGTCAGGCTAGCGGACCGCGTTGGCACGGACAGCCGCTCCGGGCCGGTGACCCTCCCGGCGGACGGCTTCGGGCGGGTCACCGACGCTGCTGATCAGGGCGAGCGGTACGTCGCCCACTTGCTCAGCACGGTGGCCGACGGACGAGGCGCCTCGGCGCTGCCGCTCGCCGGGCTGCGTGTCGTGGTGGACTGCGCGAACGGCGCGGCTTCCCGGTTCGCCCCGGAACTGCTGCGCCGGGCGGGCGCTAACGTCATCGCGATCGGCGTCGACCCGGACGGACTGAACATCAACGCCGGGGTCGGGTCAACCAGCATCGAGGCGCTGTCGGCTGCGGTGGTCGAGACCGGCGCGGATGCCGGCATTGCGCACGACGGCGACGCCGACCGCTGCCTCGCCGTGGACGCGGCCGGCCGGCTCGTCGACGGCGATCAGATCCTCGCCGTGCTCGCCATGGCTCTGCAGGCCGATCAGCGGCTGGCCGGTGACACGGTGGTAGCCACCGTCATGTGCAATCTTGGCTTCCGGCACGCCATGCGCGACGCTGGGATCGGCGTCGTGGAGACGCCGGTCGGTGACCGGTACCTGATCGCGGCCATGCTGGACGGCAGGTTCGTCCTCGGCGGTGAGCAGTCCGGTCACATCATCATGCTCGATCACGCCACGACCGGCGACGGGCTGCTTACCGGGCTGCAGCTGCTTGCCGAGACGGCGCGCCAGGGCCGCCCGCTTGCCGAGCTGGCGAGCGTCATGACGCGCTACCCGCAGGTCCTGATCAGCGTTCCGGGCGTCGACAAGGCGCGCGTGGCTGCATCAGCCCGGCTCGCGGAGGCGGTCGCGACGGCCGAGGCCGAGCTGGGCGACTCCGGCCGAGTACTGGTCCGTCCCAGCGGCACCGAGCCGGCCGTCCGCGTGATGGTCGAGGCCGCCCACGCCAAGCAGGCCGAGCGCCTCGCCGGGCGGCTCGCGGATGCGATCAGAGCGGTCGGCTAACCGAGCTTCCGGCCACCCGAACGGCCGGCCCCGCTCGCCGGTACCGCGTCGCCCGAACCAGTGCTGGGACCGGCGCATCGGCGGCGCGTCGGCAACGCCTGGCGGCCAGATCGCCGCGCTGCCCGCAACGTGGCAGTCTTGATCGCGTGATCCTCGGCATCGGCGTCGACGTGGCCGACATCCGCCGGCTGGAGGCCGCGCTGACCCGGACGCCGCAGCTCGCCGCCCGGTTGTTCGCTGAGAGCGAACAGAAGCTGCCGATCCGGGCCCTCGCGGGCTGCTTCGCAGTCAAGGAGGCGGTGGCCAAGGCGCTTGGCGCCCCGGCTGGGCTGCGCTGGACGGACGCCATCGTCCGCCGCGACTCTCGCGGTCGTCCGCTGCTCGAGACCCGTGGCACGGTCGCGGCCGTGGCAGCGACCCTCGGCGTGACAGCGTGGCACGTGTCAATCAGCCACGATGCGGGCATCTGCGTCGCCATGGTGGTTGCCGAGGGCTGCGGTCAGAGCGCCTGGGAGCGAAGCGAGGCGGAGGGGGCGAGCGGGCAGTGAGGGCTGCGCATACGGTCGACGTCGTCCGCACGGCTGAGCGCGCGCTCATGGCCAAGGTGCCCGCTGGGACGCTGATGCAACGGGCGGCAGCTGGTCTCGCGGCTACCTGCGCGCAGCTGCTCGGGCGCTGCTACGGAGCGCGGGTCGTGGTGCTGGCGGGCAGCGGAGACAATGGCGGCGACGCGCTCTACGCGGGCGCGCGGCTCGCCGGTCGAGGCGCTGATGTGATCGCGGTGGCGGCCGGATCGCAGCTGCACGCGGGCGGGGCAGCGGAACTGCGCTGTCAGGGCGGGCGGGTGGTCGCGGCGGCGCTGCCGCCGGGCGATACGGCCGCCGCCGGCCACCAGCGAGCGCCAGGGTCGGGCGGCACGTCGGGCACGCCGACCACGGCCGCCCCGGCGCCGATCTCCCCGGACGCCGCTGCGGCGATCGCGGCAGCCGACCTGATCATCGACGGCCTCACCGGCATCGGCGGTCGCGGTGGCCTGCGCGAACCGGCCGCGTCCCTGGCCGGTTTGGTCGCCGCGGCTCGGGCGGGCAATGCGCTGGTGGTGGCCGTCGATCTGCCGAGCGGTGTCGACGCCGACACCGGAGAGGTGCCCGGCCCGGCAGTTGCCGCCGATGCGACCGTCACCTTCGGCACCCTCAAGCCCGGCCTGCTCGTCGACCCCGGCGCCGGCTACGCCGGGACGGTGGAGCTGATCGATATCGGGCTCGGTCCGTACCTGCCCGGAGCGGCCGTCATGTCGTTGCAAGCTACCGACGTCGCGGCTGTGCTGCCGGAGCCGTCCGCGGAGTCCGACAAGTACCGCCGCGGCGTGCTGGGCCTGCTGGCAGGCAGCGAGCAGTACACCGGGGCGGCGGTCCTCTCGGCTGGTGGCGCGATCAGGGCCGGCGCCGGCATGGTCCGGCTGGTGTCGGCCGCGCCCGCGGTCGCCGCGGTCCGGCTGCGGTGGCCAGAGGTGGTGCTGACGACCTATGACCCCGCGCATGCAGCGGAGGGACTCAAAACCGCCGGGCGGGTGCAGGCGTACACGGTCGGCCCGGGCCTCGGCACCGACGCCACGGCCCATGAACTGCTGGCGCACGTGCTTGCGAGCGACGTGCCGGTACTCATCGACGCAGACGGACTCACCGTCCTGAGCGAGCACCTCGACCTGCTGCCGCGGCACGCGCCGACGCTGATCACCCCGCACGCGGGGGAGCTGGCCCGGCTGCTGCGCGCCGACCGGGCCGACATTGAGGCGCGCCGCCTGCACTACGCCCGGACGGCCGCCGCGCAGCTCGGCGTCACCGTGCTGCTCAAGGGCTCGACGACGGTGATCGCCCCGCCCGCGGCGGCCGACCCGGTCCTGGTAAACACGACCGGGTCGAGCTGGCTGGCCACGGCCGGCTCCGGAGACGTGCTGTCCGGCATGGCCGGCAGCCTGCTCGCGCAGGGAGCGGACACGGCGCATGCCGCGGCGGCGGCAGCCTTCCTGCACGGCATCGCCGCGCGCCTGGCCGCGCGCGACGCCCCCATCGGCGCCAGTGACCTGTTTGCCGGGATCCCGGCCGCGATCCGGACCGTCAAAGAGCGTTAAGCGGGGAACGGGCCGTCGGCGCTAACCGCCGTCTGCACGTCCGCCGAGATAGCGGCTCAGGAACTTATCCGCCGCCGTGTAGAACTTGAGCCGGTTGTCCGGCTTAGCGAAGCCGTGCCCCTCGTCCGGGAACAGCATGTAGTCGTAATCGATGCCGTGCTCGGCTAGCGCCGCGACGATCTGCTCGGACTCTGCTTGCTTGACCCGCGGGTCGTTGGCGCCCTGGCCGATCAGCAGCGGGATGCGGATCTGGCTGGCTGCCGACAGCGGAGACCGGGACCACAGGAAGTCACGGTCCTTCGCGGGGTCGCCGACCCGGTTGTGGAACTGCGCGATCATCGGCGCCCAGTACGGCGGGACGGACTCGATCAGGGTGATGAGGTTGGACGGGCCGACGATGTCCACCCCGCAGCAGTAGAGGTCAGGGGTGAACGCGGCGCCGGCGAGCGTCGCGTAGCCACCGTACGAGCCGCCCATGATGGCGACCCTGGCTGGGTCAGACCACCCCTGTTTGATCGCGTAGGCCACCGCGTCGGACAGGTCGTCCTGCATCTTGTTGCCCCACTCGCGGTCGCCCGCGTTGAGGAACGCCTTGCCGTAGCCGGCCGAGCCACGGAAGTTGACCTGGATGCAGAGGTAGCCGCGGTTGGCAAGCCACTGAGCGTTCGGGTCGAAGCCCCAGATATCCCGTCCCCAGGGTCCGCCGTGCACGAACAGCACCGTCGGCAGGTCAGATCGGTCCTGGCCGAGCGGGAAGCTGAGGTACCCGTGGATCGTCAGGCCGTCCCGCGCCGGGAACGAGAAGGGCTCCATGGCCGCGAGCTCGTACTTCGACAGATCCGGCCGCGCCTCGAACAGGAAGCTAGCGGCCCCAGTCGACGTGTCGTAGGTGTAGTAGGTCGTCGACCCGGTGTCGTTGGTGAAGACGGCCAGCCAGACCCGGTCGGCGTCGTCGCCGTGGCCAAAGCCAACATCCCCCGGATGCAGCGCCCGGATGGCCTGCACGTGCCTGGCGACGGACGGGTCAAGCACCTGGTAGACCGACCTGTCTCGCACGAAGGTCACGATCTGCGGCTCGCGGGTGTCCGGGTCGACGCGCACGGCGCTGACGTCGGCCTCAGGATCCTCCGCTAGCACTTCGGTCGCGCCTGTCCGCAGGTCCATCCGGACCAGCGCGGCCGCCTGCAGGCCGACCGATGAAATCAGCAGCAGCGACTGGCCGTCGGCGCTGAAGCTCACTGGCGCCGTGGCCATCGAGTCTTCGAACGAGACGTCGAGCACCTCGCGCCAGTCCGCGGCGTCCGCGCTGTCCCGGACGACGATCGACTGCGACCCGTCGGGCCGCGGCCGGATGGCGGCCCGCACGATCAGTTGTGTATCTGCGACCATGTCGATGAAGCCACGGTTCTCGAGTTCCTTGGTCAGCTCACCGGTCGTGAGGTCGAGCCGGTAGACGTCGTGCCATTGCGGGTCGTCCTTGTTGAGGCCGACCAGGACCTGGTCGGGAAAGTCCTTCTCGGCCGCGATGAGCCGGGCCTGCACGCCTTCGAACGGCGTGAGGTCGCGACGCTGCATGGTCGGCAGGTCGACGTCGTACAGCCGCCAGTTCTCGTCCCCGCCTGCATCCTGGATGTAGAGCAGGTGACGGCCGTCGTGCGCCCAGCCGAACTGACGAATGCCACGGTCGGTGTCGTCGGTGACGACGCGGGCAGCGGTCCAGTCGACTCCCTGGTCGGGGCTGAGCGGTGCCAGCCACACGTTGAGCACGCCCTCGTGCGGGGCTATCCAGGCAAGCTGCGAGCCATCGGGAGAGATTCGGGGCATGATCCGCTCGGGGTTACCGAACAGGACGGGCAGGGGGATGAGTTCCGGCATATCGCCATGCTTACCACGCCAGCAGGATGGTCGCAGCCGCCGGTGCGGCGCCTGGTGAATCGATCGGCCGCGGGCTGGCAGACTTGGCGCATGGACGGTCAGCCGGAAGCGCTGGTAGACCTGGACGCGATTCAGGCGAATGTGGCCGCGCTGCGCAGGCACGTCGGCTCCGCCCAGGTCATGGCCGTCATCAAGTCGGACGCTTACGGGCACGGGATGCTGGCGTCGGCCCGCGCCGCACTGGCAGGCGGGGCAACGTGGCTGGGCGTAGTGCAGCTCGATGACGCGATCGAGCTGCGCCGGGCGGGCTTCACCGTTCCGGTACTGAGCCTGCACGGTTGTCCGGACGCGCGGCATGCGCAGGCCATCCGGCGAGGTATCGACATGACCGCGGGCACGACCGAGCTCGTGGATCAGATCGCGCTGGCGGCCGAGGGCGTCGGCGTGCCGGCCCGGCTGCACCTGGAGGCTGACACCGGAATGGGCCGCGGCGGGGCGACCGCGGCCGACTGGCCGGGCCTGGTGCACGCGGCGCTCGCCGCCCAGGCGGCCGGGTTGGTCCAGGTCGTGGGTCTGTGGTCGCACTTTGCGTGCGCCGACATCCCCGGCCACCCGTCAATTGGACCGCAGCTGTCGGCCTTCCGCGAGGCGGTCACGCTGGCCGAGCGGGCTGGCGTCCGGCCCGAGGTGCGGCACCTGGCGAACGGGCCTGCCACCCTGACGCTGCCGGACAGCTACTTCGACCTGGTCCGGCCGGGTGGCGCGGTGTACGGCCTGTGCACGCTGCCGGGCGGCGTGCCAGGCTGGCTGCGCCCCGCCATGACACTGCGAGCCCGGCTCATCCAGGTCAAGCGGGTGCCCAGCGGCATGCCCGTCTCCTACGGGCACCGGTATGCCACTGCGGAGCCGACAGCGCTCGGCGTGCTGCCGCTTGGGTACAACGAGGGCGTGCCGCGGCTCGCTTCGAGCGCGGCCGGGCTGATGTTCACCAGGGGACGGCGGGTGCCGATCGCCGGCACGGTGAACCTGAACCACGTCATCCTGGACCTCGGCAGCGGGCCCGCCGAGTCAGGCGACGAGGTCATCCTGTTCGGTCCCGGTGATCACGGTGAGCCGACAGCCCAGGAATGGGCGGAGGCGCTCGGCACGATCTCCTATGAGATCGTGAGCCGGTTTACCGGCAAGGTGCCGAGAACTTACTGTGGAGTAACAGCAACCGAGCAGGTCGCTGGGCTCGGGGGCGCCGGAACCGGCAGCGACGGGAGTACCGATGGCCAGGTGGCGACGGCTCACTAGCGTCGCTGGCATCGCTACCGGCGTAGTCGCGGCCGGGGTCGGCGGCATGCTGGCGGCAGAGAAGATCGCGGTCGGACGGATCCGGCTTGGCCCCGATCCGGCCGCTGGCCAGCCCTTCGGCCAGTTGCTCGGGACGCCGGTCGAGGTGCGCGCGGATGACGGGGTGTTGCTGCGCGCCGAGGTAACCGGGCCGGACGACGCGCCCGTGACGGTGGTGTTCTGCCACGGCTACTGCCTGAACGAGGACGTGTGGCACTACCAGTGGCTGAGCCTGCGCGATGACACCCGGCTTGTGCGCTGGGACCAGCGTGGCCACGGCCGGTCCGGTCTGGGCGACCCAGGGCACGTCAGCATCGACCAGCTCGGTGCTGATCTCGCGGCCGTGCTGGCCGCCACCGCACCCGGTGATCAGCGGGTCGTGCTGGTCGGGCATTCGATGGGCGGCATGACGATCATGGCCCTGGCCGACCAGCACCCCGAGTTGTTCGGCGGAAAGGTAGCCGGCGTCGTCCTGATCTCGACCGCTTCGCACGAGGTGGACGCCACGAGCTGGCTGCCGGCGCCGATCCGCCCCGCGGCCCGGCTGGCCGGGCCGACGCTGGTGCGTGGCACGGCCAGCGCCAGGCGGGCGGCGCTGGCTGAGCGGATCCGGGCTGCCGGGGGTGACTTGGCGTTCCTGACCACCAGAGTCATGGCGTTCGGCGACGCCGACGTGAGCCCCACGGTGGTGGACTTCCTCGAGCGGGTGATCCGGGCGACGCCCATTGAGGTGGTCGCCGGCTTCTACGTCGCGCTGCTCGAGCACGACAAGCGCGGTGCACTGGCCACCCTCGGCCGGGTACCGGTGGTCGTGATCACCGGTGCGCAGGATCGTCTCATCTCGCCGGCCCGAGCCGCCGCCCTCGCCATGGCCATCCCGGGCGCCCGGCTAGTGCAAGTGCCCGGGGCCGGCCACGCGATCATCCTGGAACAGCCCGATGTCGTTACCCAGGAGATCGCCGGCCTG
>Ga0187783_10002828_pt1 | contig 12857 bp, 9 predicted proteins | sample 1015_SJ02_MP02_2_FD_132471 | JGI IMG/M metagenome (GOLD analysis project Ga0187783, IMG submission 132471) | Tropical peat soil microbial communities from peatlands in Department of Meta, Colombia - 1015_SJ02_MP02_20_MG | ecosystem: Environmental > Terrestrial > Soil > Wetlands > Peat | place...
CATGATGTGATCGGTAGCGAGCGCCAACTCGTAGCCACCCCCGGCGGCACTGCCCCTGATGGCGCACAGATAGAATTGTCCGGAGTTTTCACTCGCATCCTCGATAGCGAGTCTCGTCTCATTGGTGAACTTGCAAAAATTCACCTTGTGACCATGGGTGGCCTTGCCGAGCATGCGAATATTAGCGCCCGCACAAAAGACGTTGTCCTTGCCTGATTTGATAACGACGGCGCGCACCTCGGGATGCTCGAAACGCAGCCGCTGCACTGCATCATAAAGCTCGATATCGACGGCGAGGTCATAGGAGTTGAGCTTGAGCTCGTATTGGTCCGACAACCCCCCAAGGGGATCGACGTCCATCACCAGCGACGCGACGTCGCCCTCGATCTCGATCCGCCAATGACGATAACGGCTGGGATCGGTCTGAAAATCGATCGCCTTCATGTGGTTCCCTCAGGGGGGCGCGGGGGGACGCCGCGGCCCGACCATTCCGCCCGAACGGCCGGCGACGGATATGCAGTATTTTTCATGTTTACCACTTTCGTGCGCGGTCCACAACCGGGCTCGGCGAGCCGATTCGAGGCGATTTCGACCGGTCCGCAACCATCTGATTGGGGCATCGCACAGGATGAATCCGCTTGTAGGGGATAGGGAGACGCGGCCAGCGGGGGCGACGTAAAAGGTGTTGCGAAATATGAACAATATTGCATATATCGTGGCTGAAGAGAGGCCTCAGAGCGCGATGCCCAAGATCACCTTCATCGAGCACGACGGCGTCATGCACGCAGTGGAAGCCGAGATCGGTTCCACCGTGATGGAGACCGCGCTGCGGAACAACGTCGCCAGCATCGTGGCTGAGTGTGGTGGCTCGTGCACCTGCGCGACGTGCCTCGTTCACGTCGATGACGCCTGGAGTGCCATCGTCGGCCCGCCGTCCGCCGAAGAGGAGGAGATGCTCGATTCCGCCTTTGAGGTGAAGGCCAGCTCACGCCTCTCCTGTCAGATCAAGGTAAGCGAGGCACTCGACGGGCTTATCGTCCACACCCCGGCGTACCAAGGTCGATGAACGGTGCGCAAATTGACGGCTGCGACGCGACCCAGGCGATGCAGCCCGGCAGATCTGAGTGAATCGGTCTGGTTCGCCGTGAGGATGTTGATTGCCGCGGTGCAACATTTGCCGGCCTCTTGCGTTGAATCTGCATCGCGAACACCACCGCGGAAGTAACCAACCGCAGCGAGGAACTCGCAGCGTTCGAAGTTTCTCACGTTCTCATGATTACGGAGAATTGCAAAAACGGCGGGCTACCGTCTTCGACCTTCTATGAGCGGGCATGGATTGAGGCATGGAACTTATTTGCGTCGGAATCTGATCCGCGATTTGGACATCCCCGGTATCGCAATTTCTCATGCCAGCGCCGCGTCTCACATCTGCATGCCCCCAGGCCTTCGCACAAATACATATGTCCCTTATAATCATTATAATGACATCCCGGGTTTTTCAGCTGGATGCTCGATTGGCCGCACACAGTGAAATATGCTCATTACGAAGATTCGTCATGCCTTAAGAACATGAGCGAAAGAATGACTCTATCTGTGAGTATGACCACGTAGGCGCTGTCACACAAAAATGTCCGAATTCTCGGTGACTGTTGAGTTTCCGCGACCGGCCTCGTGGCCAGAGCGGGACATTGAGCGCACACAACTGATCAGGGCCCGGATTACCCCTTGTCCGGGTCCTCTTTTTTGTTGGCTTATCAGCAAATGGGGACTTTCCCGACACGCCGAGTCTCATTCCTTCAGGTCTGATGCGCCGCAGCATGACACCTCATTAACCAGTTTGATGCCGATCCATCGTTACATCGCCGCGTCGGTGCCCATTTCCTCGGCAGCAGCCCGGGCAGAATAAACATTTCTCCAAAGATCAGAGGTAACGGCTCTGCAGCGCTGGAAGAACCCGCGCCGCGTGATTGATTGCATCGATCTCACAACTGCGTGACCGAGCGCCGCGGTCGAATCTCACAGAAGAGCATTGGAGATATTTGGCGTGCAGCCCGGATCACCCCAGCAGAGCTAAATGCAGTCTTACATGCACCGGATCTGAAGGCAGAACCTCCGCATTATCCCTTATGCGATTGTGCCTCATGGAGGCGTTTCAACAATGTTGTGCGGGCTTTCGTCATTTGGAAGATTTCGGCGACGCGAACACACCATATTACCACATGTCGCCGCGGCGGCGGCTACGCAGCAGTGGCGCCCGAGAACAAGTAGCGGGTTGTCTCGCAGGCGATCGTCTGATTGAGCTGTCCGCTGCGGTGGAGGATCGCGGATCCGCTGGTCAGATCGGATCGGTCGCGGCTAGGGTTTCCGGTGGATGGCTTGGCGTCTCATATCCAGAACTGAAGTAATATATTGGCGTATGACGGTTTGAAATCGCCGATGCGATTCCGGTGCCGCAGATCCCTCCTGCGTGTCACCACCTGCCCCTATCCAGGCGCCGAGTTCGCGTCCGCGCGCCACCATCCAGTTACCGAATCGCCGCCGTTGGTCGTCATAGCGCTCGAGGCCCACCTCCAGATCGGTTTCGGCCGCAACGGCGTCGGCCAGTGTCGTGGCATCGAGCGCTGCTTTGGTCACGCCCGCACCGACATGCGGCCTTGCTACGAACGCAGCATCTCCTAAAAGAACGATTCGCCCGAACACAAGGCGGGGCGAGACCAGATCGAAGATCGGTTGGAAAAACGGCTGCATGCTTTGTGCGATTATCCCGGCGATCGGTGCAGGCAGCAGCTCGCGCGCACTCTGCTTGACGTCCGCGACGATTTCGGCGCGGATCAGCGGCGGTGGAATTGCGAGTTCGTGCTGCCGTCCGGCCGCATCGGTACAGAGGCCTGCCAGTTCCGCGAGCGGGGCCGAACGATACCAGACGATATTGTAGGAGCGATGGCCCGGCCGGGTGTCGCCATCTGGGCCCGGCACTGGATAGGAAACTGCCAATTCGGCCGGCGGCAGACAGAATGCATAGCGGTCGAACAACAATGCCTGCGCAGCGGCCGGAACCTGGTGCTCCGGAATCATCGCCCGCCATGCGATGTACCCCGCATAGTCCGGCGTGACATGGGGCAACAAGTGATGGCGCACGGTCGAACGCATGCCATCGGCCGCGATCATGAGATCTCCGGTATCACTTGATCCATCGGAAAAGACTGCCGTCACCTGATTACGGTCAACGTGCAGACGATCAAGCATTGCGCCGAGGCGATATTTTTCGGCCGGAAGGCTGTTCCTCAGCATGGTATACAGCTGGCTCCAGACACTCATGATCCGTGACTGCGCCACCTCAAGCACAATTTCGCCGTCTCGATTGATGCCGGCGTAGGAATGCGTTGCAATTCCCGATGTGATGTCAAAAGGTAATCCGATTCTTTTCATCACCTCGAACAGCGCGTCGTGCGTGCCGATTCCCGCACCGCGACTGGCGAGATCCTCGGCGTTGCGCTCAAATACCATGACGTCCCAGTCGATCGCGCGGAACAGATGAGCGGCAAATAAGCCACCAACAGAACCACCGATAATCAGCGCGCGTCGCTTGCGCATGCCGCCGTGTTCCGACGCCTAGAGCCCGTAGTCCGCCTGTCCAAGACTGCGGAGGTGAACGATGACAATCGCCAGCATCGTGCCGATCCAGCTTGCTGGCTATCGCTTGATGTCGAAGAACGGATATTTCAGGTTGCCAGACTTGAGCGCCGGCGGATAGAGGATCACCTGTTTGCCCGGCAATTTGAACTGATCAACGGAATTTCCTTCGATTCCCTGGTACTGGATGAGCAGGACGCGCGATTCTGCCTGGTCTCCACTCGAGGTAAAACGCATGTCGCCGGCAATCGTCGGAAAACTCATGGTGTGGATGTGGTCGGCCAGTTGCTTCTGGTCGAGACTCCCAGTGGCCTCGATCGCTTGCGCCATCACCTGCATCCGCGCGTAGGCGAACGGTGGCGTGTAGAAGCCGAGCGGATCGACCCCTTCAGTGGCTGCCCGCCTCTGATACCGGACGAGAAACTCCTTGATGCCCGGGAACTTCAGTGACGGCTCCGGGACATAAGTGTCGAAACTCGTGATGCCGTTGAGGAGGGTTCCCAGCTGCTGCTTGATAGCCGCGTACTGCAGCCCGATCATTCCGCCGCCGAACATGTTTGTCTTGAGCCCGACCTCGTTAACCGCGCGCACCATGCCGACGCTATCGAGAGGGTATGAGGCAAGATACACGACATCGGGGTTGACCGCCTGAATGGCGCGTACGATCGGCGCAAAGTCGACGGTGTTGGGAGGATAGGTCCGGTCGTAAACAATTCGCAGTCCACTCTTCTTGGCATTCTCGCGTGCACCATCGGTTGCGATTCGCGAGAACTCAGCATCAGCCCCGACGATTGCGACGGTCGCTGGGGACGGAATCATGGACAGCGCCACTTGGTAAAAGCCGCGGGAGAATTCGAGGCGCGAATCCGTACCCTGGGGAACAATGGCGAAATATCGCTCGTAGTGGAATTGATCGTTGACCGCCAGCGCATAGAGCCCAATGAACACCATGCCGCGCTGCATCACAATTGGCAGGGCCGGCGCGACCATGTTGGTTGCGTAACCGGATGTCACGAGGTCGACTCGGTCGACGTCGAGGAGCTTCGTATAGATTCCCGGGACGGTCGACGGATTGCTCTGGTCGTCATAGCAGATGAGTTCAACCGGACGCCCGAGCAGTCCACCGGCCCGGTTTATGTCCTCAACCCACATCTGGGTGGCAAGCAGCGCCGCTTTTCCGGTGCCGGCCAGCGCACCCGTGAGAGCCATGCTCATGCCGACCTTCACGGGTTCGGCTGCGTGAGTCGCGGCACCGAGCAAGGCAAAGCTCATTACCGCTATGCAACCCAGCCAATGACGCGGTGTCCAAGATGCCGTTGGAGCCCCCATGGTGCCCTCCCCACCGTCGACCATTTGTATCAAGGCCGTTGGTGCGACCCCTCGGACTTTAGTCTGAAGTTCCAACGCTGGGAAGCCATCATGACTCACGTACGGTGGACTATTGGCCGGCGATCATGATTCGAATGTCGCGATGGTTGCGGCGGGAGGAAGTCGCGGATCCTCAATTTCGAAATCGAACGAGCTTCTCACCAGAGACCGCACAAGCCGATTTGAGTTGGGCGCATCCAACAGCGCCGGGGTCGCCGGGCCGGACCACACCATTGTGAGGAGCGAGGTGCAGGTCAAACAGCAGCGTTTGAAAATAGTTACGAATACCGCCATCTAGGCCGGACCATGACGGGTGGCCTCGTTTGGATTCAGACCGAAGGGATATCTGCTTGCAATTTCCATCATCATTTCGTTCGCTGCGAATGGTGCGTTCCTTTGCAAAAGTAACAGCTATGCGTTTTTTCACGACGTCGGAAGCCGCCGAATATCTCCGACTTAAGTAGCGTAAGCACTATGAGCTAGTACCGTGGGGGTGATCCTCTGCACCAAAATTACGGTCAAATGGTTGTTTCCGGTCTGAACTCGGTCACCGGGTGGTCTCGATCCTGGTACGACCGAAGGCGCTGGAGCAGACTAACCTAGTGCCGATCTTCGACGGCAGCCATGACCCGCTGCTCGAACCGGCCGAGCGTGAGGGCGCATTCGGGCTCGCCAAAGTGCCAGGGTGGCGTGGCTAGACTGGCGCGGTTCGGGCGCGTGAGGTTGTGGCCTGCGGCATCCACCTCCACAAGTCTACACGAGCCGGTGGGCGCGATGTCGAAACCTCGCAGGCCAGACGCAGGTTTTCCGAGGCTCCTCTGGTAGGCTTCGCGCGATTGGACCAAGGTCTGTCGAGCGCGCGCGGCAATCCGATCGCCATCGCGTCGTTCGACCACGCCCCGGCGGAACGGGCCCGTATGGCGGTACGACTGGAAGGGCAGGGGCGCAATTGTTACCGCTGGCGCTTCTCTGCCGAGACGCCGGAGAACTTGTTGGATACCAAGTGAGCGGCATTGGAAATATTCATACGCAACATGATCGAACGCAATCGCCGACGTCGCACCGGGGACGAACCATCTGCGTGACGACGTCGGTCACGACTGAGTGGTGTGCCATCGCCAATGCGGAGGAAGGTCAATGTCACCCTTCGTCAAAATCGGCCTTGCACTTGTGGCCACGGTCGGTCTTTGGAGTGACGCGGCGGCGCAGGATTATCCGACGCGAGCCGTACGGATCATCGTACCTTTTGCCGCGGGCGGTCCGGCCGATGTCTACGCGCGGGTGCTAGCTCAATATCTCTCGGAAGCGTTCAAGCAGCCATTCGTCGTCGAAGACAGACCTGGCGCCGGGTCGATCATTGGCACCGATGCGGCCGCGAAGGCTGCACCTGACGGGTACACGTTGCTCATGATGTCGAATACCCAGACCACCAATGAATCACTCATACCGATCAAGCCATTCGAATTGATGCGCGATTTCGTGCCGGTGGCGACAGTCAACTATTCTGATCTGGTGATGGTGGTGCACCCCTCAGTGCCGGCGAGAAATCTGAAGGAGTTTATCGATCTCGCCAAGTCCGAGCCGAAGGTCCTCAACTACGCATCTTCTGGACCCGGGACGCCCTATCACATGGCAGCAGAGCTGTTCAAAGCGATGAGCGGTACCGATATCGTGCACGTTCCCTACAAGGGAAGTTCTGGTGCCCGTAACGATGTCATCGGCGGCCAAGTGCAGATGATGTTCGACGCGATCACCACCATGGCACCCAATGTCAGGGCGGGGCAGGTTATCGCACTTGGCACCACCGGCCTGAAGCGCTCGTCGGTTCTGCCCGATGTGCCGACCATTTCCGAAGCCGGAGTCCCGGGCTACGAGGCTACCATCTGGCTGGGTATCATGGCACCAACCGGTACCCCGAAGCCGATCATCGATAAACTCAATGCGAAGATCAACGAGATCCTCAGCAAATCTGATCTCAGGCATAACTGGGCGCGCCAAGGTGCCGAACCAATGATAATGACTCCAGCAGAATTCGATGGATATCTGCGTCGCGACATCGATAAGTGGGCGAAAGTCGTCAAGATCTCTGGGGTGCACGTCGACTAGCCGGATGAGGGGCATCGCGGCACAAACCAATGCGCAATCCGCCCACTCGATTTGATGAAGCACCGCGCGGGATCGAGGTTGCACAAAATAACAGACCATGCGGCAGGGTTGGCTGATACCGACAGCCGGTACCAACCTCGCCAACGGGAGCGAGTGATTGATCCACGTGGTTGATTCCGGCCAACAATTCGAGTGTCGTGGTTTTGTGATCGAGCGCTGATCCAGTCCCAAGCGCGAGGCCTATGAGAAGCGTCGAGACTTCAAGCCTGGGCAGCGTTTTCGCGCCGGTATCAAGGGGCATTTTCGTCGTGTTCCGAGGCCGTGATACGAAGCATTGTCTTTGTCGAGGGACCAACCTGTTATTGGTCGGTGCCGCCGTCTTTGCTAACAATCTAACGCGAATTGCCACCCTGCTGATGAAGCCGTCGCCCAGAGAACGAAGGGCGATATGACTCTTTGGCAGTAAGGGTCAGAAAGAGAACAGGTAAAATATTGAGCAGCAATGGATTTTAGCGCTTCGCGACAGAAACTAACGCTCCACCTGGGTGCAGCCTACTATCCGCTCCGGTCCTTAGCAATGTAGCGCTACAAATTGGGTGAGAAGCCACGGGCGATCGCGGAATAAGTGCGCACCCATCCTGATCTTTGCTCAAAGCGAGAGATTATTTTGACCCTGGACGCAAGACATCGGCATCCGCCACGTGCAAGTTATTGCTTGAAGTTAAGCTCGACGGCGAATTTAATCAACGAAGCGCTTGTCGTCAAATTCAGCTTTTGCTTGATCACGGAGACAGCATTAGCGACCGTCTTGTAGCTGATCCCCAGATCAACGGAAATTTCTATGAGGCTTTTGCCTTCGCCAAGAAGCGCCATGATTCGTCGCTCCCTCTCGCTGAGATCGCGTAGCGGTCCGAGCTTGCTCGACAAATTCGTCATAACGAGACTCTGCGCGATCGCCTGACCTAAATACATCTCGCCAGCACGGACCTTATCGATGGCTGCAAGAATCGTGGTTGGATCGTCGTTCTTGGTGATATATCCGACTGCTCCCTTCTCCAAAGCGTTGCTTACGAAGCTCTGCGTGCCGTACATGCTAAGGATGACGATCTTTGCCTCGGCGTTGTCGGCCAGGAGGTTTGGGATGACGTCGAAGCCGTTCGCATCCGGCAATCCGACATCGAGGACAACGACGTCGGGACCGAATGTCTTGTTGAGAGCAATGCCGGCCTCGGCGGAGTTCGCCTCCGCGACCTCGATATCATGGCGGCGACTGAAGAGTCGTCGGCACCCCTCGCGCACAAGCGGATGATCTTCGATAACGAGAACCTTCATGCGGTCATTCATCACGCATACCACATCTGGGCCTGGATCTCTTCCATTTGTGAGGCAGGCCGAGAGTCCTCGACAGTCTTCACGGCCGTAGGGCCGCCGCCCGGTATGAAGACTTGGATCAGCGTCCCCTTCTCCGGTCCATTTGCAACCTTCAAGCGGCCGCCTATCTTCCGGATACGTTCGCTCATGCCGAGAAAGCCGAATCCAAAGCGGAAATTCCGAGATAGGCCGATACCATCGTCGGCAATACGAATCGACATGCTCTGATCGGCGCCGGTCTTTATCGTGACATGGACACACGTTGCTCTCGAGTGGCGGGCGACGTTGGTCAAGCATTCCTGAACGATACGGTAGATCGTGAGGCCGACCTCTTCGCCGAGGAACGGCCGTCCGGGCGGCACTTCGAGCTCACAGTTGAAGCCCCGGTGATCAGCAGACCAGGCATCCACAAGATGTTGCAACGCGTTATACAGACCCGTCTGATCGAGCACGATAGGCCGGATGCGTTCAAGAATTCGGTAGTTGTGCTTCTGGATCGCGTCGGCCAGGGAGGATATGGCGTTCGCTCGCTCGGTAATTTCGGCCAGGCGCTCCCGCTCGGACCCATCCGCGGCTGCAGCCTCGACAATACACGATGCGGCCGCTCTGATGCCGAAAAGCGTCGCCCCGAATTCATCATGCAGTTCGCGCGCGAGTTCCTTGCGTTCGGATTCCTGAATGGACATCAAGCGGTCGATGAGGAGGCGGTTGTCCGCCACGGTCTGTGCGAGAGATCTCGCCAGCCGATTGAACTGCTGCCCAACTCGTTGCAATTCTGAGACCCGAATCTCCGCGAGCCCATCAAATTGACCCCTCTCCAGCCGATCGAGCCCTTCGACCAGGTCCCGAAGTGGCCTAAGCGCGATGTTGGTCGAGAGCCAGATGAGCGAAACGATGCCGATCGATATTACCGAGAGCAGGCCGATGAGAAAGAGAAGTTCATTCCAGATCTCACCGGCTTCGTCGGCCGGCTCGGCGGACATGACGAGTTCCCCGTACCGCTGCCCCGCGATGATGATCGGGAAAGTTTCCGTGCTGCGGGTTGGCGCTAACCAGTCCACTAGCCAGGGCGGCGCCTCACTCACCGAAAGAGGCGTGATGGGCTTGCCGACGAGAGAACTGTCCGCGGGCCTGTATTGAACCCGAATGTGGCGCACGTGCGACAGCTCGTTCTTGAGCCTTTCCAGCGTGGCGTCGAGGTTGACCGCGGATTTGATATCGGCGAGCGCATAGTCGACGAGATGACTTCCGATGGTGACGCCGGATGCCATTTCGACCGCGATCCGGATCGGCGCTTCGATCAGCGTGGCGCCGATCGCAACGATGATCCCTAGCAGCAAAAATATCGGCGGGATGAGGATGAGGCGAGTTCGCAGTGACAGCGTGGCCTTCCTAAAGTGCAACATCTCCGGCTCCTCCCCGCTCCCCGCCCTAGAATGGATTCAACCGCGGCGCCGGTGTACTGTCGGAGTTGAGCGACAGTCAGCGGCTTCATTCTCGCTCTCAGTCTCATCGAAAATGGCGTTCGCCCCGCACCTCGACCGCTGATGCCAATTGATCCAGCCATTGGCTCCAGCATTTGTGCTTCGGTCGATTGTAGGCACAAGCTTTGCTGTAAATTGGAACCTCGATTTTCATTCTTTCCCGGTCCGTGGGATTTATTCCCGGCGAAATAATTCCCGATTATGAGGGAATTCTTTCATAGCATCAACATGATGGTTTTTCGCGCCGCGGCGACTATTCTAAGGTAAAAATCAGTTCATTTTTCACAGCTGATAACGTTGCGCGACAGTAATATGACCCTGCGCACTGTATATTTCAGGGGAGGGCAAACGTGACACCATCCCGCGATTGCCGAGCTCGCTTCTCCGGCAACACGAGAACAGGTATCTGTCTGACCGTGACAGCGGCTTTGACAAGCCTGGCCGTAGCGTCGGCGCTCTCGCATGGCGCTACGCCGCTCAAAATAGCCGAAAGGATCGAAATTACCGCCAAGCCCGAATCCGTCTGGACCCTTGTCGGAGATTTTGCGCAAATTTCGGCTTGGAATCCGCTGGTGGCGCACAGCATGGCGGCATTCGACGAGAGGCAGGGCAAGGAACGGCTGATCACGTTGACGACTGGCGGCAAGATTACCGACGCGCTGACCGAGTACGATGCGGGCAAGATGACGTACTCCTACCGCCGCGTGGACGACGATGTGCGGGCTTTTCCGGTCAGCTTCTATTCGGCAACGATCAAGCTCTCGCCGACGGCCACGGGTACCGAAGTCGAATGGACGGGTGGATTTTATCGAGGCGACACCAGCAACGAACCGCCGGATAATTTGAACGATGCCGTAGCGACGAAGGCCATGACGGACTTCTTTGAGGCAGGCTTGACCAACCTCAAGAAACTCGCGGAAAAGAAGAAGTTCGCCGGGAGGAGGTGACGATCTCTCTCCTGGCGATTGCGGTCCGCATCGCTAGGAAGCTTCTGCCATAGGCCTCCGACTTCGCAGCGCGGCCTTCGCCTTCCGCACCCAAACGCCGGGTGTTGACAACGCAAGCAGCGGCAGAAGGGCATAAACGCAACCGAGACAGACCAAGCCCAGACCGGCGGCGATAGAACCGCGCTCAACCATGACATTGACGGGGTGCGGCGTCGCATGTGCGCGCAGCGCGGCTAGAAATTCCGGCTCGCCGACGAGATGGGCATAGGCAAGGCCCGTTTTCTGAGCCAACTCTTTGAGGTATGGCTCCCTCACAGAGGACAGGTGCTCATTTCCCTCGATATGCACGTCTCCGAAAGGCGCATTGCGCGCATTGTAGCCGGGCCGCTGCTCCGCGCCGGGGGGCGGCAATCCGAAGCGACTTTCCTGTAGAACATCGTCGGGGCCGTAGAATCCGATCTCACGACCGTTGTTGTCGTATTTCGGGATCGGCGACAGCGCGTAGCCGCCGACGCCGACGATCAGTCCCTTCACGGCTCCCGGCTCGCCCTCGAAAGCCGGTCCCCCGCTCCACGGCAGCGGCGGCGCTTCCTGACCGTCCGTCATGAACACGAGATCGACGTGGAGGTCGTTTGCGAGCGTAATGGCGCGATAGAGCCCGCCAGCGATATGGCTGTCGCCCTCCCAGCCCTCTCGCCAATTGAGCGCCGCGACGGCGTCGGCAATCGGCGCGAAATTGCTGCAGACCTCGATCGGATCGAACAGCAAGAAGACGCGCCGCTCGGCGAAGAGCGCCAGGCTGAAACGGGATTGGCAAGGCAAGTCCACGAGCATCTGGCGCAGGGCGCTCTTGACTGCATCGAGCCGGCTCTCGGACTTGCCGCCTTCGCCATAGTCGCGCGTATTCATGCTGCCCGTGATGTCGACAACGACCACAACGTCGATGCCATTGCGCACGGCTCGTCCCGCCGGGACGACCAGCGCCGCCACGAAGCAAGTGAACGCCGCCGTGAGCAGCCAGAACCGGACGTCCCGGAGATAGGTCCTGCTCACGGCTCGCCCCGTGGAGTGTTCGGCAGCTCGGTCCACAGCGGCCGCGGTCCGCGGCGACGCTCGTCTGGCGTAAACCCGAAGCTCGGATATTCTCGCACGAGCCGGGAGGCGACGTCGAAGTTAAACCGCGCGTTCCAGCCGTCCGGATCCAACCGCATCGCCTCGCGATAATCTTCTCTCGCAAGACCGACAAGCGCACCCGCGGCGTCGAAATCGCCATTTTCTATCTTGTCGAAAGCAAGCTTCAACCGAGCATTACCCATATCGTAATGCAAGTCGGCGCGAAGCGGTTTGCTGGCGCGAAGATCGAGTACGCTCACCGCAAACTGAGCGTCGTCAAGACGACCGTGCGTCATGAGAAAGTACGCGCGGGCAAAGAGCACTTCCGGCGTCCCATCCGACGCGACGGCGAGGTCGCGCCCCCCGATCAGCGCCGTGATGATCCGGTTTCGCGCCGCGTTCACCCCCCACAACAAAGCCGCGAGGGTCGCAGCAAGTGCAAAACCGACGACAAGGCCGATAATGACTGCAGTCTTCACGCGACGCCAAAATTCCGGAAGACCGGCGGTCAGAGACCATATTCTCGGCGCGAAAAGGAAAACGGGCATCGTCACTCCGTCAGCTACCTCGCGGGCGAGGATGCGCGCCGAAAGCCTGTCTCAATAAATTTGGCGACAAGAAGGAGCAGACAGGCGAACGAGGCCGTCGCGTAGGCGAACGGGGTCACGTCCTTGCGCGGAATTTGCTCGAAATAGGCGACGGGGCGTGTCTCAAGTCGATTGATCTCTTGGACCGCATCCTGGATGGTGCGCGGGCTGTCGGCCCAGAAAACCCGATAAGTTACACCGAGACTCTTAAAAAAAAGATCCATGTGCCTTTCCGGCTTGGTATGCGG
>Ga0187783_10002829_pt1 | contig 12853 bp, 13 predicted proteins | sample 1015_SJ02_MP02_2_FD_132471 | JGI IMG/M metagenome (GOLD analysis project Ga0187783, IMG submission 132471) | Tropical peat soil microbial communities from peatlands in Department of Meta, Colombia - 1015_SJ02_MP02_20_MG | ecosystem: Environmental > Terrestrial > Soil > Wetlands > Peat | place...
ACGGCGACCCCCAGGACCTTCAAAGCAGAGCGGCTGCCCCCGGTCGAAGGCCCGGTGCTCGGATGCCTGCGAAGCGAACGCTCGGCACTCCCGAACCTCTTGCGGCCCGAGGAAGCGCCGTTCAAAGCGGGTCCCGCCTTGGCCGGTGATCCATTGGACGCTGCGGCGTGCGGCGGCGACCCAGTTCCGACGGCCCCGGGACTCGTCTCTTTGGTCGGAACGCCCGGGCTCGATTCGGACACACTCTCGGTCTCACGCTTCTGTTCACGCGTGGACGTTGGGGCTACGTCGTCGAAGACAAGGGTCGGTCTTGGCCTGGCTGCCTGTCCACGCTGCTCATGGTCGCGTTGCTCGACGTCGGACGGGCTGGTCTTTGCAGTTCGATCGCGGGCAGCCGAGCGGGATTCAGATTGTGCCCGGGCCCTCGATGTCTTACCGGGCGCGGTTGGACGACCAGGGTCCGTGGCGAGGCGACCCGAGTCAGTGGCGGCCGAGCGCGTCTGAACAGGCCCTTCGCGATCGGACATATGTCGCAGCGTGTCGATTGTGTGCTGGTAATCGCGAACGGAGTGGCGCTCGTCGGGACCCCGGCGCCAGGTGAACCGGGCCAGAGCGGTCCCGACCAGGGCGATCGCGACTACCACGATCCCAACTTCCATTACCACTATTCAACCGAACATCTGAGGGCTTTGGTACCGCGCCTCCCAAGACGCCGCTCGGGCGTTGGTGGCGGGTTGGGTGGCAGGTTTGGGTCTTCCGGATGAGCCCGGATGAGCCGGAAGAGAGGGTGAGAAGTGGTGGGTCAGAACGCCGGCATCGCAGAGAACGAGTAGTCAGGCGGCGGTTTTTCCGGACCAGGGCGCCTGGATAGCGCAGCGTCCATAGCTGGAGCCAGACGCTTTGATTTCGCAGTCTCCTGCTCTTCGGATCGGTCGTGGAACTCGGGCATCACTTCCCGCGCGAAAAGTTCGAGCGACTCGCAGATGTCCTCGTGTTTGTTCTTGCCGGCCTGTGACACGAAAATCAACTGGTCAACACCGGCCCCCTCGTAGGCGCGCACCAACTGACGGATCTGGTCGGGAGTCCCGATCGCTCCTCGCAACGATCCGAGGCCCTGTTCGATCAATTGAGCGCCGAGCACCTGGCCTGTGCGCGCCGCAATCGGGCGGCTGAAACCAAAGCGATCACGGTTCTGTTGAAACTCCTCCCACACGTCGGTACGGCCCGGCGCGTGCTGACCGAACACGTAGTAGTGCGCAAGTGAATAACCGAAGAAGTGCGCGCCATCGAGACCGCGCTCGATTGCCGTCTCCTCGTCCGTGTGGCACATGAAGGGAAGGACGCACGCGAGATTCGCGTTCACGGCGAACCCTCCCGGAACACACTGTTCCGAGGCGATCGTCTGGTAGTAGTTGTCCACCCACGCCCGGGCCTCGTCGGCTTCCACGAAAGAAAATGAGAGCGCCCCGATGCCCTTAGTTGCAGCAAGATGGATGGTGTCGCGCCGGCTACAGGCGACCCACAGCGGAGGATGTGGTCGCTGGAGCGGTTTGGGCACGACGTTCCGGGGCGGGATCGAGACGAACTCACCGTCGAAACCTGCAAAAGGTTCCTCGACCATCAAACGAGTCACAACGTCCAGCGCCTCGTTCCATTGAGCACGTTTGCTGGCCCGGTCGACGCTGAAACCACCGAGCTCGGCTTCGGAGCTCGACTCGCCGGTACCGAACTCGGCCCTACCGTTCGACACGAGGTCCAAAGTCGCGATCCTCTCCGCCACCCGGGCCGGATGGTTGAATCCCACCGGCAGCTGGACGATCCCGTGGCCGATGCGAATCTGCCTGGTCCTTTGGCTGACCGCTCCCAAGAAGACTTCAGGGGCGGAGGAATGCGAATACTCCTCGAGAAAGTGGTGCTCTACTTCCCAGACGTAGTCGTAACCGAGTCGGTCAGCCAGTTCGATCTGGTCGAGTGCGTCCGTGAGCAATTTGTGTTCGTCACCGATGTCCCAGGGCCTGGGCAGTTGGTGCTCGTAGAAGACCCCGAAGCGCATGACCGCTGACGGATCCCCGGACGCTTAGCGTTCGTCTTGGTCAAGCATGCTGTCGACGAGCAGCTCTACGAGCATGCGGTCGCGATCAGAAAGACGCCTGATCTTGAGCGCCAACATCGACCCGTCCTCTTCGGCCGACACGATCGGCGCGGCAGAAAGGTGCTTCCTCTTGGAGTTCGACGATCGGCCGATTCGGGCCATTACGTCTTCGAGAGGTACATCCAGCGCGTCGGCCACCCGGGCGAGGACATCGGGGCTCGGGTTCGGAAGCAGTCGAATTCCTCCGACGGCTGCCTTGCGGCCCGTTTCGAGGTCGCGCCACTGAGCTTCGGAAACTTTGGCCAGTTTTGCGGCCTCCCGACGCCTGAGGCCCTTTTCCTCGCGTTGTTCGGCTATCCACCGTCCGAACTCTGCCCACCGCTGAGACTCGTCCATCATCCGCAAGCGTGCCGGTTCATCGGCCGCGAGTCCAGCCGCCCCGCGGCTTCAATCGTGCGGACGAGAACCGGCGCCTCTGTCATCTCCTTCGTCATGTCACTTTGCGGCCATGTCCGTTGCTTCAATCTGTCAGGTACGTAGCCCGAAACTGGGTCGAACGCTGTCGTTGATTGCCGACCTCGAGGGGTTCTGCGTATCGCGTGCAGACAGTACGGGGTCAGTGATCCCCCAGTCGGCGGCGATCTCCGGATCGTCCCACGCCACCCCGAGCTCATCGTTCGGGTTGTAGTAACCGTCAACCAGGTACCACAACAAGACGTCCGTGTGAGACGCGAACCCGTGCGCGACCCCCGGAGGGATGAACACCCCTCGGTCCTCCCCCCCGTCGAGGTCGAGCTCCAGAGTCGCACCGTCGGTCGGCGAGCCCAATCGCAGGTCGTGTAACACCACCCGCGCCCGGCCGCGCAGTACGTACCAGTAGTCCGCTTGATGAAGGTGGTAGTGGAGGCCGACAATCGCCCCCGCCTGCTTCTCGGAGCGGTTCGCTTGGATCATCTCGCGACCCAAGGGAAACCACGACCGTCTGTAGGTCTCGGTGAACTGACCTCGTTGGTCGCCATGAGTATCGGGCGTCACGACGATGACGTCGACGATGCGATCAGACGGCTCCAGTTTCGGCACGGCCGAAGGATATCCGTATGGAAGTCGGTGACACGAAGGCTCTGCTTGAGGAGCGAATCGGATCAGCTCGACGAGACCAAGGGGCTCTGCTCGACGAGCGAAAGGGCCTCCTACGAGACGAAGCGGCCGAATCCCCCGCGGTAGTAGAGCAGTGGGCCTCTTCCATGCCCGTAGTCGACGTCCATGTCGGTCACGCGCCCGAATACGACCTCATGATCACCTGCGTCGTGTACGAGCAAGAGGTCGCACTCGAGCCAGGCGAGCACTCCGTCGAGACGCGGCGCTCCGTTTCCCCCGGGCCTCCAACCGACCCCGGAGAATTTGTCACCCCCCGAGACAGCGAACTCCCGAGACAGCGCTTCTTGATTCTCAGCCAGGATGTTGACGCAGAAGAAACCGACCGCTGCTATGCGAGGCCAGCTCGTGGAGCTCTTTCCCGGGGCCAGAGCGACCATGGGCGGATCCAGCGAAAGCGACGTGAACGCCTGGCACGTGAATCCGACAGGCCCGATGTCCTCCGCGGCTGTGACGACGGTTACGCCAGTTGCGAAGTGCCCGAGCACCTCGCGAAATCGAGCTGCGTCGAAAGCTGATCCGGCAGCTCCGGGCCCCGGGCTCACTCCCCAGGTAGCCCCGTCGGCAACAAGCCCACGTCGAGAGTCATGCCTTCTTCGGCAGCAAGGACTGAGTCCAGCCGATCCGCTCCTGGGCTGGACATCGCTATTTCGAGCAACTCGTCGACCTCTGCGTCGTTGTGCGCAGGGTCGTGGTGAAAGATGACGAGACGTCGTGCTCCCGCTTCGGCGGCGACGTGCACCGCGTAGTCAACGGTCGAATGTCCCCAAGTGCCTTTCACCGTCGCGAATTCCTGCTTGGTGTACTGGCCGTCGTGTATCAGCACATCGACCCCGTCGCAGAGCTCGAGAACTCCCTCAGCCACATGCCCGCGTTTCTGGGGGGATACACCGATCTCGGGGGCCTGGTGATCGGATATGTAGGCCAGTGAATGTCCCCCGGCTTCGATCCTGAATCCGAGCGTCGTTCCGACATGGGGAACCATCCTGCTCCTCACCATGGTCGACCCGATGACGACCTTGTCGTCGGCAAGCTCCCGAAAGACCATCGACCCTTCGAGCTCATGCATGTGCACGGGGAAGAACGGGGGCTTCACGACATGCGTCATGACCTCCTGGAGCGTTCCTTCCTCCTGTGGCGGTCCGTAGACCTCGAGCAAGGTGTCGGGACGAAGTGCAGGTCCGAAGAACGGCAGACCCATCACGTGGTCCCAGTGAAGGTGTGTCAAAAAGGCGTTGAGCTTCATCGGCTTGCGATCGCCGAACATCCGGTCCAGTTCCAGACCGAGCGGCCTCAATCCGGTACCGAGATCGAGAATGACAGGAGGGCCGTCCGGGACGTGGACAAGCGCGCAAGAAGTGTTTCCGCCGTAGCGTCGTTGCTCTTCGCTCGAGCATGGGCAAGAGCCCCGGACCCCAAAAAACGTTACCTGCAGCGGAAGACTCCCTCCGGACTCTCACTCGAGGGACACTGCCGCCACGGTCGATTACCACCGGAAACCGGAGAGGTCCCTTTTAACGAGACTACTCTTCGGCGGTGGCCAAAATCGATCAGTTGTCGACTACCGCCAACGGAATTGAGTTCGCCTACCTGGAAGCCGGGCCGCGTGACGGGAAATTGGCTCTTTGCCTTCATGGGTTTCCGGATACGGCGCACACTTATCGATACCTCCTGCCGGCGCTCGCCGATGCCGGCTATCGCGCGGTGGCCCCATGGATGCGCGGATATGCCCCGACAGCTATACCCGCAGACGGCAGGTATCAGACCGGTGCACTCGCGACTGATGCTTGCGCGCTGCACGAATCCCTTGGGGGTGACTCGGACGCAGTTCTCATAGGACACGACTGGGGGGCGTTCGCCGCTTACGGAGCGGCGGCCTTCGAGCCCCATCGTTGGCGAAGGGTCGTCACGATGGCTGTCCCTCCGCCCTCCGCCATGTCGAGCAAGTTTTTCGCGTATGACCAGCTCAAGCGCAGCTTTTACGTCTTCTTCTTCCAGTCGCCTCTCGCCGAGACAGCGCTTTCCATGAACGACATGGAATTCATCGACCACCTTTGGGCGGACTGGTCGCCGGGGCTTGATGCCGCGTGGGACATATCCAAAGTAAAAGAGGCACTCGGTGAACCCGATCATCTGTCCGCAGCGATCGACTACTACAGGGCCATGTTCGATCCCACGCGTCACGACCCTTCCCTCGAAGACGCACAAGAGGCGACCAACGGGTCGCCGCCTCAACCGACCTTGTATCTGCACGGAGCTCAGGACGGTTGCATGGGCATCGAAACATTCGACGACGTCGAGGCTCATCTCTCGCCTGGCTCGAAGCACGTGCTCGTCCAAGGAGGCGGTCACTTCCTGCACCTCGACGTTCCACGGGACGTGAACAAGGAGATCCTTCTCTTTCTCGACTGCACCACTGTCGACTGAAACCCTGCAAGCTGACACGATCACGATCGAGCGGCTGGCAGATTACCGGCACCGACAGAGCCGGTTGCCGGGATCTTGCTTGCCTTCGCTGCCTTCGCTGCCTTCGCAGCGGACCACGAAGGTGGGCTTTCCGGCCTAGGCCCAGACGTCTCTTCCGTCATAGGGACGCTCGCGCGGAGGAGCGGCTTCCTTCTTCCACACCATCACTTTGCGTCGGAAGAAGCAGACTTCCTCGCCTCGTTGATTGAAACCCTTGCTCTCGACCGCTATGACTCCGCGGTCAGGTTTCGATGAAGACGACACTTTGTCGATCACCTTCGACTCGGCGTAGATGGTGTCACCGTGAAAGGTCGGAGCACGATGAATCAAAGACTCCACTTCGAGATTCGCGATCGCGGCGCCGCTCACATCAGGGACGCTCATGCCTAGCACCAGTGAATAAACCAGATTTCCCACTACCACATTGCGACCCTGCACAGTTTCGTGCTCCGCGAACCACGCGTCGGTGTGAAGCGGATGATGATTCATAGTGATGAGGCAAAAGAGGTGATCGTCGTACTCGGTCACGGTCTTGCCCGGCCAATGCCGATACACGTCGCCTACTTCGAAGTCCTCGTAGTACCGACCGAAGGGCCGTTCGTAGGTGGTCACGTTCAATCTCCTCGATTTCGCGTCTTCCGATGCTCGATATTCGATCGTGTGAGTTTGCGCTGGGAGCTTCCTCTACTCCGACTGCTCGGGGCGCGGTCGCGTCGTGAACGACAGCGCCCAATCAACATGGGACTCACCGTCTATAGCAAGGCGCCATGTGAAGCGGTTGCCGGGCGGCAGTGGAAGCGGCCCTAAGTTGACTGCCAGCGCCACGTCGATGGGAGTTCCCTCCGGCACCGTGGTCGGTCTGGCCACCTGGAATTCTCCGCGAACCTCGACAGGATGAGTGCCTTCAGGCGTGTCCACCATTACGGGTTGACCGTCCGCGTCCTCGAGAAACAACTCCCAGTGGTGCGGCAGCTCGGCCTCGTGCCATCCGACGTCAACCTTCATGGCGATCCCGGAGGGCATCGGGTCCGGCCCGGTCAGGGACCATCCTCCACCTAGTACGTACAACTTGCCGTCAGCCACCTGTGCGGCATCACAAAGCAGCATCGTCACCTTCACGTCGGTGAGGCTACAGGGAGCACACTCCTCTACTTGGAAGGGTCCGGCCGTACGTACGTGCAAGAGCCCGGGCGTACTTGCAAGAGCGCGGGCGTACTTGCAAGAACCCGGGCGTACTTGCAAGAGCTGCCCGGCCTACCGGCTCGCGGATCGATTGCGACCGCGCAATCCGGATAACGTCCAAGCGTGCCGAGTGCGCTGCGCGATGACGTCTACAGGCGTCCTCTTTCGACGGCTCTCGAGCGCCTAGGGGTGGGACCGGGCTGGCGGTGCGTCGACGTAGGCGCCGGCGGTGGAGACGTATCGGTCGCATTAGCGGAGATCGTGGGGTACGAGGGACGCGTCTACGCGGTGGACAGCGATCCAAGGGCCAGAGACGAGGCTGCGAAAGCGGCCGCCGAGTTCAGTCAGGTCCTTTGCATAACTCAAGGAGGGGAGGATCTTCTGCTCCCCGAACTCGTGGATCTCGCGTTCTGCCGCTTCCTCCTGATGCACGTTCTCGAACCCAAAGCCGTCCTCGAACGAATGGCCCGTGCGTCGCGCCCGGGAGGCTGGGTCGTGGCACAGGAGCCGATCACAACAGCGGGGCGTGTCGACGGCCTCGCGATGTCGATGCCGGCGGCGCGACATCCGGACATCGGTGCTCTGCTGCCAGCGTTGATGCGCGACGTCGGCTTGGACGTCACAGACGCTTGGGCTGAGGCGCCGGCCGGTGCAGGACCGGGCCCGGTCGCCGACTACCTCGAATCGCTCACGGGAGTAGCGCCGGGGGACGCGGCGGTCGTCCTTCCACCACTCGTCACGGTGGTTGGAAAAGTTTCGGACGGATAGCCCGGCGCTAGCCTCGAACTATGGTCAGCGACGCAGCTGAAGAGCTTCGGGCCGCCACCGATGCCGTTGAGCTGGCATCGAACATCGTGAGCGCTGGTTCTGCGGCGTTAGCGCGAACCGGCGGAGTGGACGGCGCGCAAGTCGTCGCTTACGACCTCGCGCACGCGGCCGCCGCAGTCCGCACTGCAGAAGCCAGTTTGGAATACGGAAGTCGGGGCCAGGAGGAGAGCCGAATCGCCTGTGCTTTTGTCGCGGACGCGGTCTGGGACCTAGCGTCCCGCCTTGTTGGTCGCGAGGCTGACTGGGGCGTTGACCTGGGATGGTTCGACCCCGTGAGGGGCTTCGTAGCGGAGCAAAGGGATCCGGCAAAGCTCTCCCAATTGAGCGAGAGCCCTGGACCGCGCCACCTGGATCCTGATTTCGAGTTGGTCCGGGAGACGTTTCACCGTTTTGCCGAGGAACAGCTAAGGCCGTGCGCTGAGCGCATACATCGCAACAACGAAGACATACCCGAAGAGATCATTTCCGGCCTTGCTGAAATGGGTGCCTTTGGTCTCTCGATCCCCGAAGAGTACGGAGGCTTCGCAACTGGCGGGGAGAGCGACTATCTGGGGATGGTCATTGCCACGGAGGAGCTCTCTTGGGGTTCACTCGGCGCAGGCGGATCGCTAATAACCAGGCCCGAGATCTTGAGCCGCGCACTCGTAGCTGGTGGCACCGAGTCGCAGAAACAGGAGTGGCTTCCGAAGCTTGCCTCCGGCGAAGTGATGAATGCGGTCGCTGTCACCGAGCCTGACTACGGGTCCGACGTTGCGAACATCGTGACTGGAGCGCAACGCACGTCTGGCGGCTGGCTCGTGAACGGTGTCAAAACGTGGTGCACCTTCGCAGCACGGGCTGACGTGCTCATGCTTCTCGTACGGACCGATCCCGACCGCACAAAGGCGCACCGGGGCCTCTCCCTTTTCATCGTCCCCAAGCCGCGCGGTGACGGGCACGGCTTCACTTTCAGCCAGGAAGCGACCGGGTCGCGTCCGGCTGGACGAATGGAGGGACGTCCCATCGACACGCTCGGCTACCGGGGCATGCATTCTTACGAAATAGCCTTCGACAATTGGTACGTGCCCGAAGCCAATCTCATCGGCGGACAGGAGGGCGAGGGCCGTGGCTTTTACCTTCAAATGGCCGCATTCGAAAACGGACGCCTCCAGACCGCTGCGCGTGCTCTCGGTGTGATGCAAGCGGCCTACGAAGCAGCCAGCGACTACGCGGCCAATCGCGTCGTCTTCGGACACCCGATAGGTGATTACCAATTGACGAGGACCAAGCTCGCTCGTATGGCGATCCTGATCCAGTGCACCAGACAGTTTTCCTACCAAGTTGCGCGGCTCATGGCCAAAGGAGAGGGGGCCCTCGAAGCGTCCATGCTCAAGGCCTACGTATGCCGAGCCGCCGAGTGGGTCACGCGGGAGGCAATGCAAATTCACGGCGGCATGGGTTATGCAGAGGAGTTTCCCGTAAGCCGCTACTTCCTCGACGCCCGGGTGCTTTCGATCTTCGAAGGAGCGGACGAAACATTGGCGCTCAAGGTCGTCGCCAGGCGGCTCGTGGAGAACTCCCAAGCTTGAGAGCTCCGCTCACCGGCGAGGGACGGCTTTGCGTCCCCCGCCGGCGTCCACCGTGGCGGTGACCTGTTGGCGAAATACGAGCTCAATGCAACAAGTCGAGCTCAATGCAACAAGTCGAGATTGTTGGTCGCGTCGTCGACGAACTCGACGCCGTGGTTACCCGGTGCCAGAGCGAGGCCGAAGAGAGCACCCGAGCCGGGGGGGCTACCCGATGCATCAAGCAACGTAGAATCGATTTGTTTCCCAACTGGCGTGGTCTCGACGATGTCGCCGTTGCCGCCGTTCACGGTCAGGACGTCGCCGTTGGGGGCTAGCGTCATTCCGAGCGGGCCGTTGATGGCTCCATTGGCAGTGAGTGTCTTTCCACCGTTGTGAAACGTGGAATTTCGGGTGGTCGCGTCAGGGACCTCGGCTATCCGGTTGTTGACTGTGTCTGCAACGTACAGAGTTCCGTCGTCCGCGAGAGCGACCCCAGTCGGGCCGACGACAAGAGCCGCCGGGTCGGTCCTCTCTGCGAAGCCGTCGGCCACCACCGTCTCCGAAGTCAACTGAGGAAGACCACCCGGCTCGAGAGTCAGATCGATTCTCACGATCGTTCCCTCATCGACGACCTTTCCGGGTTGCTTCGTGGGATGGGGACCCTCTGCGGCCACAGTTCCGTTGAGCACGTTCGTCACGAAAAGCTGTGCGGACGTAGCGGACGCGGTAGACGCCAAGTCCCACGGACCGTTGATGTCACTGCCCGACAATGTCTCCACAACATGACCAGTGTCGTTCAGGACGAAGAGGCATCCCGCCATTGCGGTCTGCGGATGTCCGTTGCTGGTCGGGAGGCTTCCGACAACAACCCAGCCGCCCGGCAAGACGGTCAATGCCGTGGTAAGACCGACTCCCCCGGGACACGCGGCTGGCAACGCCGGAGGCGAGATCTTTGCAAAGAGCACGCGTCCACCACCTGGCGCGATCTGGACGATCGTGCTGCCTGTACCTTGCAGGTTCGACGAGTCGTTGAAATTACTCACCAGAGTGTCTCCTGCAACCAGGTTTCCCAAGCTGTTCGGGACCACCACCGTTCCGTACGGATTGACATCGCCGTTGCCGGGAACGGTCGACACTCCCTTGGTCACCGTGTTGAACCGTGCGAGAAATGGCGTTGGGGATGCGCCAGCCGGGGCTGCGGATGCCGAATCGCTCGAGAGCACTGCGGCAATGCTGGCGAATGCCAAAAGGATGGCAGCTACCGGTGACATTCGGATCTTGATCGTCGAGTTGGACAACTTGCGACCTCCTTGAACGACTGGGCGAAGGCGTCGGACTCGCAGTTCGAACCGACGGGCGCCGCGAGTTGGAGACGTACGCGGACCGCGTCAGGTCTCGGTTGGTTACGGGACAGCAGATCCGTTCGTTCAACGAGGAGAAGGACTCGTGCAACGCTCCCAGAACTCACGTTGCAGCCTTGCTACCTGGGGCTTGTCTCGACCTCCGAGGACGAACCAGATTTCAGATGACTCCGATTCCAACGGCGATGCCCACGATCACAAGGATGGTTCCCCCGATCAGACCTGCCCACCTGCCAGTGCGAGCTCCGATCACCCTGCCCAGCTCTAAGCCCGTCAACGAAAGGACAACGCTTACCGTCGCGATCGTAACGGCGGCGACGAGCACGTTCACGTGATACGTGCCCAGAGCAAAGCCGATCACGAGGTTGTCGATGCTGAGAGCGGCCGCCACGAAGACCAGGCGGGCCGTGCTCGTTCCCGGATCACGGTTCTGTCGCTTGTCACCGAACAATTCGTGGGCGATGGTGTACAAGCCGGCTGCCCCAAGCAAAGCGCCCCCGATGGGTTTGGCAGCCGTACCGATGGCGTGATCGAAGGAGCGACCGAGCAACAATCCGAGGACAGGTGCCACGCCCTCCGCCACCCCGAACAAGAGCGCGACTCTTATGCGCAATCTGCGGTCGACACCTAAGACGCCCATCGAAGCGGACGCAGCGAAGTTGCTCAATCCGACCGACACCGCCACCAAGAGCAGTGCGAGCATTACCTAAACAAATTCTGCCGGTACCGTCAGTCGGCGGCGCCACTCACGAAGGGGCTCAGAGTCAGCCTTGAGTGCGAGTTAGACCGGCTCGTTCGCCGCGAGAGACGAATTTGACAGCCATCTTCCTGCTCGCCTCGTCGATCATCTCGTCTCCGAACATGACCGCGCCCTTGCGTTCGTCTTCGGTGGCCTTCTGATAGGCGTCGAGTATGTCCCAAGCACGATCGAATTGCTCCTGGGTCGGCGAGTACACCTCGTTGAGGACGGTTACCTGGTCCGGCGTAAGCGCCCATTTCCCGTCGTAACCGAGGATCCGGGTCCGTTGTGCGAAGTCCCGCAAGGCATCCAGTTCGCGAACTTTCAAGAACGGTCCGTCGATCACCTGCAATCCGTTGGTTCTTCCAGCCATCAGGATCTTAGAAAAGACGTAATTGAAATGGTCACCCGGATATTCGGGTATCTGAACTCCACCGGTGAGGACGGGCATCTCCATCGAAGCCGCGAAATCTGCGGGACCGAAGATAATCGTCTCCAGGCGTGGCGAAGCAGCGCAGATCTCTTCCACGTTGATGAGTCCACCTGTCGTCTCTATTTGCGCCTCGATGCCCGTGTGGCCAACCAGCAACCCGGAGTTCTTCTCGACCTGGGTGAGCAACAGATCCAAGGCGACGACCTCTGCCGCCGACTGCACCTTAGGGAGCATTACCTCGTCGAGACGCTCGCCTGCGTTTCCGACCACCTCTATGACATCACCGTACGTCCACTCGGTATCCCAAGCGTTTATACGAACACACAGGACGCGATCGTCCCAAGCTTGCTTACGAATGGCCTCCACGACCTTGGCACGAGCCGCCGTTTTTTCAAGCGGCGCGACAGAGTCCTCAAGGTCGAGAAAGGACATGTCCGCCGGGACCGCCGGAGCCTTCTCGAGGAACCTCTCGTTCGACCCAGGCGTGGAGAAGCAAGAGCGGCGTGGCAGGTTACGACTGCGTTCGGACATGTATCAATGCTACCGGCGCCCGAGTGCCAACCTCCAAGTCATGAGCACCGGCCTCGACAGAGCTCAAGCAGCTTCGGTCAGGTCTTGCGGCAGCATTTGCTCTGTTACCAGGCGCACGAAGCGAGAGGAATCACCGCCCACGAAACGCCTGCACAGAGCGAGGCCCTCCACATAGCAGGTCACGTACGAACGCCACGTGGGGTGCATCAAGAACTCGACCTGCTTGGCTGCGCGGGCTCGTGGAAGAAGGGCCCATCTAGCGAGCTCGTCGATCACAAGGTCGGGTTCGATCCCGTCGACGTGGAGTCGCCACGCGGCGTTGGCCCGGGCACTGCCGAGTATCTCCGAGGCTTCCGACACACCGGCGATGATCTCTTCGTCGTATCGAATCCCTAGAGGGCGCATGTGTTCAGCTACGACCCGCTCAGGACTCCGTCCGACGATAACTTCGAGCCCCAGGTCCGCGAGGCCCTCTGCCAAGAGGCACTGCGGTGTGCCCACGAGGAATATCGACTCCTC
>Ga0187783_10002830_pt1 | contig 12851 bp, 8 predicted proteins | sample 1015_SJ02_MP02_2_FD_132471 | JGI IMG/M metagenome (GOLD analysis project Ga0187783, IMG submission 132471) | Tropical peat soil microbial communities from peatlands in Department of Meta, Colombia - 1015_SJ02_MP02_20_MG | ecosystem: Environmental > Terrestrial > Soil > Wetlands > Peat | place...
ATGAAGGGCGGCGGCGATTTCATCGATCTGCGCTTCATCGGGCCGAAGACGCGGCCGCCGCCGCTCGTGGCGCTGCTCGATATATCCGGCTCGATGAGCCAATACAGTCGCATCTTCCTGCATTTCCTGCACGCGCTCACCGACGCGCGCAAGCGCGTGTCGACCTTTCTGTTCGGCACGCGGCTGACGAATGTCACGCGCGCGTTGCGCGAGCGCGATCCCGACGACGCGCTGGCGGCCTGCTCGCTGGCGGTGCCGGACTGGTCGGGCGGTACGCGGATCGCTTCCTCGCTGCACAGCTTCAACAAGCTGTGGGCGCGCCGCGTGCTCACCCAGGGCGCGGTCGTGCTGCTCATTACCGATGGGCTTGAGCGCGACGCCGACGACACACTCGCCTTCGAAATCGACCGGCTGCACCGCTCCTGCCGGCGCCTGATCTGGCTCAATCCGCTGTTGCGCTTTGAAGGTTTCGAGGCGCGCGCCCGCGGCATCAAGGCCATGCTGCCGCATGTCGACGAGTTCCGCCCCATTTACAATCTGGAATCGATGGTCGGCCTGGTGGCGGCGCTGGCCCATGGCGTTGGCGACCGGGCGATCGATCCGAAAGCACGGATGCAAAAGGTCGCCTGAACGCCTATATTTGGCCCGAAATCGCCGTGGGCGCCTCTGAAAACAGCGGATTTCGCGCGTTTTTCCGTATCCGCTGATACAAATGGGCGCCCCCTGCCGCACGGAGGTATCCGATGCTCTCGACCGACACCGACATTCTCAAAGCCGCCGAGGACTGGCGCAAAGCCGGCCGCGCCGTGGCGCTCGCCACTGTGGTTGAGACCTGGGGCTCGGCCCCGCGCCCGGTCGGCTCCAACCTCGTCATCGATCAGGACGGCAATTTCCTCGGCTCGGTGTCCGGGGGCTGCGTCGAAGGCGCCGTGGTCACCGAGGCGCTCGACGTGATCGACAGCGGCAAGCCCAAAATGCTGGAATTCGGCGTCGCCGACGAGACCGCCTGGAAGGTCGGGCTGTCCTGCGGCGGCACCATCCGGGTGTTCGTGGAGAAGGTGGAGTAGGCAGACGACGGACGACAGATGACAGAGGACAGATGGGAGACTACGACCCCTTCGGTCTTCTGTCGTCCGCCCTCCGTCGTCAGTAAAGCAGCATGAAACTCGACATCCTCACGACGCTGAATGGCGAGCGCGCTGCGCGCCGCGCGGCCATCGTCGTCACCGACGTCGAAAGCGGCAGACAGCGGCTGATAAAACCCACCGACATCGCCAAGGACCCGCTGCGCACGCTGCTCACCGAACATTTGCGCACCGGCAAGAGTGGCATGGAACAGACCGCGGACGGCAAAGTCTTTCTCACCGTCTATGTGCCGGCGCCGCAGCTCGTGATCATCGGCGCCGTGCATATCAGTCAGGCGCTGGCGCCGATCGGCAAGCTTTTGGGCTACGACGTCACCATCGTCGATCCGCGCACCGCGTTTGCTTCGACTGAGCGTTTCCCCGACGTGAAAGTCGTCGCCGAATGGCCGGACCAGGCGCTGCCGCCGCTCCATCTCGACCACTACACGGCGTTCGTCGCGCTCACCCACGACCCCAAGATCGACGATCCCGCGCTCACGCACGCGCTCAATCGCGACTGCTTCTACATCGGTGCGCTCGGTTCGCACAAAACCCACGCCCGCCGCGTCGAGCGGCTCAAAGCGCAAGGCTTGAGCGAGGTGACAATCGCCCGCATCCATGCACCAATCGGACTTGATATCGGCGCGGTGTCGCCGGCCGAAATCGCGATCGCCATCATGGCGCAAATCACCGAACGGCGGCGCGAGGAGGCGGACGCCGACCCCTTCGCAATCCGTCCGCCGCTTGCGAGGGAGGGTAGGGTGGGGGCGGAGGCCGCGTCATGAAGTTCGGTCCGGTCGCGCCCAAGGATGCGCTCGGCGGCACCGCCGTGCACACCATCCGGCAGGGCGCGCTTACTCTGAAAAAAGGCACGCTGATCGGCGCCGCCGAAGTCGCCGCGCTGCAAGCCGCGGGCATCGAGAACATCGTCGTGGCCCAGCTCGAAGCCGGCGACGTGTCCGAGGACGTCGCGGCGGCGGGCATCGCCAAGGCGGTGGCGGGGCCGGGCGTGCATGTCGACCGCGCGTTTACCGGACGCGCCAACCTGTTTGCGCAAACCGCGGGCGTCCTGGTGCTCGACAAGGACGCCGTCGACCGGCTCAACCGCGTCGACGAAACGATCACCTTTGCGACGCTGCCGGCCTTCAAACCGGTGGTCGCCGGTGAAATGATCGCCACCGTCAAGATCATTCCGTTTGCGATTTCCGGCGCGGCACATGACGCGGCGCTTAAGGCCGTGCCCGGGCCGCTCGTTCGCGTCGCGCCCTACCGCATCCGCAAAGTCGGCGTGGTGTCGACCGTGCTGCCGGGCCTGGCGGCCAAAGTGATCGAAAAGACCCTCAAAGTCACCGCCGAGCGTCTGGCGCCGGCCGGCGCGACCATCTTCGCCGAGCGCCGGGTGCCGCACGAGCGCTTAAGCCTCGCCCGCGCGCTCGACGAGGTGCTCAAAGCCGGCGCAGAGCTCGCCATCGTGTTCGGCGCTTCGGCGATCGCCGACCGCCGGGACGTCATTCCTGCGGCCTTGGAACAGATCGGCGGCCATGTCGAGCATTTCGGCATGCCGGTCGATCCCGGCAATCTGTTGATGATCGGCTCGGCCGACGGCCATCCGGTGCTCGGCGCGCCGGGCTGCGCGCGCAGCCCGAAGGAAAACGGCTTCGATTGGGTGCTGATGCGGCTCCTCGCTGGTCTCGAGGTGCCGCGCCAAGACATTACCGGGCTCGGCGTCGGCGGACTGCTGATGGAAATCGTCACCCGGCCGCAGCCGCGCGAAGAGCTGTTGCATCCCGGCCGCGTCATTGCTGCCGTCGTACTCGGTGCCGGCCGCTCCAGCCGCATGGGCGGGCCGAACAAGCTGTTGGCCGAGATCACTGGAAAACCGCTCATTCGCATCGTCGTGGAACAGGCGCTGGCCTCGCGGGCGCGGCCGATCGTCGTCGTCACCGGTCACCAGCGCGACAAGGTCGAGGCGGCGTTATCCGGCTTGGCAGTCAAGTTCGCGCACAATCCGCATTTTGCCGAAGGCCTGGGCGCCTCGCTTAAGGCCGGCATCGCCGCACTGCCGACGGACATCGACGGCGCCATCGTCTGCCTCGGCGACATGCCGCAGGTCGACGCTAGCCTCATCGACCGGCTGATCGCCGCCTTTGATCCCGACAAGGGCGCGCTCGTTGTGGTGCCGACCATCGACGGCAAGCGCGGCAATCCGGTGGTGTGGTCGCACCGGTTCTTCGGCGATCTCATGGCGGTCGAGGGCGACGTCGGCGCCCGCCATCTGATCGGCCGCTATGCCGAGGCCGTGACCGAAGTGCCGATTGCCGGCGCCGCGGCGCTCACCGACGTCGACACCCCCGAGGCGCTCGAAGCGGTGAAGAAGGAATTGGAGCGGGCGTAAACGCGTCATTCCGGATTGCCGCGAAGCGGCAGGTCCGGAATCCATAAACACAAGTCAGCAAATATGGATTCCGGGCGCCTCCCCGGAATGACGGATCGATTCACCAACTCGCAACCCTTCCCCGGTAGCTTTCGCTTCCGTCCTCCGGGGAGAGGGTTCATGGTCAAATTCGCGCGGAATTTTGTGTTTGCCGCCGCGGCTGCGGGCGTCTTGCTCGCGGCGATGAGCGGTGCCCGGGCGGCCGGCGCGCTCGCCGTCGGCGTCTGCGGCGCCTATGGCTACGGCTCCGACTATGCCAGGGCCGAGGATGCCCGCGCCGCCGCGATGAAGAAATGCACCGGGGGCCATTGCAAAGTCGTTGGCGTCATCCGCCGCGCCTGCGCCGCCGTGGCGGTCGACGCCAAAAATCCCTGCGGCTCGTTCGGCTGGGCGCTCGATGCCCATCTTGGCAAGGCCGAGAACATGTCGATGAAGCGCTGCGCCGAATTCGGCGGCCGGGACTGCGTGCTGCGCGCCTGGGCCTGCGACGAGAAGGGCTAGGCGTGGACCTCATAAAACCGCAAAATTTAGCGAGCTCGTTTATGCCGTGTCAGATGGAAAAAAGACGGGCGAATTGACATCGAGTTTGGCAGGAGTTCCCGATAGTTCTGGGTGTCAGGCTCTCACTCATTCTAAACGCGTCGGGGGTGAGTAGGTTAGCGCGCTCCGCCCCTAGCGTGCTGAGATTTCGTTACATGGCTTCGATCGTCGATCCAAGCCCGATCTGCGCTCAACTCTCGAGCGCCTTTCCCCAAGCAGTCCCTTTTGCTCATCAGGACGGGTATCAACGCCCCTGCGCCGATCTTTGCCTGAACGTCGTCCGAGTTTCGACCGTCTTTCGTCAATTGGCATAACGCTCTCTCCAACCAAATCCAACATGCTCGCAAAATACCCGCATTGAATGAATAGACCCTGAAAAGCGAAGTTGTATTTAACCCGAGTTTGCGCCATCGGGCCGAGTCTAGCCTCGATATGGCACCGCTGGAGTTGTAGCTTGACCTTCATCGGCCAAGGCTTCACCTGCATCCCGCCAATTGTTGAAGCTCAGCCGCCGACGGTTGGTATGTCCGTTTTATTGATACAAAAGGCCATTGTCGAATACGGCTGATGTCGCTTGATGACTTATTTGAGAGATTGGGCGCCGTCTTATTTGCTTCCCTTGAGTCACCAGCCTCAAGTAGGGCTCAAACAAAAGAGCTCTCCTGAAACCGCAAGCCGATTTCCGTCGCTGTACGTCGGACAACTAGGCATGGTCGGAGCGTACGGGCGCCGTCGAATGACAAGTCAAAAGTATCAGGAACGGACGTCGTGCTTACCATTGTGAGCCGAGCTCCGGTCACGGAGATATCGCGAACGACACAATCGTCAAGGTGGGTTGCGCCAAAGAGTTGGGCAGCCTTGAAGACGCGCGTCCGCGAGTGAAGTCGGCGCTCCTGCATAAATCCATGCTTACACTATCGAATTGACTAAAAGCCAACACGCTAGCGTAAAAAACATTAATCGCCCTACACCAAGCCGATAAACAGACGACGGAACCGCTCCGACCGGAAATTTGCCAGACCGCGGCTATGAGTGCACCAGATCGGCGTTAAAAGTCGCACAAAAATTGGTTGTTGATTGGTTCATATAACGCGAAAAACGATCCTTTGTCAGACAAAGCGTTTACGCGTCATTAAAGCCGATTCGATAACTTCTATGCATGTCTCGATATCAAGAAAAGCGGCAGAAACCGCGCCGACCGTTTCATTATGACGCACGGATATCTACCGAACCGAACGCACCACAAATTAAATGCAGGATTACTGACGTATCGAAGAACGGTGCGCACATAGTTCTGGAACACGACCAAGAATTGACTGCAAAATTTGTGCTATTATTTAGCCCAATTGGGTACCCGCGGCGCAATTGTAATCTCATCTGGCGCAATGGAACTGAGGTTGGCGTGAGGTTTGCTGAGAAATGAGCGGAAGCTCGCCTAAACTCACACCCTAACTGCCGTCCCTATCGTTACTGAAATGCGCAACATGCCGGCCAAACACCGTGCGCTTCAGCTTGACAACGACGGCTTGAGAATTTTTGTGAGCTTTAACTGAGCTGCAATCGCGCGAAAGGTCGAAATTCACGGACCAGATCTGTATCAAGCTTATTACCCATTCTCTCGAGAATCTGATATGCCACAGCGGCGGGTAAAGGTGCCTTATAGGCACGGCGTTCGATAAGTGCCCCAAATACATCCGCAATTGTCATAATCCGAACAAAATCGGATACCTCACCCGCCTGGAGTTTATGGGGGTATCCCGATCCGTCAAGATATTCATGATGGTGAATCACCACATCGAGTATGTCCGAATGAAATTCCTTCACTTCCCGCAGTGCTTCAAAACCTAGAACGGGATGTTGATTCATGATCCCAACTTCTTCTCCATCCAGGGGCCCGGGCTTTTCCAAGATTGCAACAGGAACCGCGGCCTTGCCTACATCGTGAACAAGTGCCCCAAGCGCCAGCTTCTGCCTATCAGAGCGCGAAAAGCCCAAGTACTGGCCGAATGCTACGGCAACGCCCGTAACCAGAAGGCAATGCTGGTAGGTCAGGCTATGATGCTGTTGCACGGTACCAATCCATCGGACAACGCCATCTTCCTGGATATGAGAGACAACAGTATCACCTGCTGCGTGCACCATTTTCACATCCAATGGAGCACCTACGGCAACCGAGGCAAACAGGTTTTGCAGGACACTGATCCCGGCCATGATCCCCTTGGAGTTTCCAACTGAACATTCGACAATATCATTGCCCAAAGACAGCACGTCGCCAAGAAGCGCTGTAACCAGTGCTTTGCTACCAACTGGTCGTTCCAATAAATCTGTCGCCCCAAGCGCGCAGGCTTGTACCGACTGACGCCGAACTCCGGGTTCGACCGCGAAAACCGCTTTCCCGTATTTTGGCCGACGATCAAGCCAAAGCTTAAGATCATGAAGATTGGCGCAGTCCTCCAGATCAATATCGATGATCGTATATTGGCTGGGTGGAGCACGCGAAATGTCGCAGCGCGTAAATAATTGTGTCAGGAAGATCCCAGCCACTTGGCGGCGGATATCTTCCGCGCGACTTTCGAAATCTGAAATGACGGAAAGTCGATTCAAACTTAACCTCGCAATTGAGACGCTTGAACTCTATGTTGAGATTGTTCCATGCTGACGCTCTCGTTGTATGTTTTGCATTCGCCCATATTCGCATGGCCGCCACACCATATACGTTTGCAAAATATTCAAAACTTCGAACAAGTCTCTTAAACAGATGAGAGCTTTCTTTTAACTGCATTTAACGAAAAGGCTCACTAGAACATCGAAGCCACTTTGGAGAACGCACCTACGCTGCTTGCCAGATTGATATCAGTCGTATTTGTCGATCGCGACAGCCATCAGTTAAGGACGCGGCCAGCCATCCATTGTTGATTAACCAAAGCGTAGGAATACGACGGCAACTACCAAACACTTTTATTTTCATACTCGATTTCAAGAATTTTAGCCCAATGATCTGAAGTGGCGCAACTTTATGCGAGGCGGATTTTTATCATGTATGGCGTCGAACATTTACAGCGGCTAGTCCGCACTCAAAGTAATTTGCGGCGACTCGCTCGAAGCCGAATGGCAGGCGCTGCACTAGCCTTAAAGCGATGTAACTTTAAATGGTGTGGCTTTTTAGCCGTCTATAGCTTGAATCGTGTGCAGCGGTTGATCCACACCCAAGCCGATTTACAGCAGCTTATTCGAAGCCGAAATGCACGCGTTGCACTAGCCCTGATTTTAATCATGCTGAGCGTTTGGGCATTCGTGCCTTACGTCGCCTATCGGATCGCTCCTTCGGCATTCGTCAATGCCGAGTTGTTGCGCGTCGCAGCTCCAATAGCCGGTCGTTTAGCGCCGGACCTACCGCAAAAAGGCGACTTCATCGAGCGGCCTGTCACTGTGAGTCTCGTCGAATCACGTTCGCCGGACCGGCGTCAATTGTTAGATCTTGAGCGTCAGTATGCAGTGGCAGAGGAACAGGCGGCGCTAGCGCGCAATCAGTTGGAAGAGATTTCGGCAGCCGACAGCGAGCTCGACCGACGTGTGCGCGCCTATCGTGACGGGATGATCAGACGGCTTACCAACGAAATTGCTGAGACTGAAGTCGAAAAGACGGGATGTCTTGCGGAGGCACATCAACGTCAAGATGTGGGTTCGCGAATGCAGCAGCTCGTCCGGGCTGGTAGCGCTTCGGAGATTCGGTCGGCTGAAGCTCAAGCAGTGCAGGAGGCGACATTGACGCGCTGCGAGATGGCGGAAGCTCGCTTGCAGCGGTTACAAGGCGAGCTCGCGTCTGCCCAAAGCGGTGTCTTCGTTTTAGACGGAGCTAATGACGTGCCATATTCGCAGCAGCAGCGCGATCATCTGCTGTTACGACGCCAGGAACTCGAGCTTATGGTGCTGGATGGAGGCGCGCGATCGCGTCAGCTGGCGGCGGAAATCACGGAGGAGCGTGAACGGGTCGACCGTCTCGGCCATGCCGACTTGTCGTTGCCGGAAGCGCACGTGGTTTGGTCGGTTTCGGCAAGCCCGGGATCAACCGTGACCGAAGGTCAAACTCTGATGGATCTTGCGGATTGCGCGCATCGCTTTGTGGCCGTCGAACTTCCTGAACGAGACTTCGAGCAAATCAAGGCAGGAGACGTTGCGTATGTGCGTCTAATCGGAGGCGACGATTGGACCGAAGGCGAGGTCAAACAGGTTCGTGGCTCTGCGGCCCGAGCAGATGACCGTTTATTGGCTGCGCAAGTTCCCAGTCCCAATGCCAACAATATCACCGTGGAGGTCGGTCTACCACAGGACGAGGCAATGGCAGATCGCAACAATTTCTGCAACATCGGCCGTCTTGCCGAAGTGCGATTTCAGCGCGCCCATTTTGGATTTCTTGATCGACTAAGCCAAGTTTTTAGTTGGCGCACCAGCCACCCCCATGAAGCGGCCCTGGTGCCGGCCGTGAGCCAATAACGTGAGCGCCGATTCACTCCCTCTAGTCCAGCTCTTTGCGCCAATCGTTTTCGTCCTTGGCGCAACCTATCTTCTGGGATCCAGCCTGCCGCTTTCGCAGACCTGGGCGCGGCTCACAGTCTTCGCTTCGGTGTGGTTGATCATCGCCCGCTACCTTGATTGGCGACTCTTCACCACGGTCTTGCCCGCACAGGGGGCCTGGTACGAGATCGGATGGGTCTGGGGCTGTTTCATTATCGAGATATTAGCGCTAGCGGATGCGCTATTCCTCTATATTGCCTTCCTGCGCACGAGTGATCGGCGCGCCGAAGCGGATAGGCATGAGGCCCGTCTACGCTCGTTACCAACAACCACGCTTCCCTCGGTTGACGTTTACATTCCTACATACACAGAGCCTTTCGACGTTTTGGAAAAGACCATTACCGGCGCGCTTTGCCTCGACTATCCGAACTTCAGCGTCTGGGTGCTCGATGATGGGCGGCGACCATGGCTAAAGGGCCTCTGCGAAGCCAGGGGGGTAGGCTACCTCATGCGACCAGATAACAGCCATGCCAAGGCTGGCAACATCAATCACGCTTTGACTAAAACTAATGCCGACTTCGTTGCAGTTTTCGATGCCGATTTCATTCCTCAACGTGACTTTCTAATTCGCACCATGGGCTTCTTTTCGGATCCCAAGATCGGAATCGTGCAAGTTCCTCACGCCTTCTACAATCACGATGTGATGCAGGCCAACTTGGCGCTACGCAAAAGCCTGCCTGACGATCAACGTTTCTTTTTCGAAGCAATCATGCCGAGCCGTGACGGATGGAACGCAGCGTTCTGTTGCGGTTCAAACTCAGTCACTCGTCGTGCCGCCCTTCGCGCCATCGGTGATGCACTTCCGACTCAGTCAATCACTGAGGACATGCTGCTCAGCCTAATGATGCTGCGCAAAGGGTTTATCACGCGCTATCTGTGTGAGCGGCTTGCCTTTGGTTTGGCGCCAGAGAGTGTCGAGGCCTTCTTCGTCCAGCGTCAGCGCTGGGCACGCGGCGCTATGCAGATCCTCTATCTCACGGCAGGCCCTCTGGGCAGTCGCCTCGCCTTGGTGCAGCGGCTTCTGTTTTTGCCCACCCACTGGCTTTCGCAAGGACTCTTGCTCATCATGTCGATCGTTGCGCCGCTAGTTTTTTTGTGGACTGGCATCGCGCCACTCGTCAACGTCACAACGGCGACGGTGGTGTACTATCTGATGCCCATGGTTCTCGCAGTAGTTGGTGGCATTGTGGTCTATGCGCCGCACCAATATTTTCCGTTGGCAGCGCAGGTTTTGGGGACGTTTCAAAGCTTCAAGCTGCTTCCGATCGTGCTGAGCACAATGATAAAGCCATTTGGACACGCCTTTAAGGTAACGCCGAAAGGCAGTGGCGTTAGAAAAACCGACTACGATCAAAGTATCTTCTGGACAGCCCTTAGCTTCATAGGCCTTACCGTTATCGGTCTATGCATCAACGCGGTGCCGGACTGGAGGATAGTTACTCAGACAAGTCTCCTCCCGATGGTCGCGTTTTGGTCATCAGTTAATGTCATAGTGCTATTTCTAATTTGCATGTTGTCCCTCCAAGCCCCGATTCGTCGGGCCGAAGAGCGCTTCGAAATCGACGAGCCAGGTTGGATTGTCGGTGCGGCGGGAACGATATCGACGGGTCGGATCAAAGATATTTCATTATCGGGCGTCGCGATCGAAGTGGATCGATCGATCAATGCAAAGGTTGGGGAAGGGTTGCGAGTTTTCATCACAGAGGTTGGTTTCGTTACCGGCACTGCGATGAGGTTGAACGAAAAATTGCTCGGCATTCAGTTCGTTTTACCGCCGTCGATCGAGCGCGACTTGCTTATCCGCAAGCTATTTACCGCTGGACGCGATACGAGCAAGGTTGGCGTCTCCGCATGGTCGGTGACCGGAGCCTTATTCAAAAGCATCTGGGGAGCTGCAACGGAATTGCCCGCAATTCCTAACGAAGTAGCTGCGTCAGCTGCCAGCGAACTTGAGAAGCTTCCGCAGCAGAGCTTGGTCATTCTACCTCGACCGCATGGTCGACTTTCGGATCTTGTCGAAATGCGTCGGACACTGGCCGCTTAGAGTTTGGAAAAGCAATGTTGGTAGCAGGTCTTGAATTGATCGAGCACGAAATCAGGGCATTCGGCGCATTTTTGCGCAGAAAGGAATCTGGCACATGAAGAGGGTTGCAACTGCTGATGCCATTCCGGTAGGCGAGATCGATGAGCGGAGGCGGGATCCGGATCAGAGGAGTTCGCCACGCAGAAGATTCCTGAAAATTGGTCAAACATTTTGGCCAAATGGTGACTCTTCGGAGTGCGTCGTTCTCAATCTTTCCGAGAGAGGTGCCAAGCTTGAAATTCGTGGTGTGCTCCCGAGGCGGTTCGACCTTGTCATCGACGGCCAACGGTGGCGCAGATCATGTGCCCTGGTTTGGCGTAAGGCAAATCGTGTCGGTGTGAGATTTGAAGGACAGGCTCTCCTGGTCTCATCAAAGTCGGTTGAGGGAACCGACGGGTTCAGACACTATGTAGACGCTTGCCGAATGCTGGCTACGCGAACAGAAACCGCGCCTGATCGCGAGTTGCTCCTCGAAATGGCTGAGGCGTGGATAGCGATCATTCGGCGACTACGACGACTGCAAAGGGAGCAGAGCCTAGCAAGCAGTTTATAACGGCTCGATTGGCCGTGATGGTCAACCGTGGCATTGAGAGTGCTTGCTTGAGACTCCCGCGTTGGCATCAAAATGAGGATTTGAACGCCATGTATCGCGGTGGTGGCTGAAATTCCACTGAGGCAAAGTTGACCAGCTTGGTTAAGCTTCTCGGACAAAAGCCACCTTGCAAGTCCGACATTCAAAAGTGTGCAGGGTAGGCAAGTTGTCGAATCTTTGAGTCGTGCGAACTAGCTGCATGGATTGGGCACAGCTTGGACAACGAGGCATCCTTGACGTGCGGGCATGTCCGAAATGTTGCCACATGAAACGCTTCCCCATTGCTTCGTTGAACAACCCTTTGCGCTCTCTCACGCGGTTATCATCTCACAGCGATAAGCGGCTCGAAATTCAGGTTTTGCACCTAAGGGAAATTACAGGTCCTAGACTGTCGCCGATTTAGAACGCCGATCGTGCGCAATAGGCCGCATCAGGCCGCGGCCGCTTGCATTTCCGAATTTGGCACATCGACGCGGTAGGCGACGCCGCGCGATAACGCGCGTCCGTCATCAGTTTTTCAAAAGGTGTTAAGCGAACGGTGCGCGCTCTACTGTTCGATCGTCCGCGCGACGCGCAAACCGATGTCCTGCGACCGGGTCACCGTTTGCGCTTTGAACCGGCGCGCCGAGCGCACGCTCGCTGGATTACTGCCCCACATTCCGCCGCGGATGACGCGATGCTCGCAATCGGCGGTTATCCAGGCGGCGCCGTCGGATGGTGCTCCATCGTAGCTTGGGTTATAGCAGTCCTCGGTCCATTCCCAGACATTGCCGAGCATGTCGTAAAGCCCGAATGCGTTGGCGATGAAACTGCCGACCGGCGCCGCATAAGCGTAGCCGTCGCTGCACGGAAACACCGTCCATCCGCTCGCGCCCGGTATGGTTTGGCGGGCGGTGCGATCGGCGACATTGGCGTAGCGGCACATCATCTTGACGTCGTCGCCGAAACTGTAGCGCGATATCGAAGCTTGTGCCGTGGTGGCGCGCGCCGCGTATTCCCATTCGGCTTCCGTCAGTAGTCGATAGTCCTTGCCGGTCCTTTTCGACAGCCAGCCCAGATAGGCTCTGGCGTCGCTAAAGCTCACGCACGCTACCGGATGCGACCCGGTTTGCGCATAGCCGGGATCGCGCCATGAACGGCCCTCTTTCACGCCGCTCTTGCCGTCCTCAAGCGTCACGCACTTGTCGCCGGAATCGTATTTGGTCTCGTTTACGAAGGCGGCGAACTGGTCGACGGTAACTTCGAATTTGCCCGGGGCGAACGGACGGAGGATGGTGACCACGTGTTGCGGGCTTTCGTCGGCGGAGCGGCCTTGCTCGGCGTCGGGCGAGCCCATCACGAAGGAGCCGGCCGGCACCACGATAAGTTCGGGACAGTTGTCGCAATCCCTAAAACTGTCGCCGGGCCGGTGCGCGGCTTCGTGCCCGGCGGCGACCGTCGCGGCCGGCGTGTCCGCCAGCTTTGGCGGCGTCGGCACTGGAGCAGTGGCAATTTGCGGTGCCG
>Ga0187783_10002831_pt1 | contig 12848 bp, 11 predicted proteins | sample 1015_SJ02_MP02_2_FD_132471 | JGI IMG/M metagenome (GOLD analysis project Ga0187783, IMG submission 132471) | Tropical peat soil microbial communities from peatlands in Department of Meta, Colombia - 1015_SJ02_MP02_20_MG | ecosystem: Environmental > Terrestrial > Soil > Wetlands > Peat | place...
CAGGAGGTCCTCGGCAGACACGACCATGTCGAGAAAGCCTGCCTTGACTGCCTCCGCGGGGCTGAAGGTCTCGGCCAACATCACAGCGCGGTTGAAATGGGCCGGGGTGAGTCTCTGGCGACATATCTCGACGGCGGCGCGGGGCATGGTGAGACCGATCGCAACTTCGTTCGCTGTGATGCGATACGGACCGTCAACGCCGATTCGATAGTCGCCGGAGAGCAACAGGAACACCCCCATCGCCACAGCGTGACCGGGACATGCGATCACAACCGGGAGCGGGAACTCCAATATGCGTGCAGAAAGTTCGAATCCCGATCGCAACATCGAAATTGCATCGGGCCCCCCACCTCGCAGCACGGAAAGATCGAAGCCCGCGGAGAAGATTCCTGAACGGCCGGCGAGTACGACCACGTTCCCGTCTGACTGTGCGCAACTGAGGGCGCCATCGAGCTCCGACAGCATCTCCGGCGACAACACGTTCACCTTGCCGTCGTCCATGGTGATCGACGTGATTTGATCTTCTGACCGATAGGTGACGAGCCCGGACAATGAAAACTCCTTTCTACTGTGATCCTCAGCTGACAGGCACTCGTTGGGCGAAAGGACCTCGAGCACGACCAACCCTATTCGTAACTTGGTTACGAAACAATGTTACGAAACTGGGGTGTGGCTCCCAGTGGGAGTGGGCGAGTGGATCACCAGGTGGATCAGCGGGTGAAGTCACCAGGTGGATCAGCAGGTGGAGTGAATGAGGCAGCCGACCGGCCGCCGCTCAGCAAGACGGTTGTAAAGCCCGGCGGCGGCCCTGGTCTCTGCTGTGTGGACCTCTACGCCCAGGTCCTCGAGCAGCTCGAGAGTCTCAGGAGATGTTTGCAGCCTCAATTCCATGCCACGGCTCAGAACGATCACCTGAGCACCGTGATCGACGAGTTCCTGGACGTCGGCTGGAAGAACACCCGGCTCGTGGCGCGTACCCGTTTCGAGCCAATTCCACTCCCGGCCACCGCCCGGCCAGAGCTTCACGTCTTTGAAGCTCCCCAGACCTTCGACGTCGGTCTTTCCCCAACGGATGTCTGCGACCTTCGCCGAAGTCGAACTCACGTCCCAACTATAGGTAGAGGCCCGTCGCTCATCGGTTGTTGTTACTAAGCAGGATCAGATCGAAGCGACTAGCTCCAGCCGGTTGCCGAAGGGATCGGACACGTAGCAACGCCTAATCCCCGGAATGTTCTCGTCCCATGTAGCAGGCACGCCGGAGGCAGCGAGCTCGGCCACCAACCCGTCCAGGTCCCGAATCAGAAAAGCCGGGTGCGAACGCTTCGCTGGACGGAAATTCTCTTCGACTCCAAGGTGGAACCGCACTTCACCCGAGCGGTACCAACGCCCACCTCGGGCGGCCAGGACGGGGGGCTTCTCTTCGACTTCGAATCCGAGCAATCCGACATAGAAGGAGTCCGCCTCGGTCTCTCTCCCTTCTGGAAGCGAAAGCTGAACGTGTTCAAAGCCCACGATTCGCACGTCGAGATCATCTCATCGCAGGAGGACCGAGGTACCACCGATAGCGTGAGATCTCGACGAACCCCATGCGTTTGTAGACGGGCTCACCGGCTTCGGACGCTTCGAGGACGACAGCGGTCGCTCCGAGCTCGCGTCCGGTGTCGGATACCCAACGGGTGCAGAGCTCAGCTAGGCCCCGCCTCCGAGCGCTCGGAATCGTCCCCACCATCTGAACACCCGCCACACCGTCGCTCACGACCACCATGGCCGCCGCAACGGGAACGCCGTGGTCACGTGCGATCACGGCTCGGACACGGGGTCCACGCAGCGCCTCGATACACGAGAGCTGCGCTCGCGCGGCGTCGATTGGGAGAGGCGCCTCCTTGTATGCCTCGACGGTGACGCCGAGGAAGTCCTCCCGATCCTTTTCATTCGTGACCTCATCGAGAGACACGCCTTCGGGCACCTCTGCGCTGGAGTCGATGTCGAGTGCTGCCATACGCGGCGTCCCCTTGTCGGACAGGAGGGCTAGTCCCGCACCGGCCGCAGCCGCGTCGAGGTCTGCATCCGCATGAGCTGCGATCCAGATGCAGTACCCGGAACAACGGCTCGCGAAGAACTCCCGAGCCCGGTCGAGAACATCGGTCGGCCGCATAGACGAGTCGAGTCGAATCGCACCATTGTGGTAGGGGCCTGGCCATCTTCTGGACGACGAGACCAGCAGCAATCGCCCGTCGTCCTCGACGAATCCGTCAGGCGCCGTTCTGGCTGCGAGCCGAAGAACTTCGGCCAGGTTCCTGTCCCCTGCAGCGAGAAGCGTGTCACGGTCCATCCAATCAACGTAGTTTGCCAACCATGTTGCGAATTGGCGTTGTGGGAGCCGGACTCATCGCCTGGGCGCATGCGCTCGGACTCAGAGCGATGGCCGACTCTGGCGTAATCGACGCATCGCTCAGCTGTGTCTTCGACACAGACCCGACGAGGATGTCGCGATTCGCAGACGCCCTCGAAATGAGGACCGCACGAGATGCGGGCGAGCTCGTGGACAGTTGCGATGCAGTTTGGGTGTGCACCCCCACCGCATCACATGGTGAGGTCGTCGAGTTGGTCGCAGCAGCCGGTAAGGCGGTGTTCTGCGAAAAACCCCTCGACCGCGACATAACGCGTGTGGAAGCGCTCACGTCGATCGTGACCGCAAACGCGATACCGGCCCAGGTCGGCCTGGTTCTAAGATCCACGCCCGTTTTCCGCGCACTTCGGGACATCGTGCAATCAGAGGAACTTGGGGAACCGATGGCCGTCGTGTTTCGAGACGACCAGTACTTTCCGATCCAAGGAATGTACGGTTCGACCTGGCGCGGAGATGTCAGCCAGGCCGGTGGTGGGTGCTTGATCGAACACTCGATTCACGACCTGGACATACTCCGGTTCTGCCTCGGAGAGATAGACGAGGTATCGGGGAGGACGTCAAATTTCTCGGGACATCCCGGCATCGAAGACAGCGCCAATGCGACCTTGAGGTTCGCTTCCGGGGCCAGCGCGCACTTGGTCAGCGTCTGGCACGACATCTTGAGCCGCCCCTCGACCCGCAGGGTTGAGGTTTTCTGTCGCCGAGGGCTGGTCTGGCTCGACGATGATTTCCTGGGACCTCTCCATGTCCAGAAGAGTGACGCTCTCGAAGAGCGAACGTGTCCTCTACCCTCATGGGTGGAGGAATTGCCACTCGCTTTGGACGACGTCGGCCTTGCGATCCGGTTGTATGCAGAAGCTGACCGCGCATTTGTAGACGCCGTGAACGCTGGTGACATGCCTGGGCCCGATTTTACGGAGGCGCTGACGGCACACCGGCTCGTCGATGCCGTTTACCGTTCTGCGGAGTCAGGGGGCGTGCCGATTTCGCTGCGATAAGAGTTTCCGTTGCACGGTCATTTGTCGCGGAGAGGTCGAAATGAGAATCTCTGAAGAGGTGTCAGGTCCGAAGGGGAGATCCGAGGGGGGATCCTGAGGGGACATCCAACGCGGAGATCTGAGGGCACATCCGACCGGGGTCAACGAATCGCGAAGAGCGCTCGCAGCTCTCCGTCGTCGTCCAGAGACAATTCGACCTCCCGATAGCCGTTAGCAAAAAGGACGGGCTCGAGAACCTGCGCTTGGTCCCCTCCCAGCTCGAGGAGCAGAGATCCTCCATTTCGCAGAAGCGATGCGGCATCGACGATCGCTCTGCAAAGGAAGTCCGTACCGTCCTTCCCACCGTCGAGAGCGTGGACCGGCTCCTTGGCGAGCACGTCGCGAGGCAAGAGGTGCAGATCCGCCGTCGGAACGTAGGGAACGATCGCAGTGACAACGTCGGCTTTACCGTTGCAAAAAGCCGGGAGACCTCCGGCCATGTCTCCTCTGTAAACCTCGACTCCGTTCCGGCGCGCGCAGATCTCAGCGACAGGATCCAGCTCGGTGGCGAGGATTCGTGCCAGCGGGCGTCGACGCATGAGCACGACCGCGATTGCCCCTGCCCCTGTACAAAGGTCGATGGCGAATCCGTCGTTCGGGAGCCGAGAGACGGCCTCTTGAGCCAGGCGCTCGCTTTGCCAGCGTGGCACGTACACGCCTCTGTTTACGAGCACTTTCTCCCCACAGAATCTAACGCTCCCCGTTAGCCAGGCCAAAGGTTCGCCCTCACAGCGTCTCTCCACGAGCACGGAGAGGAGCGCCAGGTCACCATTCGCAACTTGAGCGAGCTCAGCCGCTTCCTCTTCTGCTGCGATGCAACCAGCTTTTCGAAGTCGGGCCTCGACGTCGCGGAGAACATCCGGGGCGGTAATCGTCCACTCGTCCAATCGTCCACTCGTCCACTCGTACACCCGTCCACTCATCCAATCCGGCCTTAAGTCTTTCCGAAGCTCAACCCTCTGAAGCAACAGTGCCGCGGCCGGTGTCATCAGGTACGCTCGAGACGGCGCGGGGAGGGACGGAACCGGGAGGACGGCGATGTTGCTCGCGGCGGTCAGCGTGGACCTATCTCGCGTCCAGTTCGCGTCGACATCCATCTTCCACTTCTTTTTCGTACCTGTCACGATCGGGCTCGCCTTCATCGTCGCTGTCCTCGAGACGTCCTGGTACAGACATCCGACGCAGGAATACAAACAGGTAACGCGTTTCTTCGGAACGCTGCTGCTCATCAGCGTCGCAGTCGGCGTGGTCACCGGGTTGGTGCAGGAATTCGAATTCGGCATGAACTGGTCGGCCTACTCACGATTCGTGGGCGACGTGTTCGGCGGCCCGCTGGCTATGGAGGGGCTCGCGGCCTTCTTCCTCGAGTCCACATTCCTGGGGTTGTGGATATTCGGATGGGACCGCCTCTCAAGACGGGTTCATCTCATGTGCATTTGGTTGGTTTCCCTCGGAAGCCTGCTCTCCGCGGCTTTCATCATGGCCGCGAACTCGTGGATGCAGCATCCGGTTGGATACACCATCAACACGACCAAGAACGTCGCTCAGCTCAACAACATCGGCGCGCTTTTCACCAATCCCGTGTTCCTCTGGGGATATGTCCACGTCATTCTCGCATCCCTGGTCACCGGGTCGCTGATCGTCCTGGCGGTCTCGGCGTGGCATCTCAAAAAGCAACGGAACGTGACGGCCTTTCACCGAACCGCCACAGTCGCGTTGGTCGTACTGCTCCCGGTGATGGTGCTGATCCTCTTCGTAGGAAGTGAGCTCGGAGTCGTCGAGGACAAATACCAACCGATGAAGATCGCCGCGGCCGAGGCGCAGTGGAACACGTGTACCCGTTGCTCTTTCTCGTTGTTCCAGATCGGGGGCGGCAACAACGACCAGACGCCGACCCAGATCCTCGAGGTGCCGGACCTCCTGTCGATTTTGGCAACGAACTCGCCCAACGGAACCGTCCAGGGCTTGAACCAGCTGCAAGCCGAATATGTGCAGAAGTACGGCCCCGGCTACTACGTGCCGAACGTATTCATCCAGTACTGGTCGATGCGCGTCATGGCGTACCTGGGATCACTAGTCCTTCTGCTCGCGCTATGGGGAGCGTGGCTGCTCCGGCGCCGGAAACTCGACAGATCCAAATGGTTTCTCTTCATCGCAATTTGGGCGGTCATCACTCCGTTCTTCATGAACACTGCCGGCTGGCTCTTGACCGAGAGTGGAAGACAACCCTGGATCGTTCAAGGGCTCATGAAGACGAGCAACGGTATATCACCCTCGGTCAGCTCGACAGATGTTTGGATAAGCCTGATCGTCTTCTACGGCTCTTATCTGTTGTTGGGAGTGGTCGCGGCCTTTTTGATGATCCGCTATGGGCGAAAGGACCTGGAGGCCGAAGAGGCACAAGAGGCAGCCGAGCAGGAAGAGCCGGAGCTCGTTTATTAGGAGCAGACATGTCGCTACACACGATCTGGTTCATCATCATCGCATTTTTCTGGTGCGGCTTCTTCGTTCTCGAAGGATTCGACTTCGGCGTAGGAGTGCTGCACACGGTGGTGGGAAGGAGCGATATCGAGCGCCGCATCGCGATCAACACTATCGGGCCGTTCTGGGACGGGAACGAGGTCTGGCTGATCGTCGCCGGAGCGGCGACCTTCGCAGCGTTTCCTTCGTGGTACGCGACAATGTTCTCCGCGCTCTATCTTGCACTGGTTCTACTGCTCGTCGCACTGTTTGGCAGAGGCGTATCGTTCGAATTCCGCGGAAAGGTGTCGGACCCGAAATGGAAGGCGACTTGGACCTGGTCGATGGCCATCGGCAGCGCGCTGATTCCGGTACTGATAGGCATCGCTCTGGGAGACCTCTTACACGGGTTGCCGATCAACAAGAATCACGAGTACACAGGGAGCTTCTGGGGTCTTCTTACCCCATACGGGATCTGGACCGGCATAACTTTCTTGTTGTTGTCTCTAACTTCGGGGGCGAACTTCCTCGTCCTCAAGACCAGAGGTGATCTAAGAGCACGGTCACTCGTCGCATCGCGTTACGCGAGCGGGATTTCGGTTTTCGCCGTGATCGGATTCATCATCTGGAGCCGAGTGATCTCCGGAGGTGTGCTCCCGGATCCCGTGGCGATCTTCGCAGCGCTAGCGGCGATAGGAGCCTTCGTCGCGGCCGACCAGAAAATGCCCGGATGGGCCTTTGGGGCATCGATCGCCGCGATCGGTGCATCCGTTGCCACCATCTTCGTCGATCTCTATTCGAACGTCATGGTCTCGAGCACGAACTCCGCATACAACCTGACCGTCACAAACGCTTCGTCAAGCTCCTATTCGCTCAAGGTCATGAGCGTCGTGGCCATCATCACCGTGCCCCTTGTCCTGTTCTATCAAGGGTGGAACTATTGGGTCTTCAGCAAACGGGTCTCCGCGCCACCGCAAGACGAGTCTGAAGACAGCCTTCGAACTCTTGCTCAGTCAACGGAGACTCCGACGCATGCTGGTGAACTCCAGGAGCGAAAGACATGAGCCCAATAGAAGACGATGCACATCCTGACCATTCCATTCAGCACGACTCCACTGAACACGAAGCTGGTCTGCACGAATCCGGTCAGCACGACGTTCAACGTAGACGTGGCGTACAGCGGATGATGTCGAAGGAACCAGCCGAGGAACTGCCGGCGATCGGTCCGATCGCTCGGTACGAACAGAGCGTCGTCCAACGAATCTCCGACTTCAACGATCCTCGTCAAGAGTGGAGACGCATCACTTCCGAGGTCATAGGAACGTTCTTCCTGGTTCTCGTCGCTGCCGGCGCCGGGATGATGTCGCATGCCTTCCCCGGTGTTATCAGCCGCGACGCAGCAGTCGTGGCCCCCGGCATGATGGTGCTCGCGGTCATCTTGTTCATGGGCAAGGTCTCGGGCGCCCACCTCAACCCCATCGTGAGCGTCGCTTTCGCGCTTCGTCGGGATTTTCCCTGGCGTCGAGTGCCCGGATACGTCGTTGCTCAACTCGCCGGCGCGGTCATCGCCGCGCTCTTCCTCCGCGGTGTGATCCACGTGTCCGCCATCTACGGATCCACCTATCCGGCCCACGGGTACTCGGACTTGAACGCCTTTTGGATGGAACTGATTCTGACTACCGGGCTCGTGAGCGTGATCCTCGGCACGGCGTCGGGAGCCCAGAACGTCGGCATCTTCGGTGCGTTCGGCGTTGGCGCCTATATCGCTCTGGCCGGCCTTTGGGGTAGCCCCATCTCGGGAGCGTCGATGAATCCGGCTAGAACGTTCGGCCCCGATGTGATCGGAGCGAATTTCACCGCTTATTGGGTTTACATATTGGGCCCATTGGCGGGAGCTGTTGTCGCGGTCGGTGTCGCTTACGTGCTACGCGGGGCGGGTGGGGGCACGTCGAGCTCGGGCGCCGCCCAGGGTGAGCTCTTCACTCAGGTTTACGAGCAGGGTCACTCGTAATTCTCAGCGCAAGCGCTCGAGCAGATGCTCACCCACCCGTAGTGAGTTGGCGATGATCGTGAGAGTCGGGTTCACAGCACCGATCGACACGAAGAAGCTCGAGTCGACCACATAGAGGTTGTCGAGCTCGTGAGCCTTACAGTTGACGTCGAGAACCGACGTCGCCGGATCGGTCCCGAATCGTGCCGTTCCCGCCTGGTGGGCGGTCGCAGCGATGTTCATGCCCTCGTGTAGATAAACCCCGCGCTCGTGAGACTTCTTGTGAAATCCGAGGTCAGCCAGCATTGAGTCGAACTTTTTTCTCATACGGGTGAGTCCCTCGGCGTTGTTGTCCTGCTCCAGGAAAAGCCGCACTCTTCCGTCCTTTTCGAGGATTACGCGGTTCTCGGCACGGGGCAAATCCTCCGAAGACAGCCAGAAATCAACTCCGTGACGCGCGACATCCTCTAGGACGCCGCCTGGAGTTAGCTTCGCGCCCCAAGCGACGAAGTGTGGGGCCATCGCTCGGAGCTGTTCTCCGTCCGACTTTCCCAGCATCTGGATCCCGCCCCACGGGTAATCCCAATCCTCCCCCTTCAGGTACCAATCGTTGAGAGCAAGGGTCTTTTGGAGGCGTGTCGGATTGGGTGAACGGGATAGGGCGATCATCGCCACATTGTTGTGACGCATGTAGTTCCGGCCAACTTGGTCCGAACCGTTCGCAAGGCCACCTGGGTGCGCGTCGTTCGCCGAACGAAGGAGCAATAGCGCCGAGTTGAGGGCACCACACGACACGACGACTATGTCGCCCGACAATCGGGCAGTGGTCCCGTCTGCCAGCTTGGTCACGACCGCAGCGACGTTTCGGCCGTCGCCATCGGTCTCGAGACGCTCCACATACGCGTCTGTGACGAGGTCAACATTCGGATGTTCGGCAGCCGGATCGACGCACATGGTCTGTGCGTCTGCCTTGCCGTTCACGAGACAAGGAAAACCATCGACCCGGTCACAGCGGATGCACGGGCTCAAATGAGTGGGCTCTCCTTTCTCGTCCTGATCGAGCAGAACTCCGAGAGGGAGATGTGAAGGATGGAGCCCGAGGCTGAGCAGATCGTCATGGAGCTCCTGGATCCGGGGTTCGTGGTGGATGGCCGGGTACGGGAAGTCCTTGCTGCGCGGTCCGTCGGTCGGGTCTTCTCCTGCTTGACCGTGGACGTGGTAGAGGCTCTCGGCTTCGGTGTACCAGGGCTCGAAGTCCTCGTAGGACACCGGCCAGGCAGGAGAGATCCCGCCGTGATGGGTTATCTCACCGAAGTCCTCCGCCCGAAGGCGGAACAGCGCCGCACCGTAGAACTTCGTGTTGCCGCCGACGTAATAGTTCTGCTCGGGTGAGAACTCGTTCCCGTCCTGGTCCAGCCATTCCTCGGTGCAGTGGTACTTCGCACGAACAAAGACGGCCGAGGTTTCCCAGTTGTCTCGCTCTCTAGGTAGGTATGGCCCGCGTTCCAACAGCAGGATGCTCTTTCCGGACGGGGCCATCTTCCACGCCAAGGTGCCTCCGCCTGCACCGGTCCCGATGATGATCATGTCGTAGTGGTCGCGCATTTGTCCTCCAGTCCTCGGTTCCGAGTGTCCTCCAGTCCGAGTGTTCTCCAGTCAGAGTGTTCTCCAGTCTGAGTGTCCTCCGATTCGAGTCAGCCGGAGAGATTTGGTACCGGCTTTCGAGCTCTGACGATTACCTTTTGGCGGCGGGCGATGGGTAGCGAGAGGATCCCCATGACGACCGCAACGGCGGCCGCTGCGCGGAATAGCGTGCCGAGCGATACCACACTCTGAAGAGCCCCTCCTCCGAAGGCAGCCACCCCGTAGCCGAGCTGATAAGCCGCGATCAGCCATCCGGTAGCCAGCTCGATCAAGTTGGGAAACGTGGACTCCCCATATCCGATGGTCATCGGGAAAAAACCGGAGCAAGCGAGCCCACCAAGAAGGAACACCCCGATCCCGGCGGCGGCGCTCTTCACCAAGGGAGCGAGCAGTAACGCTCCGGCCATCAGCCAAGGGAGTGTCACATAGACACGATTCGAACGCACCCAAGATGACGCCACCGCGATGACGAGGCGGCCGACCGTAACGCCTGCCCAGAAAGCCGCCAGCGCGTTGTTCGCCGACGCGGGCCTCACCCCGTGTCCGACCAGCAGTGTGGTTCCCCAATTCCCGAACATCGTCTCGACCACGCCGTAGAGCACGAGTACCGACGCGAACAGCCAGAACAGGGTCGGCAATCGTGTCCCCGTGGAAGGTGCGTCTTCGAGCGACAGACGGAGGGGTAACAACGCGATCGTAACGAGAAGCAACACCAGGCCTACGGCGCAGATGAGGGGCAGGTACCACCAATGGCCGTTGTGAAGGAAGATTGCGACGAGAAAAGGTGAAAGAGCAGTGCCGAGACCTAGTAGGACGTTCAGCGCGGTCAACGCAACGTCACGTCTGTCCGGCATGAAGGAACCCGCGTATGTGCTTATGGATCCCAATGTGAGCCCGAAACCCAGGCCGAGACAGGCTGTCGCGAAGAGCAGCAACGGATATGCAGCGGCGCTTTTTTGGAGCGGGTCAGTCGCGACGAGCACGCCCATGGACACCACGTCGGCCACAAGGCCTATCGCGAGCACCTTCTTGAGCGAGAGCGTGCGCGCCAACTTGGGCCATCCGAGCGAGGCGGCGATCGCCAACAGCACTTGAGGAAGGAACAAGAGCCCGTACTTGCTCTTCGAGAGGCTGTAAGCGCTTGGAGATGTGAGGATCGTGGCAGCTGCCGGGAACGCAACGAGGCTGAGTCCCTGAAAAAGACCGACGGTATAGATCGCGAGGACTTCCTTGCGATCAGCGGTCTGACCGCTCGTGGTGGACCGGCCCTCGGTCGTCATGCCGGAAAGACGCTAGAGGCCGACACTCCCCTGCATGATCCCACCGTCTGCGAAAATGGTCGTCGCAGTCAGGTAACTTCCTCCGTCACCGGCAAGGAAGGCGACGACGTTGGCGATCTCCTCTGGCTTCGCCAGCCTCCCGAGGGGGATAGCCGAATCGAGTTCCCTCAGCTTGGTCGGATCCTGCACCGTCGAGAGATTGATGGGCGTGTCCACGGCGCCCGGGCCGACACCGACGACGAGGATGTTGTGCGGCGCCAGCTCCACGCCGGCGGTTCTCGTGAGCATCCGCATGCCGCCTTTCGAAAGGCAGTAGGGCGTGTTGTTGGGCATCGGCCAGTCCTCGTGGACCGATGTCATGTTGATGATTCTCCCCCCGGTGCCTTGCTCGATCATCTGCTTGGCTGCGATCTGGGTGCCGAAGAACGCACTTTTGAGATTTATTTCCATGACCTTCTCGTACTGAGACTCCGTCGTTTCGAGCACCGACGTGCGCGTCTCGACTCCGGCGTTGTTCACCATCACGTCGATCTTGCCGAATGCCTTCACGCACGAATCCACGATTCTCTGAAGGTCGTCGACCTTGCTCACATCCGCGTCCACTCCGATGGCCTGGTCTCCCAAGGCGACGATCTGACGTTCGAGATCCTCGGTCGCCTGCTCGTCAGAGATGTAGTCGATGACGATGTTGGCACCTTGGCCTGCCAGAGCGAGTGCGACCGCTTTTCCGATTCCGGTGTTCCCGCCAGTCACGACAGCGGCTTTGCCCTTCAGTGGCTCGTTCTCGGGCATCCGATCCCCTTTCCAGCCGATCGGACAACCTGTCCCGGATTCGCCGATCGGGATCGATCACGTTGCTGGCACTTGCTGGAGGCTGTTTGCAAGCTATCACCGTAGGCGGGGCGGTCTCTCACGGGAACCCGCGATGAACCCCTGGTGCGCGTCCCCGTTCTCGGGGTTAGCCTGGCAGTGGCGCGGGGTGCTGAAGGAGACCTCAATGAGCCATTTCCCTCCCATCGCCGACTACGCGTTCCTCTCGGACTGCGAAGACACGTGTCTCATAGCACCCGACGGATCGGTTGAATGGCTGTGCCTTCCGCGTCCTGACTCGCCGAGCGTGTTCGGCGCCTTACTCGATAGGACGGCGGGAATGTTTCGCTTCGGTCCCGCCAGCACGATGGTGCCGCACCACCGGAGATATATCCCGGGCACCATGGTGCTCGAGACCACTTGGCACGTACCAACCGGATGGCTGCTGGTTCAGGATTTCATGCCCATACTCCCGGTAGATCCGGAAGCCCCGCGTCGTTCGGACTACCGGCGCTCCCCGGGCGACTCCGCCGCGACAGGCGCGCTCGTTCGCACCGCATCCTGCATCGGCGGCCGGGTCGAAATCGTCGCCAATTGCGTCCCGAACTTCGAGTACGGCCTGAAGGCAGGGCGATGGAGCTACGACGCCGACGGTTACCACTCGATGACCGTTTCCCCGCCAGAGGGTGACCCGACCCTCCAAGTGAAGAGCAGCCTGAGGCTCGGTCAGGTCGGCGGACGCTGTTACGCCAAGACAACGCTCGACGACGGTGAGGGCGCGTTCATCGCGCTTTCATGGACCGGCAAGGCCCCCTCGTCGAAGGAGGAGGCCGACGAGGAGCTCGCTGCAACGGTTCGGTTCTGGCGGGACTGGTTGGCCGTCGGGAAATTCCCTGACCATCCCTGGCGGTCGTATCTCGAGCGCAGCGCGCTCACCTTGAAAGGCCTCAGCTTCGCTCCCACGGGAGCGATCATGGCCGCCTCCACCACGTCGCTCCCTGAGACACCTGGAGGAGCCCGCAACTGGGATTACCGCTACACCTGGATCAGGGACTCCGCGTTCATGCTCCGTTCCCTCTATTTGCTCGGTTTCGAGTGGGAAGCCCTCGAGTACTTCGCGTTCGTGATGGAAGCCGTGACGGGATCGGGCGACGTCAAGCTGCCGTGGGAGATACAGATCATGTACGGGATAGGAGGAGAGCGCGATCTCACCGAGC
>Ga0187783_10002832_pt1 | contig 12848 bp, 10 predicted proteins | sample 1015_SJ02_MP02_2_FD_132471 | JGI IMG/M metagenome (GOLD analysis project Ga0187783, IMG submission 132471) | Tropical peat soil microbial communities from peatlands in Department of Meta, Colombia - 1015_SJ02_MP02_20_MG | ecosystem: Environmental > Terrestrial > Soil > Wetlands > Peat | place...
ACACCTCGTTGGTGATGCCCATCTCGACGTTGTAAGCTTCACCGGCAAAGATTTGTAGCGATTTATTCTGCGCCTTCCAACCGAAGCGGCTGATGGTGCCGTCGTTGCCGTTATGGTTGAAAGTGCCGGCAACGCCAAAGTTGTTACTGAGATTGGCCGCTTGATTCTGGAGCAGGGTAGAATCGTCAAGATTCTCGATCAGGCCTAAGCCAAAGGTAGGCGTAGGAATTCGGAAGATGACGTTGCCCGTTGCCACGGCCTGCGCGAAGGGGGGCTGCGCCAGGCTGCAAGTGCCGGCGTCGTCGCGGCCGGTAACCGTGAAGAGGTCTTCCACTCCGCCGTTCGGAGCGCTGGTGTTGACCGTGCCGTTCGAATTGAAGAAGAACGGGAAGCGGGCTTCACGGGTTGGGCCGCTGGCGGTAATGAAACTTGGCGTGGTGCTGCCGGGCGCAATCCCACTGCTACTGAATGCGAATTGGGGATTCACGGCAGGTCCTGACCCGCCAACTTCAGGTTGCGCGTGACAAGAAGCGCAAGAATTTGAGTTAAACCGCGGCCCCAACCCAGTGTTCGCGGAGTCGGAGACGGTCTCAATGGTTTGGAAGCGACTCTGACCGTCTACGAAAAAGGCAGTGTAGCCGGTCGGGTCACTATCAGGGTTAATGATGGTTCCGCCGGTGCCGCGCGCGGTGGTCTGAGCTCCAGGGTCGCTGGGGTCACCACCACCACCAGACCCAGTGGGCGGCGCAGGCGTAGGCGTAGGAGTAGGCGTAGGCTGGGCCGGCTGCGGGAAATGCGAGAATCCCTGACCTCTCGAGCCTCCAAACTGCCCAAACTGCCCAAACTGCCCCTGCTGCGCGCGTGCAGTCGGCAGTGGCAACAACGAAATCATTAGAGCGAGCGCCAACAACCGCAAAGCTCTGCGTTTGATCGGCGCGCCAACGACGAGCGAATTCGCGACTCTAAAGTTTTTCCAGTTTCGAGCGGCATGCTTGTTTCCCGGCACTTTCATGGTGGGTGTCCTCTCTCTAGCGCTTGCGCTCTAGTTTCTGTTCTGTCGTACCAGGCATCTCCTGGCTAGCAGAACGCCTGCTTCTTAGGCTGTCGGCTGTAGGACAAGTGGGGGGCTCGGCAAATCAGCGACGCTTAGATTGTTTTGACAAGTGGCGTAATGTTCGCAATCGTAGGCCGGGAGCGGGTTCAGAACAACGAGAAAAGCGTGGCAGATGTTGCTTTTCGGTGGCGGGAGTTGCTACTGCGGGCGCGAAGCTGCCCGGCGGGCGCGGATTTCCGTGGGAGCGCAGCCGCGCAGTTTCTTAAATTCACGGCTGAACTGGCTGCGGTCCTCGAACCCAAGCGTGGCGGCAATTTCTTTCACGCTGAGGAACGATTCATCGAGCAATTGTTCGGCTTGCCTCATCTTCAGGTCGAGAACGTATTGCTTGGGGGACACCGAGGTCTCGGCCTTGAACAAGCGGATAAAGTGCCAGGGGGAGAGGTGTACCTCGGACGCTAGTTCGCGCACGGGCAGATTGCGATGCAATTCCTCCCGCATGATTCCTATGGCAGTCTCGATTCGTCGATCCATGCATCACCTGTCAGCGCCACACCCCTCCCTGCTTCACGACTTGGACTTGGAGCATGCGGGAAGAGAAGTTGGGGAGGGCTCATTTGGACTTTGGTATGAGAGCATCGCCACCATGGTTCGGCCCTTCCAGCTAAACCGAGGTCTCGTGCTGCCGCTACGCGACGAGCGAAGCCAGGCAAGACCCGGGCTGCGGGTCGATAGTGTCTAGTCAAGAAATATTGCCGGGCCTACACGAAAGTCAAGATGTCCCGAAGTACAGTGGGTTCCTGCCGAGATGCCAAGCCGGGCTGGCATTTGGGCGTGGTCCCAGGGTAACTACCCAAGACCGTTCCTCTATCCTCTCGTTGTGGATATGGGTGTAGCCAATCCGGCCAAACCCTACGTCGATGCGATCGCTTGGTAACGTCGATGCTTTCCTCTGGTAGGATTCTCCGGTGGCGTACGAGCTTCTGCCTCAGGCGTACCAGTTTTGAGGCTGGGATTTCTATGAATCCAGTGCGAACGGAGACAAGGCAGGGAGAGGAGGCGAGTATTTCCCAAGGAGAGCGCCCCAGCCGATTTCGTTGGACAATCTGCGCCATGCTGTTTGCGGCGACGTCGATCAATTACATGGATCGGCAAGTGATCGGCCTGCTGAAGCCGACACTCCAACAAAGCATGGGCTTCACGGAGATCAACTACGGCTACATCGTGGCCGCGTTTCAGGTCGCTTACGCCTTCGGATTACTGGTCGCAGGCCGTCTCGTGGATCGGTTGGGCATTCGGGCCGGCTATGCGCTGTTCATCGCGGTATGGAGTCTGGCCGGCATGGGGCACGCCCTGGCGCGGTCTGCTCTTGGATTCGGCCTGGCCCGCTTCTTTCTTGGCCTGGGCGAAGCCGGCAACTTCCCGGCCGCGGTTAAGACGGTGGCGGACTGGTTTCCACAAAGGGAGCGCTCGCTCGCCACAGGCATCTTCAACTCCGGCTCGAACGTGGGGGCGGTTGTTGCTCCGGCCCTTATTCCCTGGATCACCCTTCATTTCGGTTGGCGGGTCGCATTTCTTGCCACAGGTCTCGTCGGCCTGCTGTGGATGGCATGGTGGCTTAAGAACTATCGTCCGTCCTCGGACTTGAGGTTGGCCGCCTCCGGGCGGCACGAGGTCGACCGTGAGGGACTCGTACAGGCAGGGTCAGCCATCCCGTGGTTGAAGCTCCTCACCTACCGGCAGACTTGGGCATTCTCGATTGCCAAGTTTCTCACCGACCCGATCTGGTGGTTCTATCTCTTCTGGTTGCCGTCCTTCTTCGATTCGCGTTTTCACCTTGGCCTATCCCAGCTCGGCTTGCCCCTGATCATCGTTTACAACGTTTCGGTGATCGGCAGCATTGGCGGAGGCTGGCTTCCTCGACTGTTTCTGAGCGTGCCGCCTGATCGTGCGAAGGCGCGCATGTCCGCCATGCTGATCTGTGCGGCCCTTGCGGTTCCCATGTTTGCCGCCGGCAGTTCGCATTCCAAGTGGGCTGCCGTGGGACTGCTAAGTCTTGCCGCCGCCGCCCATCAAGGGTGGTCGGCGAATCTCTTCACGATTCCTTCCGACATCTTCCCGCGTAGTGTGGTAGGCGCAGTGGTTGGCATCGGCGGCATGGCGGGCGCCGTCGGAGGCGCGATTTTCTCGGTAGGCGCCGGCAAGATTCTCGAGTTGACCCACAGCTATGGGGCACTTTTTGGCATTGCCGGCAGCGCTTATTTGATATCGATCGCGATCCTTCACCTGCTTGCTCCCGGTCTGAGGAAAGTGGAGTTCATAGCATGAGTCTTTATGTCGCCAAGGGCAGTCCCGACCTGGAAATCTCCGGCATGGAGTTGCAGGGCCTGCTGTTCGAGGGGTTAAGCAAACTCGGAGAGCGCCGCCACGTGCTCGCCGTGCCCCCGGATCAGACACGCAGAGAGTCACGCGCGGGCGAATTGACGCGCTCCGTATATGACTACTACGGCAGTCGGCTCGAAGCGGTCTTGCCCGCTTTGGGCACGCACGCGGCGATGTCGCCGAGCCAGCTGACCGGTATGTTCGGCACCATGCCGTATGAGCTCTTTCGCGTTCACAACTGGCGCACAGACACCGAGACGCTCGGGGAAGTTCCGGCTGCATTCCTCGACGAACAATCCGAAGGCAAATTGAACTATCCCTGGCCGGTGCAGGTGAATCACCTGATTCCAGGCGGCGGCTTCGACCTGGTGCTTTCTCTCGGGCAAGTGGTGCCCCATGAAGTGAGCGGAATGGCGAACTACAACAAAAACATTCTGATCGGAACGGGCGGGCGGGACAGCATTAACCGCAGTCACTATCTGGGTGCGGTTTACGGGATGGAACGCATCATGGGTCGCACCGACAACCCGGTGCGCTGTGTTCTCAACTACGCCTCCGACCACTTCCTCAGGCAAATCCCCATCGTTTATGTGCTGACCGTAGTAGGGAGCAGCCTGAGCGGCAATGGTGTCCTGCGCGGTCTGTTCATCGGCGACGACGTCGAGTGTTTCCATCGCGCTGCGGAACTAAGCCTAGCGGTCAACTTGGAGATGCTCGACCGTCCCATCCGCAAAGCCGTCGTCTATCTGGATCCCGAGGAATATAAGAGCACCTGGCTGGGCAACAAAGCCGTCTACCGCACGCGCATGGCGCTCGCCGACGGCGCAGATCTCATCATTCTCGCCCCCGGCGTGAAGGAGTTCGGCGAAGACCGCGGCATCGACGGGCTGATCCGCAAGTATGGATACCGGGGCACGGCTCGAACCCTGGCCAGCGTCGCAGCCCATGGCGATTTGGCCAACGACCTGAGCGCGGCCGCGCATCTCATTCATGGTTCCTCCGAAGGACGCTTCTCGATCACCTGGTGTCCCGCTCATCTGACGCGTGAAGAGGTGGAAGGGGTTGGCTTTGCCTACGGCGACCTGCGCACGATGCTGGCGCGCTACGATCCCGCCAAACTACAGGCAGGCAAAAACAGGATCGACGGTGAGGAGATCTTTTTCATTGCGAATCCCGGTCTCGGACTGTGGGCCTACCGAGGCAGATTCTGAATCGAGGGGGGAAGTGGCGGATGGGCGATTGAGACTTGAGAAATTTTCAGTCGGAGTCGGGGACCGCTTTTTGCATCAGGCGAAAGCGCAACTGCAAGCGTGCATTCGTGCTTCTCAACCCGGAGTCGACGTCGTCCCGGTGTGGAACAAGTCGAACCGGGAGCACGACCTGATCGGCTCGGAGCCGGCGTCAACCCGGGCGGCGGCGGATGCGGCCGTGAAGGCTCTCGCCTGGACCAAGCCGTACTACTGCGACGCGGACCACATCAATCTCCAAACCGTTGCCCGATTCCTTCCCTGCTGCGACTTCTACACCATCGACGTGGCGGATTGCATAGCCCGCAAAGCGGACTCATCGTCGATCGATGCCTTCCTCGGGCGGCACCCTGAGTTGATCGGCGAGATCAGGCTTGAGGGCATCGATCGAAGCTTCGCGATCACGCCTGCACTCCTGTTCCAGGTGGCCAGCAAGTTTCTTCTTGCCGTAGAGCAGGCCGCCGCCGTTTACCGCAAGATTGCGTCGGCAAAAGGGAAAGACAACTTTGTATGCGAGATCTCTCTCGATGAGACCGATTGCGCCCAAACTCCGCTCGAGCTGCTCATCATTTTGGCGGCCGTTGCCGATGAAGGCATTCCTTTGCAAACCATAGCGCCCAAGTTCAGCGGGCGTTTTAACAAGGGAGTCGATTACGCCGGCGACGTCTCCGCGTTTGCCCGCGAATTGGAGCTCGATCTGGCGGCAATTGCTTATGGTGTTCGAGAATACGGGTTGCCCGGAAACCTGAAACTCAGCATACACTCGGGCAGCGACAAATTCTCCCTTTATCCAGCGATGCACTCCGCCTTGAAGAAGTTCCATGCGGGGGTTCACCTGAAGACGGCTGGGACCACGTGGCTCGAAGAGGTCCTTGGCCTGGCCGAAGCTGGAGGAGACGGCCTGGTGCTGGCCAAGGAGATTTATGCCGAGGCCTTCGCCCGGCGCCGAGAATTGAGTCAGCCCTATGCTAGCGTGCTTGCCATCGACCCCCGCAAGCTTCCCGCGCCGGCCGACGTTCAGCGTTGGTCGTCCGAGGATTTCACCTCCGCACTCCGGCACGACCCTCGATCCGGTTCGTACAATCCGAATCTCCGCCAGTTGCTCCACGTCGCCTTCCCGGTCGCCGCAAGGATGGGGCGCAGGTATCTTGATCTGCTCCAAGCCGATCAAGAAGTGATCGCCAAGAATGTGACCTACAATCTCTATGCCCGCCATATCCGGCCGCTGTTTCTAGGTGGCGGGGATGGAGCGGGCGCATGATTCTGATACTTTTCGGCGTGAGTGGCGCCGGCAAGACGACGATTGGACGGCTGCTCTCCGAGCGGCTGGGCTGGCACTTCGAGGATGCCGACGAGTACCACCCGCCGGCCAACCGGCAGAAGATGCGGGCGGGAAGTCCGCTGACCGACGAAGATCGCAAGCCTTGGTTGAATGCCTTGCATCGCCGCATCGCGGAGTTCATCGCTCGCGGGGACAATGCCATCTTGGCCTGCTCCGCTCTCAAGCAACAATATCGCGACTTGCTGGTCGGGTGTTTCCCACCCGATCAGTTCCGCTTTGCCCTGCTCGATGCCCCGCACGACCTGTTGCGAGAGCGCCTTCGGAAACGGCACCATCCGTATATGAATCCCAACCTGCTGGACAGTCAGCTGGCTACTCTCGAAGTGCCGGCGGATGCATGGCGCGTCTCGGTCTGCGGGACCGAGGAAGAAGCAGTCGAACAGTTGCTCGGAAAACTCCAGGGTACGCAGGAGCCGAGCCAACCGCCGAAGAACGAGCGGCGGCCCTCGAAGTAGGGAACCAGACCAGAAGGATTCGGCTGGCTGCCGAGGTCGCGGTCAGCCTCTGGGCACATCGGCATCGAGCGCGCTTTGCGCCTTGGGTTTCCGAAGCTGGTGCCGTTTCGGGAGGATTATGGTGGTGGTAAAGGTGTTGGCCGACAAAACCACCCTCGGCCAAGCGGCCGCTGCGCAAGCGGCCACGGCCATTCGGCGGGCGATTGCGGAGCAGGGGCGCGCTCGCATTGTGGTGGCCACCGGCACCTCCCAAATCGACTTTCTTGCCGCACTCACCCAAGCCAACGCCGTCGATTGGCAGCGCGTGGAGCTCTTCCATTTGGATGAGTACATCGGCCTACCGATCACCCACCCGGCCAGCTTCCGCAAATACCTGCTGGACCGACTGATTCGAAGAACGGGAATGACTGACTATCATTTTCTCGACGGTGATCGGCCGGATCCCCTGCAGGTGGCGCAGCAGATCGGACGCGAGCTGAACTCCGCACCGATCGATGTGGCCTTCGTGGGCATCGGAGAGAATGGGCACTTGGCCTTCAACGATCCGCCCGCCGACTTCGCAACCGAGCAGCCCTACCTGATCGTCAATTTGGATGAAGCCTGCCGCCGCCAACAGGTCGGGGAGGGATGGTTTCGCGATCTTTCCGAAGTGCCCCGGCAAGCCATCTCCATGTCGGTTCGCCAGATACTGAAAGCCAAAGAGATCTTGGCGGTTGTCCCCGAGGCTCGAAAGGCAAGCGCGGTGAAAGCCTGTCTGGAAGGAGCTATCACGGCTCTTGCTCCGGCCTCCATCCTTCGTACCCATTCGAATACCAGCGTGTACTTAGACACGGGTTCCGCCAGCTTGTTAAGCGAACCCTGGCAATTTTCCACCTAATCCAAGTCACTTCCGGTGAACAAACCGTGCGCAGACATTAGCCCACGGTTCCCATCCGCAGGAGAATCCCGATTTGCTCGAAGGTGCGTTGGCCAGTCTTGAAGTGCCAACCGATACGTGGCATATTTCCTTGGCGGGTCGGGGAAAGAGGCTGTGCTAGAGCGGCCTCCGACGCCTCAAGCTTGCTTCGGAACCGGCGATCGAGAACGGATTGGGCTGGCAGCGGAAGGGCTGGCTTGAGCACCGCGATGCGATGCTCTGGGGCAATCACGGTTCGAAGCCAGGCAACCCATGCATTCAGCGATGGCCGGGAAGAGTGAGCTGCGACCGGCTCACCATTCTTGAAAAGCTCGAGGACTTCAGTCGATGCTCACGGTTTCACCCGCTGACCGCCTGTTCATTCTCACCGGGGCGGGAGTAAGCGCGGAAAGTGGCATTCCTACCTTCCGAGGTGCGGGTGGCTTCTGGCGAGAGTACCGGATCGAGGAAGTCGCTTCACCCCAGGCTTGGCGACGGGATCGGCGGTTGGTATGGGAATTCTACTCGATGCGTCGGCGCGCAGCTTCAGCCGCCAGACCGAATCCGGCACACTTCGCCTTGGCAAGACTTTCCCGCGATCTGCCCGAGTGCCTATTCCTCTGCACCCAGAACGTGGACGATCTTCACGAACAGGCAGGGGCGAGACAGGTGGTGCATATGCATGGGGAACTTTTCAAAAGCCGCTGCGATACCTGCAGCCGCCCGCCCTTTGAGGACACCACTCTCTACGAGCCTCCTGCCGAGCTTCCCCGGTGCGGGTGCGGAGGCTGGATTCGTCCTCATATTTGTTGGTTTGGTGAAGTACCGTTCGCCTTGGATCACATTTACCACGCGCTAGATCAATGCACTCTCTTTGTGGCGATTGGAACCTCGGGTACCGTCGAACCCGCCGCCGGCTTGGTGGCTCGTGTTTTTGGCCGGGTCCGGACCGTCTATGTTGGTCCGGAAGAACCTGCCAACGCTTCCTCGTTTACCGAATGTCATCGCGGCCAAGCCGGTGAGATACTGCCGGCGTTGTTCACCATGGTGCGGTGAGCTTTGGATTTCCCCGAGTGATCCGGCGAAAGCAGTAGGGTCGACCTCGGGGAGCGGTGAGGGCATGATCAGCGGAGCGGCTGCAGTGTCGCACTGGGGAATTCGCTGTTCCCGAAATGGAAGTCCGTACGTTCGCCCGGCTTCTTGCCGGGCGCTGGTATCAGCCGTGCAGTGAGTGGTTTATGCCACTTGAAAGCCAGGCTCGCCACGTCCCCGATGATTCGTTCCAGCTGCTGTTCGGAAACATCTCCGGGCAGCGGGATTGTGTCCAGTCCGGTGCCACATACCGCCGAGTAGGCGAGCAGAGAATCTAGGTCGAAGTCGCCTTCGCTCCATCGATCGGCGAGCACGGGGTCTTCGAGTACCGGCAGCATGAGACCGGAGAAGCCGACCCGCTTGACCGAGATGGAATGCTCGGCTTCGGTGATCACGGCAGCCGCCGAGAGCGTTCCCATCGATCCGAACTTGGCTTGCAGCAGGGTTTCAATGGCGGCGGCCAGGGAGGAATCGGAGATCGGTGCGGGCGTAGGGTCGAGCCCCAGGTACTTCCAGGAGGATTCGTTTTCCACTTGGGTGCCGATGGCCTCGACCGCCCGCGCTTCCTGCTCAAATCCCCGGGCAAGAAGTTTCTTCGCCAGCTCGAGATCCCCGTTCGCCCCGGCCACAACATCGGAAACAAAAGCTCCCGCTTCCCAGCCCAGCGAAAACTCATGGCCCGCACCGTCGTGATGGGAGGCGGGGAAGAATGGCGTGTGGGGTGGCACCATGGCCACCGCTGCGAAATCAAGGTTGTTCACTCCATTTGGACTATGGTCTTCGAGGTATTTGATCACCTGCGCAGCGGCTCGCACCGAACTCCACTGCACTCCGCCTTCATCCGCCACCACCAAGCTGGCGTTCACTTTGGTGGTTGCCAAAGCGAGGCGGAGCAACTCCAGTTTTGTGGCATCCGGCAAGTCGGCCGGAGTCAGAGGCCCGACGTTCAGCAAAAACGAATACTTCCTCGACAATTCGTCAAGCGTCTTGAACAAATCCAGAGCTTGTGCTCGGGATCGGTCGCCTACATAGCGGGGGAAGGGTTGGGTTGTGATGCGGAGAGTCTGAACTTCGTAGCCAGCCTTTTCAAATGCCTCTTTTGCCTGACGAAGCAGGCCCACGGCCCGCTCAATTTCGGTTTGTGGTTGCAAGGGTTCAATCCGAACAAAGGCGGTGATCGCGCGGATCCGGGGCTTTCGATAAAGCCCGCTCGCCAGAAGGGGCGCAACCCCATAGCCAATGAAAAAGCATGCCAGGACAAACCTGCGGATCGAGGAGAGGTCCCTTCGGTAAAACCGCTGCACCATAGTGCACTCCTTCATGAGAACCAGCGAGCTTGCGCTTTTCGGAATCCTCGAACCAGCGAAATCGAAATGCAAGCGGGGCTGGCAGCCTCGAAGGCGACAGGAGCTACGCAGCCGATTTACCTTCGTATCGCGGCTTGAACTCCTCCATCACAAATGTCTCGTAGGAAGTGGGGGTGGTGTTTTGGGGAGAGCGTGGCTCCAAGGCCCGCATGTAGCCTGAGTTCAAGGCGGCCGACATTCGAAGAAGGAGGTTCGCCATGTCGGGGGACAAACCAAGCTCGATGAGCGCCGCCCGCACTTGCTCCTCCGGCGCCTGACTATAGCGAAGGCTGGGGTTGCCTATGGCTTTCCCGATGATCTCGGCGACTTCGCTCATGCTGATGTCGCGCTGACCCAGCAGCTCGCGGGTTTGCTTCTGCTCGAAGTCCTGCCGCAGCAGAGCATCGGCGGCAAACGCTCCGATGTCCCGGGTTGTGATCATGGGAAGTTTCAGATCGGGATGCAGCGGACCCAGACTTAGGCCCATTTTTTGAATGACGCCAATTTGGGAGAGAGTGTTTTCCATGAAATAACCAGCGCGCAAGTGCAGCACGTGTAAGCTGTTGATGTAATTCAGCTGCTGCTCAAGGTAATGCAAGCCTAAGACGGGACCAGTTCGATCTGGCTTGTCGGCCCCGATGCTGCTCAGAGTGACTACATGGGTGATGCTGGAGCTGCGGAGAGCCGCGGCAAGCGTATCAGTCACGCGATCCTGGAATGACCGATAATCTGGAGTGGTGAAATTGGGAGGCATCATGAGGTAGGCCGCCTTGGCCCCACTGAAGGCCTTGGCCAGGCTCGGTAGCTCAGTGAGACTCGTGACAAACAACTCTGCCCCTTGGGCAACAAGGGCTTCGAGACGGTCGGCGTTCCGGCCGACCACCCGAACCTTTGCGCCTCTGCCTAACAGGGTCTTCGCGACGACCTGTCCAGTATTGCCGGTTGCACCCGTGACGACGTACATTGCCCCTCCATGGATCCTTCGATTCACCCGCCACTGTTGGAGCTTCAAGAAATCTGCCGTGCTGCTGCCTCAGCAGGACCTGTTTCTGCCTGCCTAGAATCGAACCGACTCAAGGATGCCGGCTGGCGCATGCTGGATGTGCCGGAAGGTCAGATTGATGCGCGCATCGAGGATATCGTGCTCCTTGGGAATCTCGTGTTTGAAGTTCCTCTGCGTTGTGCCGGCCATAATCAACAGGCTGCCGTGAGGCAGTCTTTCGGAAAATGCCACCGTTCCGTTTTTTTGCTTAAGGCGGAATAGGCGCTCCGCACCCAGACTGAGAGAAGCGATCACAGGCCCCATTTCAGGCTCGGCATCCGCGTGCAGGCCGACGCTGTCATTGCCATCCCGATAAAGATTGCAGAGCACAGCATTGTAGCCCAAGCAGGGCAGGCGCGAATTCGCATACGCTGCCATCGGCGTAGCTTCTTCGATTCGGGCTTTCAGGGCAAGCAACTCGGGCAACCAGGGGAGGGGGCTGTATTCCCGGCGGGAGTACCTGTACCGAGAGCCTGGGTCGCCGTAGTAGGCCTCGTCGCGAGGCACAATCTGCCCGAACGAAGCCCTGCGCCGCTCCCAGGCACATGCCTTCAACAGCTTGGCAAACCACTGCGCTGCTTCCGCGGGGGGCAGGAAGCGTCTTTCATAATAAACTTCAGCACCGGGAATCGGGATCAAGTCCATGGCTTGATCAGGGCAAATTCCGCAGGTTCAACGTGGTGATGTCGGTGATTCGTGAGTGCGTGGGCATCGCCAGGAACTCCAATGTACCGCCACGCAAGCCGTCACCCGGCGGCTCAATCATACACCCAATCGACGGCTGTGCTAGGTAGGAGGGAACGCGGTCGTCTGCCGTACTTGGCCCCTCACCGCGGGAAGCTTTGGGGCTCCATTCTCCGACAGTTGCCCGCGAATCGAGGGGAGTCGACGAATTTTCTTGTTGGTCATCGCGGGAAGAAGGCTTCGAAGACGACCTTCGTGGATCGGTGGTGAGTGAAAATCCTGGGTTGGCGGAAGACGAAATCCGGGCGACGAAGCGATAGACGACCTGGCATACTCGCTGAGAGAATATTAGGTCTAGAATGAGCTCAACCGTCGCTCAGATACTCCGGAACGCGCTGGTAGAGGGGCGTTGGCACGAGGCTGCGGCACTGCTGCGCAATTCCGATTCGGCCCAGGCGGCCGCCGCCTTGGGCGAGCTCTCCTTCGAACAGCAACAACTTTTGTTCCTCCACTTGCCCCTCGACCTGGCGGCGGTCGTGCTCCCTCACTTTCCCTATTACCAACAATACGTTTTGTTGCACTCGCGGCCGAAAGAACAGATGCGCGCTGTGGTTGACCAGATGAGCTCCGATGCCCGAATGCGCTTCCTCGACGAACTCCCGGAGGAAGCCTGGCGGCGCTTGATGGACGAACTCTCCGACGCCGCGCCGGCGCCACTGAGCGAAGCGCCAAAGGATGTACCCAGGGTCGAGCGCGAGGCCGAACTTGATCTCGAGAAGAAGCGAGAACCCATCATTGAGGCGCGGCAAGTGGAAAAATCGTTTTCCCAGCCGGATGGCAAACAAATCCAGATTATCGCTCCGATGGACTTGTCTGTGGATTCGGATACGATTTGCGCGTTGCTCGGACCCTCTGGATCAGGGAAGTCAACCTTGCTGCGAATTCTGTCGGGGCTGATACCGCCCTCCGGCGGTTCATTATTGTGGCATGGCCAACCCCTGAACCATGGGGGCGCGAATATCGGAATTGTATTCCAGAGTTTTGCCCTCTTTCCCTGGCTGACGGTTCTGGAAAACGTGGAGGTTCCCCTGATCGCGCGTGGCTTGGAGCATACGCTTCGCCATCGGGAGGCGTTGGAAGCGCTTGCCGTGGTGGGGCTCAAAGGTTTCGAAAACGCTTATCCTAAGGAGCTCTCGGGAGGGATGAAGCAGCGCGTCGGGTTTGCGCGGGCACTGGCCGTGAAGCCCGAGGTGCTCTTTATGGATGAGCCATTCTCCGCTTTGGATGTGCTTACCGCGGAGAACCTTCG
>Ga0187783_10002833_pt1 | contig 12846 bp, 18 predicted proteins | sample 1015_SJ02_MP02_2_FD_132471 | JGI IMG/M metagenome (GOLD analysis project Ga0187783, IMG submission 132471) | Tropical peat soil microbial communities from peatlands in Department of Meta, Colombia - 1015_SJ02_MP02_20_MG | ecosystem: Environmental > Terrestrial > Soil > Wetlands > Peat | place...
CTGGCGCACCACGAAGTCCTGGTGACCACGAGTGTCGGCATCGCCGTCTTTCCGACCGACGGCGAGGACCTTGAAACGCTGTTTAAGAACGCCGACCTGGCGATGTATTTTGCCAAGCGTCAGGTTCCCGGCACGTCCGCATTCTTCCAACCTTCGATGAATGCGAGCGCGTTAAAGCGTCTGACGATGGAGGGCCGGCTGCGCGGCGCCATCGCGGGCAATGAACTTACCCTGCAATTCCAGCCCTTATTCGACCTCGGCACAGGACTGATTTCAGGGATGGAGGCCCTGTTGCGATGGAACAACGCAGAGCTCGGATCAGTACCGCCGTTGGAGTTCATCCCCGTCGCCGAGGAGTCCGGTTTGATCCTGCCGATCGGCGAGTGGGTCCTGCGTGCTGCGTGCCAGCAGCGCAAAGCGTGGCACGACGAGGGCCTTCCGTCCGGGCGCATCGCCGTCAACGTGTCCGCACTACAGTTGGCGCAACGGAGTTTCCCCACGCAGGTTGCGACCGTTTTGCGCGATACCGGGTTGCCTGCCAATCTGCTGGAACTGGAGATCACCGAAGGCGTGATTATGGAGAACGCTGATTGGACAAAGCAGGTACTCACAGAGCTCAAGGCGATCGGGGTCGCGGTCGCCATCGATGATTTCGGCACCGGTTACTCGAATCTAAGTCGACTGAGGGAGTTTCCGATCGATCGACTGAAGATCGATCGATCGTTCATCCAGCGCGTCCAGACCTGCGAGAAAGACCACGCCCTTGCGTCGGCCATTATATCGATGGCCAAGACGCTCCAGCTCGACGTCGTGGCGGAAGGCGTTGAGGAGCCGGCACAGCTGTTGTTCCTGCAGGATGAACGGTGCACGCTGGCGCAGGGGTTTCTGCTCAGTCCTCCGCTGAGTGCGGCGCAATCGCTGGAGCTTTTACGTCGGCTTGCCGCCAATCTTGATGGAACCCGCACGGAGCGTCTAAGGCGCGTCCTCGGCTGAAGAAGGAGCTTGGGATCAGACCGTGGCGGCTAAACCTGCGGCATACACCGCCAGGCGCACTGCCTGCTTCACGATGGACGACGCAGAAAAGCTAAGCCACACCACTTCAAGCAGTGTTAACCGCGGCGAACAGACCGCAGCAAGAATCGCGTCCACAGGCTGCCGGCCGATCGATTGATGCATCGCGACAGATTTTTTCCAACATGGAGAGACAATCGGGGGCTCAGCTCTCCAGCTAGCGATTGATGCATCGCGACAGATTTTTTCCAACATGGAGAGAGAGACAATCGGGGGCTCAGCTCTCCAGCTGGCCCAAAAGGCAATTTGAGCGGACAATGAGTTAGATTGTTTGGGAGAAAAAGGAAATCGACATGAAACAATCTATCTCGATCCTCGCCCTCCTGTTCGTCGCTGTGAGTCTCGCCCTCGCGCAAACGCCGCCGCCGAAGAAATCAACGGCAGCCGCACAAACTGACTCCAAGCCCAAGTTCAAGGCCATATGGGAACCCGTCAATTACAAGGAGGACCTGGCTCTGTTTTACGTCCACTTCATCAGCAAAGAGGAAGGCTGGGTCACCGGAGCCGCCGGGACCATCCTTCACACCAGCGATGGAGGCGCCAATTGGACGGCGCAGCTCGGCGGTGATCCTCATGCCCAAGGCGGCGAACTGAAGTACGCATTCATTTTGGATTCAAAGCATGGGTGGGCTCAAACCTGGAACGGGCTGTTCCGTACCACCGACGGGGAGTCCTGGCAGCAGCTCACCGGGGACATTCGCGGGAAGGTGGACTTCGTTTCTGAGCAGAAAGGATTCCGTGCCACCTACGACGGCAAGATCTTCGCTACCCAGGATGGGGGTAGCAATTGGCGGGAGGTGTTTACCTGCCGGGCGAAGATGGAAGTGCAGGGACTGACGCAGGAGAGCGGCTGCAATCTCGAGGTTCTCACCTTCCCGACTTCGACGGTCGGCTATGCCATGGGCACGGCGCGCGTCACGGCCAAGACTGAAGATGGCGGAGCGAGCTGGCACGTGCTGGTGGGACCCGAAGAGCCGGGTGATCAACGTGTCTTTAACGCATTTTTCCTTGATGCAACCACGGGCTTCGAAGTCCGCACCAACGTGTTGTACCGAACCACCGACGGCGGCCAGAGCTGGCAGGGTGTGATTGCCCAACTCTCGGGTGGTTATCCCAATGTGCAGTTCGCCGACCGGTCAGTCGGGTGGTCCATCCTCGGCACAACATGGGCCTACACCGTCGATGGGGGAAAGCACTGGACGACACGCACGCTTAGACTGCCGACGGGGGTAAGCGCCTTCAGCCTGCCAACACCCGACCGCGGCTATGTGGTGGGCGATCACGGGATGATCTATCGCTACCGTGTGGTCCCGATCGATTACCCATCGAAGGGATTTGAAGCACCCATGATGCCGGCGGGCTCTGCAACCCAAACCTCGCCGAACTGATGTAGGAACGATCCGTCAAGGTTTCGTTGCTTCCGAGTCTCTTCATTCCCCTCTCGATCGAGGTGAGGTTATGTGTGGCTATGACGGGGGGAGGAAGACCAGTGGTACGAAGTGCACGTCGGCGTCCCACAGGCGCGCCGAGTTTGAGTACGGCGGGAATCGTTCTGCTGTTAGCGGTGGGTCCCCTTGGCGCGCAGTCGGTCGACAAGCCGACGGCGCCCAGCGCGCCCGCAGCCGCTCAATCTGCGGAGGAGGCGTATCGTAAAGGACAGGACTTCGAGAAAAAGCAAAACTACGCTGACGCCATGCGCTGGTACCGTGTGGCCGCTGCGCAGGGAAATGCTTTGGCGCAGGCAGGCATCGGTAACCTGTACGCCGGCGGAAACGGCGTTCCGCGGAGCTATGCCGAGGCAGCGCACTGGTGGCACTTGGCTGCCGCTCAGGGAAATAGCGAAGCGCAGAACAACGTTGGCATGTCCTATGTGCAGGGATGGGGCGTGGCCAAGGATTACACACAAGCCTTGAGCTGGTTCCGCAAGGCCGCCGACCAGGGAAATGAGGTGGCGCAGCGAAATATCGGGTACATGTACTTCAAGGGTTTAGGTGTCGCTCCAGACCGCGCCGCGGCAATCGGTTGGTTTCGCAAGGCTGCCGCGAATGGTGACGCTGAGTCAAAAGAGGCGTTGCAGCAGCTAGGCGAGAAGTAGAAACGGTTGCACCGACATGCCAACAGCAGGAATTGCGGTGCGGGGCGTCGAGGCGTTCATCGATCTCGTGGTGTGCTATGTGCTGCTGTACATCGTCGCTGCGATCACGGGGAGCACGGTCGCAGAAGGCGGATTTCATCTGCGCAATGGTCCGCTCAACGTGGGCCTCGCCCTGTGCTTTGCCTACTTTGTAGTTCTCGAAGGGCTCTGGGGAGCGACTCTCGGCAAGCTGGCCACGAATCTTCGTGTAGTCCGGGAGAATGACGGTGGGCGGATCGACTGGAGTGCAGCAATCATCCGCAACGTGCTGCGCCCGATTGACGGAATGGTGCTTTACCTCGTCGGCTTCATCGCCATTTGCGTGACCCGGAAACGCCAACGCATCGGCGACAAGGTCGCTGGAACGATCGTGGTGCGGCGCGCAGCGCAGGTGTGAAACGCCTCGCGGGCAGCCTCAACGACCGTCTCGATCAGCCGGTGACTTATCGCCATCCTGCGCAATCGACTTCCCTGGAGATCAACCGCGCTCCTAGGCAATCGGGCGCGCGCTGAGGTTTCCCGACTGAATTTACGCCTAACGGGATCGCAGCAAGCAATGCCCAATTGCAGCCATTCGAGCGCCCGCTTTCGCGAGGACTACCGGCTGTAGTCAACTGTCAGCTCCTGACCGACCCCGGCAGCTGCTGCACCTCGCACGGACGGCTTAGTCAGGCTTCAGAGTGGGTGGGGGTAGCCGAGGATGATGTTGGGGTTCAAATTACCGGCGTCCTGAAAGGCGTCGATCGTCGCGTCAGTGGCGGCGGAGGTGAAGTCCAGGGGGTCGCCGCCGGACTTCCTGAGGCCGCCGTGGACGGCGGTCATGTGGATTTCCCAGGAATCGGGTAAGTCTTTGATGATCATTTCAATTCTCCCAAAGTGAAGAGGTTGAGTTGGATTGAAGTTTGAGCATCTGCTCGCCTGTCTCAGTTGCTCGCCGTAATGCGTCCGGTGTAAAAAAAACCGCGGAATATGGCTGATTTCTCGGCGCGCGCGCCATATTCCGCGCCAAGTGAAGAGATTCCAACGCTCGGCGGGCCCTTAAGTCGTAGGACTCTCGAGTCGGATGTTTGCGGTGAAGCGATTAGAACGGCATGTAGGGGGGCTGACCATTATCGTCAAGGCCGAGGCCAGCGCCACCGTCGTTGTCGCCGCCGTTGTAGCCGCCATGAACGCCACTTGGGTTTGTCACTGGCTGCGGCGGAGCGATCAGTTTAACCGGGGCGACATTGTTCAACACAGCGGGGAAAGTAATGCCGCCCTCAATGGCGGCCATGTCGCCGGAATCCATCTCTTCGTTGCGGGGCATGTCTTTGATAGTCAGGTTGCTCATTTCGATTCTCCAAAGGTTTGGTTTCAGCTCGAGCACTTTGCCTCGGCTTCATGGGGGTAAATCGTATTGCCCGTGCTGCGGGCGACATGACCTTGGTCATTCAACGTCCACTTTTCCTTGAACGCCGGGACGAGCCACTGCTCGTGTTGCCGCAGAGTGCGGGGCGGCCGAATTGATAATCTCGGAGCGGGTAGGGCACGGTCCCTTCGACTCGCAGTCTGCGCGTGAGGCCGATACTATGGCGCTCCACAGCCACAGAACGCATGATTGCCGCATGGGGCCGGCTGCCTGAAGTAGACCGATTGTGGCACTCAGCCAATCGCAACTGCTCGCTATCGCCCGACGCCATGCGCAGCTCGAAGGCGACGGCGACCTCGAGGGCGTGTTGGCGACGCTCGATACCGGGGGTCTATCGCTTCTACCCGCTCGGACGGGGATTCTCGGGCACTGCCAATGCGCGACGCTTCTATGAGATCTTCTTTACCGAGGTCCGGCCGCGCGTGCTCGGCTACTCGGTGCTGGGAGAATGGCTCGGCGACACCGGCCTCGCGCAGGAGTACGCGATCACGGCTCGGGCGAGCGATGAGCGTCCGGCCACGTATCGGGTGCTCAGCATCCTCACCTTCGGCGAGCGCGGTCTCAGCGGTGAATGCCTGTACGCCAGCGACGCATTCTTTCGCCTGCTCGCCGGTTCGATGTGGAGTGAGCTGCAGCCGTTGTAACGCCGAGCGACCGCAGGGGGCTCACCCGCTAAACCACACCGGTGAGCCCCCCTCCGCCAAAGCGCCGCCGAAGACGGAAGCGCAAGACGGAGAGTCAGTGCCTTCGTTCAGCCGGATCATGCGTGCCCGGCGCAGCACTCTGTCGACACGGCAACCCGAGAGGGAGACGTACTGCCACGACAGCCCCCACTGCGAGGGAGCGGCACAAGAGGCGCAGTGTCACGCGAACCGCCCGCGGCACAATCACGGGCCGCTGCGTAGCGGCCGACTCCGCACGTGCGCCAGCGGACGGCCCGAGTTTGGCGTAGGAGACAAGCCTGCCGCTGGGCAGCGTTCGTTTGGTGACGAAAGTCTGCCTGCACCCTCAAGGGCTATGACCCTTGGCGTGCGAACAGCCGCGCGAACACAGCGCCGAAGATGAAGCCGGCTACATGAGCGGCGTATGCCACCCCACTACCGCCGGAGGGCTGCTGCGCGATTGCACCCAGGCTCAGGAACTGGACCAGGCCCCATACGCCAATCAGGAGTACAGCCGGTAGATAGGCGACACGCACAAACACGAAGATCACGAGCAAGGACCGAATCTGGTCGCGCGGATAAGTGACAACGAAGGCACCCATCACGGCAGCGATCGCGCCACTTGCGCCGAGGTTGGGGACGGTGGAATCGGGGCCGGCGGCTACTTGCGCCAGCGACGCGACCAGGCCGCCAAGGAGATAGAAGGCCAGGTACCGCGGTCGGCCCATCAAGTCCTCGACCTCCGGCCCGAAGGCCCAGAGGAATACCATGTTGCCAATGATGTGCGACCAGCTGCCGTGCATGAACATCGCGGTGAGAATCGTGAGCCAGTGACGGCCGGCGACGATGTCTGCGGGAATGACCGACCACCTCTGCACAAATGCCTCGCCGCCTGCGAGTTCGATGACAAACATCAGTGCGTTGACCGCGATGATGACTGCCGTCACGACGGGCAGACGCGTAGGGCGCCGAGAAGCGTCGGTAAGTGGGATCAGGATCATGTCGTCTCCTGAGATTACGTGCAGTCGGGGGGGCCAGCCATCGCCCTCTCGCAGCTTTTTGAAGGCGGCGCGGCCATCGGCATGACGAACGCTGGAACCGGGTGCGCCTTGGCCACTGGCACAGTATAGCCATGGTGCGGTGCGTCCCATGGGGCGGGTAACATTGACGACCGAAAAGGGGGGGTAAGCTGCGCCGGGCGTCCAGGTCGAAGGACAATGACAGCAGAAGACGACCGCGCGTTACCCATGCGGCAAGTGCCAACCGCAGTGCTTTCGATAACCGCCAGCGGTCCACCACGAGGCGCAGTACGCTGTCGAGGCGCAGCACCCGGGTTTGGCGAGGAAGAACCCACCCGCCGAGGACGGCGGCGCCATTCACCGCCGAGAGTTCAGCCACCGGGGAGCAAACAACAGTTGCTTTGCGTGAGCGAAGGCCCGCCGCCAGGCGCCCTCCGGCCGGCCCCCGACTGAGCTGATCATCGTCCCGTCAAAATCGTCACCGAGGGCTTTACTGAAACGGATGGCGAGATAGTTATGAAAACGGTCGACCCAGATGCCCGCCACTTTGCCCTCCGAGACGGCGAACACGGCCCGCCGGCCGAGTTCATCGAGGATTTCCGTTAACCGCTCCGGCATCTCTGCCGACCCCGGCTCATCATGGAAACTGGCCGCCGGGTACAAGCGGAGGATCATCGTCCGCCAGTCCGAGAACTCGAAAGGCCCCCTAACTCTTACGGCCATAACTGCATCCTTCCCCGCGTGGGATCGTATAGCCGGCGCCGGGCGCCCGGGCAGGTAGGGGACATATCACGTTGCGATGAGGCCGGCTGGAAACCGGGGAGGGATCCGGCCCGGAGGAGACTAGTGCGGCAACCTCTGTAGCTGGCGCACGATGTCTGGAGGAAGGGCGGCCGACCCCTCGATCCAACCACGGCAGAACTCGTCCACCTCGTCCGCCGTTGAGCAGTACTGGCGTATCAACTCACTAGACGGAACTTTTATCGGCTGCCACTGCTGGCCGACCGGCAAGTCTTCTCGGTTCTTGTCTGCCTCGTCGAGCATTGCCTGTTGCGTGCTGGGCTTGGAGTGTTCTGCACGCGAGAGCCTTCGTCCGATGCGATAGGCCCGAGTCATGCCCCAGAGCGTAGCGGCGGGCGGGCGACCCGGGGAACCGAGTCAACATATTCCAAAAGCGGCCCAAGAAGACCGGAGGAACCGCAACCTTATCTGGGGGGCACCAAACTTTTAACGCTCCCGCGGGACTGCGAGGTTGTCCTTTGCAAGCGGATCCGGACCGAAGCGATTCTCGCCAGAGGTGCCCTTTAGGAAGCCGTTCTCCACCAAGGACCAAATGTCCCCGATTATCGGAATTAGGTTGATCAAAACCCACCAGCCTGACTTGTCTCTGTCGTGCCAGCGCTTGATGGTCACGGCGAGGCCCGGCCAAACGACTGGCAGCAGAAAGAATACCCCTGTTCCCTGCAGCGGTTCCTGGCCCTGTCGAGCGTCAAAGAGTGCCCCTGCAATGGCAAATGGAAGGCTCAGCAACATCATGAGCCAGTACTGCTGCCGACTCGCGCGTCCCTTGAATGAAAAGAGATAATCGGGCCAGTTCATTTGCATGCATCCCTAACAGCGAAGTTCACTGCCGCCATGCGGTTCTCTACCACCAGCCGTTCACTGACCCCTCGCACCACTGTTAGAGCGCAAACGGTAGTCGATCTCCGTCGCGCTCACAACAATGAAGACGTGCCACCCAGGAGGTTCATCTGTCAGGTTCGGCTGGAGGGATAGCGAGACGTAGAAGCGCGATGTTCGCCAGCCCGAGCGTCTATCCGTTGGGGCGTCGGCTGTTGCGTGAGATGCGAAAGGTGCGCCGTACATCTCTATCAACCTTTGTTGCATCTCATCGTAGGTTGCAACGGCATCGGCTAGGGGCTGAAGAGGGAATAAGTAAGTTCCCGTAAAGAAGTAGGCCCAGTGGGCACACATAGCTGACTTCAAGCTGCCTATCGAACGCTTGAGCCCGGAACTCGTAAACCCGGACGTTCTGGGCGTTGTTTCCAAGTTTCAGCGGTATCGGAATAGACCCTTGAGCCATCTCTAGCTCTGGCACAAGTGCGCAAGGCGCCCCCATGTCCTGAAACCGAAAATCCGCGGCCGTAGCAGGCATAGCTAACGCAAGAGCTACAAGCAGTGTCTTATGCACGTTTCCGCTCTAACCGGCGAGGTTGGCGGGCCGGACGACGAGGCCGGCAGTTCACGGATCACTCGAACGATTGTTGGAAGCCATGCTCGGCACTGAGAGAAACACACGAAGCGCCATTTCCGGCGAAGCATAGCGCTCCACGTTTCGAATTGGTGAGCGGCCCTCACCGTGGCCGATTATGAGAGTCGCGAATGTATCGTCCACCGCTAACGCCGTGGAGTCGCGGCGCGCAAATACCTTTGCCTTTGTGCGGAGTTGTCCCGAGACAGCCTCACGGCTGTACACGGACGTCAGATAGGGCCTCAAGCGGGCAAACTGACTCTCACTCAGGCGCACCCCTGCTTCGTCGAGCAGGAGGCCGAGCTCAACGTACTCGAGGGAGTCGATCGTGCGGCGGGCCCTGCGCATGGCTTCTCTAACAGTGAAGTCGAGGGGCCGCCCGGTTACGCTCGGTCCCGCAATTCTTAGAGCGGTGCCGTCTCATTGGGCCTCGACCGGCGTAGTTCCGCGAACCGCACAATAACGTATGCGATCAATGCGACCACGAAGAATACAAGTAGTAGCCAAGCAATACTTTCAAGGGAGCCGATGATTGTGCGGTAAAGTTCTAGTATCCAGCGATCCGTGGACAGCTCAAGAACACGGTTAGTGTTGTTGCATCCGAGATTCTGCGGCGTGATGTATCGCTCCAGTTCAAAAATGCGAACACCCCCGGAGACGCCGACAACTAGCATTGCGAACCTCATGTAGGTCAGCCAAGCAGAGCTGATGTCTTCGCCGACGATGCGTTGGAGGATGCGGCCAACCGGCTTCGAGAAAATCAGCACTACTGTCCCCGAAACCACAAGGGCCACGATAAATGTCACGATGAGCAGCGTCACAAACATCGTCGTCTCCTAGCAACCTCTGATAGTTCACGGCCCGCTCCCGATCGTTACGCCGCCTCACCTACGCTTCCCCGTCCAGGTGGAAGGACACGATCTGCCAGCCAGACGTACTCAGTTTAAGGTGCACCGTCCAGAATCTTGCCCACAACCCGTGATAGTGCTCTTGCGCTTGAACTTCGACGGTAGTTTTCGAAGCCCAAACGGCATCTGAGACCCTCAGATAGTGCGCAGGCTGGCCTGTCTTGATGTAGTAACTACCGTGATTTACGTCGATCCAATCGTGACAGGCGGAGCCTGAAACTACCATCCGGTCGGATCGCTGAAGCTTCTGCAGCAGTGACTCTGATGGGTCCATGCCATTGATCTGGAGGCACAGCACGAGTTGAGACGAGGGGATATCAGCGATGAGCTTCGCAAGTACAACCTGCGCGACGTCTGGTGGCACAGGCCCACCTGTAACGGCTCCAGGTACGGCGATGAGTAACGGCAGAAGCGCAAGCACGAGGTGGCCTAACTACTTTTACGCGCCCCAAACTCTCGCACACCCCTGCCTCGCAAGCACTCAATGACCGCGCAGGGCAAATATGAGGTTTTTATTTCCCGGGCCGAGTTCGCGGAAAGGCCATCAGCCGCCCGCGCGTGCGATCGAATTTGCCCCTACCGGGGTATGGGACCTGTCTCTGGGGCCCCCGGGGCCCTGCATCACCGGGCACCAAGGGTAAGTCGAGGTCACCTCGCTTGGACGAGTTCACTGGTCCGCATGTGAAAGGCTCGAACTCTCAGTGGCCGGGAGGAGACTACTCCCCGGCCACTGGTAGGAGGTCCCGACATTTCCGGCTGCTGGATGCCTGATCGCGAGACGCTTGGATTACATTCTCGCGGCAGGGCCACGATGGTAGGTAGAACGGATGCTTCTGGATGCCGGGATGTGTCGGCGGCGGCTGTGTCGCTGCTATCTCGGCCACGTACCGGTTTAGCTCATCACGCTTTTGTTCCGCCACCTGCAGGCTAAGACGCAGCTTGTGCAGCTGGTCCTCTTCGGTCTGCAGTCGACTGAAATAGTCACCCGTGGCCGAGGGCGGGATGACTTTCTGCAGCTCAGCGATCTTGGCTTCGTGCTGTTCCATTTCGACCTTGAGGCTAGCCACATCAACGTCGGCTTGGCTCAGTTGCAGACGAATTTCGTCCGAGACGTCGCCGGAAAGCTGTCCACGTAGCTCTTCCCGCCTATGTTTCGCCCCTACCAGGGCGACTCGCAGTTTCTGCAACCGGTCATTTTCGGTCTGCAATTGCCTGTTAGCCCCGGCCGTCTTCTGCAATTCGGCGATCTTGGCTTCCTGGTTCTCCAGCTTCGCGGCGTCGGGCAGCAAGGCGAGCAAACACACGATCACTGCCACCACCAGCATGGCGGGCCAACGAACACGCCACATCTGTTCACGGCGAAATCTCAGTGCGGTGTGCATGTCAGAACACGGCGACTGTATTTCAGTCTTCGACCCACATAGTACAGCGGGTGCAGGGAGTGCGGGGTCGCCACGGACATATCAAGCACGTAAGTTGGGGAAAATGAGGCGATTTCAAAATTTCCGCGATCCCGCGAAGCGGCATTTGGGCGGGCGATGGGACCCAAACTCGAGTTTTCCCCCCACCGGGGTATGGGACCCAGGCTGGGCCCCTTGGCCGTTCACGCTCGAGGATCAGCGGCGAGCTGAGGTCCCAGCCTCGCTGTGCGGTTGCACGGCAAGGGCGCCAAGGCGGGAGAGGTAGGACCCGCACGGAGGCGGGCCACGAGCTCACCCCGCATCAGAGGGCGTTCAGCCTTCGGCCTCGTCTTCATCGCGCGCTGCGCTGCATAGCGGTACCTAATCACCTGCTCAGACCTAGAGCCTGCGCAATAGATACGGTATAAATTCCACCCTTGTGTTCCTTCCACTGCTCGTAGCCGGACTCGAAATTCTGGGCGGGGGGCACGCCGGTCGCTATGAGTTTGTCGAGCGATGCCGCTAACGCGGATTTCTCGAAGGGAGCGTGGGCGATCTGGCTTACACGCAATGCCCCAGCTTCTTGCGGGGCGGGGAGGTCGACTATAGAGACATGGACTACGACCTTGTCCCTGCAGGGCTCAATCCGCCCAATGATGACTTTGACTGTCCCCGGAGGGATCGACTTGATTAGCCACTCCTGGCCTACAGCGAAATCGGGTAAGTCCTGTGCGGACAACGATTGACCATAAAATCCAATCATCGCCGCCACAAGATACAGCGCCGCAACCTTCCGCATCAGCCCAATACAGCTAGCCATCACGGCTCTCTTCGGTGTTGAGTTTCACGACTAGAGAAAAATATCTATTTGCCCAGCTGAACCCGACAAGCGCTTTGCACAGTCCGTTGTATATTTTGCTGGCTGCGTACTCGTACGGGATGTATTTGAGCCCAAAGTCTTCGAGTACGCTGCGGATCTGGCCAAGCAACTCCGGATCGGGGCAGTCTTTTATGGTCGCCAGATCTCCAAAGTGCGAAAGCAGGATCCAGGCGAGGGTGGGCGCTAACGGTCTCGAGTCACCTTTGGTGACACGGTATTCAACCAGTCCTGTGCTGTCCTGATACAACTCTGTGCTGCTGGGCCGCACCTCATATATGGCGAGGGAACCTCTGAGCCGTTGTCCCAGTTCTTTGATACGCGTCCGCACGGCATGATCATCGTATCCCGTCGGCGCCAACGCGTTGACTGAGTCCTCATCCGCCAACCACTTGTCCCACATTGCGGTCTCGGTCATAAGCTAATCGTTTGGCACTGGTTGCCCAGGGTACGTGGTCCAAACCTCAAAAACTCCGCTCCCGGCGGGCGCCAGCACTACCGTCCAAGCGTTTGTGGGTTGGTTGCTCAACAGCATAGGCGCGAATTACTACCTGCTCCGCGACTTTCAGAGTGCACTATCCTGGTGCAAAGCCAAACCTAATCAGTACTCGTCGTTCTGCCTCGCGGCGACATACGAGAAGCTGGGACGACACACCGACGCTGAAGTCGCATTAGAGATGTACAAGGCCTCGGCTGGTGATGTCTATCCATACTACGTTGCACTGATTTACGCGCAGTGGGGCAATACCGCTCAAGCGCTCGAGTGGCTCGAGAAGGCTATACGGGATCCCGATCAAAACATACAGGTACTGAAGATCGATCCCCTCCTCAACCCCTTGCGCAAGGAGCCGCGCTTCCAGGCGATCGAGCGGGCGCTGAAGTTTCCATAGATGGACGCCCCTCCTTGCACAAGGCTTTCTTGCGATAGGGCGATCACAGGATAGATTGCAGCCGTAGATCCGGCCTTTAAGTGCGGTATCAAGACCGCGGGCCCTGATGGAATCTGCTGAATCGACGCCCCATCGGACTGACGGATTTGCGAAATCCTTGGGAACTTGCGGGTTGAGTCGATTCCGGTCTGACCTGTAATGCCATCACGCTCGAGAATGCCTCAGC
>Ga0187783_10002834_pt1 | contig 12846 bp, 15 predicted proteins | sample 1015_SJ02_MP02_2_FD_132471 | JGI IMG/M metagenome (GOLD analysis project Ga0187783, IMG submission 132471) | Tropical peat soil microbial communities from peatlands in Department of Meta, Colombia - 1015_SJ02_MP02_20_MG | ecosystem: Environmental > Terrestrial > Soil > Wetlands > Peat | place...
ATCTCAATTCGCTCGAGCGCAATCTGCCGATCATCGGCACGATCGCCGTCATCGCGCCCTTCGTCGGTCTGTTCGGAACCGTTTTGGGCATCATCCGGGCCTTCCAGGACATCGCGCTCAAGGGCAACTCGACGCCGGCCGTCGTTGCGGCGGGCGTTTCGGAGGCGCTCATCACCACGGCGACGGGTCTGATCATCGCAGTCATCGCGGTTGTGTTCTTCAACTTCTTTAAGTCGAGAATCAAGAACTACAACCAGGAGATGATCGTCGCCGCCAACCAGCTCGCCGAAATGCTGCACTTCCATAACACGGGAGCGCCGATTCCAACCGAGCTGTACCAGATGACGAAAGCCAGCAGCTAGCTACTAGTAGAGGGCGATCGTGAGCCTGCTATCGTCGCAGCAAGATCAAGAAGTAATGGCGGAGATCAACATCACGCCGTTTACCGATGTATTGCTGGTCCTGCTCATCATCTTCATGATTCTGGCGGCCCTGGTGGCGCCCCCCGGTTTCGAGAAAGAGCTTCCGAACAAGAATCCCAACTCTTCGACGAACACCAAGAACAAGAACGACATCGAAGTCGACGTCAACAACAAAGGCGTGATCTTCGTCGACGGCACCAAGACCGATGAGGTCGGAGTGTACCGAGTCATGTACGATGCCTCGAAGAAGAAGCCGCACCACCACGTCGCGATCGTCGCTGACGCGAAAGCCCCGTACGGTGTGATCATTCGAATTCTCGACGCCGCAAAGAACGCCGGCCTCGAAGACGTCGGCTTCGTGACGTCGTAAAGGGAGGTTGACAGAACGTGGCCGTTTCAACGGGCGGAGGCGAAGATGAGGTAATGTCAACGATCAACATCACGCCGTTTACCGACGTGCTGTTGGTGCTGCTGATTATCTTCATCATCTTGGCGTCGGTTACTAAAGAGCCGAGACTTCCCGACGCTTACAACAAAGAAAAGGTTCAGCCTTCGCAGATCGTCGTGATCATCGACGAGCACGACCACGTGCAAATCGGCTCGAACACCGTGACGATCGCCGAAGCCAAAGCAGCATTCGCGCAGCTTCAAGACGCCACCGACCACCGCTTCAAGAGCGTCATCGTCAAGGCCGACCCCGAGTCGAGCTACGGTGTGATCCTTCAAGTCATGGATGCGGCCAAATCGGTGGATCTCACCGATTTCGGCTTGGCAAATCACGTGCAAGGCACGCCCGAAGGCACCGTGGCGCAGTAGCGTGACCGGTAATTAACGATGGCGCAGCGCAAAGGGGGATACCTTACCACCGGGGAGCGCGTCCGCAGCTTCCTCGGCTGGGCGTTCGTGATTTCGCTGGTCGTGCACTTGGCGATTGGCACCGTTTTGCCGAACTTCGCCAAACACAACGAGCAGCAGGGTCCCGAGCAGATGACGGTTACCAAACACAAGGCGATCGTGCATACGCCCCCGCCGCCCACGCCGACGCCGCCTCCGACCCCCACGCCGCCGCCGCAAGCTACCCCGCCGCCCAAACAGCAGCAGGTGCAGCCCAAGCCGCTTAAGGTCAATCTCGTTCACACGACCAGCCAGTCGAAGTCCGGTACGGTCGAAGAGGGTGTCGCGCAGCCCAAGAACGGCTCGGAGGCGGGGCAACCGGCAGGTGCTGGGAACGGCACGCCCGGTCCGGCTGCGACCGTCGGCACGCCTAAGCCGGCCTGCGCCAATCCGAACGTGGAAGCGACGGTAACCAACCCGGTTCAGCCGGACTACCCCGAGTCTGCGCGGGATCTCGGTCTGGGCGCCGTCACGGTCGAAGTGGAAGTCACCGTCGGGCCGAGCGGAAACCTGATCAGCGCGAAGGTCTACAAGAGTTCGAGCAACATGGCGATCGATCAAGCCGCTCTACGCGCGGCTCGCGAGTCTACGTACTCGCCGAAGCTCGTCGATTGCTCGCCGACACAAGGCGATTATCTCTTTCGCGCGGACTTCCAGCCCGACTAATCCGATCGCCGAACATGAGCGGTGAAACGCGCCCCGCGTTTACTGCTGGTCGCGTTTGCGCTTTCGCTGCTGATCCATTTGATCGTGGCGCTGATTCTGCATCCGCCTACGCCGACGCCGGAAAATCAGGCTGAAGTCGTCTCGATCCAACACCGCGCCGCAAGCATCGCGGTGAGAGCGGTTCCGCCACCGCCGCCGCGCCCGCAGCATACGCCCGCGCCGCGCACCCAGAGTTCGGCGCCGCCGGCCCGAAAGGGGCCGGCTCCCGCTCCGGCGGCGGGTGCGGGCGCTGCAGCAGCGACGCCGGCAATTGCGCAGCAAACGCCGCCGCCTGCGGCGACGCCGAGCGGCGCCTGCGCGCAGCCGAACACCGCCGCCGCCGTGCTGACCACGCCGCCGCCGCCGGACATCGCGACCCAGACGCGGGCGTCGGCGACCAGCGGCGTCGTGCTCGTCAACGTGCAACTCGACGCCTCGGGCGAGGTCACCGGCGCGAGCGTAACCCAGAGCACCGGCAACTCTTCGCTCGACCTCGTCGCGGTTTCGATGGCGCGCGACGCTCGCTACGCGCCGGCGCTTCACGATTGCAAGCCGGTTGCAAGCGCTTACGTCTTTAGCGTCAAATTCGTCGCGTGGTAGCCGCGATGACGTTCTCGCAAGCTCTTTTTTTGGCGCTCTTGCAAGGCACCAGCGAGCTGTTTCCGGTCTCGAGCCTCGGCCACACGATCTTGGTGCCGGCGCTCTTGCATTGGAACAACATCGCTCGCTCCAGCGCGCCGTTTCTTGCCTTCGTGGTGGTCTTGCATCTCGGCACCGCGCTTGCCCTGATCCTGTTCTATCGCAAGCTCTGGTATGCGATCGTGCGCGCGCTGCTCGCAAGCATCGTGCGCGGCCGCTTGAGCGACGATCGTAACGAGCGAATCGGCTGGCGCCTGGTGGTGGGAACCATTCCGGTGGGGATACTCGGCGTTATCTTCGAGGCGCCGGTGCGCCGTCTGTTCGGATCGCCGGCGCCGGCCGCGCTCTTCTTGCTGATCAATGGTTTGATCATGTTTGCAGGCGAAGCGATGCGCCGGCGCCAGCACCAAGACGGCCGCAAGAACTACAAACAGATCGAGGACTTGAGCTATCCGGCGAGTCTGCTCGTGGGCGTCGCTCAAGCCTGCGCGTTGTTGCCGGGCATCTCCCGCTCGGGCATCTCGATGGTTGCCGGATTGCTCCTCGACCTCGATCACGAGCACGCGGCTCGTTACTCGTTCTTGCTTGCTACCCCGGTGATTCTGGCGGCGGCGCTACTGGAAGTGCCCAAGCTCTTGGCGCCGGCGGCGCACCTCGCGCTCGTCGAGTCGGTTCTCGGCGGAATTGTGGCCGGCGTCGCCGCATATCTTTCGGTTGCATTTCTGACGCGTTACTTTCGATCGAACGATTTGCGGCCGTTCGGTTGGTACTGCGTCGTAGTCGGAGCTATCAGCTTCGTTCTCGCGCGGAGAGGGATCATCACATGAGAATCATCGCGATCGTGTTGGCAATCGTCTTCTTCGTCCTCGGCATCCTCTACGGCATCGGCAAGGTCAATCTGTTCACCGAATCCGGTGCGGCGCACGCGCATCACATCACGCACCTGATCGTGCTCTGGGTCCTCGCGCTGCTCTGTCTGATCTGGGCTCGGTTCCAGAGCGCTCCGCGGTGAAGCCTTCGCATATTGCCCGTGAGGGTACCATCGCGATGGTCGACGTTTCACGCAAGCGCGTTTCGGTGCGGGTCGCTTGCGCCGAAGCGTTCGTTCGAATGAATCCGGCCGCTCGAACAGCCTTGCGGGCCGCCACCCTCCCGAAGGGTGACGCCTTGGTCGCCGCGCAAGTCGCCGGAATCATGGCGGCAAAGCAGACCGCTGCGCTCATTCCACTGACGCACCCGTTGCCGCTCGACCGCGTCGACGTCCGCTTCCAGTGGCAGCGAGATCTGCTGCGCGTCGAGGCCGAGGCGCGCACTTCGGCGCGTACCGGCGTCGAAATGGAGGCGATGGTCGGAGCGTCGATCGCAGCCCTAACCATTTACGACATGACCAAAGCGCTCGACAAAGGCATTACCATTGAGAGCGTCAAGCTGGTGCGCAAGAGCGGCGGCAAGAGCGGACGGTGGACGAGGAAATGAGCTTTTCAGTCGCCTTGATCGTGCTCTCGGACCGGGCCGCTTCCGGCGAGCGCGCCGACGAATGCATTCCGGTCATGAAGGAGCGGCTGGGGAGCGCGTACGCGATCGTCCGCGAAAAAGTTTTGCCCGACGATCCGGCCGCGCTGCAAGCGGAGCTGATCGAGCTAGCCGATGCGCGCTCGGCCGATCTCGTGCTTACCAGCGGCGGCACCGGACTCTCTTCTCGCGACCGCACCCCCCAGGCGACGGCAGCCATCGTCGATTACGAGGTGCCCGGAATTGCCGAGGCGATTCGCGCCGCCGCAATCGGGCACGTGAAGACGGCGATGCTTTCGCGGGCGCTCGCGGGAGTGCGCGATCGCACGCTCATCGTGAATTTACCGGGAAGCCCGCGCGCGGTAGCCGAGAGCCTCGACGTCGTCCTGCCGGTGCTGCCCCACGCGCTCGAGCTACTGGCCGACCGCGTCGACGACGGATGAGCGAGTTCGGCGGCTACGAATCGGCCGAGCGTTACCTGCTCGGCACGATCGATGAGGTTGTTTCACGCCGCAGCGCTTACAAGCTCGAACGGATCCAGGACCTGCTGCGCGAGATGAAAGACCCGCATCGCGCGTATCCGACGATCCACGTCGGCGGCACCAGCGGGAAAGGCTCGGTTTGCACGATGATCGCGGCGGCGCTGCGAGCCGCCGGATGCAAGACGGGACTGCATACCAAACCGCATCTGCACTCGATGACCGAACGGGCGCGAATCGATGGGCGCCCGATTTCACGCGAACGGTTCGCTGCGTTGCTGGGCGCCTCGATGCCGGCGATCGAGCGTACCGCGTCGCGCTACGGCCGGCCGACGTACTATGAAACGCTGCTGGCTGTGGCCTTTGCGTACTTTGCGCAAGAGCAGGTCGACGTTGCGGTGATCGAAGTCGGGCTGGGTGGACGGCTGGACGCGACCAATGTGATCGTGCCGGTTGTCGCCGCAATTACATCGGTCGGCTACGACCACACCGAGGTGCTTGGGAACACGATCGAGGAGATCGCTCGAGAAAAGGCCGGTATTGCAAAACGTGGCGTACCGCTGGTGGTCGCCGACGTCCTGCCGGCCGCGCGTAGCGCGATCGAACGATACGCCGCAAAAGCCGGAGCGCCCGTGGTTCACGTTCGCGACGCGGTTACAATCCAGCCCGAAGCTGGTTCGCGCGCCCTCTTTCGCGTTACGACGGCCGGCGGATCGTACGCGCTTACGCTTCCACTGCTCGGCGTCTTCCAGCGGCGCAATGCCGCCACCGCCATCGCGGTGCTGGAAAACCTTCCGCCGCAACTGCGGCCGGCCCCCGACGCGTTGGCTCGCGGCTTTGCCGAGATCGCAATACCCGGGCGGATGGAGCTGATCTCGGGGCATCCCCCCGTGCTGTTCGATATCGCGCACAACGCTGAGAAGGCCGCGTCGTTGGCGGAATCGCTTCGCGAACATTTTCCCGGACGGCGGTTTCACTACGTGGTTGCGATCGGCGAGGCGAAGGACGCGCGCGGCATCCTTACGACGTTGGCGCATTTGCCATCGACCTTCACGTTTACGTCGTTCAAGGCAACTGGACGCCCTGCCATGCGCCCCGCGCGGCTCGCGGCACTTGCGGAGTCGATCGGCACGTGGGGCCGCGCGATCGACGATCCGGTCGAAGCGCTGACGGTGGCGCGGCGGACGGCGAACTTCGACGACGTCGTGGTCGTCACCGGTTCGACGTTCGTCGTTGCCGGACTACGGCAATGGTTCGCAGCGGCTCCGGCTTAGTGAGAAGTCAGGTTCCCCAGATGACGCTGCGCGGGGGACAAGTTAGCTGGGGAACGCGCACGTACGTGATGGCGATCGTGAACGTGACGCCGGACTCGTTCTCAGGTGACGGAGTCGTGGATTCAAACATCGCGACCGAGCGGGCGATCGTGCAGTGGAATGCGGGTGCCGATCTGATCGACGTTGGAGGTGAATCGACCAGGCCCGGTCATCGTCCGGTGGATGCCTCCGTCGAGATCGCGCGGATCGTTCCGGTAATCGAAGCCCTGCGCGAGCGTTTGCCGCAGGCGCCGATCTCGGTCGATACGTACAAGCCTTCGGTAGCGCGGCGCGCCTATGCCGCCGGCGCGGATCTCGTCAATTCGGTTTGGGGCGCCTCCAACGAGCTGCTCGAGCTCGTTGCCGAGCTGGGCGTTCCAATCGTCGCGATGCACAATCAGCGCGGCACTTCGTACGAAGGCTCGGTGGTTGACGCAGTTTTGCGCTTTCTAGCCGAATGCGCGCAGCGCGCCGCCGCGCACGGGATTCCGCGCGAGCGAGTTATTTTAGATCCCGGCATCGGCTTTGGGAAAACCGCCGAGCAGAGCATCGCGGTCCTGCGGAATCTCGATCGAATCGTCGCGCTTGGATTTCCTACGATGGTCGGCACGTCGCGCAAGTCGATGATCGGAAAACTCACGGGGCGCACGCCGCAAGAGCGGGCGTACGGGACGGTGGCAACGACGGCCCTCGCGGTGAAGGCCGGCGTCGATATCGTTCGCGTCCACGACGTTGCCGCGGCGCGCGATGCCGTCGCGGTAGCCGACGCGGTCGTACGTGGCTGGAGGCCACCGGCTTGGACCGAATAAGGCTGCGTGGGGTGCGCGCCTACGGCCGTCACGGCACGGAGGCTCACGAGCGCAAGCACCGTCAATTGTTTGTCGTCGACCTTGACGCCGAGATCGATCTTCGACCCGCCGCCGCAAGCGACGACTTGGCGAATACGCTGAACTACGCGGCGCTCCATCGCCGGCTGGTGCGGATCGTTTCAACGACCTCGTATGCGTTGTTGGAACGGCTTGCGGGCAGGCTCCTTGACGAAGTCTTTGCGGACAACCGCGTGGCGCGCGCCGAGCTCACCGTCTCAAAGCCCGAAATCTTAGCCGGTGCAACGCCGTCGGTAACGCTGGCGCGCGACAATCCGCGACACGAGCCGGCCGAGTGACGCATCGCGCGTACGTCGGTATCGGCACGAATCTCGGCGATCGCGTCGCGAACCTCGAGCGCGCCCTCTTGCGTCTGCGGCGATTGGAAGCCATCCGCGCGCAATCCTCGCTGTATCGCACCAAGCCGTGGGGCAAGCTCGATCAGCCCTGGTTTCTCAATGCGGTCGTTTCGCTCGAAACCGAGCTGAGCGCGCCGGCCTTGCTCGAAGAGATGAAGAAAACGGAGAACGAGCTCGGACGCCGCCGCGGGGAGCGTTGGGGGCCCCGCGCGATCGATTTGGATCTGTTGCTTTACGACGATCTCGAGATGAAGACGCCCGAGCTTTGCCTGCCTCATCCGCATCTGCGAGAGCGGGCTTTCGTGTTGACTCCGCTGGCCGAGATCGACGAACGTTTTGCAGCCATGCGCGATGCGCTCGACGCATCGGAGCTCGCGGGGGTCGCCCTCATCGAGCGCGAAAGCGCTATCGCCATGTCTTTAGAAGGGTCGGCGCCGTTGCGCGAACGGCTGACCGCGCTCGCGCGTTTCCTTGCGGAAACCGACGCCGTGCGCGTGCGCGTCGAACGGGCACAGGACGAGATCGAGCTCGAGGTTCGTCCAAGACGCGCGACGCCCGCGGACCGGCAGGCCGCCAGCACACCCTCCGCGGCGGCGCCTCGAATAGATACGATCAAAGCCGACCTGGTTGGAATCTTTCACGTCGGCCGTCCGGTTCCGGCTGAGGGAGACGCTCTGGAGGGAGATCGCGAACTTGGCTACATCGAGGCGCTCGGCATTCGCACCTCGGTTCACAGCATGGGCGCAGGGCGTTTGGTGTCGGTGGCGACCGCCGACGGAAGTGCCGTCGAATACGGACAGCCGTTGTTTTTAATCGCGCGAGGGCGATAGCATCTTTCGCAAGGTTTTGATCGCCAATCGAGGCGAGATCGCGTTACGCATCAATCGCGCGTGCCGGGAGCTGGGCGTCGCTACGGTTGCGATATTCTCCGAGGCAGACCGCGACTCGATGCACGTGCGTCAGGCCGACGAAGCCTTTTGCGTCGGTCCCGGACCTGCCGGGCGCTCTTATCTCAACATTCCCAACATAATCTCGACCGCGTTGGTGACGCACTGCGACGCGGTCCATCCGGGATATGGTTTCTTAGCCGAGAACGCGCGCTTCGCCGAGATTTGCGGTGATCACGGACTGACGTTCATCGGCCCCAAGCCCAGCGTCATCGCATTGATGGGCGACAAGGCCACGGCAAAGCGAATCTTACGCGAAGCCGGAGTCGCCACGACGCCCGGGAGCGACGTTCTGGATTCGATTGAAGAGGCGTACAAGGCCGCCGAGTCGATCGGATATCCGGTGCTTCTCAAAGCCACAGCCGGCGGAGGCGGACGCGGCATGCGCGTGGTTAACGAGCCCAACGATTTGCCCCGCGCGTACGCCGGCGCGACGGCGGAAGCCGAAGCCAGCTTTAAGGACGGGCGCGTCTACGTCGAGCGTCTGATTCGCGCGCCGCGGCACGTCGAGGTTCAGATTCTCGCCGACGAATTCGGCGGCGCCGTTCACTTGGGCGAACGCGATTGCTCGATTCAAAAGCCCGCCCATCAGAAGATCATCGAGGAAACGCCGGCGCCGCACCTTTCGGCGCGGGCCCGCACGTCGCTGCACGAGATGGCGCTTGCGGCCGCGCGTTATGTCGGCTACACGAACGCCGGGACGCTGGAGTTTCTCGTCTTGGGCGACGACGCATATTTCATGGAGATGAACACCCGCATCCAGGTCGAGCATCCGGTAACGGAGATGGTGTACAACATCGACCTCGTCAAAGAGCAGATCCGCATCGCTTCGGGCGAGCCTCTCGGCTACGTGCAGGGCGACCTCGTATCGCGCGGACACGCCATCGAATGCCGAATCAACGCCGAGGACCCGCGCAATAACTTCGCTCCGGCAGCGGGCACGATCACCAAGCTGGTGTTCCCGGGCGGCCCGGGCATTCGCGTGGACACCGCCGTCTACGCCGGAGCGACTATTCCGCCGTATTACGATTCGATGATCGCCAAGGTCGTGGCGTTCGGCGATACGCGTGACGTAGCAATCGCCCGCATGGAGCGCGCGCTGCGAGAAAGCCTGATCGAGGGCGTAAACACCACGATCGAGATCTGCCTCGAGATTCTGGCAAGCAGCGAGTTTCGCCGAGGGCGATATGACGTGGAGTTCATCCCCCGCATTCTGCGCAACGGAGAGGCTTCTTCCGTGTCGCCGTCTTCGCGATGACGTCGCGGCGGCTGGCGCGCGAGCAGGTCCTCAAGATACTGTATTGCGTCGTCATCGGAGACCGGGAACCGCGCGAAGCGGTCGGCGAGATCGTCGGCGAGGCCGACGGCGAGCACCGCACGTTCGTCGAGGAGCTAGCGCTGGGGACGCTCGAATATGCCGACCAAGCCGACCGAATCGTCAGCCCGCTCTTGGAGGGCTGGACGATCGAACGCCTGCCCACGATCGATCGGCTGCTGCTCGAAATGGCCACATTTGAACTGCAATGCCGTCCCGAAACACCCAGAGCCGTCGCTATCAGCGAAGCGGTAGCGCTCGCGAAGCGCTTTTCCACCGAGGATTCGGGTCGTTTCGTCAACGGCGTTCTCAGCGCCGTCGCTAATGTCACGACGTAAGCGCCGCGCGGGCCGGATCTGGCCCGGAATACTCGTCGCCCTCGGCATGCTCGTGCTGTTTTCGGTCGGCACCGTCGCCGGAATGGTCGCGGCCTACGCCCGCAACCTCCCCGATATCAGCCGGATGGCCGATTACCAGCCCGCCAGCACTACTCGAATCTTCGCTCGCGACGGAGCCGCGCTTGCGTCGGTCTACAAAGAGAACCGCGTTTGGGTTCCCATCGAGCGCATTCCGCCGCTCGTCCGCGACGCCTTCATCGCAAACGAAGATCACAACTTTTACAATCACCACGGCGTCGATTTCGGAAGCATCGTCCGCGCCGCGTTCGCCGATCTTACGCACCAGGAGTTTCAGGGCGCTTCGACGATCACCCAGCAGCTCGCGCGCCGGCTGTTCCTCAACAACGAAGTCTCGCTCTCGCGCAAGGTTCAAGAAGCGCTGCTTGCGATCGAAATCGAGCGCTTCTACACTAAGGACGAGATCCTCGAACGGTATCTGAACATCATTTATCTCGGAGCGGGGGCCTACGGCGTCGACGCGGCGGCCCACACCTATTTTGGTCACGGCGTTGACGCTCTGACGCCGGCGCAGGCGGCGATGCTCGCGGGCATCGTCGCCGCGCCCTCCGACTACTCGCCGTTTTCAAATCTCGACTTGGCGCGCGAGCGCGAGCGGCACGTATTGGACCGAATGGTCGAAAGCGGCTACCTCAGCGCAGCCCAAGCCGACGCAGCCTACGATGCGCCGCTGGGGCTAATCTCGCAGCGGCCGGCCGGCCTGCAAGGGTACCGCTATCCCTACTTCACGACCTATGCGATCGCGCAACTCGAGCGCACGTTCGGCAAGAGCGTCGTCGAAGAGGGAGGGCTGCAGGTCGACACTACGCTCGACGAACGCATGCAGCAAATCGCTCAGGAAGCCGTCACTTGGGGCGTGCACCAGGCAATTGCCGAGGGAATCGGAGCGCACGAAGCAGCCTTAGTTGCGTTGCGGCCGTCCACCGGCGAGATTCTGGCCATGGTCGGCGGAACCGGCTTCACCTTGCGCAATCAGTTCAACCGGGCCTGGCAAGCCGGTCGTCAGCCCGGATCGTCGTTCAAAGTCTACGATTACACCGCGGCGATCGACTCCGGAATGCCGGCTTCGACGATCATCGACGACTCGCCGGTGAGTTATCCGATGGGCGACGGCACCCAATGGAGTCCGATGGACGACGATCACAGCTACATGGGCGCGATCACGCTGCGCCAAGCGTTGACCTATTCGCGCAACGTGGTTGCCGTGAAGCTTGCCGATCGCATCGGCTTGGATCGAATCATCGATTACGCTCATCGCATGGGCGTAACGTCGCCGCTCGAAGCGAACCTTTCGCTTGCGCTGGGTTCTTCGGTCGTGTCGGTGCTGGATCAAGCCAGCGGCTATTCCACGCTCGCCGATCAAGGGCTGCACGTCGATCCGACTCCCTTTCGCATCGTGAAAGATTCGCTCGGAAACGTCGTTCTGGACGATCGTTTTCCGCAAGCCGCCGACGTCGTGAGCGCCGGCACGGCCTACATCATGACGTCGATCCTCGAGGACGTGATCGCGCACGGCACCGGTTATCCCAACGCCGTGATCGGTCGCCCGGCGGCCGGCAAGACCGGTACCACCTCGGATTACCGCGACGCATGGTTCGTCGGTTACACGCCCGATTTGGTTGCCGCGGTTTGGATCGGTAACGACGACTACTCGCGGATGAACGAGTCCTATGGCGGAAACATACCGGCGCGAATTTGGGCGCGCTTCATGAAGGCCGCGCTTGCCGGAACGCCGCCGCACCAGTTCCCCTACCCGTCGGAAGAAGTTGCCAAGGTAGCCGGCTGCGGCCGCGGCGGCTACGAGTATTATTTGAAGGGCACCGAGCCCTCGACGGGGTGCGGAAGCTCGATCGACGCGTACGATCCGAATGAAGGTCTCGCCGAGCCTGCCGATGCGGCCTTGCCCGCGCCGACCGTTCCGCCGGCCGATGCAGCGCCGCCCCCGAGTCTGCCGCCGCTGCCGACCGCGTCAGCTTCACCGACGCCCGAACCGGATGTAACGGATACGCCCTCGGACGCGGCCTCGCCGCCGTGAAGCTGTTTGAAGAGCAATCCCAAGTTTTGCAGCTGACGGTCTCGCAGTTCACCGACAGGCTGCGGCTATGGCTCAAAAAGCGGCCGGAGCTGCAGCGCATTGCAATCGCGGGTGAAGTTTCCGGTTGGAAGCCGCAGCCAAACGGCAACCTTTTCTTCAGCCTCAAGGACGATCGCGCCGTCCTTAAGTGCTTCGCGTATTGGAGCGACGTTCGGAAGTTCCCAAGCGTTCGCGACGGCGTCGCAGTCGTTGCGACCGGAGCGATCGGGATTTGGGAGCGTACCAGCGAGTATCAGCTCGTTGTCGTCGAGATTGCGCCGGTTGGGATCGGCGCAATTGCCGCGAAGGTCGAGGCCCTGCGCAAGCGGCTCGCGGCCGAAGGGCTGTTCGATGAGGCGCGGAAGCGCGCGTTTGCCCGATTTCCCCGCCGGGTGGCGCTGGTCTCGGCCCGCGGCAAAGGCGCCGACGATTTCGAGACGACGCTGCGCGAGAAATCGCCGAACGTCGTGGTGCGCTTTGTGGAGACGCGGGTGCAAGGGGACGGCGCCGAGATCGACATCGCCGACGCGATCGATCGCGCGTCGCGCGAAGACGTAGACGCGGTCGTCGTTTTACGCGGTGGCGGGTCGTACGAGGATCGCTATCCTTTCAACACCGAGCCGGTCGTCCGCGCGATCGCGCGGTCGCGACATCCCGTCGTCACCGCAATCGGTCATACCGGCGACCGTCATCTCGCCGACGAAGTGGCCGACGCAGTCTTCAAGACGCCCACCGCCGCGGCCGAGCACATCGCCGGCTCTTGGACGGAGGTGGCCGGCCGCATGGCGCACCAGGCCCAATCGCTGCGGCGAGCGATCGACGACGTTATCGTAGGGCGCGCGCGCAATTTGGATTCGGCCGTGCAGACGCTTGAGGTTAGTATCGATCGGCATCTGTCGCAAGCA
>Ga0187783_10002835_pt1 | contig 12846 bp, 17 predicted proteins | sample 1015_SJ02_MP02_2_FD_132471 | JGI IMG/M metagenome (GOLD analysis project Ga0187783, IMG submission 132471) | Tropical peat soil microbial communities from peatlands in Department of Meta, Colombia - 1015_SJ02_MP02_20_MG | ecosystem: Environmental > Terrestrial > Soil > Wetlands > Peat | place...
CCTACGAGGTTGGCTTCACTGCCGTTTGGGACGGTCTGCGCGGCGCCTATTGGAAGAGCCGCACGCCCGAAACCGAGAAGCCGCTCGAAGCCTTCCTGCAGGCCGATACCGTCAAGCTTGTCTTCACCCACGGCCATCCCAAGCCGGCGATGATCAGCCCGGACAACTGGAACATGGATTTACACTACCTCGATCGGCCCGAGGCGCGACGGGTCCAGCTCGACTTCTTCTACGACTACCGCACCAATGTGCAGCTTTATCCGCAGTGGCAGGCGTTCCTGCGCAAGCAGCAGCCGAAGACCATCATTTTCTGGGGACAGGACGACATCTTCTTCACCCGCGAAGGTGGTGAGTCTTGTCTCAAGGATCTTCCCCGCGCGGAAATGCACCGGTTGAATTCCGGCCACTTCGCCGTCGAGGATTCCCTAAGCTATATCGCCGACAAGATGAAGGCGTTTTACGACAACAGTTGAAAGGCGCCCTGTATCGCGAGAAGGTAGCTGGTCGTTTGGCGACCCTCGGTGAGAACAGCCGCTAGCGCCTGCGCTTCCGCGCTCGCTTGGCGCGCCTGCGATGGGCGGCCTGCTTGGCGCGATTGCCGCAGATCGCCATGCTGCACCATTTACGCGCGCGGCCCCGGGTTCGGTCGATGAAGAGCAGCGTACAGGTCGGACCCTCGCAAGCCTTCACGTTGGTGAAATCTTCGCTGCAGACCAGCTCGGCGAGCGATCGCGCCAAGGGGAACAGTAGCGATTCGGGCGATTGCCAGCGCCGCCGCGAGCGCCACATCAGCTTGGAAATTCCTCCGGACCGCTCGCGAACCGCGATCTGGCCGAACTCGTCGTCTCGCGCCAGCAGTTGATTGAGAGGTTGGAGCTGCCGTAGCGCACGCGGCGGCAGCGGTTTGCCCATGTACTTATATACAAACCGTTTGAACCAGTCTCGCAGCGCGCGCGCCTGAGCCGCTATCGCGTCGAGCTCGCCCGGAACCGCGCTCCTCCGCAGCGCATCCAACGCATCACCGGGAACCAATTCGGTCAGTTTGAGCCAGGCGAGAAGGTCTTCCCCCGAGGTCAGCCACTCGACGCGGGTATCGACCGGCACGGCGATCGTATTCAGAAAATCCAGTCCCAGATTGTCGGCGATGAAAATAGGCGGCGGACGCGTTGCGGTCATCGGTTGTTCGCGAAGGGCTCAACATGCATGAAACTGCACAAAAAATAATCAACGGCCTTGCCTGTGACAAGGCCGCCGACCTTATCTCGTAACCTCGTCGACTAGATCGTTGCGGTTAGCGGACCGGGGCGGCGCGTTAGCGAACAGCATCCCGGGTCCCTGGGCGATGGTCGGGAGTGCGAGGACGTCAGTTGCGTTTGCTGGCGCGCGCCTCGATCCGATCGCTCCGAGCGTTGGACCGGGCGATCAACTGGTCGGCGACGTCGTTGAGGTCGTCGCCGACGATGCCCGGCTGCGGGCCAACCTCCAGAACATCGTTTCCGACGCGCCTGATCAGCGCCGCGTTCCAGCCGGCCGCCACGGCGCCGAGCGTGTCCCAGGTGTGGCACGCGATGAGGCAGAGCTGCGCGGGCTCAACCCCAAGCTCGCTTTCGACATAGCTGTAAGCCTGGCGCGACGGCTAATGGTGCTTAACGCCATCGGCGCTGAAGCGCCGCTCGAAGAGATCGACAATGCCGCCATGCTCGAGCTGGCGGGTTTGGACCTCCAGCAGATTGTCGGTGAGCGTGAACAGCCGGAAGCCGGCGCTGCGCAGCTTCCGCAGCGCCGCCGGAACTTCCGGGTGGGGCGGCATCGTCGAGAATTTCTCCGTCAGCTCTTTCTTGTCCGCCTCGTTGATTTTGATGCCGCTTGTATCCGCCAGCATCTTCATCACCGCGGAACCGATATCGGTGAACGGAATGTAACAGCCGGCTACGGTCAGCGCCGCGGAATAGAGAATAAGGTCGGCGAACCAAAGCCGCATCGCGCTTTTGTCGCCGAAGATGCGTTCAAAAATCGGCTCCATCGTCCGAAGATCGAGAAGCGTCTCGTTGACGTCAAAGACGATCAAAGGAAGATTGCCCATGGCGTTAGGCTCCATTATCTGCAGCGGCGCTTGGAGTGGCGGATCCTCGGCTGGAAACGCCCTATCTCGGAGCCAACGCGGGTGCGGCCGCGCCGGTTGCAGCCTGCAGGATCATTTCGACGACCAATCCCGGCGCACTGACCAGCGGCGTATGGTCGATCTTTTCCGATCGTGTCTGTGCGCCCATGCGGCGCGCCAGAAATGACTGCGTCGCCGGGTTGATCATCCGATCTTCTTCGGCCACGAGATACCAGGAAGGCTTGTCCCGCCACGCCGGCCGCGGCGCCTTTTCCTGGATGCAGGCAACGGCGATCGGGCGCTGCGTCGCCGCGAGGAGGGCGGCCTGCTCGGGCGTGGCATGCTGAGAAAATGCGATGCCGAACCGGTCCTCGGGCATCCAGAGGAAGCCGTGCTTATCCGGCGCCAGGTGCGGCGCCTCCGGGTGCGGCTTTTCGCGGTAAAATACCTCGCCGACCGTTTCGTCTTCGTCGGGAGTGAGCGCCGCGATGAAGACTAGCGACCGAACGCGCGCGTTGCGGCTCGCCCCGATCACGGCGCCGGCATAGGCGTGCGCGCCAAGCACCACCGGTCCGCTGGTGCGTTCCAGCGTTCGTTCGAGTGCGGCGACATCGTCCGACAACGATGTCAGCGGGATCGGAGCCGCGATGGTCTTTAGTCCCCGGGATTGTAGCGGCTTAATCACTTCGGCCCAGCTGGAGCCGTCGGCCCACGCGCCATGGACAAGCACTATGCTGGCCGCGTTCTTGGAGTCGTTCCCGCTCATTTTGTTTCCTCGCTGCCTTAAGTCGATACGGCGGGCGAGCTAGCTGTTAGCGGCATCGAAGACGGCCAACACGGCGAGCCGCTTCAGGCCGCGGTGGATGTTGACCTTAACCAGAGCCTGGGACTGACCCGTGGCGCCGGAGGCGTCTTCGATGCTGACGCCCTGCAGTTTCACGAGGCGGATGACTTGGGCTTGGGCCGGCTTCAGCCTGCCGAGGAGAGTGTCGACCGCGACCGTGTTCATGGCGGCGTCTTCGCCATCTTCGACCGCGACGTTGTCTTCGAGTGGGAGCGTGGCGGCGCGTGAGGCGTCGCGAAGCATGTCGATCCACTTATAACGCGCGATCGCCGCAATCCACGGCCCGAAGGGCTTCGACGGCGCGTAGGCGTGTCGCTTCGCATGAACGGCCAATAATGCGTCTTGCCTTGCATCCTCGGCTGCGGCGGGGGGCAGCCGTCGCGCATAATAGCGGCGGAGCCAGGCATCGAGTTCTCGCAGCAACTGTTCGTAGGCGCGGCGTTCGCCGCGTTGCGCCGCGGCCATCAGACAGCCCCATTTCTCGGACCGCGCTCGCCAATTCCCGGATCGTGACAGCCGCGTCCTTCGCTGCCCGACGGCACCGGCGACTCCCGGCGGCGAAGCCGGTGTCGGGGCATTCGCAGCTTTATCGTCGAGGGTGTTCATCGGCGAGGCTCCTCTCAACGCGATCAAGGAGGGTTTGGGTCTGGAACGGCTTTCTGAGAAGCGAGTGCGCCCCGGCCGAAATGGATTCATTGTCCAGATGCCTGTCGGGCTGCGCGGTGATCAGGATTGCAGGCGTTGTTGCGCCCCGCTCCCGGAGCGTGCGAACGAGATCAAGTCCGCTCATCCCGGGCATGTGAATGTCGGCGATGATGCAGTCGAAAAACTGCAGGCTCGACGACGCCAGCAGCGCCTCTCCCGAGGTGAACGGTTCGGCGCGATAGCCAACGGCACGCATCAAATCCACCACCGAAGAGCAGAGTGCTTCGTCATCATCGACGATTGCGACCAGAAGGCTTTGCACAGGATAGAGCCTCGCGGCCTGCAGCGATCATTCGACGGCAATGCCTGACGAGGTCAGCCGCAGGGCAATGGAACCGGCTGGCGATAGTTCGTTTCGCAATAGGTCGTTTCGCATTGTCATCTCCCTGGCGAGGACAGCGAACAGGCGATGGCGCCCGGTGAATCCGAAAATGCTTTCGGCCACGCACCTCCACAATCTCTCGAATGTGATGCCTGGGCCCATTCCATCGGATGGGTTCCGATCGGACGATCGGGGCAAGCGGCGGTCCGGCAATGCTCGGACGGCTGTTACTGCCGCCGGTTACTCCCGGAGCTTCAAAGCCTCCGCCATCCGCGCGAGCTTCGCCACGGATCTCACCCCGAGTTTTCGCATGGCGCTGCTGCGATGCATCTTCACGGTGACTTCACTGATCGACAGTTCGTTCGCGACCTGCTTGTTCATCAGCCCGGCGGCCACCAGCGTCACGACCTGGCGCTCGCGCGGCGTCAGCAGAGCGTAGCGTTCGCGCAACGGAGCCATCTGCGCCAAGACTTGGCGGCGGTCCCGGTCGATGCGCATCGCCGCGGCAACGGCGTCGAGCAGGTCCTGATCGCGTATCGGCTTCGTCAGGAAGTCGACGGCGCCGGCCTTCATGCCCTTGACCGACATCGGGATGTCGCCGAAGCCGGTCATCAAGATGATCGGAATCCGGACGTTGAGACGCGTCAGGTACTCTTGAAGTTCCAAGCCGTTGGTGCCGGGCAGCCGGATGTCGAGCACCAGACAGGCGGGTGCATCGGGCAACTCGACCTTGAGAAACTCCGCGGCGGACGCGTACAGCGTGACCTGATAGTCCATCGACCTGAGCAGGTCTCCGAGCGACTCCCGCAGCAGCTTGTCGTCATCGACGATATGAACAAGGCTCGACGGAGACATTCTCAGCTGTTTCCCGACGCTCTGATCGATTGGCGCAGCGGCAGCGTGAAACTGAACGTGGCACCGTGGGTCGCGTTTTTCTCCGCCCATAGACGCCCTCCGTGAGCGCTTATGATCTTGCGACAGATCGGCAAGCCGAGGCCGAGCCCTTCGCTCTTGGTGGTGTAGAGCGCTTCGAACAGCCGCTCGATGCCGGGGGGATCGATGCCGACGCCGGTGTCGGCGATAGTCACCGAGGCGTGGCCGTCGACGACCTTCGATGCGGAGGTCAGAACGCGCGGCCTTCCGTTGACCGCCGCCATGGCGTCGATCGCATTGCGCACGAGGTTGAGGACGACCTGTTGAATTTGCACCCGATCCGCCCCGACCTTCGGCATTGAGGCGTCGAAGTCGGTCTTGAGCGTAACGCCGGCGCGTTCAAGGTCCCGCTTCGACAGGAGCAGAACCTCCTCGACAGCCTCGTTGATCTGAACCTCGGTGAAGTGGAGCTCGGCGTTTCGCACCAGCGACTTGAGACCGTTGACGACGTGGCTCGCGCGAAGCGCCTGTTCGACAATTCGCATCGCGGATTTGCGGGCCTCACTGGTGTCGGCGGGTTCCCGCGCGAGCCACCGAAGACAGGCTTCGGCGCTCATCATGATCCCGGTCAGCGGCTGGTTGACCTCGTGAACAATGGAGCCGGCAAGCTCTCCCAGCGAAGCGAGACGCGCGGCTCGCGCGAGTTCAGCCCGCGCGTCGGCAAACGCCTGCTCCGAGGCTTTTTGCTCGGTGACGTCGGTGATGATGCCTTGTAGTTCGACGTCGCCCGACGGGCCGAGATCGAACTGCCCGACCGCCACGACCTGCAGGATCGTTCCGTCGCCATGGACGATCCGGTAGGCGTGGCTGAATGGAGACTTGGTGCTGACCGCCTCGCCGAGCGCCTGCTCCAAGGCGGGGAAGTCGTCGGGATGGATGCGGTCTCTGAACACCTCGAACGGCACGGGATTGATGTTCAGATCGATATCGAAGATGCGATAGCATTCGCGCGATGCCCGCGAGAGCAGGGTCCGTGTGTTCCACCGGTAGCTGCCCATCCGGCCGATCTCCTGGCCCTTGACCATCCACATATTGGTCTCGCGCAGCGCCTCGAAGAGCTGCGCCGATTCAAATGCAACGGCAGCCTGCGAAGCGAGCATCGACATGACCGACACGCACTTTGACGTGAATGTTTCCTGCTCGCCCTCCGCTTCGAGGTAGAGGAGACCGATGGTTTGCTCCTGGTGAATGAGCGGCAGGCACAGGAGCGCGAAGCCGGATTTCGCCGGGCCCGCCGTCGGGTCGATCAGAGCGGAGGCGTTCCGGCCATCGCGCCCGATGACGATTTCCTGACGCGTCAGCACCTTTTCGCTCAAGTCCGCTGGCAACCGAAATTGGCCGACGCTCGGATGGGACGCCAGGACCTTCGCCCGTTCGCGGGTGAAGCTTGCATCGGCCCTCGCGAGCAGGTCACCGCCTTCGCTCAGCAGCACGGCGCCGCGAACGGCGCCGGAATATTCGAGCGCGACTTTCAAAAGAGCGTTGGCCAGGCCAGCGTAGCTGATCTCCTTGGCAACAGCGCGGAAGGCCTGCGCGATCAGCTCCAGTTCACACGTCCCGTCTTCGAGCTTCATGTCAAAGACGCCTCTCGTCGACAAATGTCATCCGAACATGAGAGGTTTCGACGTCCAGGATTTTGCCGTCCGCCGGAAGACACCATGCGGCTTCCGGCAGGAAGGAAATCTCCGGCTATCGCCGGGTGGCTGTAACCAAATCCGTACCAGCCACGAAAACCAATCCCGTCACGTAACCGCATACGCCCGGCGGATCCGAAGCCGGGCGATGCTAACCGTCTTGCTGGCTTTTGGCAAGTTACTAACGAGGAACGGGAACTCGCGCATGACGACGATCCACTACCGCAAGGCCGACGTCGATGGGTTCAAGCTGTTCTACCGGGAGGCCGGACGGGCCGATGCGCTCACGCTTTTGCTGCTCCACGGTTTTCCGACCTCAAGCCATATGTTCCGCCACCTCATGCCGCTTCTCGCGGACCGGTTCCATCTCGTCGCCCCTGACCTTCCCGGATTTGGCCAGTCGGACATGCCGAGCCGTGGCAGGTTTACCTACAGCTTCGACAATATCGCGCGGGTCATCGACCGTTTTACCGAGATTGTCGGTCTTGCCCGCTTTGCGATCTATGTATTCGACTACGGTGCGCCGACCGGCTTTCGATTGGCCGTGAAACATCCGGATCGCGTTGCCGCGATTATTTCGCAAAACGGCAACGCCTACGACGAAGGACTAAGCGACGGCTGGAACCCGATACGCGCCTATTGGATGGACGCGTCGGAAGCGAACCGCAAGGCACTCCGCGCGTTTCTTTCTCCGGAGACAACGATTTGGCAATACACGCACGGCGTCCCTGATCCGTCCGTGGTTTCGCCCGACGGATACTCGCTCGACAATTTCTATCTGGCGCGCCCGGGCACGGACGAAGTTCAGCTTGATCTCTTCGGCGACTACAAGAGCAACGTCGCCCGTTATCCCGAGTTTCAGAGCTACTTCCGCAAGTACAAGCCGCCGTTTCTCGCCGCCTGGGGCAAGAACGATCCGTTCTTCCTTCCGGCCGGCGCCGAAGCCTTCAAGCGCGACATCCCCAATGCGAAGGTGCGCTTCTTCGATACCGGTCATTTTGCGCTTGAGACTCATGGCGACGAAATCGCCGCAGCGATTCGCGATTTTCTCGATGGTTCCAAAGTGAAGTGAGGTGCCGCCACGATTGATGTCACACGCGCACGCAGCCGCTCACCGTAATTTTTAGAAAAATGAAGGAGCCATCATGAATATCAAGTCTGCATTGACGCTGTTCGCCTCACTGGGAGTCTCTTGCATCGCGCTTGCGGCTCCCTCCGGCCAGTCCTCCGTGAGCACGCCGGTAACGGAGCTAAAATATGGCGCCACGGGCATATCTGATGGCGTGCACGGGGAGTTATACGCCGCCGCAGCTTACGGTGATCTCACCCATGGCCCGCATGGCACCTTCATCAGAATGCCCGCAGGGTTCGTGAGTCCTCCACACACGCATAGCGAGGACTATTGGAGCGTCGTGGTGTCTGGGGTCATGGCCAACGGTCGTCCCGAATCCAAAGACATTCTGCTTTCGGCCGGCTCCTACTATTTCCAGAAAGGCGGCGAAACGCACGTGACCAAGTGCCTGACGGGGAGCGAGTGTGTGTTCTTTGTCAACCAGACCGGCAAATTCGACTACATGAAGGCTGAAAAGTAGGAACTGTCGCTAGCGGCGGCCTCGTGCCGTCGCTCGCGCTCGACTGATTGATCGGCCGCGCGACACGCGCTGAACCTTCGCATCGAGGGCGGCGCGTTGAAGTCCGTCCGAGCAACGCTGCCAGTCGACGTGCAAATAAAAACAAAAGAGGTCGCAGTTCATCAAGGGAGATTCGCGAATGAGCTACCTCATAAGGCTCTTGTCGGAGTCCGGACTGTTGAAGAAGGACCTCGACTATCACCTGATGCGCGCATCGATGATCTTTATCTTCTTTATCTTCGGATACCAGAAATGGTTCGCGTACGAAGCGAACCTCATCGAGCCTTTTATCAGCAACGGCCCGTTCACCTTCTGGCTGATTCCGGTCTTTGGCGTTCGCGGCGCCGCTTGGTTTCTCGGAACCTCCGAATGGACGATCGGCACATTGCTGTTTTGCGGATTTTGGAACAAGCGACTGGGCGTACTCGGAGCCGCTGGTTCGGTTGCGACGTTCGTCTCAACAATCAGCATCATTCCGTTCATGCCCGATGGCTGGGCGGCGCCGGCCGGCGGGTTCCCGCTGATGACCCTGACCATCGGATTCCTGATCAAGGATATCGTGCTTCTGGCGGCCTCCGTCTATTTGCTGAGACAGGACGTCATCCGCTGGATCGGCGAACAAATGCCGCTCGATTCGAGCATACAAAAGCGCGCTTCAGCCATGCAGGACGCCCGAGGCTGACACTATGGCCGCCCTTCCGCTCGTCGTCTTTGATGTCAATGAAACACTTCTCGATCTTCGCACGATGGAGCCGACTTTTGAGCACATCTTTGGCGAAAAAGATGCCATGCGGCTCTGGTTCGCCGATCTCGTCATGTATTCCGTGGCCCTGACCATAGTCGACTCCTACGTTCCATTCACCGATATCGGTTCCGCGGTGATGAAGATGCTGGCGCGCACACGCGGCATCGCAATCAGCGATGACGACCGGAGCGAGCTGACGGAAAAATTCTCGACGATGCCGGCTTACCCGGATGTGCCGGTGGCGTTGGCCAAACTGCGCGCCGCAGGTTTCCGGTTGTTCACTCTGACGAACAACCTTCTCGAGGTCCAAGATCGCCAGATGGACCATAGCGGCATCGCCGGTTTTTTTGAGCGGCGCTTCAGCGCTGACAGCGTCAAGCGGCACAAGCCGGCGCCCCAGGTTTACGCCCATGTCGAACGCGAGCTCGGCGTTAAACCCTCGCAACTCTGTCTGGTCGCGTGCCACGCCTGGGACACGCTTGGCGCCGCGGCAGCCGGCTGGGAAGCCGCGCTGGTCAAGAGAGTCGGCAATGACGTTCTGGAAGTCGGGCCGGAGCCGCAGATCGTCGGTGATGATTTGAATGACGTTGCCGATCAGCTGATCGCCCGGCACGCGCGGCGGGTTTGATACCTTTTATGCATCGACTACGGGCCTGTAACCAAACCGGACCGATCCACGAAATCCGGGTGAGTGACATCGAGGGTGCGTTTCGAACAAGCGCGGTCGATGGGTTGAAGGGGTGTTCGCTTTCATCTTTTCACGCTGACCGACAACACCGCCGCCATTTCCGGCCGGCAGTTGACCCATGGCAACATTGTTGGCCTTTTCGATCGCCGCTTCAGCGTCGATGACACGGCCAAACGACACAAGCCGGCGCCGGAGGCGTATGCCGAGGTTACTCAAGCACTCGGCGCATCGCCCGCGGAAATGTGTCTGGTCGCCTGCTACACCTGGGATACCATCGGAGCCCAGGCTGCCGGTTGGGAAGCCGCCTTGATCAAGGGCGTCAACAACGACGTCTTGGATACCGCCACCCAGCCGCAGTATGTTGGCAAGGATCTCAACGCCATCGCGGATCAGATCATCGCGCGAAAAGCGTCCTAGGCACTGGGACGGGCTTTGCCATCGCCTTCCGGTCATGAGCGACATCGGCAAGTGTCCAGGTCGATGTCCGTTTTACCTCCCTCGCTCAATTGGGATGTCCGCTAATTGCCACAAGCAGACATTCTGCGACGCGGCAAAGAACGCAAAAACTATCACGTGGTCATGAAGGTTGCGGTGTTGACCTATTACCAATGGCGGCGAACGAAATGTCCGGCCGTGAACGTCAAGCCTCTATCTGCCTGCCGTATCTCATCGTCCAGATCGGCACCTGACCGGGTCCATACTCGTTCCCAGCCCACGGTGTGCCGGAGACATGTAGATGGGCATAAGGCGTGCCGTCGAACATCACCCACGTCCCCGCGTCTCTCACGGTGTTGGGCAGGCCGCAGCGTTTGGCGTCGAAAGGCCAGATAATCATCCAGTGTGGACCGATTGGAATGCCCGGACTGGTTCTGTCGAACGGATCGGTGGTGCTGTGCTGCGTCGCGCCGCACAGCATGTAGATCAGACCCGGGGCTATGTTTGTCGGCTTGGGCCTCCTCGCGTGGGCGTCCATCATCCACTGCAATCCCATCGGATCGGCGCACATCGGAACATTGCCGATTTCATTTTGGTTTCCGGGAAAGCAGACCCATTCGTTGGTGCCTTGGCGAAGGATGACAAGCTTGTCCTCCGCATCCATCTCCGCGACCGTTGCATCTTTGGTGATTTCACGCGGGCCGGACGCCATCGCTCTTGCGATCTTGATAGCAAGGACGCGTTCCTGCTCCGACGCGGGGAGCGCTTGTCCGGGCGGCATCATTGCGATCGCACTGTTGCTGTAGCCGCCTGAAGCGCCAGCCTGGTCGGGCGAACTAGGCGTGGAACCACCGGTTTCCTTGCGCTTGACCGTTGCCACATCACGCTCCCTCCAGGCATTCGGCGCGAATGCGACTGTCGCGGCTTGGAAAGATAAGCCGAGCTATGCCGTTGTCGCCGAGAACGATCGAATGATCAATCCGGACTTGGAGCGCTTTATGTACAACCGCTCCCATTCGCAAACGATTGAACTACCTGGAAGCCACTCGATTTTCCTCTCCCATCCCAAAGAGATTGCGGCCCTGATCGAAAAGGCCGCCACGGCGGCCAAGTAACCTTAGGAGCGCGAGGTCCCCCGTGAATGAATCCCCATCTTGTGCGGACGGTTGCGATCGAGCATCGCGCCGTAGGGCGATCGGTCGTCGATGAACGGTTCGTCACCATCGTGGGACCGAGCGGCATCGGCAAGACCACGAAGCGATCGCCGTCGCGCACGCCCTACTGCCTGCTTTCGACAACGCCGTCCGCCTTATTGATCTCACGGCCGTGCAGAATGCGCACCACCTATCGAAACGGTTGCTTCGTGCCAACTTCCGACATTCTGTGGAATGGAGATTACTTCCCCTCCTTTTCTCCGTTTGTCTATCGGCCGACGAAGACTGGCGCCCGTTTTTGGACGAAAGCGCGGGCGGCTTCCTTGTGATCTTCGGTACGCCCGGTTTCGATTTGGTGGCGCGCTTCGAGATCGAGGAGCGTCGCAAGAGTCGCGGATTCCGCCGTGTTGAAATTTTCTTTCATCATGGCGAGCGCGATGCGTGGGCCGTGCGCGAGTTTTCGCGCGAGCGCCATGCAGGTTTCGCCCAGCTGGTCGTCGGCGACCACCCGGTTAACGATGCCGAGTGCGGCAGCTTGCTTGGCATCGATGGGATCGCTGGTGAAGTAGAGTTCGCGTGCCTTGCCGGTGCCGACGAGCTTCGAGAGGAAGTAACTCCCGCCGAAATCCCCGGAAAACCCGATATTGGCGAACGCCGTGACTAGTCGGGCCGACTTCGCGGCGATCCGTAGATCGCACGCGAGCGCTAACGACAAACCGGCGCCGGCAGCAACGCCATTGATCATGGCTATCGTTGGCTTCGGGAGCTCGTGCAGCAGCCGCGAAACTTCCATCCGGCCGCGCAGGTGAGTGACGGCATCGTCAAACGCGCGCGCGGACGATCCTTCGGCCATGCTTTTGACATCGCCGCCCGCGCAAAAGGCTCGGCCCGTGCCGGTGAGCACGATCGCACCGACGGAGGCGTCCTTCGACAGACGCGGAAGCGCCTCGAGGAGGCCTTCCATAATCGGCGTCGAAAGCGCGTTGAGGCGATCGGGGCGATTCAGCTTTAGCGTGGCGACGCCGTCCTCGATCGTTTCGATGAGATGTTGTTCCACGTTGCGCCCTCCCTCACGGTACCACTCTCGCTACAAGCCGCCGGCTACAGCAGCGTTTTTTGACGTCAGACCGTTTTGCTTGCCACCCGGTCCGGCATGGACATGCACCTGTTTGGGTGACAGCGGTTCTCCGCATGCCGAGCAGATCATTATGGGATCGAACGTGTTGCCGCAGACCTTGTGTTCATGCAGCAGCGGCCTGCCGCGCTCGTCGACCATATGGACGTCGCCCCAATGCACGATCGCCATCATGATCGGATAGAGGTCGAGTCCCTTCTGCGTCAAAATGTATTCATAGCGCTTGGGGCGTGATTGATACAGAACACGGCGCAACACGCCGCGACGCACAAGTTTTCTCAGCCGATCCGCCAAAACGTGGCGGGTCACCTCCAGTCTTGCCCGGAAATCCTCAAAACGCCGTACGCGAAGAAAGCAATCCCGTAGCACCAGTAACGTCCACCGATCCCCGATCACCGCCACGGTCCTCGCGACGGAGCATTGCTCGTCTTCAAGCGACCTCCACTTCATTCGAAATCCTCACTTTCAAAGCAGCCCGCGCGTACCCCAACCACTCGCGTCCTCGCCAGATCTCCCTCA
>Ga0187783_10002836_pt1 | contig 12843 bp, 8 predicted proteins | sample 1015_SJ02_MP02_2_FD_132471 | JGI IMG/M metagenome (GOLD analysis project Ga0187783, IMG submission 132471) | Tropical peat soil microbial communities from peatlands in Department of Meta, Colombia - 1015_SJ02_MP02_20_MG | ecosystem: Environmental > Terrestrial > Soil > Wetlands > Peat | place...
CCATGATAATTGCTTGCGCCACTTCATCGGGATGTCCGAGCCGGCCGACGGGAATTTTCATGACGTAGTCGTCTCGCATCGGCAGCATCTCGGTGTCGATCAGAGATGGCGCAACGGCATTCACCGTGATCCCCTCCGGGGCGAGGCGGGCCGCATAGCCGCGTGTCAAGCCTTCCACGCCGGCTTTGGAGGCATTGTAGTGCACTCCGACGACGCCAGCGCCCCGTGCAGCACCGGATGAAAGGTTGACGATGCGGCCCCAGCCCTGAGCGCGCATGTGCGGCAAAACTGCCTGCGTGCACAGGAAGACCGACTTCAGATTGACGTTGAGGGTGCGGTCGAAGTCAGCCTCTGTCAGGTCGTCCAGATCACGACGCAGTGCCAGTCCGGCATTGTTGACCAGCAGGTCCACCGGTCCGATCTCGCGATCGATTGCCCGGATCATCTCGCCGACCGCATCGCCGTTGGAGACATCCGCGCGAACCGTCCAGGCGCGCCGACCCAATGCGCGCACCGCATCGGCCACGTCCAGCGCGTCCCGTTCACGGGAATAATAATTTATGACTGCATCGGCACCCGCCCCGGCAAGTGCCAGGGCAACGGCTCTGCCGATGCCACGGCTGGCGCCCGTGACCAGGGCGACCCGACCCGTCAAATCGCAAGATATCGACATTGGCTGCTCGCTTTCGAGGTCTACGAAATTCGCGGTGCGCCTGGGGGCACATCCTCGCAAAGAAGGCGAGAACTCGCACATGTTTGCACATCGGAGATTGTAGTCCCAGCCCCAAAAGGCGACGGACCGGGAGGGACCGGCCCACCGAAGGAACGCGAGGAGGGCCGCCATCGAGCCGGGTCGATTGCTGGCGATTGTACCTTTGCGCCGCGACGGACCGTGTGTTGGTAGTGCGAGCCCCGACAAAGCTCACGAAGTCACCGGCTTCCGCCGACGGTGCCAGACCGGCGACCGTCGAGCGCGATTTTGGTTCCGCACCCGCCGCGCGGCTCGCTCTCCGGCGCCCGCACGACGGGGGGGCCACCGCCGTTTCTTATCACGCGCGCACCGTCTGTGAGCGGCTCGGCGCATCAGAAATCTGTGGGCCGGGCGAAACCATCGACAATCCACAGGGCTTTAGCGCGCACTCGCCTGCAGCCTAGAAGCGTCTGGCGCCAACCGGATCAGCAAGCTCTCGCTTGTCAGCCGTCTCACTGGAATTATTTGATGCCAGATGAGCCGTCGCCGCTTGTTGCGCACATTCGGCGGCCCAGAAGACCTCCTGTAGATGCGGCCTCACGATGCGTCCGAGCTCGGTCAGCCTCGTGCGAGGTCGTCTATCAAACAAACGTCCACCTAGTTCGTCTTCCAAGCGCTTGATAGCGTTTGTCAGCGAAGGCTGGGTGATCTTACAACGCCTGGCTGCTCGAGTGAAATTCGATTCTTCACACAGCGCCAGGAAATATCTGATCTGGTGCATTTCCATGGTAGTGTTCCTCACAACATGAACTGACAAAAACCAACCTTCCGGCGCTTTCCGGCTCGCGCATTTCGTTTGATCACCACTGCGAGGGCCGACTTTGCACTGTTCGAAATGGCAGGGCGCTGCTAACCAGCACCTTGCATTCGTCATCGCGACCCTGTGACCACGCGGCGCGTCGGCACCCGTTGGCCAAGCGAGGGGTCTGCCTTCATGCCCTCGTTGGTCGTCCGATCTTGCAAACCGGTTCAGCCGGCAGTGGGTCGCGCGGCGAATTTCTTGGGAGTGCTGATTGAGGCCCCGGCCCCTGGTCGAACGCTGGCCGGACGTGCGCAAAGCAGTCGGGAAATGGTGTGGCGTCCGGACGAGCCGGTCATCGAGCGCGCCAGGAGGCGCTCGCTAATCCTGAACTCCGCGATACTCGGACCAAAGGCATCAGGAACCGCCAGAATGCCTTCGGAGCGAGGGCACGGCGCAGGGCCGGTATACCGGCGGGCTTCAGCTCGCGACCATTACACGAGATTTTGTGGTCCATAATTGTAGACCCCAATATGCCGATTATGCCGGCATTTCGACCCGAGCGAACTGACCGCGGCGGTTGGCCCGATCAGCAGTCTGTCAAACGAGCTTCTGGACAGCAGCCGCCCCAGGAGCAATGATTGTTGTCTCAATGAAATCAGCCAAGGGCGCTGACATGCCCACAGATAGGGAAGGAAGCCATGGCTATTTCCGATCGCCGTCGCAAGTCGAAGGGTGCAAATGTTGACTACGTCGCCGGGAACGGGTTGATCGATCGTCGCGCCCTGCTCCATCGCGGCGTTCTGATGGCCGGAGCAATGGGCGCCGGCAGCGCAGGGTCGATGGTTGGAGCGGCGGCGGAGCCTTTGGCTGATGGACCTTGGAGCCTGGAAGTCGGCAGCGCCATCCCGCCCTATCAGGTGCCGTCACGGTTCGAAGCGAATGTTGTTCGCACCGTAGATAATCCGGACAACGAACCGCGGAATTCCCGCGCGCGCACCCCGCACCATCTGCTCAAGGGTGTCATCACCCCCAACGGTTTGCACTTTACGATCTGCCATTGCGGTGTTCCGGATATCGATCCGGATCAACATCGTTTGGTGATCCACGGTCTAGTCAAACGGCCCTTGGTGTTTACGCTCGATGCTCTGCAGCGCTACCCGATGGTGTCGCGCATCGGTTTCATCGAATGCGGTGGCAACAGCGCGCCATTATTTTCAAACGAGCCAATTCAAGCCAACGTGCAGGCCCTGCATGGTCTCACCTCGTGCGCCGAGTGGACTGGCGTCATGTTGTCCACGCTGCTCGAAGAGACCGGTATTGATCCGAAGGCGAAGTGGATGATTGCGGAGGGCGCCGACGCGCCGCATCTCAGTCGCAGCGTGCCGGTCGCCAAGGCATTGGACGACGCCATGGTCGCTCTCTACCAGAACGGTGAGCGCATTCAGCCGGGCCAGGGCTATCCGATGCGCCTGTGGCTCCCTGGCTATGAGGGCAACATGAATGTCAAGTTCCTGCGCCGGATCAAGCTCACTGAAGATCCTGCCATGAGCTACTACGAGTCACGGATCTACACGCAAATCCTTCCGAGCGGAAAATCCTATCGGTTCTACTTCCTGCAGGAGGTCAAATCATTCATCTCGACTCCCTCCCCCGGCATCAAACTCAAGGAGCCCGGCTATTATGAGATTTCCGGGGTGGCTTATTCGGGCACCGGACGAATCGCGAAGGTGATGGTATCGGCCGATGGCGGCCAGAGCTGGGCCCAGGCGGCGCTGCAAGAGCCGATTCTGCCCAAGGCGTTTACCCGCTTCCGCATGCCATGGCGGTGGGACGGTGGTCCGGCGATCTTGCAGAGCCGGGCATGGGACGAAGGAGGCAACGCGCAACCGACCCGAGCGCAGTTTGTGGCCGAGCGTGGCCAGACAACGAAGCCTCCATCGGTCTTGGGCTTTCCGAGCCAGCACTTCAACGCGATCACAAGTTGGCAGGTTGTTCGCGGTGGGGAGATCAAGCATGTCTACGCGTAAGTTGGCATGGTGGATGATCACGCTATTGATGGCTCTTGCAAGCCGCGTTGCTTGTGCTGATGGACCCGGCCTTGGAAAGCCGATCGATCCGGCTGACGTCGCGCCGTGGGACATCAGCATCATGCCGGACGGCACCGGCCTGCCGCCTGGCGAGGGCACCCCTTCGAAGGGTGCGGTGGTCTTCGCAGACAAGTGCGCCGCCTGCCATGGCGAGAACGGCAAAGGCGGAATCGCCGCGGCGCTGGTCGGCGGCCCCCGGGTTGCCAGCCTCGACGGAGGAAAGACGATCCCCAACTACTGGCCCTATGCGACCACACTGTTCGACTATATCCGGCGGGCAATGCCGTACACCCAGCCGAATTCGCTGCCAGCCGATGATGTCTACGCCGTAACGGCGTACATCCTGGCGCTCAACAAATTGATTGGTGAGAACGACACCATGAATTCCGACGCCCTGCCGAAAGTGAAAATGCCCAACCGAGACAACTTCATTACTCGCTTTCCGGATCGAATCTGACGCGGCGAACCGCGGTCGACTTGCCGCCCTACCTCCTATCGCGCCCAATTTGATTTGGCGCGCCGGTCGGCCACCCACCCGCTGGCCCCGGACTTCGCCCTCGTTTGTGCGCGGGGGTGTCCCGTGCGATAAAATTCGCTCGAAGGCTCGGCCGCTTCGGACTGTTCACCGACCCGCCTTCAAGACGCCGGATCTGTCGGCGCAACTTCAGTCGCAATCGTAACTGGTGACATCGTAGCCAAATGCATAGACCCCTCGTAAGCCGGCGCGATCTCTTCGCCATGATCGGGTCGACGGCCGGGAGTACGGTCATGTACCGTGCGATGGCAAGTCTAGGCTTTGCCGCAGAGTCGACCTACAAAGGCCCTCTCAAGCTTGACGGCGATCCAAAAGGCGCGTCCGTCGTCATCCTCGGCGCCGGGCTTGCAGGACTTGTCGCCGCCTATGAGTTGCGCAAGGCCGGCTACCACGTTCGAGTCCTTGAATACAACGAACGCGCCGGCGGACGCTGCTGGTCATTCCGCGGCGGTGACCGCTATCGGGAAATGGGTGGATTCGAGCAGAACTGCGAATTCGACGATGGTCTCTACTTCAATCCGGGCCCCTGGCGCATTCCATACCATCATCACGCGATTCTTTATTATTGCAGACTTCTGGGCGTGGCTCTCGAGCCATTCATTCAGGTTAACTACAATGCTTACATTCATGCCCAAGCCGCATTTGGCGGCCGGCCGCAAAGGTTCAGGCAGATATTAGCCGACTTCCAGGGCCACATTGCCGAGTTGCTGGCCAAAATCGCGAATCAGAACATGCTCGATCTGCCGGTTTCCGGCGAGGACAAGGAATTGCTGCTGGCCGCGCTTAGAAGCTGGGGCGCTCTCGATTCCAACTATGTCTATCGAGCCAATGAATTCACGAGTGATCGCCGCGGCTACGACAAGGATCCCGGCGGCGGCCTGTCCGGACAACCCGTACCGTCGCAGCCACTCGACCTCTCCGATATCCTTCGCTCTCATGTGTGGCGCCGACTGTCGGCGGGAAACACGTATGAGTTCCAGTCCACCATGTTCCAACCTGTCGGCGGCATGGATATGATCGCCAAGGCTTTCGTGCGTGAGGTTGGAGACCTCATCCAGTTCAACACCAAAGTTACGGCGATCAAGCAAGACGAAAGGCAAGTAACCGTCGTCCATCAGAATGCGAAAGGCGGCGATTCTGTTTCGACGACTATGGCCGACTGGTGCCTCTGCACAATCCCGCTGTCGGTACTGAGCCAGATCGAAATGACCGTCGGCAAACCGATGATTGATGCCATCAGCGCGGTGCCCTATGCGGCCGCTGTAAAGATCGGTCTCCAATTCAAACGTCGCTTTTGGGAGACAGACGAATCAATTTACGGCGGTATCAGCTACACCGATCTCCCCATTTGGCAAATCTCCTATCCGAGCAGCAATTTCGGCGCTGACGGCAAGGGCATAGTTTTGGCAGCCTACACATTCGGACCCTACGCGTTCGAGTTTACGGCTCTGTCTCCTGTGGAGCGTCTCAAGAAGGCAATCGAATATGGAGCGCAGATTCATCCGCAATACCTCGTCGAGTATGAAAACGGCGTTTCGGTGGGTTGGCATCGCGTGCCCTGGGTACTGGGCTGCTTCGGCACCTGGAGCGAATCCGCGCGAGAGCAACATTATCAGAACTTGTGCGGCATTGATGGTAGAGTCGTGCTAGCTGGCGAGCACGCGTCTTATTTGCCAGCTTGGCAGGAAGGCGCGATCCTGTCTGCACATGACGCGATTTCCCGCCTGCACAAGCGGGTCATCGCTACTTGACCGACAATTTGCTGAGCGTCCCGATGGGCATCACTTCTGTCAGCCACATCACTCGACCGGCCCGGTGCATCATCAGTCTGCTTGCACTGAGCTTCTCCGCGGCTGCCGCCCAGACCTCCGACGGATCATTCAGCGGTCCAGTTCGTTTTGGCCAGCAGGACGGCGAAGTAATTTACAGGACCATTTGTCAGGGCTGCCATATGCCGTCGGGAGAGGGCGCGGTCGGCGCCGGGGCCTATCCGGCGCTGGCCAACAGTCCGAGCCTTGCTGTCGCCGGTTACGCCGCTTATGTAGTCGTAAACGGTTCGAGAGCCATGCCGCCCTTTGGTCAACTTCTCGACGACAATCAGATCGCCGCGGTGGTAAACTATGTGCGCATGCACTTCGGCAATACCTTCACGGATGTCATGACGGCGAGCGACGTGAAATCGACCCGCCATTAAATTTGAAATCTGCCGAAGCTGGTTCGCCCGGTGCTGTTCGGTCAGCCGCGTGGGCTCCTAGGCCTGCGAACTCCTCATTCGACCCCTGGCCCGATGGTCGGCCGGCGGTCATCACTATTGAACCGAGTTCCCCGGCAACGCCCGGTCCCGGCGACCGCTTACCGGGCGTTTACCAATAAACAATAGAGATTGACGCATTGCGGGCATATTGGGGGCCGTGATGGCCAACTGGGGTTCAATCAATGTACTGCTGAAGTCCGTCATCGCAACCCTATGTGGTGCCGTGATGGTGATGCTGGCGCTCAGCGGCTGGGACTCCTGGAGCCGACTGTGCTCGGTACGCCGGATCGCGGCGGTGGTCGACGCGTCCAGCTACATATTCACGGCCCTGTACAGCCTGCGCACCGATCGCGCCTCATCGTATCGGGAGTTGATGGGCCCCAATCAATACGCAACCTTGACTGAGCCTCTTCGAGAGGCCCGCGAAGCCGACCTGCCGGCCCTCAAATCCGCGGTGATTGCCCTGGAGCGGGTGGATTTTTCCGAACGCGAGACGGCGGTATCGTCCCTCGGCCAGTTCGTCAACAAGCTTGCCTCACTGCAGCAGGAAACGGCTGCTGCCTTGACGCAGCCGAAATCGGCACGCCGCGAAGAACTCGCTCGGGACTATCTGGCCGAGACCAACGCACTCATGGAGATGCTCGACAAATTGTCGACGCGGCTCGACAGGTTGATACAGCTTGAGGACGCCTACACAGACCAGCTGATGATTCTTAAACACCTCGCCTGGGTAGTGCGCAACTCCGGAGGCGACTCCTCGGTGATCATCTCCAACACTCTCGGCGGCCAGCCACTTCCACCAGATGCTCTCATCAAATACACAGCAGATGTCAGCAAGGTTGACACCGCTTGGGCAGCTCTCCAAGAAATCGCGTCGGGCTTGCCGCTGCCACAGCGGTTTAGTGAAGCCGTTGAAAGGGCCAAACGAGAGTATTTTGATCCGGATTACATGCAGCTACGGACCAAGACGCTCAAAACACTGATTGCGGGTAATTCCCCTGGCATGACGGCCGAGCAGTGGACACCGATGGCGGTGAAGCGGCTCGGCGCGCTATTGGGCGTCGCGCAAGCGGTACTCGACATTGCCAGGGATCATTCGATGCAGCAAGCATCGGCGCTTACCTGGGATCTCACCCGGAAGATCGCTCTGCTGACGATCGCCATGATATTGACGACTGGAATGATGCTGGTTGTCGCGCGCCGGATCACTGGACCCCTGAGGGAGATTCAAGAGTCCATGTTGAAACTGGCTGGCGGAGATCTGCTCGCCGAGGTGCCGTTTACCGGACGCAAGGACGAGATTGGCGCACTCGGCACCGCGATGCAGGCATTCAAAGACGGCATGATCGACGCTGACCGTCTTCGTAAGGACCAGAAGGAGGCAGAAGCTCGCGTAGCGACTCAACGCACCACCGATATGCAGAAGTTGGCGGACGATTTCCAGGCCGCGATCGGCAATATCGTCGAAGCAGTCTCCTCGGCTTCGATGGGGCTCGAGTCCGCTGCCGGAACGCTGACGAAGACTGCGGAAATGACTCAGCAATTGTCCGGCGTGGTTGCGTCGGCTTCGGAGGACGCTTCAGCAAACGTCCAGTCGGTGGCTTCGGCTGCGGAGGAGATGACCGGTTCAGTCAACGAGATCGCCCGTCGGGTCCACGAGTCGAGCAAAATCGCCGGTGATGCAGTTAAACAGGCGGAAAAGACCGACGCATGCATCACTCAATTGTCGACCGCTGCGAGTCGCATTGGTGATGTTGTAAAGCTGATCACGGCGATCGCCGAACAGACCAACCTTCTCGCTCTCAACGCAACGATCGAAGCGGCCCGCGCCGGCGAGTCGGGCAAGGGCTTTGCGGTGGTCGCCCAGGAGGTCAAAGCGCTCGCGGCACAGACCGCGAAGGCGACCGGCGAAATTGATGCACAGATCTCGAACATGCAGGCAGCAACTCAGGATTCGGTCGTCGCCATTAAGGAAATCAGTGCCACCATCGGCCGCATTGCCGAGATAGCATCGGCCATCGCCGCTGCCGTCGAGCAGCAGGGCGCCGCCACGCAAGAGATTTCTCGCAACGTCCAGCACGCCGCCCAAGGCACCGCCCAGGTGGCAACCAACATAGCCGACGTCAATCGCGGCGCCAGCGAAACGGGAACGGCCTCTTCTCAGGTCCTCGGATCGGCACAATCCCTGGCACGAGAAAGCGGACATTTAAAAATTGAGGTCGAAAAATTTCTCAGAATGGTGCGAGCCGCCTAGCCGGCAGCGCACGCCACGAAGGCATTCATATTCTTTCAGCATCTCAGATCAGAAAGCTGCGTTCCTCGACGAGCCGCGTGACTTGCTCTTGTCATCGCGGCAATCCGCGATTTGTCCCCCAGTCTGGGCTGAATTTATCTCGATGTAAGAAATCGACTTAATCGTTAGGCAATCTTGTGGCCACTTGGTGCGCGACGCTTCAGGTGGCCCGCTCCACAATCACATTGCCGAGCGGATCGACCCGGCCGACCAGTTCGGGATCGATGAAGATCGTTGCATCGGACTGCTCGAGGACGGCGGGCCCGGTGATGACGGCGCCGATTGGCAGATCAAGCCGCGACCATACGCCCGCCTCCTGCCAGCCGTCGCCGACCCACACCGGTCGTGAGCCCCTCAGTGCGTTGGCGAGAGTTGCATTGGGCGCTGGCGCGAAGACCGACATGTCGAAGGCGGGACGGCGCCCGACGGCCGCGGTGCGCAGCGACATAATGCGCACTGGAATCGCTGGCAGCAACCGATTGAACAGACGAAGATAGGTGGCCTCGAACGCGGCTCGCACCCCCGCCTCGGACACCCCGGTGATCCCGTCCCGCAATGAGACCGGCAGAGGCACCGCGACCGTGTGTGTCTGGCCCAGATAATGCATATCGAGCTCGTAGACGACATCGATCTGTGGCGTGGCAATGCCGGCAGCCCTAACGATCGCGCGCATTTGCTCACCGACGGCAACCATCCGCCGGTCTAGTTCGGCCACGTCGAGTCCATCGAGCGGTAAGTTGATGGTTTGAACCTGGTCCTGCCGCAGGTCGGCGATGACGCAGCCGAATGCCGAGGTGACGCCGGGAAGTCGCGGTACCAGGGCGCATTGCAGGCCGATGTCCTTGATCAATGCCCCGGCATGCAGGGCGCCGCCGCCACCGAACGTCAGAGCGGCGAATTTGCCCGGATCGTGACCGCGTTCAATCGAGACCAGACGGATGGCGCCGGCCATGCGCGCATCGGCTACCCGCACGATCGCCTCGGCAGCCGCCATCACCTCAAGCCCGAGGGCGGAACCGACATGTGTCGAGATGGCCCGTTTCGCGGCTTCGACGTCGAGCCGTTTGAGCTTGCCGCCGATAGGCGCCTCGGCATCGATTCGGCCGAGCACCACATGGGCGTCGGTCAACGTCGGAAGCTCGTTTCCCTGCCCATAGCATGCGGGGCCTGGCATCGAGCCGGCGCTTGCCGGGCCCACCTGAAGCAGACCGCCGCGATCGACGCTGGCGATAGACCCGCCGCCAGCTCCGATCGTGGTAATCTCTATCATCGGCGTGCGAATAACCAACCCAAAGTCGATTGTTGTTTGGGCAGCAAGCGATGGCTCGCCGTCGCAAACGAGAGACACGTCAAAGGATGTCCCCCCGAGGTCACAAGTGATAACGTTGCCGAAACCGGCAGCTCGCGCAATCGCGGCTCCAGCAATCACGCCGGCCGCCGGGCCCGACAATGCCGTGCGTACCGGCAACCGACGGGCGGTCGTAACTGACATGCCGCCGCCGTTCGACTGTACGATGTGCAGCGAGCCGGCAAAACGCTGACCTTCGAGCGCTTGCTCGAGCCCGTGAAGATAAGCGCCGACCACCGGCTGCAGATAGGCATTGAGTGCGGTCGTCGACGAGCGCTCGAATTCGCGGATTTCCGGCAGCACCTGATGCGAAGCCGTGACATGTTCGTTTGGCCAAGCTGCCCGCGCGACGGCAAGTGCGGCCAATTCGTTTTCTGGATTGGCATAGGCGTTGATGAAGACGATGGCGAGCGCCTGTGCTCCCTTCGCGCGCAACGTTGCGGCCGCAGAGCGCACCGCAGCCAAGTCGACAGCGCGACGGATGGTTCCATCAGCGAGCGTACGTTCGTCGACCTCAAGCCGCATGTCCCGGTCGGCAACCGGCGTGAAATCCCCCCACAAGCCCCAGGTGCGCGGTCGATCACGGCGACGCATCTCCAGCACATCGCGGAAGCCTCGCGTGGTGATGATGCCGATCCTGCCGCCTCGGCGCTCGATCAACGCATTGGTGCCGACGGTGGTACCGTGGATGATTGAGCCCGCCGCAGAGGTCGCGCCGAGTTGGGCCAGGCCTTCGAGAAAGCCCACCGCCTCGTTGCCGCGACTCGAAGGTACCTTGTGAACGTGAAATGTGCGCGTGCCTTCCTCGAAGCGAAAAAAGTCGGTGAATGTGCCACCTATGTCGACGCCCACTATCGTCCGCGGCGCCGTCATGCGTCCGCCCTGCTGCGCAGCGTAGCGGTCGCTGCGAGATCCACCGTGTCGTCATCGCGCAATTGGACCCCGTAGTCCCGCTTGGCCGCTTCGCGCGATACGTAGCCGAAGGCAACGTCGCGTGCGACGCGCTGCGGATCGCGGGCCCACGGGTCGCCGAACCCGCCGCCTCCTGGGGTCTCGATCCGAACTTTCTGGCCACGACGGATTCTCACGTCCGCGACCTTGGAGACCAGCGGTGGGGTGCGCTCGCCATCGTCGGTCTCATAGACAAAGCGGTTAAGCGCGGCGCAGCCGCCCCCATTGACCCCGAAGGGTGGGAACTTCCCGCGCTCTCCGAGCAGGAAGACTTCGGCACCGTCCTTCGCCAGTATCTCGATCTCGTAGATAGCGCCAAGACCGCCACGGTGGCGGCCGGGCCCACCCGAATCCGGACGCAGAGCCCACTGCGTGAACAGCACGGGATACAGTTGCTCAAGAATCTCCGCCGGCGGGATGGTTGCGGTGGAAATCGGGTTGTTACCGTGGTTGAGACCATCGGTCTCGGGATTGCCACCGAGGCCGCCACCGAAGAAACAGAACATAACCCAGCGCGCGCCATGCTCCCGCCATCCAGCGAGCGACAGCGCATTAATGGTCGCGTAAGGGCTGCCGTTGGCCCGCTCCGGGACGATCTGTGCGAAGGCGCCGAACACGACATCGATAACCCGCAAGATGGTTTCTGTATAACCTCCGACTGGCTTCGGCGCCGCGACGCCGAGCAGCGTGGTGTCCGGTATGACGAACTCGATCGGCTTGAGGCAGCCGGCATTGGCCGGCACGTCTAAGAACAGGTGCTTGAGCGCCACATAGCAACATGCGACCGCCGTGGAGCGTGCGATGTTGAGCGGGCCATCGCAGGCAGGCGACGATCGCGAAAAATCGAGCCGCATTCGGGCAGCCGTGACCGTGAGATCGAGAGCGATCCGCAGTGGCCGATCGGTGACACCGTCGTTGTCAAGGAAGTCGTCATAGGAATACGTGCCGTCAGGAAGGGCAGCAATATTGGCCTCCATCAGCCTTTCCGCCCGAACCGTAAAAGCGTCGAGCGCTGCGGCAATTGTTGCTTCGCCGTACTGGTCGATCAACGCGTGGATCCGTTGCTCGCCCACAGCGAGTGCATTGAGTTGCGCCTGGAGATCGCCCCAATTGGACTGGGGTACGCGTGAATTGGCGCCCAGAATGTCGACGATGTCGTCTTGCAGAACGCCAGCGCGGAGCAGTTTGACCGGCGGCAGCCGAAATCCCTCCTGAAAGCATTCAGTGGCCCCCGCGTTGAAATTTCCAGGCACGTTGCCTCCGACATCAAGCCAATGAGCCACCGAAGCGAGCCAGACAAATACCTTATTCTGGCGTACCAGCGGCCGTACCAGGCGGAAATCGTTGAGGTGGGTCCCGCCCGCGTAGGGGTCGTTGAAAAGAAAGGTATCGGCCGGATCAAGCCCACCCTCGCGAGCAACCTTGTCGATCACCGTCTTGACCGCAAAAGCCATGGCGCCGACGAAGATTGGCAAGCCGCGGGTGCCTTGCACCAGCGTGGCGCCGCTCTGTGCGTGATACAGGCCGTGGCAGGCGTCATGGGCCTCTGCGATGATTGGGTTGAACGCCGAGCGGTAGAGCGTAGCGTCCATTTCGTCGGCGATCTGAACGAGCCGGCCGTTGAGCACCGCCAGCGTTACGGCGTCGAGCGCGGTCACGCCCTGACCCCGGACCGCGGCTGGGGCTCGGCTGTGGGGCCCTGGTAACGTCTGCCTTCAGCCAACATTTCCGGGGTGCCGATCAGCTGATTGAGGGCCGTGAAATCGAGCATGCTGGCGCGAAATGGCTCGGTACTGCCATGCGTCGCCAACGAGGCGTAATATTGGCTGGCGGTTTGCGCCAACGCGCGGACGATCCCGCCCGGAAAAATGACAAGGCCGAA
>Ga0187783_10002837_pt1 | contig 12841 bp, 12 predicted proteins | sample 1015_SJ02_MP02_2_FD_132471 | JGI IMG/M metagenome (GOLD analysis project Ga0187783, IMG submission 132471) | Tropical peat soil microbial communities from peatlands in Department of Meta, Colombia - 1015_SJ02_MP02_20_MG | ecosystem: Environmental > Terrestrial > Soil > Wetlands > Peat | place...
ATGGTGGAATGAACGGCGGCATGAACGGCGGCATGAACGGCGGTATGAACGGCCAAATGGGTCCGGCCGTTGGGCCCAACGGGCAAGAGGAGCTCACCAATCCCGGAGCGACGCTCGCCCCCAACGAAGCGCAATACCCGCTGGCACAAGGCCCAACCGGAATGAAGTGTCCGCTGATCGAGCAGTTCGGTCAGAGTTACAATTGCACGGTCGCTTTCAATATGCCGTCCCCATCACCGGCACCGAGCGGTTCGCCCAAAGCAGGCGCTACCGCGAAACCGACGCCGAGCCCAACGCCCTCGCCTACGCCAACCTCGTCATCTGATGCCGACCAGGATTCCGACGACACGCCGACGCCTTCTCCGACGCCGGCCGGCATGATGACGATGCTGGTAGAGCCGTTGCCGCGTGACGTGCCGAACATGACGAACCCCAATCCGCTCTTTATGCGGATCACGCCGTTGGTTGCGATTCGTCTCCAAAGCACGATGGATTTTCAGCTGAACGGCCTTACCTCGGTGCAGTACACGCTTCCGAGTCTGCAGTTTACGGGGCGCGTCTTCGGTTTGCAGCTCTATTACGAATCGTACCTTCGCGGTAAGAAGGTCGATCAGTTCCTCGCAAACTATTCGACCTGGACGTCACCATCGAGCAACACCGTTCAGTTCCAGTTCAACGTCCCTAAAGTGACGGTCCGCCATACTCAGATCTGGCTGCTCGCGCTCTACGGCGCGCAGCTGCCGCCCGGCGCCACCCCGACGCCGTCGCCGTCGCCCGCCGGCTCGGCCTCTCCATCGCCTAGCGCCTCGCCGTAGCCCCACGGCAAGCGGCGGCCCGTAGAACCTTGGAAAGGAGTGCGAAATGCATCCGAACGTTCGCGGTCTCTGCCTCACGATCGTAGTTGCAAGTTTTGCAACGGCAGGCTGCGCCGCAAACGGTGCCGTTTCGCCGGTAACGGCGCCGGAAGCGAAGGTAGCGGCATCGCAGAAACTTCCACCATTCGACATCTATATCGTCGGCAATGGATCGGGTTTGGTCTACGAATATACGAGCGGCGGGAAGCGCATACGATCGTTTTCTGGTTCGGGGTTCTACGGCCCTAACGGCGATGCGTACGACTCCAAGGATAAGCTCCTATATGTGAATGACGGCGACGAATATGCGATATCCGAATTCACGAAGAAGGGCACCTACGAGGGAGAGTTTTCCGATCCGGGCGAGGACACGGAAGAGATAACGTACGACGGCCCGGATGACGTCTTGTTTCTGCAGGCGAGCGGCCTCTTTAAGCTCACTCCCTCGGGCAAAGTGCTGGCGGACAACACGACGTACACAAACGCCTCTCTTGCATTCGACCCTAGCGACAAGATCGTCTTCACCGTGATAAATCCCGGATCGTCCAGCGAAGTGGCCTTCTATAACACGAACCTGGACTACCTGGGATCGGCATCCATTCCCGACAACCCCGGCCGATTGCTGTGGAATACGGCCAACGGCTTGCTGTATGCGATGAGCGCTAGCAATACGATGTACGCCTATAAGATCGACTTCAAAACGCTAACGCTTACGCCGGTGCGCCTGTCCGGCAGTTTCCCGGGTCTTAATTCTCCGCGCAACTTTGCCAACGATGAAAAAGGCGATGTCATAATCTCGGACGAGTACGGCGGAGACGTCGTGGCGTTCGATTCTGAAGGAAACTACATATCAACAATCGCGGGCGACCTCGCCGATCCCTGGGGCATCGCAATCGTTGGGAAAAACGAACCCTAGCCGGTAAGCGCGTAGCAACGACCGGTTCAATCCGGGGTTTGCAAGAGTTGGCGCAGTCGGGTTACGGCCTGCGCGTGGATCTGCGAAACGCGCGACTCCGATACGCCCAGTTCGGACTTTATTTCCTTTAGTGTATCGCCTTTGAAGTAGTACCGCCGGATCACCGTGCGCTCCGGTACGGGCAGCGATTCCACGGCGCGCATAATTTCACCATGGAGCTCGTCGCGCTCCAGCTCGGTCGTAACGTCGCTGTCGGCATCCTCGAGCGTGTCACCGACGGACAGCTCATGCTCTGCCGTATTGGGCATCGGCTCCTCGAGTGAAAGCACCGAGTTCCCCTTAAAGCGGTGGCGCAGCCGGTTCAGATCCTTTACCGAGACGGCGAGTCGTTCGGCCAGTTCGGCGTCGGTCGGATCGCGCCCCAACTCCGTTTCGAGTCCCTCGTGAGCGCGCTCGATCTCGCGAGCACGCTGCCGCACCGTCCGCGGCACCCAGTCCAGAGATCGCAAGCCGTCGAGAATCGCTCCGTTGATGCGGGTGATCGCATACGTTTCGAATTTGACGGCGCGCGCGCGGTCATATTTTTCGATGGCGTCGATCAAGCCAAAGACACCGTCGTTGATGAGATCGTTAATGTCTACGTTTGAGGGCAGATTCACGTAGATTCGGCCGGCCACGTACTTGACCAGGTGCAAGTACTGATGGATCGCTTCTTCGCGCGAAAGGGACGGTTCAGCCATGGCACGCAACAGTGCGTACTCCAAAGCGCAATGCCTGTAGACACAGATAGAGGCGATCGCTCATCGTTCGTTCGTTGCCGTCGCTGAGCAATACCTCGGCCAAACGCGGACTCCTCGCAAGCTGCTGGAAAAGCAATCGGTAACGGCGAGGCCGTGCCTCGAGATACCGCATGAGAAGCACGCGATGCAGCAGTCGCCGGCTGAACCGCTCGTTCACGAGCCAACCATAGCGCGCCCCTGCATGCTCGCCTTTTGTTTTGGCCCGAACGACCGCGTTCGCGGCGAAGCGTCCGCTCATCGCTGCTTCAAAGATTCCTTCGCCGTTCGTCGCGTCGACCAAGCCGGCTGCCGTCCCTCCAACGAGCACGTCACCGTCGGCGAAGCGGGGCCGCGGCACTCCGCCGTAGAGCAAGCTTCCCTCTCGCTTCATTGCTTGAACCGTGGCGTCGGGATAGAGCCTAGCACCGACGCGTTGCACGAACGTATCAAGCTCGGCGTCCAGTTGCAATCGGTCGATCTTTCCCATTACTCCCAGGCCGATCGCCAGGTGATCGCGTTTAGGAAACATCCATCCGATGATTTGCCGGCCGTCACTCGCGCGATAGTAGTGCAGTTCGAGCGTCCGATACGCAACGGCCCGCGCTGGGCGATCGAGGTAAATGCGGTACTGCAAGGTCGTCATCAAACCGTTACGCCAGTCGTGCATCGCAAGCTCGCCGTACGGCGCATCCTCGAAACGAGCGGTCGCGCCGTTCGCGAGGAAGACCCACCTGGCGGCGATGCTTCGGCGCACGCCGGCGCTAAGGTCGGCGTACTCGACGAGCGTGCGCGAGCCGGCGCGCCGCAGCGTGCGAAAGAGTGAGTGCGTACGAATCACCGCTCCCTCGTGCGCCGCGAGCGACGCCATCGTGCCGTCGAGCTCTTCGCGCGTGCTGGTGTGTCCAGGTCCAAAATTGATCTCGTGTTCCAGGGCGCCGGCATCGAAGAGCGCCAGCCGCGGCGTGTCGCAATGTACGATCGAGCGCGGCAGGTCGAAGGTTTGACAGAAACCGGGACGCAAGCCCGCGGCGCAGACGCGTTTTTGTCCGACTGCCGCATCGCGCTCAATAACAAGCGTTTCAACGTTATCGCGCGCTGCCTCGCGCGCAGCGGTTGCTCCAGCCGGGCCGCAGCCGACGATCAACAAATCAGTTCTCTCAAGCATCTAAAGCCGCGCCAACTTTCGCTGCGAGCCGTTAACGCATCTACTAAGCGTTAACATGTAAACATGCCGAGCACTGTAACAGAAACTGTGTAGCCAAGCGCAGTTAGAGACGGGTAAGAAACGTTCATAATTGACTCGTTACCTCAGCGTGCGAACAAAGGAGTTCAGCTTATGGGATCAAGTAAACGGTTCTTCTCCATCGTGTCAGGTTCGGCATTGCCACTGCTCGGCGTAGTGGCGTGCCACGGATCGTCATCGGGTGCTCCCGGGTATGTTCCGACGAGCACCAGCGCGATTTCGATGCCGCAAAGCATCACGAACGTCGGTCCAGCAGTGCAGCACCCGATAAAGTCCACTTGCGGCGACCACATCAACCTATTCATGGGAGGCAGCGTTCAGTGCTGAAAGTATCGGTGAAGGTCTCGAGCTAGCACAGACGATCGGAAGACGAAAGTGGGGTCACGGGATAGGACTTGCCCGCCTGCCCGGAGTAACCACGCCGGTCGGCCCTCGAGGGCCGGTATTTTTAGTAAGGATAGGAATGACCGCAGAAACAGCGATCGCAGCAGGGCTCATCGGCGGCGGACTCGCCGTCCTCTACGGCGTCGCCTTGACCTTTTGGGTGCTCGCGCAACCGGCCGGCAACCAGCGGATGCGAGAGATTGCCGCCGCGATCCAGGAAGGAGCAATGGCGTTCCTCGCCCGCCAATATCGCACGATCGGGATCGTCGCAGTCGTTTTGGCAGTCGTGATCCTCTTTGCTCCGACGCTCGGAAAAGAAGCCGCAATCGGCTTCCTGATCGGAGCGATTCTTTCCGGCGCTGCCGGCTTCATCGGCATGATCGTTTCGGTCCGCGCTAACGTGCGCACGGCGGAAGCGGCGCGTGGCGGACTTACGCCGGCGCTCAACGTCGCGTTTCGCGGCGGTTCGGTGACCGGTATGCTAGTGGTCGGCCTGGGGCTGCTGGCGGTCTCGGGCTACTACGCAATTCTGCTCCGAGTCAACGGAGGCGACGCGAGCACGTCGCTCAACGCGATGGTCGGACTCGCATTCGGATGTTCGCTGATCTCGGTCTTTGCTCGACTCGGCGGCGGCATCTACACCAAAGCGGCCGACGTCGGCGCCGATTTGGTCGGTAAGGTCGAAGCCGGGATCCCCGAAGACGATCCACGCAACCCCGCGGTCATCGCCGACAACGTCGGCGACAACGTCGGGGACTGTGCCGGCATGGCCGCCGATCTCTTTGAAACCTACTGCGTTACGACGGTAGCGGCGATGCTGCTCGGCAATCTTCTCTTCGGCTCCAAATTGCCGGACGCTACGACGTTTCCGCTTCTGCTGGGAGCGATCTCGATCGTGGCGTCGATTGTCGGCGCGATCTTCGTCGGAGTCGGTCACGTCCGGCGGACGAAGATCATGGGGGCACTCTATCGCGGCATGATCGTCGCCGGAATTCTTGCGTTAATTGGGTTCTACTTCGTCTCGGCTCGGGTCTTCGCCGGGACGACGCTCGTTAGCGAAACCGGTATCTTCATTTGCGCCGTGATCGGCGTCGTCATCACCGGCCTAATTACGATCATCACGGAGTACTATACGGGCGCGCAGTTTTCGCCGGTTCAACGCATCGCTAAGGCGTCGCTCACCGGCCACGCCACAAACATCATTGCGGGCTTGGCGGTATCGATGCAGGCGACCGCGCTGCCGGCGATCGTCATTGTCGCCGGTATCCTTCTCAGCTACACGGTGGCGGGCGGCGGGATAGCCGGCGTCTACGGCGTCGGCATCGCCGTCATGTCGATGCTCTCGATGGCCGGAATCATCGTTGCGATCGACTCGTTTGGCCCGATCACCGACAACGCGGGGGGCATCGCCGAAATGGCTGACATGCCGCACGACGTCCGCGAAGTCACCGATCCGCTCGACGCCGTCGGTAACACGACGAAGGCTGTGACCAAGGGCTACGCAATCGGCTCGGCCGCGCTTGCCGCGCTGGTGCTGTTCGCGTCCTTTCTCGTGCAACTCACGAACCACAAATGTCTGGGCAACGCCACGACGGCGTGCACCGAATCGGTGCGCAATCTCTTTGCGCTCGGAAATCCGTTCGTACTGGCCGGCCTTTTCATCGGAGGCCTGCTGCCGTATCTCTTCGCCTCGCTTTCGTTGGAAGCGGTCGGGCGCGCCGGCGGTGCCGTCGTCGAAGAAGTGCGCCGACAGTTCCGCGACATTCCGGGAATCATGGATGGTACGGGCCGTCCCGACTATGGAACGACGGTCGACATCGTCACGCGCGCCGCGTTGCGAGAGATGATTCTGCCCGCGCTGATTCCCGTCGGCGTGCCGCTGCTCGTCGTGCTCTTGACGTACTTCAACGTCTTCAAAGGTGATACCGGAGCGCAGATGATGGGCGGCATCCTGGTCGGCTCGATCGTCACCGGCTTCTTCGTCGCGATCTCGTTCACGTCGGGCGGCGGCGCTTGGGATAACGCAAAGAAATACATCGAAGACGGCCAGTACGGCGGTAAAGGTTCGATCGCCCATCAAGCTGCCGTCACCGGCGACACCGTCGGCGACCCTTATAAGGACACTGCCGGCCCCGCGATCAACCCGATGATCAAAGTGCTCAACATCGTCGCGCTGCTGCTCGTCGCCTTCCTCGTGCACTAGCTTCTCATTTTTTTTGGGCGTTGGCAAAAAACGCCAAACATCCTAAAATGCGATGATGGGCACGAAAAATATCTCGCTTCCTAAGGAACTGGAAGCGTACATCGACGCAAAGGTCGCTTCGGGCGAATACGCACACGCCAGCGAGGTCGTTAGAGACGGCGTCCGCCTCTTAATGCAAGAGGAAGCAAAGAAACTCGAGTGGCTTCGTAATGCAATCGCCGAAGCGAAGGCCGACATAGCAGCGGGAAGAACGCTCACGCCGCAGCAAGTTCGCAAGGAGCTGGCTGGGCGCCGAGAAGCGCGCGCTGCAGCTCCTAACAAACGGCGAACGTGAAGATCCAGTACACCCTGCAGGCTCTTGCCGACCTTGAAGACATCGAACGGTATTACGGCGAGCGCGCCGGCGCGGCGACGGCCCACAATATGGTACTGCGGATTATGGACACGCTCGAGCGATTGATCGCGCTTCATCCGGGGGCGGGCCGCTCGCGGCCCGATTTGGACCGTAACACCCGTTCTATACCGGTTCTGCCCTATGTGGTTTTCTATGAAATCACGAGACAACGAGTCTCCATCCTCCGCATCCTCCATGGCCACCGCGACATTCGGCCACCTTTAGCATCGCTGCTGGTCGCAGTGTCATCCCCTAGTTCGGTGTAGCCAGGAAGGTTACGTAGGTCGCTCCTGATGCTGGGCACGTGCCGCTTACGAGTTGGCAGGCCTGCCCCGCGATTTGACCGCGACCGTTGATGCCGCCGACACTCACCAGCTCGAGTTGCGGATACGACTGCTGGACGAGCTCCGTGAGATCCGTCATCGTTCCGTTCTGCCAAACATAAACGTGAGAGCTTGGGAAAGAGACGCCGAGCACTACGCCGCTGTTGTTGATCGAGGTCGGCTCGCTGAGCGAATCCCCGGGCAGCGTTCCGATGATTGTCGGCTTCGCGAGCGCGTCTTCCCAAATCACCGATATGAAGTTCGGATTTCCGTGACGATCGGTTGGGCCGCGCTGATTGAGGAATCCGGCGATTTGGTCGTGGTTATTGACCGCCGTCGGCGTGTTCCACGAAACTCCGCCGATCGTCTTGAGGCGGATCACTTTGCCTTTCTTCCAGATCAACGCATGTTCTGCCGAGAAACTCCCGACGGCCTGATAGCAGAGTCCCGAGATTCCAACGACGTCGCCGGCGCGGTTCACCGCGGTTGCAGCGCCGTCCGGGTCCGTCTTTCCGTCGATCGTGATGGTCGGAAGCGCCGTTACCTGGCGCGACACCGCATCCCAAACGGCCGGCAAGAATTGAAGCACTTGCGGAGCGACGCAGGTCGGATCGTGCCGCGTCGTCTCGGCCCAGCCGACGATCTCGGTGCCCTCGTTCATGCCGGCGCCATAGCCGTTGTTTCCGCCGAGCGTCGGAAGCCTGTGCATGTGCCCTTGATACCAGACAAAGCCGAGACAGGTATCACCGGAACTTCCGTTGTCGGGCAGAAACGCGTGACAGCTCCAGCTGGTGCTCTCGCCGAGCGGGTCTTTGTGGTCGGTCTCGGAGATGCCCGAAACGTAGCCGAGGTCGTTCTCGACGGGCCACTCGACCGCGCTGTTCGGTCCGCCCAGGGTTCCGAGGTCTATCACCTTGCCGCGTTGCCAAAGCGCGGCGTGCATGGTCATGTTCCCCGATAAAAACGATGTACCCATCGGCCAGCCTCGATCGTTGATCGAATTGGCGGCACTGTTGGTTCCGCCCAACGACCCTAGGACGGCAACGGTATAGCCGCTGCCCGTTCCCGTGGCGGCTCTGGAAGCATAGTTGGGAACGATTCCATTGCTGCCGCTCTGCGCCACGCCGCCGCTTTGCGGTGCACATCCGCTAAGGATCGCACAAACAAAAAGATAACCGATGACTCGCTCGCTCACGTCCACCTCCAAAATGAAGCTTTCCATAAGCGTAAACGCCGGCGGCGCGCGAGTCGCCCACGTTCGGACGGTTTGAGACACAATCGGACGGTGGAGCCCCCAAGGGGGTCACAACCAGCCCCCGTGCTTCGTTTCCCCTAATTCGGCATGTGGCAAGAACGAGCATGGAGCCGCCACGAGGACCGCGACATGACCTTCCGCGCGCTGCGCAGCAGCGCTGGGCGGCGCTGGAATGGCTTCGATGCAATTCTTTACGAAGCGTCCGCCGGCTTTTCGGAGCAGCAGTTCGTCCGCCATAACGTCAGCATGCAGATCGGCAGACCGCTGCTGGTCACGAGCCGCTGCGATGGAGAGAGCCTTCGACGCCTTCAGGTGCCCGGCGACGTCAAGATCGTGCCGCCGGGCGTGCCACGCGTTTGGGAGACCGAATCGGCGACGATCAAACTTTCGATGTATTTGAGCCCGGTCTTGATGCACTCCGCCGCCGACGCGATGGGACTCAACCCCGACCGCGTGACGATCGCGCCGCAACTGCACGTGCGCGACCCGCGCATCGAGCATATCGGCTGGGCGGTCAAGGCCGAGCTCGAATCGCCGGAACCGCTGGGCCGCCTGTATGGCGACAGCCTCGGTATCGCGCTCGCTTCACATCTTTTGCGAGCCTACATCCGAAGCAATGCGCCGCGCTGGGATTCACGGCTCTCCCGCCGGCGCGTGCAGCGTGTCGTCAACTACATCCACGAAAACCTCGCGCACGAGCTCTCGCTGGCGGAGCTCGCGCAAATCGTGGACATGAGTCCGTCGCACTTCAAGGTGGTCTTCAAGCAGTCGCTGGGATTGCCGGTTCACCAATACGTGATTCGCAGCCGCGTTGAGTACGCGAGCGAGCTCATCGCGCGCGATAAGCTATCGCTAAGCCAAGTTGCATTGCAGGCGGGGTTCGCAAATCAAAGCCACATGGCCCGCTGCATGAAGCGTCTCACCGGCGCTACGCCTAACTCATTTCGCGCGTAACGGTTTTTGGCATCCGCTCGTACTTACGGAAGATTACAAAGTAGCTCGCGACGATAAATGCGATGGCAAACGCCAGCAGCGCGTCGCCGACGGCTCCGGTGAGACTACCACGCTGCGGCATCATCTCACGAATCCCAAAACGCAATCCAAAAGCGACCACGAAAATCGCAAGCGTTATCCAGGACGATCCGAGATACATCACGCCCGGCCGCTCCGTCGGCCGAACGTCGGTATGGATTCCCCGTAGAACTCCGAATGGCAGACCGGCCACCACGCCCACGATCAGACCCAAGGCGATCTCAAAAGGCGGAGCCGGATTGATCAGCTGGTTTGCATAGATCACCCATACCATCAGGCCGCAAAAAAGAATCGGCGTGACCCACATTCGGGTCACGCTGATTTTCTGCGGGCGGATCATGCGAACGGCGAGCAACGCCACCACCACGACGAGCGGCAGCAGTTGCAGCCACGCCGGGGTTCCCTGATCGGGTCGCGTTACTTGATCTCCACCTTAGCGCCGGCCTCTTCGAGCTTCTTTTTCACCTGCTCGGCTTCGTCTTTGGTGACGCCCTCTTTAACCGCCTTGGGCGCACTCTCGACGAATGCCTTCGCTTCGGTGAGGCCGAGGCTCGTGAGCTCTCGAACGGCTTTGATGACTTTGATCTTCTCCGCGCCGATTTCGCTGAGAATGACGTCGAACTCGGTCTTCTCGGCTTCGGGCGCCGCAGCGGCACCGCCCGGCGCAGCGGCCATCATTGCGACCGGAGCCGCCGCGGAGACGCCATATTTCTCCTCGAGCTGCTTGACGAGATCCGCAAGCTCGAGAACGGTGAGCTTATCGATTTGTTCGATGAGATCGACAACTGCCATGATTCGTTTTCTTCCTTCTACTAAGTGTTCTAAGCGTTAGGTGTTGCGCCGGCTTTTTGCTCGCGGATCGCGTCGAGCACGCGAACGAGGCCCCGCTGATTTCCGGACAGGACGGTAACGAGACCGCGCAGCGGATTTGCGAGCGTGCCCACGAGTGACGCCACCAGCTCCGTTTTGGGTGGGAGCTTTGCCAGCTTCTCGACTTGTGCCGCGTCGACGACCTGCCCGTCGATATACGCGGCTTTGACCGTGACGCGCTTGACCGTATCGCTGAACGTCTTGAGTGCTTTAGCCGGCGCAACCGGATCGGGTCCGGCGAATACGATTCCGGTTGGACCCGCTAGGAAGCTGTCGAGCGCCGCGGCGAGATCGCCCGCGGCGATGCGAAAGAGCGTGTTCTTGACGACCGAGTAGGAGTTTCCGTCCTTACGAAGCTCCCCGCGCAGCTTCGTGATTTCGCCGACGGTCAAGCCGGCATAGTCGGTGAGGAAGAGACTCTTGGCTGCGGCGAGCTTCGCGGCGAGCTCGCCTACGGTAGCTTCTTTACGTGCGGTCGGCATGCGTTTGAGTTTCCAGCGTTAAGCGACGATCGGTGAAACGAAAAAGCGCCTCCAACCTCGAGGCGCCTCATTCAAAACCGCGCCGCGCATCTGCGCCCGCGCCATTTCTTGAACCCGCGTCCTCGGCACCCCCTCGACTCCGCTCGGGACTTCGGCGCTGCGCGCCTACGCCACAATGAAGTTTTGGAATTAAGGCCTTGCGGCCGGGTGCGGTCTTTGGAGCCGTCGGCTAGACTACCACAGGAGCGCCGGGGAATGCAAGGCCGGCCCCGAGAAGCCGTCTGCTCGAAGTGACCGCTCAGCCGACGTCTGTCGACGCGCTCGAGCCTCTGCCGCAGGCCGCACAAATCCCGCGCGGCGCCGGCTTCTGGCAGCAGGCACTAGCCTTCATCTGCGATCGGCTCTCGTTTGCGGTTGTCGCGATCGGCACGATCCTGATGGTGATCGTCTTCTTCCTAGTCGAGGGCAACTCGACCCAACTCGGCTCCTACCAAATCTCATTCGAGCGCAATGACAACCAAGTCGAAATCCTCGCCGGGTCGTCGCTCAGCAACGTGCTGCACACCGGCGACCGTATCAACCTGCAAGAGCTGACCGAGCCGCAGCGCTTCGCGCTCATCGGCGGCGCGCACGCGAACCGGGAGATGCTGGTCGACGTCACTCGCGGCAATCGAACCTTTCGAGCGCGAATCGCGGCGAGCTCGCCCGACTACTCACCACGCGCCACGCTGACGCGTTACGTCGGCACGCCGATTTGTTTCTTCTTCTCGCTCGCGTTGGCCAGCGCGCTTTTCCTAATGCGGCCGAGGCCGATCACGCTCGCGTTTTATGGTTATACGATCCTCACGCTGCTCAAGGTCAACAAGATCCCGCTCGACATGGCGGCATGGCCGATTAACTTCACGAGCTATCTCGCGCTTCAGGTGATCTACCCGGCGACCCAGCTGATGGTGTTGATCTTCGCACAGCGGCTCTATGGCCGGCCGAGCCGCGTCTGGCCATGGTTCCTGTGGGGCGCGATCTTACTCGCGGTCATCGATTTCCTGGCGTGGATCGATCCGGTAGTCTGGATGGTCTTTCAACGTTACGGACTGCCAGGGCCCGATCTACTGTTCGAAAGCGTCATAGACGCCCTGCTGCTGATCGTGGTGCTCATCGGATTATCGTACATTGCCTCGGGCGCGACCGCCATCGCGCGCGGGCGCGTCACCTGGGTGATCGCGGGCATCGCGCTCGCGCCGATTCTCGACCTGACCTGGGCGCTTGGAAACACGCTGAGCACGCTGATCGGAAACACGTCGGTCGTTCTGCTCAATATGCTCGACTGGACGGTAGCATTGCTGCCCTGGTTTGGTCTTCTTGGTTGCGTCTTCGTCGTCTACGGTTTTCTCTCAGAACGCGTCCTCGACTTTCGCTTTGCGATTGGCCGTGCCGCGATCTACGGCGGCATTACTGCGGTGCTGTTGGTTTTCTTTGGCATCTTTGAATGGTGGGCCGAGCAGGTTTTCGCAAGCACGCGACCCGCGATGTACGTCAGTTTGGCCGCGGCGCTCCTCATTGGGTTCACGCTCAACGGGGTTCATGGGCGCGTCGAAAACTTTTTGAACGCGGTTTTCTTCCGCGATCAGCGCCGCGCCGAAGAAGCTCTGCGCCACGCCTCGCGGGCGCTGGCGAACACGTCATCGGAGAAGACGCTCGTGGAGTTTCTGGTGGAAGAGCCGGTCCGCGTGCTCGGGCTCACGTCTGCGGCGCTTTTCTTAGCGCGAGGCGCGGGCGGCGCGTTCGTGCGAACTGCCGATCACGGCTGGACGCGCCAAGAGACCGAAGAGATCGACCGCGAGGACCCCTTGATGGTCGAGCTGCGTGCCGAGCTCGCGCCGATCTCCCTCGATGGGCAACCACGCGCCGAAACCGTTCTCCCCGGCGGCGCTAAGGCGCCATCGCTGGTCATGCCGCTCCTGATGCGCGGCAGCGTCTTCGGCTTCGTCTTTTACGGGCCGCGCGCGAGCGGCACGCCGTTGACCAACGACGAACGCAGCCTCTTGGAAGCGATCGCCCGTAGCGCCGGCGCGGCCTACGATCACATCGATGCCGACAAAGCTCACG
>Ga0187783_10002838_pt1 | contig 12840 bp, 10 predicted proteins | sample 1015_SJ02_MP02_2_FD_132471 | JGI IMG/M metagenome (GOLD analysis project Ga0187783, IMG submission 132471) | Tropical peat soil microbial communities from peatlands in Department of Meta, Colombia - 1015_SJ02_MP02_20_MG | ecosystem: Environmental > Terrestrial > Soil > Wetlands > Peat | place...
GGGCTGCACGAAAGTGCTCGTTACGTATTTGAAGGTTCCCGAAGGAGCCACGTAACCCGACCAGTTGGTGGTGTAGTCGACCGGTTGCCCTTCGGGTCCCCGCGTTTCGTAGGCATGAGGCTCCACCGTGTGCCGAGCCGGATCGATCTGTAGGCGTTGTAGGTGCATCTGCGATACAGCGCCAGCCATGCTGGTCGGCGCAGACGCGCCCGCCGTGATCCCGGCACTCTGTACGAGAAGCACAACGAGTCCGGTCGCCGCGATGGTCGCAACGAGTAACGATCTGCTACGCAACTCACACCTCCTCTGAGCACACGCAGAGGCCCGCCTGGAGTGAATCCCCGCCGACTAAGCGATCCACGTACGACGAGACAATCTTGGCAACTGATCCAAGTCCCTGCAACCTGAACGGTGCATCGTCACGCTCAACACGCCGATTGACGGCGAGATCCGGCTGCCTCAGGCCAAACGTCCTTGTAGATCGAGGCCTGTCGGTCGTGGCGCTCGAGTCACTGTCACCCATTGACCCGTACCCTTTGACCCGTACCCTTTGACCGGTTCCACAGATCGAAGAGCTCCATCGACCCTCGGCCCCGATAGGCGGGAGAGCGGAAGTTGGTTCATAATTCGGGTACCTGAACTCCAGGAAGGGCGGACACGGTGACCTCAGGCCTAAGTTGCGGGCACGCTCCGAGCACGGAGGCTCGGTCGGTGACGGGCGAACACAGGTGAGCACCGAAAACGTCACCGTGCTCTTCACCGATCTCGTGAACTCGACCGGGATCACGACGGGCATGCCTCCGGACGCCGCCGACGAGTTGCGTCGAAGTCACTTCTCGTGTCTGCGCAACGTCATCGCCGATTCGCCAGGTTCAGAGGTGAAGAACCTTGGAGACGGGATCATGGTCGTTTTTCCGACCGCTTCGTCGGCTCTGTCGTGCGCGATCGCCATGCAACAAGCGGTCGATCGGGACAACCGGAGGAGTGGGCGATCGCTCGGCATGCGGATAGGAGCGAGTGCCGGCGAGGTCACTCGCGAGAGAAACGATTATTTCGGCGACCCTGTCGTCGAAGCTTCTCGTCTTTGCGCCACGGCAGAGGGCGGACAGATCCTGGCTTCTCAGTTGACCCTCGAGACAGCCGGTCGCCGGCGGCCGGGAAAGTACGAATTCCTCGGCGAACTGGATTTGAAGGGCCTCCCCGATCCGGTTGCGACCGTCGAAGTCGCATGGGAGCCGTTGCAGGATGGCGACGACGGGCCGTTCCCAGTAGTTGATTTGCCCGCCGCTACGACTCAAACCATTCCTCTACCCTCCCGGCTCCGACCGACTCCGGGTGCCTTGTTCGTGGGCAGGGAAGCAGACCTGCAACATCTTCAAACACTTTGGAAGGAGGCCTCGCAAGGGGACCGTCGTGTCGTGTTTCTCGGTGGTGAACCGGGAATAGGAAAGACCTCCCTTGTGAGGATACTGGCCAACCGAATCGCAGGTGGAGATGCCTTCGTTCTCTACGGACGTTGCGACGAGGACTTGGGTATCCCGTATCAACCCTGGATCGAGGCATTACGTCATTTGGTGCGCCATGGACCGGACACTCTTCTCAATGATCATCAGGCCGGACGCGTCGCAGAGCTCGCACGGCTGGTTCCGGAGCTAGCCGAAAGAACCGGCGTGCCCGCGTCCCAGGGTCAAGTGGACGATTCTCAGCGGTACCTTCTCTTTGGCGCGGTCAGCGATCTGATCGCAAGGTGCGCCGAGTTCGCCCCGACTCTTCTCGTTCTCGATGACCTGCACTGGGCCGATCGACCGACGATTCAACTTCTGCGTCACGTCATTGGTTCAGAGACTGCGAGCAAGCTGCTCATCCTCGGCACATATCGCGAGTCTGAACTGTCGCCTGCCCAGCCTTTCACCGAGGCTCTGGCGGTGCTTCACAGAGAAGAAGGCGTCGAGCGAATCGGGCTGAAGGGCCTCGACGACGAGGAGCTGCTCGAACTTCTAGAGGCGTACGCCGGGCATTCGTTGGAAGAGGATGGCATCGAATTCCGAAACCTTCTCCTCAATGACACCGGTGGGAATCCGTTCTTCGCAGGCGAGATCGTTAGGCACCTCGCCGAAAGTGGCGCGCTGGTACGCGATGAGAACGGTCGATGGACGACCACCTTCGATTTGTCTGAGATCGGCCTGCCCGTGAGCGTCCGAGAGGTCATCGGCCATCGAGTGGGTCGCCTCGGTCGCTCCACCGTCAATTGGCTCACCTTTGCAGCGGTGATCGGCAGAGAGTTCGACATCACCCTGCTCGCGAACGTGCTGCACGTCGACCAAGAAGACCTGCTACCAGCTTTGGAGGAGTCGGTCCGCGCCGGCATTCTCGTTGAAAGCGACGTACCGGGCAGGTTCGCATTCGCCCACGCGCTTTTCGAAAAGGCCCTTTATGGCGATCTGTCGGCCCTGAGGCGGGCTCGCGCGCACCGGGCGGTGGCGGAAGCGATCGAGGACGAGCTGGACGGAGACACCGGAGCGAGAGTCAGCGAGCTCGCCTATCACTGGATCCAGGCCACTCAACCTCAGGATCCGCAAAAGGCCATTCAGTACGCAGAGCTGGCCGGTGACCGTGCACTGCAGCAACTTGCCCCGGACGAGGCAGTGCGTTGGTACATGCAGGCTTTGCAGATGCTGGATCGCCGGTCCGAAGACGCCGTAAGAAGGCGGGCGGTGTTGATGATCGGGTTGGGCACTGCGCAACGTCAGCTTGGCGATCCCGTGCATCGGGAGACACTTCTCGAAGCCGCCCGACTCGCCGAACAGGTCTCGGACACGCCCACGTTGGTACGTGCTGCACTCGCCAACAACCGAGGTTTTCACAGCAATACGGGAGAGGGCGATTTCGAGAGGATCAGGGTCGTTCGGGCAGCACTTGACCGTCTTGGCGAAGTGGACGTTCCGGAAAGAGCGCTACTGCTTGCAATCCTGTGCACCGAGACGTTGTTCACGACACCGTCCAACGTGAACGAGCGGTTCAAGTTCGCGGAACAAGCAGTCTTGTGCGCGCGGCGCGCAGGTGATCCGATTGTCCTGGCGGATGTCCTGGTGCGACCTCACATGGCGATCTCGACACCGGAAACGCTCGAGATGCGCAAGTCCTGGGTGGAGGAGGCCGCCCGACTCGTACCGAACGATCATCGACTTCTTCGATGGCACGTCTATGGCGTAAGGGCGACCGTCGCCCTCGAATCGGTGGATCTCCCCGTGCTCCAGGAATCGATGGCCATCTTCTGTGAAGAGGCTGAAGCGATCGGCCAACCTCTGTGTAAATGGGTGAGCCTCATGTACACGAGCTGGTATGCGATGTTGCGCGGCGACCTGGCGAGTGCGGAGCGATTGGCGGATGAAGCGTTCACCCTCGGCATGGAGACGGCGCAGCCTGACGCCATGATGCTCTACGGCATGCAATTGATCGACATTCGATTTTGTCAGGATCGTCTGATCGAGCTCATGGCGATCATCGACGAGCTGAGCGATCGATACTCAGGACCACAAGCTTTTCGCTCGTTACAATGTTTGACGGCGGGCGAATCTGGTGATTTCGAAAAGGCGAGGAGCCTGCTGGACCAGCATCTCGAGGAAGACTTCGAGGTCTACAGCGGCGCCCCCTGGCTCACCGCGCAAGTCGCTTGGGCTGTTACCGCTGCGCGGGTGGAGCACGTTCCAGCCGCCCGATTCCTCTACGAACGACTCGCCCCATGGCATCGGCAAATTCCGACTGTGAACATCACGGCGGGACTCGGCTGTGTCGCCAGGACGCTGGGACTGCTGGCGGACCTTCTCGAAGACTTCGAGGCGGCAGATGAGTGGTTCAAGGAAGCGCTGGAGCTCGACCTTATGATGCAATCCCCGATGCATCAGGCGTGGACGAGGGCCTCGTGGGCCGCAATGCTCTGCCACAGAGACGGACCCGGGGATCGCGAGAAGGCTCGAACAATGGCGCGCGAGGCTTTGGCTGCAGGTCGGACAGGACCGTTTCCCAGAGTCAAGCGGGAGGCCACTGCGGTTGCAGAGTCGTTGGACCTTTGATTCGCCCCGGTTGCCTCGCCGTTCCGCTCTAGGTCCGCCCTCTGTCCTCTTCCCTCTGTCCTCTTCCCTCCGCCCTTCGCCCTCCGCGCAGTTGGTCTCGCGCACCCGTGGGAACGTCGCAGGCAGTGAAAAGCGTTCGTCGGCGGCTCGATACTTTGCCCTTCTCAGGTACTACGCAGTGCGCTCGACGTCGCCAAAAGCGGCAAGCTGCTGAACCGGCGCACCATCAGGCTCTGCACCCGCGTCGGCGGGTAGTGAGGATCGAGTACGAACTGCGCGGTTTGCTCGAGGAACCGGGTGAGAACGATTTGGGCCTCGAGTCGCGCAAGCGGCGCTCCCACGCAGTGGTGTATCCCACGACCAAACCCAAGGTGGAGTCGCGGAGCACTTCGATCCAGCACGACTTCGTTCGGTCGGTCGAACTTCGACGGATCGCGGTTCGCTGCGGCCCACAAGAGAAGGACCGTGGAACCGGCCCGAATTTCGACCCCGAGCAACTCGGAGGTTTGCGCCGCGTGTCGAAGGTGGTAGCGAAAGGGTGACTCCAGCCTCAACACTTCCTCGATGAAGGGGGTGATGAGCTCTGTCTCACCGCGCAGTCGCGCTTGTAGGTCCGGCTTAGTCGCCAGCAAATGGATTGCGTTGCCGAGCAGGCTCGTCGTCGACTCGCCGCCAGCGCTGAGCAAGGTGTGCATGATGACAAGGCCTTCGCCGAGTTCCATGTCTCCGCTGTTCACCGCGGTTGCGATCACCCCGAGTATTCCCTCACCACCACCGTCCATCGCCTGCTGAAGTTGGTCGCCGATCCAAAAGAAGATCTCAGCCGTGCGTTCCATCCGAGTCAATATCTCGCTCAGTGGTTGGGTGGCGGCAAGCATGGCCGTCGAATCGAAGGCCGCATCGAGAAGTCTCTCGGGATCCTCCGCGCGAAAGCCGATGAGCTTGCTCACGACTCGGATCGGTATCGCGTTGGCGATCTCGTCCATGATCTCGATCGGAGAGCGGGTCAACGCCTGTGCAATGCGGTCCTGTACCAGTAGTTCGATGTCAGAGCGAAGCTCCGCCATGCGTCGTGCTACGAGCTCAGGAAACACCGTGCTGCGATGCACGGTGTGTACCGGAGGATCTGCTGTTGCCAACGCGTTGCCGCCGTCGCCGGCTTCGAACGGAAGGAGCTCGGGGTCCCCCGCGTCGTTGCAATAGACGAGCGAGTGGATGTTCGACGAGAAATCATCGACGCGGTTCACTGCTTCTGCGACCGCGTCGAATGAGCTGATGACCACGATGTCGGTCCCCGGGACACACCACACGGGCGCTTCGTCGACGAGGCGCCGATAGAAGGGATACGGATTTTCGATCACATCGGGATCGAGCAAGAGGCTTGGCGAGAGCGCTTCGTCCGTGGCTTCAAGACTCATAGACTTTTGCCCCTTGTGGGTGGTGACCTCCGCGTCGGCATCATAAGCGGTGCGCCGATCAGCCGACCAAGCTTCCAGAAAGGAACACGGAAGCCGGGTCGCATTCCTTCGAGGCTTGCGATTTTGCAAAGGCAGGAACGATGCGAAGTGCTTACCTTCACCTCAGAGACGACCGCTGCGCCGGTAGGGGCCCAGCTTCAAAACAAGCCCCTACCGAAAGGCCCGTCCTGCTCCTCTCTTCTCGAAGGGAGAGGTTGAGCGTCACCCCGTGCAGATACAACCCACAGGACCGGCCGGGTTCCAGGGGTGTCCCGGACAGGAACAGGTATAGCCACCAGACGTGAAGGATTCGGATGGTTATCCTCGCGACGCCTCCTGGATCCGCGCCTCCTGGATCCGCGCCTTGTCAACGGAAACACGCGTGCAAGCCGTTTAAGGCGTGGGCGTTGCGATTCGACGTTGTCGCTCAGCTGATTATCTGCCATGGTTCATGTTGAATCGACGTTCGACAAATTCGCATCACGCGCATTCGTAGTGATGGGTCTGCGATACCTTGACGCTTGCATCTCTACGTCTTAGGGCTCTGTCGACCGTACGACGGGAGATTTTCTTCACGTCCGATGGCGCAGGAGCACCAAAGCTGTGATTACGGCGCACGCTCCTGCGAGGGTGATAAGCGAAAGCTTTCGCGCAGATCTGACGGCGCGCTCCGCTGCCACCTGCGCGGTCTCGCCGGCCTCCAACAATCTGTTGAGTACCTCGAGCGTGTTCTCTACCTTTTCCAACCGCTTGTCCACCAGGTCCTCCGCTCGCTGGAAGCGTGTCTCCATATCAGTCATTTGGGCAACCTCCGGGTGCATCGACGAGACTCGTTCGGGCCTGGGGCATCAGGTCCCGGAACGGACCTCGCATCTCAGATTCGTTGTTGGACGCACTAGCACCCCCTTCGTTGATGGATAGCTAGCGCCTCCACAAGTATCGGAGCTGGGCGAGCAGTGGACATCCCGCGGGCGCGTGAGAGTGCTGCTGCGAAGCTGAGACGCGTCCACACGTCGAGGGGTCTCTCTCCTAACCGGGCGAAGCGGGCACCCGCGGGCGCGTGATGTACTTCAGGCGGTCCTGCCAGATCATGTGCAATGGAAGTCGAGGTATTCGAGGGAAGATTCACCACTGAAGCACCGCTCGAACCACCGCTAAATAGCAGCCTCTGATAGCGCTCCTTGCAGGAATACGCCGAACATCCCGTGACTGCGGGATGTTGGAACCACGACCAGCTGTAAGGCTTCAGAGGTAGATGCTGCTCGTCGCAGAAGGGTCGTAAAACCTGGAGTCACCGTGTTCGTCTTCTTCTCGAACAAGTTGGGTTGTCTGGGTTCCCTTGTGGTCTCGATTGTCGTGACGGGGATCCTCATTGCGATCTTCAGCCACTGAGCCTGCCAAGCGGTCCTCGCCAGGCCCGATCACATACTGTGTGGGGCCCCATCGACCGCGGGTAATAACCCTGCAGAGCGTCCTCATCGTCTCGCTATTGGAGCTGTGTGGGTGTCGCTTTCTACGCCGAACGAGCCACCGTCGAGCGCGGCGCCGCGGTCCTTGGTCACCTGAATCTCTTCTGGCTTTTCGCCGCGGTAGCCGCCGAGACAATCTCGATGGCGGCATTTGCATTTGTTCAACACCGAATAATCGTCGCCAGTGGCGGCCGATTGAGCGTCGCCTGTACTCTCAACCACATATCTCGCCAACGCCATTGCAGTCGGCATCCCGGTGGTGGGATCAGACATGGCGACCGGATTCGCATATCAGCAGTTCCGCAAACGAGGAGTCGACTCCGAATTGACGAGTGCTGCTCTGTCGGTGGCCGGGATCGTCTCTACGATCTCGTTCACCGTTGTCGTAGCCGTCGGGGCTGTGCTCTCGGGCAATCCCGACGCTGCCGCCGGTACCGTTGGCGGCGCGCTCCTCGTTGTGGCCCTCTTCGTGCTCTTTGTCGTCAGCTTGCGGTCTTCCGCAGGTCGCGCTCGCCTGGAGGGTATTGGCACCAGATGGATCCGCTTCTCACGCCGCATTCCGCACCGAAGCGTCAGAAATGGAGGAACCGATGTGGATGCTTGGCTCGAGAGCGTCAGTGCGATCCATCTCGGGGTGGGTCCTCTGCTCGGAGCAGTCGCGTATGGAGCAATCAACTGGCTCGGAGACGCTTTCTGCCTCGTTTTCGCAATCATGGCTATCGGCGATCCGGTGCCTTGGCGCTCCGTCTTTCTCGTTTGGTTAGCAGGGAATGGCGCCGCCTCCTTCAGCCCGGCCCCCGCTGGGATCGGCGTGGTCGACCTTGCGGTGATCGCCGTTCTCACGGCATCGGGACTCCACGGGCCGAGAGCCGTGGCCGCTGTCCTCCTGTATCGGATCGTGGCTTTCAAAGCGATACTCACAACGGCTTGGCTGGTCCAAAGAGCGGTCGCTCAACGCCGTATTTACGCCAAGTCATGACCATCAGCCTGCGTCCGCAGAAAACGAAATGAGCGACATGCCGACCGCCGGCCAAAAACAGAACGAGCCCAACCGGTCGCCTCCGATCCGCGCCCGCATCTACGCCGCGTTGGCGCTGCTCCTGATCGCCCTCGTTTTTGCCCTTTTGGTGGCGCGCACATTCGGGAAGGCCTGGTACCTGTTGGCGGCGCTCGTCGCGGTGAGTTTGACCGTCTCGGCGATCTGGATAGCTATCACAAACCGCCGATGGCGGTTCGTGGCATTGGTGGTGGGGCTCCTCTCCATCGGCGGAGCGATCGCCTCTCTATGGGCGGCAAACACCGGGGTCGTCGTGATCGCGCTCGCCGCTGCCGGCGTCGGCCTGGTAGGCATCTTCGGCTCCCTGGCCCTCCGCCGGGAGCTGCGCGATGCCACCTCGTCGCGATGGCGTTCGGTGCCGCCCGCCATCCACCCGGTGCTCATCATGAACCCGAAGTCCGGTGGGGGGAAGGTGGCGCAAAACCAACTCGAACGCAAGGCAGCCGAGCGTGGCATCGGGACCGTCGTGCTGAATTCCGGCGACGACCTCCGCGCACTGGCCGAGGCGTCGGTGAATGGTGGCGCGGACGTCATCGGCATGGCAGGTGGCGACGGCTCACAGGCTTTAGTGGCTTCGGTGGCCTCATCGCACGGTGTCGGCTACGTGTGCATTCCTGCCGGAACCCGGAACCACCTAGCTCTGGACCTCGGCCTTGACCGGAACGACATTGTCGGCGCACTCGACGCATTTGGCGCGGCCAACGAAACCTCCATCGACCTTGCATCTGTAAACGGACAGACCTTTGTGAACAATGTCTCTCTCGGCGTGTACGCCACGATGGTGGCGTCGGAGGACTACAGGGAACAGAAGGCAAAAACTGCCCTCGCCACACTCGAAGAGCGGCTCGGCCCCGACGCCGCTCCCTTCGACCTCCACGTCGACGGCCCCGAAGGACGCATTGACAACCCACAGATCGTCCAGATCTCGAACAACCCCTACATCCTCACTTCGCTGAGCGGTTTCGGCACTCGGCCTCGCATCGACACCGGTCAACTTGGCATCGTGGTCGCCAAGGTCGGGGGACCGCGCGGACTCCCTCGTCTCGTCCAGACCAAGAACAACGGAGAACTGAAACCTTTCCCGGGGCTCAATCGATGGAGCGCGCGGACTGTAGAGGTTCGCTCGTCGTCTCCGGTACCCGCAGGGATCGACGGCGAGTCGGCCTTGTTCGAGCCTCCGCTCCGCTTCGCGTGTCGACCCGCAGCGCTGCGCGTCCGACTCGCCCACATCCCGACGGCCTCACCGGCCGTGCGTCGGTCCCCCCTCGGCGCCTCGACGGTCGTCGGCCTCTGGTCCCTCGTCCTCGGCCGTCCCAGTGGATTGGTGTGACTGAATGGATTCGGTGTGCCTGAATGGATTGGTGTGACTGATTGAGCGTCAGGCAGGACTTGTGAATCGTCAACCCTTAGTTGACACACTCGGTCTCGTCAGCCTATAGTTGACGCCTTGCCAGACTTTCCGATTTCCCTGGACAAACTCATCAGCTACATCAAGGCGCAGCGCCCCGAAGGGGACCCGCTCGAGCAGCTTTCCGAAGCTGTCAACGTCGCAGCCCGTCTCGAGGAACAGTCCGACGCAGTGATCGGTTACTTCGTCGAGCAGGCACGCGCTTCGGGCGAGTCCTGGAGTCAAATCGGCGCAAGCATGGGAGTTTCCAAACAAGCTGCTCAAAAGCGTTTCGTGTTGCGCGCGGACGACTTGGGCGCCGAGAGCAAGGCGTTCTCGCGGTTCACCCCCCGGGCACGAAATGCTGTGGCGACAGCAGGCCAAACCGCCGCGGCCGCCGGGGCGGACGCTGTCGACGCCACTTACCTCGCGGCCGGGCTGCTGACCGAGCCGGAAGGCCTGGCTGTGAAGATCGTCCGCCGGCTCGGCGTGAGAGAAAAGGATGTCTACGACCTTCTCGGTTTTCGACCCGCACCGCAAGACCTCGACTCGGACACTGCCGCTCTGTGCGATCTGAGCTTCACCGATGCAGCAAAGGCCGCATTCAGGGTTGCTCTCAAGACGGCACTCGCATTCGGACACAACTACATCGGCACCGAACACCTTTTGATCGGTGTGCTCTCCGGAGAGGACGAAGCCATCGGGGCTGTCAAGACACTCGGTCTGACTCCTGATCTCATGAAGAGCGCCCTCGCCGTCGAGTTGGCTCAGTACAAGCTCGACAGGCAGCGCCACGTCGGCTGAGGGATGGCGAAGCGAGCCGGGAACGGGCTAGATCGTCGCTGCATTTGCTCAGTCGAGTTAAATGAGTTCTCGCCCCGGAGTCTCTTCACCCGTCGGCCTGTCGTGCTCGTACGTGACATACGACTTGTCGGCGCAAGCGGCGTGGTGTTCGGCAAGCTCCGCGTAGCTGCCGACCGTTCCCGTGACCTGAAAAATCTTGTCGAGCGAGCCGTTTCGCCAGTCGACCGTATCGCCAACCGCCTTGTGCACGTCGATCTGGCGGACGCCAGGAAGGTCACCTAACGCGGAGAGGCCAGAGATCGTCAGAACCTTTGTGGCCGACATCGGCGGTTCGTAGTAATAGCGATACGCGATTCTCTCGCACGGAACGGGCCCTTCAACCACGATGCGCTCTCCGAGGGAGAGCCTCATGCCGAGTTCTAATAGCGGGATCCCCGAAGCGAGCTTCACAACCGTCGGCGTAAGTCCGGTGGGGCGCCCATTGATCTCGATGATCTTGGGGCCCTGCGGAGTGAGCTTTATCTCCGTGCGGTAGAAGCCGAAGTCCGACCCCAGCGCCTTGATCGCCTCTGTCGCCAGCTCGAACAACTCGCGCGTCGTGGACGGTGGGACGTCGGCCGGGAAAAACCCTCCGGTCGACCGAAACGGCGGCATCATCCGGAACAATCCGGTGATACCCAGATGGCTGTAAACACCTTCACACGCAATCGTTTCGATGCTTATGCGATCTGCGTACGGCTCATCTAGGGGAAGGTCCTCCATCCGCTCTTCGAGGATCATCCGACCTGGATGGTCGATGTCCCCTAGTAGTCGCGCGAGCTGTGGCGAACTTTCGACAAGATGGATGCCCTGGCACGCGGTACCGTTTCTGGGCTTCAGAAGGGCGGGAAAACTCACCTCTGCGCAAAGCCGGTCGACCTCTGCCTGGTCTACCGTCTCCATTACTTCACTGAATTTCGGCACCGGTACGCCCGCGGCTTTGTGGGCCTCGCGTTGAAGCAGCTTGTCGTTGAGCCGGGCAACGGTCTGGATCGGTGTGGTCGGCAACCCGAGGGCTGAAGCCAGCCAGGCCTGAAGGTGCAGATCCGGGTCCCAATAGCACGTGATCCCGTCGGGACGCTCCGCGTGGACGAGTTGAATGAGCTCCTCCGGCGTGTGCCCTTCGCTGTTGACGACCGTACCTACTTTCTGCAGCACGCGGGTGCTGATGCCGAAGTCGGACTCGTTGAGAATCCAGAGGATCCGACAGACGTCGGAGGCCGCTTCGGCGATCTCCATCCATGGCCTCGAGCGGGGGCTGTACACGACCCCCAACAGCGGTTTCTTTTCCCCCACCTCAGCAAATCCAATCTCTCTGTGCTAGCGCGACCCGGCGATCGCGTCTGTGAGCACAAAACCCGCAATGCTACTCCTCAGTTCTGTCGCGAAAGATCCAACCCTCAGTTGCGTCGCGCAAGATAGAGCACGGCGGCCTCGACCCGGTTCACGACTCCTTCAAAGTCGTTGTCGATGATCTCTTCGAACCGTGCGTCCCGCTCTCGTGTGTGAAAACCCGGATATGTTCGAGTGAGGCCGACGAAGGTTTTGGCATCGAGATTTCTCTCGAACTGGCGCCGTCGGACTGCGAACTCGCCAAAGCGATCGTCTGCCTTGACCGGCTCGAGCGAAGCCAGCATGTGATCGACGCTCTTCGGCCAGGGCGCGCCAGTCACCTCAGCCAGGCGATCTTCGAAATCGCCTTGGCCCCACGAGACGATTTCGGTCCAGGCCACGGCGAGCGCGCCCCCCGAAGAGAGCAACGCTGCTGCGAGGTCAAGGCCTTTAACGGGTTCGACCCAGTGCCAAGCGCTGAAGGCGACAATGGCGTCCACCGAACCTTGTCCGGACCAGTCTTCGAATCGGCCCCCTACGAATTCGGCGCGGTCGCCGAGCTTGTCCTGCGCCAACTCCCTCATGCCGTCGGAAGGTTCGATGGCGACGACTTGCAACCCGCGTTCCACCAGCGCCGCAGTGCCGATCCCGGTCCCCGCCCCGATCTCTACCGCTTCCGCCCCCGGACCAAGACCCCCCAAGTCAACTATGTCGTCGATGATCTCGTCCGGGTATCGGGGCCGGTAGCGGTCATACGCGAGGGCGGACTCGTCGAACTCCTTCGATCGGCGCGCCGCCAACTTCCAAATTTCCGACACACGGCCAGTGTCGCACAGGGCCAATTCTTAAGAGCGCGCAGGGCTCTCCCTCAACCCAACTCCGGGTGGGCGAAGCTGGGAGAGCCCGAACCGGACTCAGTTGTGAATTGCCAGGCTGGGGCGAAATCCGCAAGGCGGCCCGGCGGCCTGATGACCTCGACGGGAGCTCGGGCGCCAGGCAAAAGGACTCGGTAAGCGTCGACGTCGACAGGACGCGGGGACTGTGCCGTCGCCAGCCCGGCTTGGGTCAACCATCGGGCTGTCTGTGCCAGTGAGAGCTGCGCCGAGCACGGTTTTCCGTCCCTGTATGCCGACGCCAACGCCAAGAAGCCGGCCGCTGCGGCCAAATAGCCAGTCGCATGGTCGAGCACCTGCGCCGGGAGCCAACCTGGACGCCCGTCGGA
>Ga0187783_10002839_pt1 | contig 12840 bp, 13 predicted proteins | sample 1015_SJ02_MP02_2_FD_132471 | JGI IMG/M metagenome (GOLD analysis project Ga0187783, IMG submission 132471) | Tropical peat soil microbial communities from peatlands in Department of Meta, Colombia - 1015_SJ02_MP02_20_MG | ecosystem: Environmental > Terrestrial > Soil > Wetlands > Peat | place...
CAAGACAAGGTCGGTACCCCCGAGCAGCTGAAGATGCTTTCGCTGATGACCTATGCGGATATTAAATCCGTTAATCCGGAAGCGCTCACCCCGTGGAAGGCAGAGAATATCTGGCAGGTTTATATCGCCACCGCCAATTCCTTGAACCGGAGCGCCGATCAACCCCTGCACGCCGACGTGGAGGACGAGAATCTGGAGCGATTACACACCTTGGCTCCGATTGCCGGCAAGAAAATCAAAACCTTCCTGGCGGGCTTTCCTCTACGCTACGTGAGAAGCTATCCTGCGGAAGAGATTCTGCGCCATTTCGAGATGGCGCAGCGACTCGAAAACGACCCGGTACAGTCCACCCTGAAGCGCGGCCGCCACTGGTACGAGGTCACTGTGGTGACCTCGGACCGCCCATTCTTATTTGCCACCATCGCCGGCGTGCTCGCGGCCTGGGGCATGAACATCGTGAAGGCCAATGCGTTTTCCGATCAAGCCGGAGTGGTGGTGGATACGTTCTATTTCACCGATCGCTTTCGCACCCTGGAGTTGAACTTACCGGAATGGAAACGATTCCAGTCCAGCCTGGCCGACGCCCTGACGGGGAAAGCCGATCTCGATCGCATGTTGCGCGATCGCGTGCGTGCCCAGCAAGAGCATCTTCCAAGAGTCAAGGTGGAAACCCGGATCGATTTCGATGACGAATGCTCTTCCCATAGCACCTTGCTTGAGGTGATTGCTCAGGACCGTCCCGGCCTGCTCTACCGCATCAGTTCCCAGCTTTCCACGCACCATTCGAACATCGAAATTGCCCTCATCGATACCGAAGGCGAGATGGCCATCGACGTGTTTTACCTCACATCGGAGCATCGAAAGCTCTCTGCCGAGCAGAAGAAGACGCTCAAGGCTGCTCTCCGCCAGGAATTGAAAAGCAGCTGAAAGGCAAGATCGTTTAACGGCAAGATCCGGATGGCGAAAGCCCGCTTCCTCTGACACACTCTAGGAATGTCTCGAACGACCATTGAACCGGAGATCTCCGATCGGTTGGCCCAGCTCGATTGGGATACGATCGGCGCCTCGCTCGGGGAACTCGGATATGCCCTCACGCCCGCCTTCCTCACGCCCGAGGAATGCGCGACGCTTATCACCTTATATCCCTCGACATCGGCTTTTCGCAGTCACATCATCATGGCGCGCTATCGCTTTGGCCGCGGGGATTACAAGTATTTCGAGTACCCGCTTCCCCAGCTCGTTCACCAGCTGCGGGAGCACAGCTATCGGTACCTGGCTCCCATTGCCAATCAATGGAATCGGGCACTTGGGGTTCGGGATGTCTTCCCCGCCAAACATCGAGACTTGCTGGCGATCTGCAAGCAGAAGGGGCAGACCCGTCCCACGCCGTTATTGTTGCACTACGACGCAGGGGATTTTAACTGTCTTCATCAAGACCTGTATGGTGAAGTCGCATTTCCGCTGCAGTTGACCTGCTTCTTGAATCAGCCAGGAATCGATTACGAGGGAGGCGAATTTGTTCTGGTAGAGCAACAACTCCGTGCTCAGTCGAAAGTTGAAGTGATCAGACCCGGGCAAGGACAGATGCTGATCTTTGCCACACGCTCACGCCCGGTAAAGGGCAGCCGCGGCTACTACCGGGTAAACCTCCGACATGGAGTCAGCAGGATCACAAGCGGCACTCGCTTTGCGCTCGGCGTGATCTATCACGACGCGGAGTGACCTGGCCTCCGCGCCGGCGATCGTCGAATCTTCGAGGGGAGGTTACCCAAGCTGAATTTCGCCTCTACCGCTTATACCCGAGCTTGCGCAGCAGATCGTGCCGCCACGCGACGTCCGCTGGGCTCTCTACACCTTTCGGTGAACTGCCATCGATGACCCCGAGTACACCACGGCCTTGCGCGCTTTCGGCAACGATGATTTCGAGCGGATTCGCAGTGGCGCAAAATATGGAACATACCTCGGGTAGATTGCGGATGGCGTTTAATAAATTGATGGGATAAGCATTCTCCAGCACTAAAACAAACGTGTGCCCGCAGGCCAAGGCCTGTGCATTGCGTATGGCAGTCTCACGAAGCGTCTGATCATTCCCATCGCAACGGGTTAGGCACGCTCCCGAGCTTTCGTTGAATGCCAATCCAAACTTGGCCTGCGGCGCGGTTGTTTTGACCGCTTCATAGAGATCCTCCACCGTCTTGATAAAGTGAGATTGGCCAACGATGATGTTGGCATCGGCGGGAAACTCCATGCGGACGGCTTTCAATTCCAGCATGCGCTCCTCCACTCGGCGCAGAAGGATATCCCTTACGCACTGCGCTTTCGTTCGGCTCGCACCCGTTCGAGGTAACGACCTGTTTTGACTTCGACACGCACGGTTTCCCCGGGGCCGATGAACAACGGAACGCGAATGGCCAAGCCGTTTTCCAAGGTTGCCTCTTTCCAGGCACCGTCCTGTTGCGAGTGCACAGCGGGCGCGGTTTCGGCCACACGAACCTCGGCTATCTCGGGGAACACAACGCCGATCGGCTCATTTTCAAAGAACTCAACCGGCACTTGCATACCTGGCTGTAGAAATCTCTCCCCCGGGCCAAGGATGGCAGTTGGCACCTCGACCTGTTCGTAAGTGTCAGGGTACATAAAGATACAGGTGTCGTCTTGCGCGAACAGAAACTCCAGAACGTGACGCTCGAGCTCTAGATCCTCCAAACGCTCCTGGGGGCGAAAGTGCGGTTCCCACATCCGTCCACCGCGAACATTGACCAGCTTGGTCTTGACTACCCCACCCATTTTTGCGGCTCCAGCTTTCGCTTCCACTTCGAGAACCTTGTAGGTCTGCCCCTCGACACGAATGATCATTCCTTCGCGCAGCTCCGATGCGAGAACCATGACTGGGTTACCTCAGTTCAAAGCTTCGATGCCCTCGAATTGTACTCTCAGGCAGGTTCCATGATCTTTCGAACCGCTTGCCTTTTCAAGACCTATGAGCCGAATCCCGGGTGAAAAGACCTACGGGCAATATGCCTTTACAATGGAGAGAGGAAGCAAAGCTAAGGTTCCAGATCGGTTAGTCGCGGCGTTCCTAAGCTCCGAGGATATTCACTGCGTGCCTTAATGCTTCGAAAGCCGTGTCGGGAATCTCCCGCGAATAGCAATCGCAAGACAGAACACGGGAGGCTTGAGGCGAATGAGAAGCGGTTGCGGCAGTCGAATCGAGAGGCGAGTGTTGCTGTGAGCAGGGCCCCAAAGAAGGTAAACCATGCCATCTAGCGACCACGACCAACTCTTGCCCTTCATCGATCGAGCGGAAGCTGGGCGGATCCTGGGGATGAAACTGTTGACCTACTACGGACGTAAAGACGTGGTGGTCCTGGGCTTACCCCGAGGGGGTGTGCCGGTGGCGTTTGAAGTGGCGCGAGTCCTGAACGTCCAATGGGACGTTCTCGTGGTCCGAAAGCTCGGCATACCGTGGGAGAGGGAATTAGCCATGGGCGCGATTGCCTCCGGGGGTGTCGAGATATTCGACCTTTCCATGGTGAAGCAACTGCACGTCCCGGATGAGGCCATGCGGGAGGTGGCCGCGACGGAACGCAAGGAACTGGAGCGCCAGGAGCAATTGTATCGGGGCAATCGGAAGCCGCCTTCGCTGGATGGAAAAACCGTCATCCTGGTGGACGATGGCATTGCCACGGGCGCGTGCATTCTGGCGGCCATTGCTGCCGTCCGCCAGAATGCGGCGCAAGTTGTAGTTGCCGTTCCCGTAGCTCCAGCCGACGCTTCCCGTACGCTTCGAATGGAGGCAGACGAGGTCATCAGTCTGGCTGAGCCGCAGAAGTTCCTGGCGGTTTCCGAGTGGTATGAGAATTTCGGTCAAATTTCGGATGAGGAGGTTCGTCATTTATTAGAAAAGTCCGTGCCCAGCGCGGCCTAGCCCAAAAGAAGTTGCCGCTGGGATGCGCCATGCCATTTCGAACCAGGGCGGAAAGGCCCTGAGTTTTCCTGCTGCTTCTCGTTTCCCTTGTCCTGAATGACGGGGGACGCTCCTTCCCTACCATTCCGCAAGCACAAGATGGCTCCACTTGAAGTCTATTTTTGCAGTTTCTTTACGGCCACTTCCTTGAAGAAAACCACATCTTCATCACCGTGGTTTTGTAATCCTATGTAGCCCTCGAGCGGCCGCGGCCCGCGCTGGGGCTCGAAATCAAATTTCTTTTCCGGCACCGGATCGCCTTCCCGGTAGTCCGTAACTTTCACACCGTTCAGCATCACCACCGTCCTCGGACCGTCCAGAGTGATTTCCATGAGGTTCCACTCCGGACCGGGCTTGCCGGGTTTTGCCAAGGGTTTCGTCAGCGAGTACAGCGTGCCCGTGACGTGATATTCATCTTCGTCGGAGGCTTCCGGGTGATTGTCAATTTGCACTTCGTAGCCGTAGTGCACGGGCATCCATTCTTCCCGCGGTTCGATGGGAATGCGGATGAAGACACCGGAGTTGTCGTTGAAGTCGCGCATCTTGTAAAGTACGCGAATCACGCAGTTGCCCAGTTTCCCGCCGGTCCAGTAGAGCAGCCCCATGCCGCCATATGTACGGATAAGGCCGTCTTCGACTGTATCGCCACCCGGCCCAACGTGCTTCCATCCGGTCAGATCTTTTCCGTTGAACAGTTGCTGCCACTCATCCGATTGAGCCATGAGCCTCGTGGTCGAGGCTGCAAGGATCATACCAAGCAACAAAAAGCGCGCATGCATAGGGTTCCTTTCGATCGGCGAGCTGTGAATATCTCGTAGCACCACCGGAAGGTAACAGATTGTAGCGTTCGCAGCCGGGTGAGCTGATCTGTTTCCGTGGTTTTCAACCCGATGTGCCTACCGACTTCGGTTTCGCATGGCTGATATGGCACAATCTGGCCCTGATGGGGTTAAGAGCAGTCCGCTTGCGACCAGTCGGCTCGAGGCAATCCTTCAGATGGGATTGTAAGTGCCACGTTTCACAAATTGGCCGCGACCGGCTCGTCCCAGAAACTTGCCGCCTTCGACCATAACTTCCCCGCGCGAGAGCACAATATGAGGGACACCTTTTACCTCGATCCCCTCGAACATCGAGTAGTCCACCCGCATGTGGTGGGTTCGGGCGCTGATCGTGTGCTGGCTTCGCGGGTCGAAGATCACTACGTCGGCATCGCTGCCCACGGCAATCGTACCCTTGCGTGGATACAATCCGAACAACTTGGCCGGCGTGGTCGCCACCAACTCCACGAAGCGATTCACGCTGATGCGACCGCCCCCCACACCTCCGCTGTAAACCAGACTCAGGCGGTGCTCGATGCCAGGGCCGCCGTTGGGAATTTTCGTGAAGTCACCCTTGCCCAGTTCCTTTTGTTCCTTGAAACAGAATGGACAGTGGTCCGTCGAGACCACCTGCAGTTGATCCTGACGCAGGCCCTCCCATAGCTTCTCCTGGTGCCACTTCTCCCGCAGCGGCGGCGTAAAGACATACTTGGCGCCTTCGAAGCCGGGCACGTCAAAATTCTCGATCGAAAGGTACAAATATTGTGGGCAGGTTTCGGCGTAAACCGGCAAGCCGCGGTCGCGTGCCTCTCGCACTTTCAGGAGCGCATCGTGGCAGCTCAAATGAACGATGTAGACCGGCGCTCCCGCCATTTCGGCCAAGGCGACGGCACGCGCGGTCGCTTCCGCTTCGGCTGTGGTCGGGCGGGTCAAGGCGTGATACTTGGGCGCCGTCTTGCCTTCCGCCAACGCTTGTTTCACGATCACGTCGATGGCGCCGCCGTTCTCCGCGTGCATACAGACCAGGGCGCCGTGTCCGGCGGCGGCTCGCAAAACTTTGAAGATCGAGGCATCGTCGAGCATGAAGACGCCGGGATAGGCCATGAAGAGCTTGAAACTGGTCACGCCCTCCTCGACCAGAGACCGGAGTTCCGCAAGCCTTGGCTCCGGCAGGTCGGTAAGGATGCAGTGAAACGCATAGTCGGAGACGGCCTTTCGGGATGCCTTCTCCATCCAAGCGTCGAAGGCCTGGCGCAGCGATTGCCCCTTGTACTGGATCGCGAAGTCGATCAGAGTTGTCGTCCCCCCATAGAGTGCAGCACGCGTGCCGGTTTCAAAATCATCGGAACTGGTCGTGCCTCCAAATGGCATATCGAGGTGCGTATGGACATCAATGCCCCCCGGCATCACATACATGCCTGAGGCACCAAGGAGTCGCTTGGCATTTTCGCGAGGAAGATCATTGGCGATGGCGACGATCTTGCCATCTCGAATGGCTACATCCGCAGGATACGTGTCCGTAGCCGTGACCACGGTTCCGTCGGTGATGATGCTGTCCCAACTCATGCCCCCTCCATCGCAAACGACCGATGTGGCATTGTATGCTAAACTGCCGGCACGTTCCGAAAGGAGCGGCTCCTTGGAATTTGGCTTTACTTTAAAACCAGACCTCTCGATTGAGCGGATGCTCAACCTCACGCGGCAGGGTGAGAAGGGCGGTTTCCAATACGGCTGGATCTTCGATTCCCACATCCTGTGGAAGGAGCCGTATCCGCTGTTGACTCTGATGGCAGCGAACACTCATTCCCTGCACTTGGGAACCTGCGTCACCAATCCCGCGGTACGGGACATCACGATCACGGCCAGCCTTTTTGCCACGCTGAACGTGATTTCTGGCGGACGCATGGAATTGGGGATCGGGCGCGGCGACAGTTCGCGACGAGTGCTGGGGAAAAAACCGGTGAGTTGGTCGCAACTGGAAAGCGCTGTGAAAACCTTTCGTGCGCTCACGGCTGGGCAGGAGGTCGAATACGAAGGACAGCCGACTTCAATCCGCTGGGCTGACGGTTCGCCGCGGGTGTGGATTGCGGGCTACGGTCCGAAGGTGCTTGAGATGGCCGGACGCGTTGCCGACGGTATCATCCTGCAATTTGCCGACCCCGACCTGATTTCCTGGTGTAGCGGGTTTGTACGGGCAGGCGCTCGCCAGGCCGGCCGCGACTTTAGCGAAATCGAGATCATGGCCGCCGCTCCGTCGTGGGTATCCAGCGATGTGAAGCTTGCACGCGAACAAGTACGCTGGTTTCCTGCCCTGGTTTCGAACCACGTAGTGGACCTGATCGGTCGCTACCCGGCTGAAGAGCTGCCTGCCTCCTTAACGACTTACGTGCAGGCTCGCGGGGACTATGATTACCTCCACCATTGCGAGGTAGATAGCGACAACAAAAGCTTTGTGAGTGATGATGTTGTCGACCGCTTCTGCCTGCTCGGACCTGCTGAAACTCAAATTCAGAAGTTGAAGACGCTCGAAGCCGCAGGCGTCACTCAGTTCAATCTTTACCTGATGTCGGGAAGCGAGGAAGAGCAGCTGCGTGCGTTTCAAAGCGAGGTGATGGCAAGGTTTCAGAAAACCGGACGTTGATGTCCCGAATGCTTTGAGTCCCAAATGTGGGTTACCGCAAGCAGTGCTGATCAGGAATCGCTGCAGGGCGGCAACGACTATGCTTCGACCGTGCTCATCACCACCTCCCGCTGAGATGGCATCAGCGCATAATAAACGATGAACGAGACCGCAAAGCCCACCAGCCAGGAGTAGTCATAGAGACTACGCAGCGGGGGAACGACGAGCCCGACCAGGGCAGTTCCAACGCCGAGCGCCAAGGCACAGACCGCGCGCCAATTTACTCCCCGGAAATATTCATAGGCGCCGCCGCGAAGGTAAAGATCAGGTACCAGCAAAACGCGCCGCCGGATCAGAAAATAGTCGCAAATCATGACCCCGGCGACGGGTCCGAGAAAAGCCGCGTAACCGCCCAACCATCCCAAAATGAATGTGCGATAGTCAGACAAGAGCTTCCAGGGCATCATCGCAAGTCCCATGAAACAAGTGATCACGCCGCCCGTTTTAAAGCTGATCAACCGGGGTCGCAAATTGGAAAAATCATTCGCCGGCGAGACCACATTCGCCCCGATGTTTACGTTGAGCGTGGCAAGCAAGATAGCGATGAGCGCGATCACCACAGCCAGAGGAGAATGGAAGCGGCTGAGCAGTTCCACCGGATCCCAAATGGCTGTCCCATAGATCAGCACGGTCGCTGACGTGACCGCTATCCCGATGAATGCATAAAGCGTCATGGTCGTGGGCAAGGCAATCGCTTGTCCCAGGGCTTGCTCGCGCTGGCTGCGGGCGAAGCGCGTAAAATCGGGAATGTTCAGCGAAACCGTCGCCCAGAACCCGACCGTGCCGTTCAAGGCGGGCACGAAAAATCGCAAGAAATCTGACCAGCTGCTGAATCGCGATGGAGCCGACAGCATCGGCCCGAAGCCGCCGGCGTTCACATATGCCCACCCCAGGAGAAGCACTCCTACAGCCAACAAAATCGGAGCGCTGACACCTTGCAAGAAACGAATGTACTCGATTCCCTGGATGACCACGAGCAGGTTGATCAACCAGAACAGCAGGAAGCAAATGGCGACTCCCGAATGAACCTGTCGCCATGCGGGCCACAGGGTCCCGAGTAAGGTATTGATCGCCTCGCCGCCAATCCAGCTTTGAATGCCGAACCAACCGCAAGCTACCAGTGCCCGCAACACCGCGGCGATATTGGCTCCTAGAACGCCGAAAGACGAGCGCGCAAGCACCGGGAATGGAATTCCATATCGGGTTCCGGGGTGCGAGTTCAAAAGCATCGGAACCAACACGATGAGATTCCCCGCAAACACCGTCAGCAACGCCTGTCTCCAGTTCATTCCACCTTGGATCATGCTGGCGGCCAGCATGTACGTCAGGATATTGACCGACATGGAAACCCAGAGCGCCGCGTAGTTATAGAGCCTCCATGTGCGCTGCTTCGCGCTCGTGGGGGCAAGATCCGGATTGTAGAGTGAGCTCGATTCGATGCTTCTTGAGGCCGCGGAAGTATCCATTCTGGTTTCCGTTGGATCAATCTGCCGCAATAGCTCTCCCGGTTTGCGCGGTCAGGGGGCCATAGGTTTCAGGACGGCGATCGCGGAAGAACTGCCACACCTGGCGCACTTCGAGGATCATGTCTAGGTCAAGATCGGCGACCAGGAGTTCATCTTTATTCCGACTGGCTTGAGCGAAGATCTTGCCGCGAGGATTGCAGAAATAGCTCTTGCCATAAAACTCTCCGATGTTCCAGGGCTTTTCCTCGCCCACACGGTTGATGGCGCCGACGAAGTAACCGTTGGCTACGGCATGTGCCGGCTGTTCCAGCTCCCAAAGATATTCGGAGAGTCCCGCCACTGTGGCCGAGGGATTAAACACGATCTCGGCACCGTTGAGCCCCAGGATGCGGGCCCCTTCGGGAAAATGACGGTCGTAACAGATGTACACACCCACCTTGGCATATTTCGTCTGAAACACCTCGTATCCCAGGTCTCCGGGGGTGAAATAGAACTTCTCCCAGAAGCCCGGGTGGCAGTGCGGAATATGGTGCTTGCGATATTTGCCCAGGTAGCGGCCATCGGCATCGATCACCATGGCCGTATTAAAGTAAACGCCCGTCATCTGCTCTTCATACACGGGCACCACCATGACCATGTGATGTCGCGCAGCCACTTTCTGCATGAGGGCGGTCGTCGGGCCCCCGGGCACAGGTTCCACCAGTTCGTACCAGCGAGGATCCTGCTCGGCACAAAAGTAGGGTCCGTAGAAAAGCTCCTGCAGACACAGAATCTGGACTTTTTTCTTGGCCGCTTGCTCGATGAGCTTGAGATGCTTGTCGATCATCGCCTTCTTGATTTGCGCCAGCGAGTGATCCGCCCCGAGCACATTACGGGCTTGAATCAGGCCACAACGAACGATCCTAGGCATAAAGACCTCCGACGGGACGCACTATAGCAAAAATTGGGGTCGTCTGCTTCCTTCCCATGCCTTGGCTTCAAATTGATCAGAGATGTTGGCGTCCCGGGTACTCCCTCTCCGGTTTTGACAACGTTTTGAGCTCTTCAAACGATAATCTCAGTTAGCTTTGCCGGGTAACCTCAAATAACATTCGCAATTGGGTGTTCCTATGAGATTCCAGCGCTGCGCAGCCGTGCTCGTTTTTCTGCTGTCGTTCCTCACCCCTTGCTTTGCCCACCATATGGCGGTCGTGGTTAATAAAGACAACAACGTGGGAAATGTCTCCTCGGGTTATTTGGCCAAGATTTTTCGGTCCGATGTCAAGAAGTGGCCTGACGGCCAGCCAATCGTGCTGATCCTACATACGAACTCCGCCGGCGAAACCGAGACCCTCCAACACTTAATCAAAGTGAGCCCCGCAGAATGGAAGTCGCTGATCGCAGCTCACCGGGATTCGATTCAGATCGCTGACTCCGACGCGGACGTACTCAAGATTGTGCAGAATACGCCAGGTGCAGTCGGCTTGGTGGACGTGCGTGCCGTCGACGCCACGATCAACGTAGTGCGCGTGGACGGAAAACTGCCGATGGAATCAGGGTATTTACCGCACTGAGCGCCTCCGGAGATAAAGATACCTTCTCGCCGTTCTTACATCCCCTGCGATCTCGTATAGCGCATCGAATGAAGGAAGCCTTGATTTCATTGCACAACCATCCTGCGCGGTGAGCCTTAGTGTTGCTTGACACGATCGCTAAGCAAGTCCACAATCCAATGTGTAAGTGAATGAGTAAAGGAAGTCTGCCATGAAAATTATTCAAGTGCCGATGGACGAAAGCCTACTTCGGGCAGTGAACCGAAAAGCGAAGTCGTTGCGTTCCACAAGAGCTGCTTTTATCCGCGCGGCGTGTCAGGAGTATTTGTGCAGGATCGAGAAACAAGAGCTCGACCAGCGCTACATCGAGGGATATCGACGAACGCCTGAAGTGGCCGCTTTGGGAAAGATCGGAGCAAAGCTGGCAGCTGAGGTCTTGCCAACCGAGGACTGGGAATGAGACGGGGAGAGGTTTGGTGGGCACACCTTCCTAAACCCGTGGGACGCCGACCGGTCCTGCTTCTCAGTCGCAACGCGGCATATTCCGTCCGCTCATCGGTAACAGTGGCTCCAATTAGTGGCACTGTGTACGGGATACCGGTTGAAGTGCGCCTGGGAGCAGAAGACGGCATGCCAACCGACTGTGTGGTCAACCTGGATAACATCCTGACTATTCCTAAGCAACGGCTGCATCGTACTCTCACAACCCTATCTCCGGAAAGGCTGAGATCGGTTGAAGCTGCCATAAAGTTCGCCCTCGACCTCCACTAATGGTCGTACGATCATAAGACTAAAGTTCCTCCATGCCCTTAATTTTTTCCCGCCGCCCACGAGCTGACAACAGCCACGAAACGAACCGTAAATTAGCAAGTCTCGCTTCGCAGACGATTGATCCCTCTGATCCCAGTGTGTAGTCCATAACGAACCTAGGTGCCGACGCCCTGCCTCAACGTGTGCCAGCCGGCCGATTCCGGTCGTGGGTTCCACCGAGGACCATGTCTGCATTGTGGAGAAGCTTCGGCGGTTTGACCCAGAAAAGCTAACCGACTAAATTCTGCCGCTTAGGGGCTGACCCTACCATGCCAAAGAGACCGCAAGGAACGGTGCGCATCCTTCCAAAGACTGGGCGCAAAACCAAGGTCGATGATCTAGTGCGCGACATGATCACATGGTATCGCACTGTCAAGTTGCGACCGGTGTTCGCCAGTGCGCAAGAAGCGAAGTGGAAGCTGCATCTCGAGTCTTTCTTCGGCGGGCTGCACGCCGATCAGGTAGGCACAGACCAATTGAGACAGTACCGAATTCAACGCATGACTGATCCCAATCCACCATCACCTACGACCATCAACCGGGAGTTGCAGGTCTTGCGCAAAGCCTACAAGCTAGGAGCGGCTGCGGGGAAGATCAAGGTCGTGCCTACGTTCGAAATGGCTACTGAGAATAACGCTCGCAAGGTGTTCATCCCCGAAGCCGACAAGCAGCGGCTGCGGGATGCGGCGTCGAAAGACACTGCCAAGACGACGGCGAGAATGAAGGGGTTATACCTCAAGTGTTTTGTCGAACTGCTGTTTGCTTATGGATGGCGGAAAGGTGAGTTGACTGGCTTAAAGGTTAAGAATGTGCAAGTTGACCGCAATGTCATCCGGCTTGACACTTCGAAGTCAGGAAATGGGCGAGAGGTCTGGTTGACCGACAATCTGCGCAAGCTGTTAGACCCCCTGGTGGTAGGCAAGGATCCGAATGATCCACTTTTCCCGGCCAAAGATCTGCGCTGGGCCTGGAGACGGCTATGCCGGCAGGCCGGAATCAAACCAGGCAAGACGGATGGATACATCATTCACGATAGCCGGCGCACAACTGCCCGAACAAAGAGAGCAGCCGGAGTTGCCGAAACTGTGATCTGCGCGACGATGGGATGGAAGCCGGGCAGCAAGATGTTCGCACGCTATGGAATTGTCGATACCGACGAAACGCGGGTTGCACAAGAAGCGCAAGAAAGGTGGGAAGCAGAGCAACGAGCCAAAATGGATTCGCTCCAAGATTCCAACCGATTAAAAAAGCAATAGGTCGCCACGACTAGGAAGCATGGCAGGGAGTGTCATCCGGACGAGTGACGACATCCGCTGTCTGGCCCCCAGTCGAACGAGCCTGGATTGGAACTGAGGTCCTGACGTGATGTTTGTGCCGGTCTAAGGCGGGCCTCGATATTTGAAATTGCCGAGCCGTGGGCCTTGTCCCGTCTCGCACGAGCGAGACATCGATCGAGCTGCACAGTGGGTGTTGGCACATCGCGGACCAACACGGACAGCCATCCTTTTCAGGATTCTACCTTTATGAACCTAGCATATACTCGCGACTGCGGTCTCCACAGCTTGTG
>Ga0187783_10002840_pt1 | contig 12833 bp, 15 predicted proteins | sample 1015_SJ02_MP02_2_FD_132471 | JGI IMG/M metagenome (GOLD analysis project Ga0187783, IMG submission 132471) | Tropical peat soil microbial communities from peatlands in Department of Meta, Colombia - 1015_SJ02_MP02_20_MG | ecosystem: Environmental > Terrestrial > Soil > Wetlands > Peat | place...
CTCCATGTACTCGTGCGTGTAGCGCGCGTAGCAGTATTTGCACCCGAATTCGCAGCCGCGATACGGATTGATCGTCCAGTTGAACGGGACCCTCTCGGAATCGCAGTGGTTCACGATTGAGCGGACGGGAAGCAGGAAATACTCGGTATCCCGTTTCGCTTCGGCCAGCGGGGAGGAAGCGGCGAGGCGCGCGATGCCAACCAGTTCCGCAGCGGGTTTCAAGCTCCGGTCGGGTGCCGGAGCGGGCGTAGAAGCCGCGCATGCGATTTCAGGGCCGCCGTGGCAAGCGGTCGTGGGGAATAAGGTGAGACTGGTTTGCTTCGAGCGTACGGACCGGCTTCGTGGGGAATCCGGTGACGCAGGAAGAGTGGGTAAAGTGGCCATCGAAAGCCTCGCCGCAGGGGGAGACTATATTCGCCTTTTGTTCGCCTTGTCAAGTATATTTTGCTTTTTCTTCGCCCTGTCCATTCGGGCAGGCCTTTTGTGTCACAGTGTAAGCTTAGGGACAGCATGACCATAGAAACCTTTCTGTGGAAATGTGCAGGGTACTGTTACTGTCCGCATATACTCGAATCGTTGGCCATAAGTCGTAGCGGAGATCCGATTGAGCGAGATTGGTGTACTGATTCTCGATGACAACATCGAAAGTTGCCAGGCGCTGCACCACTTGCTCGACGCCGAGGGCTGGCGCGTTCATTTCGTCACGGATTCGCGCGATGGTCTCTCCGCGCTCGCAAATGGTGTCTGGAACCTGGCCATCGTGAACGTCGAGCTTGCACGGCCCGGAAGTCAGCTGTTCGCCGTCCTCGAGGAATTGGCTCATGCTGAAGGCGTAACGGTGCCCTCGGAGGCCGCAGAACCCACCAGCACGGCTGTCAAGGTTAGCCCGTCCGAATCACACGTCATTCGAAAGCGCCGATTGAGAGTGCTCTTCGTCGTGCCCGGCAATCTTGCGACGGAAGTCGTTGCAGACCTTGAGCGCGCCGAACTGCCTTACGCCATCCGGCCGTACCACCTCCACGATTTCTTCGGGAAAATCAGTGACTTGCTGGTCGAATCCGGCGCCATGCCGGCCGCCTCACCGGCCTCCCGATTCGAATCCGGCGCAGCTGGGCGGGGACGCTTCCACAAAACTCCGGCGGCATCGAAACAGCCTTCTATGTTCGCTTCCCGCGACGATTACCAGATGACTGAAGAAGAAATCGCGGAATACGAGCGCGCCGAAGAAGAGGAACGCCGCAAGAAGAGCAAAAAGCACGAAGATCGCGGCGCGTGGTAGCCGCCCGTCGTATTGTGGCGCACCGGCTCAACTAACCCTCCTCCCTCCACTCGGATCTCCTCCGAAAAATGAAACCCTGCAAGAAATCTCGAGCACTCCGTTCTTCCTTACGAAGGCTGCCCACGCGCGGCCACGTTTTCGTCACAACGGAGGTTTCGATGAAACTCAGCTCCCTCACGACACAGGGCATTGCAATCCTCTCGGCGGCAGCAATTTTCGGCGCGCCGTCGCTTATGGGTAAATTGTCTGGAAGCTCGGTCAATGGAGCTACTAAAGCGGGCTCAGTCAGCGGGCCTGAAACCTGGAGAATCGGCGAGCCGATTCGCTACGAGAACATGACCATTTTCCCCCTGATCTCCAAGTCCGAGGCCGACACGAGCGGCTTCGAAACGCTCGATGAGGGCCTTGCTTCCGGCGAAGTCCTCGTCTCCGAGCACGGCAGTGAATACCTCCGCCGCGCTCGGGATGGCTCGGCGGTTTCGTCACCCGTCTACAATTCGGGCGCCTCGGTGAACCAGCTTGTCCTCATCAACCGCGGCAAAAAGCCCCTCCTTTTGCTCGCTGGCGAAGTCGTGGCCGGAGGAAATCAGGACCGCATCGTCGCCAAGGACCGCATCGTGTCGCCCGGTGCCGAACCGCTTCCGCTCGACGTGTTCTGCGTCGAACACGGCCGCTGGACCGGCGAATCTGCGAAGTTCGGCGCGGCGAAAATGATGGTGCATCCGAGTGTGCGTGAAAAGGCCGCGATCGAGGCGGATCAGGCTCAGGTCTGGAATGCGGTGAATCGTGGAACCACCCAATCTCAAGCGGCGCAGGCCTACGACGCAACGGTGCTTCCTCAAGTTGCCGTGGGGGGAACGGCCGGTGGGGTCGTGGACGCCAGACCGGCGGCCGGCGGCGGGAGCTCCTCGGGCGTAGCGGCGGCGGTGCCTCCGCCAACCATCACGGCGGGCCGCATCAACTCCGCGATCGCCACCGCGGCGCCGACTCAATCCTATCGAAAGATTTACCAGTCGGCGCAAATTGCGCAGCCGGTCGAGGAATTCGTCAACGAAATGAACCGCCGATTCGCGCGCGCCACCGAGGGCCTGAAAGGCGAAGGCGTGATCGGCGCCATTGTCGCTTACGGCGGAGAAGTTGCATGGACCGACGCGTTCGCTTCGCCCGCTCTCTTCCGCCAATACTGGTCGAAACTGCTCCGAAGCTACGTAATCGAAGCTCTCGCGCGGCCCCAAACGAAGGAGCAGGCATCGCTCGACGATGCGCGCGCGTTTCTCACGCGAACGAAAGGGCACGAACGCGAAGAGTCCGATCCCGGCGTCTACGTCTGGAAGGAGCGCACCGAGGGCCAGTATTCGGAAATCGAATTGGAATCCCTCGCGCCCGAAACGCTCACTCTTCACTGGATGAAGGTTCTTCGCACGAACTAATTCGTCTCGATTGGCTGCCGGGACAGGCGCCCTCGTAGCCATGCTCCGCCACGAGGGCGCCTGTTGTTTTGTGCGCAGATCGAAACTACTCGCCCTGGCGATTCCACAGCCGAACCACACTCTTGTCTCGCGTTTCGTTCAAGAGTTCGCTCATGGTCTTGTTGAGTTTGGGATGGCGCGCGTTGGGAGCAATCTCGTTCATCGGCACGAGCACGAAGCGCCGATCGGCCATGCGCGGGTGGGGAATCGCCAGTTCGAGCGTGTCAACGATGGAGTCGCCGAAAAGCAGAATGTCAATGTCAATGTTCCGCGGGCCGTACTTGACTCCGCGATGCCGTCCCATCTCGTTTTCGATCGCCAGCAGCGCGCCCAGCAATTCCCGCGGGCCGAGTGCCGTTTCCGCTTCCACGGCACAATTCAAAAACCAGGCCTGATCGCGGATTTCGAGCGGTTCTGTTTCGTAGAACGACGATCGTTTGACGACTCGAACGCCACGTTTCGCAAGCGCCTCGATCGCATGCGAAAGATTTTCCGCGCGATCGCCCACGTTCGAACCGAGCGATAAATAAATTCTCGTCACTTTCGGGTGCGGCGCTTCATGCCGCACCGACCTCGGGGCTCGCGCCGTCGGGACTCCATGTCTGCGGGATTCCGTTCAGAAAAAGTGCGCCTGCTGCTTGCGAGGCTCTTCGACGCCGAAATGCCTGTAGGCAAGCGCCGTGGCCACGCGCCCGCGCTGCGTCCGGTCGAGCAAGCCGAGTTGCATCAGGTATGGCTCGTACATTTCTTCGATCGCGTCCTCTTCTTCGCTGAGCGATGCCGCGATCGTGTTCAAGCCGACGGGGCCACCCGAGTACTTATTGATGATCGTGAGCATGAGATTGCGGTCGATTTCATCGAGCCCATGCTCGTCCACGCCCAGCATTGCCAGCGACTCGCGCGCCACATCCTTCGTGATGCGCCCGTCCGCGCGAACTTCCGCGTAATCCCGCACGCGGCGCAGCAGCCGGTTCGCCACGCGCGGCGTGCCGCGGCTCCGGCAGGCGATCTCTTCCGCGCCGTTGTCCTCAATCGCGATGCCTAGAATTTTTGCCGACCGCTGCACGATGTGAAACAAATCCTGCGGCGTATAAAAATCCAGCCGGTGCACGATCCCGAAGCGCGACCTCAGCGGCGCCATCAAAAGTCCCGCGCGCGTCGTCGCACCCACCAATGTGAATGGATTGAGCTGGTAGGGATGAATTCGCGCGCCCGGTCCCTGCCCGATCACCAGGTCAATTCGAAAATCTTCCATCGCCGGATACAAAATCTCCTCGAGCGCAGGGAGCAGGCGGTGAATTTCATCGAGAAACAGAAAATCGTGCGGCCCGAGCGAAGTCAGCACGGCGGTGAGGTCGCCTTTCTTTTCCAGCAGCGGCCCGGAGCTTACTTTGATTCCCGCGCCCATTTCGTTGGCGAGAATCTGCGCGAGCGTCGTCTTTCCCAGCCCCGGCGGCCCATAGAGAAGAACGTGATCGAGCGCCTCGCCGCGTGTGCGCGCCGCCTCGACCGCAATCGCCAGATTTTCCTTTACGCGCGCCTGCCCGATGTAATCGTCGAATCGCTTCGGGCGGACGCTCGCTTCAATTCGCGCGTCCTCATCGAATGCGCGTCCGGAAACCAGCCGATGTCGTGCGTCTTCCATTTTCCTCGCTTACTCAGTTCGCGGATTCGCCGGCTCCCGCTCGCGCGCTCTTGTGCATCGCCGCCGCTCCGAGATGCTGCAGTGCGGCGCGAAGCATCGTGTTGAAATCCGATTGTTGGCCCGGCGTCTTGCGCAATTGTTCGAGAGTCCTTTCCACGGCGCGACCATCGTAACCCAGGTTGACCAGCGCCGATGCGACGTCCGCTTCGAGCGGCGTGTGGGTCACGGCCGCGGCTGCGGCGCCCGGTTCGAGCACCGCCGCTTTTTCGCGTAGGTCCACAACGATGCGCTCCGCGGTTTTGCGTCCGATTCCCGGAATGCGCACGAGCTGCGCGTGGTCGCCCCGCCGAATCGCAGGAAGCAACTCCTCCACCTTCATCCCGGACAAAATTTTCAGCGCCAGATTCGGCCCGATGCCGCTCACGGAAATCAGCATCTCAAAACAATCTTTCTCTCTTGCCGTGAGAAATCCGTAGAGGGCGAGCTGGTCCTCACGCAAGTGCGTATGAATGAGCAGCGTGACGCTGGTCTTCAGTTCATCGAGATTCGAAAACGTGGAAAGCGGGATTTGCACCAGGTAGCCGACGCCGCCGACGTCCACAATCACCTGATTCGGCCGGCGCTCGATCAGTGTTCCGCGAATCTGTCCGATCATGAAGATGTGATTATTGAATAGGGGTAGAGGCGTGTCAACGCGCGCCGTTCCACACCAGCGAATCTTTTCCTTCCAATCTTCGGATGAAACTTTTTTGCAGAGAAATTCGTAATCCTGAATAGCACGCGAAATTCAGCTTGCCTGTCTGTCCGCGTTGTACGCTTCCGGGATTTGCGTGTTTGATTCCGCGACACTGTTTTCATTTTTGAATCACAAAAAACTTTTTTCGCGCGAAAAAACGATGTGCTGCTTTCTTGTGCAATCACGAATCGTCTAAGCGGGAGAACTGGGGCTAAGAGAAAAGGAGAAACCCGAATATGTCACGGAAAAACTTCGTACGATTCTCGGCGCTGATTCTGGCGTTGGCCCTTGTGCTCCCCGCCGTAACGCCACTCGCGATGGCGAAGGATGCAAAGGGATCCGTCAAAACCGACATCACGATCTCAACCTCCGTTTGGCTGGGAGGAAAAGAATTGAAGGCCGGCGAATACTCGTTCGTTGCCGACGACTCCAAAGTCACCGTCTCTCACGACGGCAAGTTGGTTGCGGAAGCTCCGATTCAATGGCAGGACGGCAACAAGGCGGCCTCCAGCGCGGTGATCGTGGACGGCGATCATGTGAAGGAAATCCGTTTCGGCGGCAAGACTCGCGCGGCGGTTATTCAACAGCAGTAAAATAAATCAACATCAGCGGAACGCCCGGGCGCCCTGTTCCTCGCGGGGCGCCCGCGCTTTTTCAGCGCACGCCGTCAATCAACTCGACGGAATCAATCACGCCGATCACCGCGGAATCGATCGGGGAATTCGGCCGTCCCACGGACGTCATTGCCGAAAAGCCTTCGGTCGCGAGAAGAACGCGATCGCCCTCTCCCGCGTCCACCGCGTCGAGCGCGATCACCGCCTCGCCCCGGTCGGATCCGTCGAGGTTTAGCGGTTGCACAAGGAGCAGTTTGCGCCCTTCGTGCGATGGCGCCTTCTGCGTCGCCACCACGTCTCCGATTACACGCGCGATCAGCATAGTCAGCTCAAGCCTTCACGCGATGTACTTCGTCTACGATGCCGACAATCGTCGCTTCCGTCGGCACTTCGACCGGAAGAAACGGAAAGCTGGCTTCGCGTCCGCGGCACCAATACACCATCTCGCCTGCGCCCGCGCCGACGGAATCGAGCGCGACGACCGGCCGCCCTTTGTCCGCCCCGTCGCTCCCCACCGGCTGCACGAGCAAAAACTTGATTCCTTCGAGCGACGGATTCTTCACCGTGGCCACAACGTTTCCGATTACTCGCCCGAGAATCACGCTACTTCTTCCGCGCAGCCGCGAGCTGCTCCGCGTACGCTTTATCAATCTCCACGGAGTCCACGATCCCGACGATTGCCGCGTCGACTGGACGGTCCTTGCATTCCGCGGCCATACGCGCCGAGCTTCCCGACACGACGAGCACCTTCTCGCGGAATCCCGCGCTCACGGTATCCACCGCGATCAAGTATCCGGGCTCGTCATTTCCTTCGGGCGATACGGGCTTGACGATAAGGAGCTTTTTGCCTTCCAGGCGAGGGTCCTTGCGCGTGGAAACGACATTGCCAACGATGCGGGCGAGAATCATGAATTGTCGGAATGAAAATTATTGTTGCGCGTTCGACGAAACTTCCACGCCGCCACCCGCGACGCCGATCGCGCGCCGCGCCGGCTACTTCGCCGACGCCACCAGCGCGGACTTGCCGATGGGCAGCGTCTCTTCCAGCGACGGGTGCGGGCGTGGGATGACGTGTACGGCAATCAGCTCGCCCACCCGGCGCGCCGCGGCAGCGCCGGCGTCGGTGGCGGCTTTCACCGCGGCCACGTCGCCGCGCACCAGCGCCGTCACGTAGCCAGAGCCGATCTTCTCCCACCCGACGAGCGTCACCTTCGCGGCCTTCACCATCGCGTCCGACGCTTCGATCATGGCCACGAGGCCGCGCGTCTCGATCATTCCGAGTGCTTCACCCATGCTTCATCCTCCCCACAGTCGCAACCGATCCATTAACGCTGAATCCGGTCCTTCGTCACCGCTTCTTCGATAAGCGCTTCCAATTCGCGCCGAGTCAGCGTGATGCGATCCACCGATGCTGTTTCCGCTTCTTCTGCTGTGACGGGACGCTCAATGCCGCCTGGAGCGCCTTGAATGCCGTAACGCACCCGAGCCGCGAGCAATTTTTCCACATCTTCGCCGGAAAGCAAGACCTGTTTGCCCAGCACGACGGTCACGAGCGCGATTCGCGCGAACTGTTCCGTCGTTTCCATCCGGAAAAACGCGGTCAGCAAATCCGAGCCGTATGTCACTACACCGTGATTCGCCAGCAGAATGGCGTCGTGATTTTGAATCAGCGGCTCGATCGCCTCGCTCAATTCCGGTGTCCCCGGCGTTCCATAACGCGCCACGGGAACGGCGCCAAGCGCCATCACGCATTCGCTCAGCAGCGCGTGATTCAGCGGAATTCCAGCTGCTGCGTAGCCCGTCGCGACCGGCGGATGCGCGTGGCAGATCGCATACACATCCGGACGCCGGCGGTAAATCAAAAGGTGCATCGCCAGTTCCGACGAGCGGTTGCGCCGCCCGCTGATTTTATTCCCCTGCATGTCCGTGACGACGAGATCGTCCGGCTCCATCATTCCTTTGCTGATTGCCGTCGGCGAGCTCAGCACGCGGCGGGGATCCAGCCGGAGGGAAATATTTCCGTCGGTGGAAGGAGTGTAGCCGCGCTGATGGAGCCATCGGCCGGCGGTGCAAAGCTCGCGGCGATGTTCGTCTTCGGTTTTCAGCGATCCTGGAAGAATCGTGTCAGGCAACATGGCACCCGCGAACGTCCCGCTTCGGAAGAGGCGGGACGCTGCAATGGTGGGTCATGATACACCACCACGCGCCGAACGGCTTTCTGAATGTGTGGATTTTGTGGAGCCGGGCGCCTGGCGATCAGGCGTATAGCCCGCGAAGTTTCAATGCGAACGCGACCCGATCGATCGCAACCATATACGCCGCGATTCGATTGTTCACGCCGTGGGATTCGGCGTAGCGCACAATCTCATCGAAGCTGCGGTCCATCACGTCTTTCAGCCTCTCGTTCACTTCGCTCTCGCGCCAGAAGAATCCCTGCCGGTCCTGCACCCATTCGAAGTAGCTCACCGTGACGCCACCCGCATTCGCCAGGATGTCCGGGAGAATGAACACGCCCTTTTCGCGCAACACATCGTCCGCCGGAGGGGTGGTCGGGCCGTTCGCGCCTTCGCAGAGAATCCGCGTCTGGACGCGATGCGCGTTCGCGCTGGTGATTTGGTTCTCGATCGCCGCGGGAATGAGGATGTCGCACGGCTGGAACAGCAGCTCCTGTCCAGACATCTTCACACCGCCGCTCGGAAAGTCCGGCAACGGCCGGCGCTGCCCATGCACCCACTCGATCACCGCAGGGATATTGAATCCGTTTTCGTTGTAAAGCCCCCCGTGAATATCGGCCACGCCCACGATTTTGTATCCTGCTTCGTGCATGAGCATCGCGGCCATCGAGCCGACGTTGCCGAATCCTTGAATCACCACGCGGCATTCTTCCCGCTTCATCTTCAGCTTTTCGATCGCCTTCTCGCACACAAATAGAACGCCGCGGCCCGTCGCTTCGCGGCGTCCGCGCGAGCCGCCCAGATCGAGCGGTTTGCCGGTCACCACGGCGGTCACCGTGTGGCGCATATGCATCGAATACGTGTCCATCACCCACGCCATGATTTTGTCGTTTGTTCCCAGATCCGGCGCGGGAACGTCGCGTTCCGGTCCGATCCAGTCGGAAAGTTCCGCGGTGTAACGGCGCGTCATCCGCTCCAACTCCTTGCTCGACATCTTTTGCGGATCGCAAATGATTCCGCCCTTTGCGCCGCCAAACGGAATGTTCACCACCGCGCATTTCCACGTCATCCATGACGCAAGTGCGCGCACTTCGTCGAGCGTGACGTCGGGTGCGTAGCGGATGCCGCCCTTCCCCGGACCTCGCACCAGCGAGTGTTGCACGCGGTAGCCCTTGAACACTTCAAGCCGCCCGTCATCCATCGTGACGGGAATGTAGATCGTGATTTCTTTGTTCGGGACACGCAGATAGCGGTAAAGGTCGTCTTCCAGTCCCAGCTTCGCCGCGGCCATTTCGAATCGCGCTTCCGCGCATTCGTAGACGTTCAATTCATTTTTGACGAGGGTCGGCATTATTCCTCCGCTAGCGGCTTACGATGGAAAATTCCTCCAGGGGCAGCGAGGTGGGAACGTTCCGTCCGCGCTGTCCCGGGAACCAATTTCCCTGTTTTGACAGCGCGGGCCAGTATACGGATACGCGCATATCCGTGCAAGAATTGCGGCGGCGTTTGAGTTAATGCGATTAAGGCGAAGGGAACTTGTTCAATTTCGGCGCGTGCGCCGCACAAATTCGTCCAGCACGAGTTGCGCGAGCCGCCGCTGGTCGTGCCGCACAACGCGGCCTTCCTGCAGCAAGTCTCCCGTAACGCAACCAAGCCCCATGCGGGCCAGCTCTCGTTGCGATTTTTCCACGGGCTCGGCGCCTTTCGCGCGATAGCGCCGCAGGGCTCGCGTTGTTACCGGAGTGCGATTGAGCACCACCCAATCGAACAGTCCGTACTGCGTATGGGCGTAAATGGCGCGAACGTGATCGGCCACGGAGTATCCGTCGGTTTCACCAGGTTGGGTCATGAGGTTCGCGATATATACGCGCGTGGCGCGCGAGCGAATGAGCGCCTCTTTCACTTGCGAGAGCAGCAGATTGGGAATCAAGCTTGTGTACAGCGAACCCGGGCCGATCAATATCAAATCCGCCTCGCGAATCGCCTCCAACACCTGCGGCAATGGCTTCACCCGCCGCGGCACAAGCCGAATGCGGCGGATCCGAACTTTCGAGCGAGAAATCTTCGTCTCGCCGCGAACAATCGTTCCATCCTCCAATTCAGCCTCGAGCGTGACGTTGCTTTCCGTCGAGGGATAGATTCGCCCGCGGATGGCAAGAACTTGCCCCGAAAGTTTGACGGCCTCCGGGAAGTCGCCCGTAACTTGCGTCAATGCTGTCAGGAAAATATTCCCGAAGCTGTGCCCGCGTAGCGCTCCGCCTTTTGCAAACCGGTACTGAAACAAACGGCTGAGCAGCGCCTCGTCTTTTGACAGCGCGACCATGCAGTTGCGAATGTCGCCGGGCGGAAGCACTCGATACTCCCGGCGTAGCCGCCCGGAGCTTCCGCCATCGTCCGTCACCGTCACCACCGCCGCGAGATCGGATATCGGCAGGCGCGCGCGCTCTTCCTTTCGCCTCGCGACATACTCCTTCAATCCTCGCAAGAGCGTCGAAAGACCGGTGCCGCCTCCCATGGCGACGATGCGCACGGGACGCGCGCGATGCTTTTGATTCTTCTCCACAGGGGAAAACTATCCGACGGAACCCTCACGTTCCGGATAGAGAAGTTCGGTGAAGCGAGGATCTTCTTGCAGGAAAGCGAAATCTTCGTCGTTCCGCGCGTGATAGCGGTTCTCGGGGCGGAGTTGGATTGCGAATTTCAGGCGTTCCATTGCGCTCTCTGCTTCGCCCGTGAGGCAGTCCAGCGCGGCCATCGCATAAACGATGTGATCTGCTTTCGGTGCGGCCTTCAACGCGCGATCCAGGTGCACGCGTGCCTCGTCCCAGCGTCCAAGATTCATCAGAGCAACGCCCTGCGTATAATGGTCTTCGGCCGTCTTTGGCGCCGGCAGCGGCGACTTGGCAATTCGTACCTCAACGCCGCGGATGTGCACACGGGCGCGGTCTCCAAGCTCCTTATTCGGCCCTTCCAGAACTTTCTCCAGCACCTGCTTCGCGCGCTGGAATCTTTGCTGCTGAATTTCCTTCAAGGCTTCTTCGTAGAGCTTCAACTGCTGCTGGTGGGCAGGGTCGGGCTGATGGACCGCAGCGTGGCCTCGTCCATTTGATCCTAAACCCTTATGTTTCAGAGTCTTTGAGCCGCTGTGAGCGCGGCTCCCAGATTTGGAAGTTGCTCTTTTTGAAGACCTTCCGCGTCCCGCCATATGCGCTCACGATAGCAGACTTGTAAACACCCGTCAATCCAGCCCATTTTGGGCATTCTGAGCTTTGCCCTGGGCCATAATCTTCTCGATTTCGTCCACTTCACGTGGTAGTCGCGCCGTCAGGAGCTCGTGCCCGTCCTTCGTGACCAGAACATCGTCTTCGATCCGCACGCCGAGGTTTTCCTCAGGGATATAAATTCCCGGCTCGATCGTGATCACCATTCCAGGCTCGAGCGGGCGGCTCGTGCTCCCGGGATCGTGGACGTCCAGCCCCAGATGATGGCTCAATCCGTGAATAAAATACTGGCCGAGCGGCTTGCCGTGTAAATCCTTGCCGTGCGTATTGATGTATTTTCGGGCGATCGCGTTGAGATCGATCGCCCCGCCGTGAATCGTGGCGCCCGGCTTGACTTCAGCGAGCGCCGCGTTCTGCGCGCCGAGAACGATTTCGTAGATTTCGCGCTGCCGCGCCGTGAATTTTCCGTTCGCCGGAAGCGTCCGCGTGATGTCCGCCGCGTAGCCGCCGTACTCGCCGCCGACGTCCAGAACCACGATGTCGCCGTCTTTGATTTGCGCGTCGAGCGTGCTGTAGTGAAGCACGGTTGAATTAAATCCCGCTCCCACAATTGGCGCGTACGCTTCGCGCGAGCAGCCCTCGAATTCGTGGATCTCCTTCATCCTCGCCGCCACTTGATACTCGAATAATCCCGGGCGCATCCGCTTCATCGCGTCAAGGTGAGCGTCAATGGACGCATCAATCGCTTTTCGCATCAACTCCAGCTCACCCGGCGATTTCACCTGGCGCATCGCGTCAATCGCGGGCCCGGCGTCGCGAAGGTTCGCACCCGGGACGGCGCGCTTCATCCACTCACTCCAATTTTTCAGGTGCGGATAGCCCTCTTCCTGCTGCCCGGGGAGAAGCGTGTAGAACGTCGGATAAATTCTGGCGAGATCTTCCAGCTTTCCGCGCAAGTTCGCAAACGCGTCCACTTTCACAAAACCGGTCTTCTCCGCGATGCCGGGATCGTCGGGACCCATCTTCGGCCCCTCCCAATGTTCGATCGAAGGATTTCGCGGCGGTAGGTAAAGAACTTCCCTTGGCCCTTCGACCGATTTCCCTGGCGGCGGATCGGGAATGAGCAGAACGGCGCCTCCCGGCTCGTCGTCGCCCGTCAGGTAATAAAAATTTTTCTCCTGGAAGAAAACGGCGAACTCCGATAAATCTTCCTGGCCGGTGTAGCCGAAAACGACGAGCGGTCCGTCGAGTTGCGCGGTCAGATTCGCGCGCCGCGCACGATATTCTTCGTTCGGCTGGCCGAATCGCGCCATCGCGACGCTCGCACAAACGAGCACGACCGCCACGGCGACCGCAGCAATCCCTCCGCGCGACTTCAAAAATCGCTCACTCATATCCGCCAAAAATTGAGCGCGGCATTTCGTAACTATCGCGCATGGTTCGTTTCCGTTGATCAAATCGCCATCTCCCTGTTTGCGTTGCATGATTCTTCCGCGGCGCTCGGTGTTCAATTAAGGCCGTCACAGCAAGAAAAATTGCCGAGCCAAATCGAAGCCCTTATTCTAGCTTGTCCCGCTTCTCCAGATTATGACGAGCACAAAGCAGTTGAATGTTTTCCTCAACCATCGACGAACCGCCGAGCGAAAAGGGAATCACGTGGTCAAAATGAAGGTTTTCGGCACTGCCGCATTTTAC
>Ga0187783_10002841_pt1 | contig 12830 bp, 11 predicted proteins | sample 1015_SJ02_MP02_2_FD_132471 | JGI IMG/M metagenome (GOLD analysis project Ga0187783, IMG submission 132471) | Tropical peat soil microbial communities from peatlands in Department of Meta, Colombia - 1015_SJ02_MP02_20_MG | ecosystem: Environmental > Terrestrial > Soil > Wetlands > Peat | place...
TGAGTGGCGACGACCACTGTCTCGGCGGTCGATAAATCTCCGACGTCGGCTCGGGCGATCGCCAAGTCCCTTTGCCGGCGGAGAAGGCCTTGATGGCCTCCAACGCAGTGCCCGTGTCCAGAACCTTGAGTCGCACCGGGGCATTAGTCGCAGCTAATCGAGCTGCGATTGTGGACATCAATTGGGGTGCGTCACCATCAAATGAACCGGCGGCAACAGTCAGGGTCGTCGGACGTGAAACGTAGCGATAAGCGTACAGTCCGCCGCCACTCGCCAACACCAAGAGGCCCAACACAAGGACAACCCGAAGCCAGCGAGGCAAGATTGCGCCGACGTCCATCGTCCCGTTTTGCATCTTTAACTCTCCTCTGCCACGATTCGGCTTTGTAGGCCGGCGCGGCCAAAACAAGCTGGCTCGCAAGCCTTAAGGGGCCGAGTGGCGGTTTAACCACTCGGCCCTAGCCTTCACTCGCAATCAGCCGACCGGCTGCGCGATGCCAACGGAACGCAATTAGCAGTAATAAACACCGGCGGCGCAGCGTCGTGCCGTCCTTCGTGCGACGCCTGCGTAACTCATCGGTGTGAGGGGACGGCCGATTATTGCCTGCGCTTGCGACATCAATTGTCCAGTCTGGTTGGGCACGATCCTCCCGTTCCAAGAGAGTCCGACAACCAGCGCGGCGGCCGCGAGGACCATTGTGATCAGTCTTTGAGTTTTCATGGCTATTTTCCCTTTTGAGGTTCAGCCGGAGCTGGCAACTCGTCGAAATCCTTCATCGCATCAGCAGTGGCCGGCTTTGCTCCATCTGGCGTTTTGAATGAAAACACGTCACCTCCTGAGGGCACGTCGGTCTTCCAATCCGAGATGCGAATTCTGTATTGGGGCGCCCCAGCTAGTGTTTTGCTCGTTATAATGTACTGACGCGGGACCGGATTTGCGCCAAGCTGCACCCAAAGTTGCCAATCGACATCGTTGTTGCGAAACGCCAAATGCTCGCATTCGACCCCATCGATGACTCCCCGGCCGATGTCCTTGGCTTCAAGGACACCATCCATTAAAGCGTCATAGGGGTTGGAAAGCAAAAGATCGGCAAAAGGCAGAGCAGCTCCGTACTTTTCCCTCAGCTGATCAATCAAATTGTCTACCGTGCCCGGTATTTCTAGCCGAACATAGCTATTGTTGTGCTTGCCGTGCAGGTTGAAGGTCTTGCCGTCGTAGATCAGCTCTACGTCCGTATAGCCCCCCGTGCGTTCGGCGCGCAACTTATCGGGCCGACTCATAAGAATGTCGCCGGTTGAACTGAATGTAATCTTCTCGATAGCCGGAGTTATAACCTCAAGCTCGGTATTGTATTTTGCCGAGATGCTCCTTTGTTCAGCAAGGTAGTCAGACATTGTCTTTAACATTGCCTTGGCACTCGCTTCATCCGCAAAGGCAGGGATCTGACTCATTGACCCAAGGAGCAGAAACGTCGCGATAATGAAGGCTAGTCGGTTACGAAGCACGGCGAACCTCCCATTGTGACACAGGGCATTAAAGGCCTTCCCAATTTAGGCCACGAATTAGTGTCAAGGATGTGGCCGCAATAGTTATCAAGGAACAAAGTGATCGCGTTTCCGGTTCTTGATCTCGATCAAGAAAGCTGGATGGCATCCGATGATATCTGGCTGTGCCATTCCCGTGAAAAGATGAGGTGTGATGATGCTTCCGCGTCAATTGACTGCGGCTTCCTTATTTTCGCTAACACTCCTCTCGCTTCCTGGCGCAACCCTGACGGCCAAAGCGGCTGAACCCTCCTTTGTGTACTGCAAGGAAGACATCGCAAGGCTATGTCCCGGCGTTGCTCCGGGTGGGGGCAGAATAATCGGATGTCTAAAGCAACATGAGAACGAAGTGAGCATCGGCTGTGGCAAAGAGCTAAAGGCGATCAAAGCGAAAATGGGCAAGTAACTGCCTGTGCCTGACGCGTCACCGACTTTTTGTATCGGGTCTTAGGTGACTCTCTTTGATCCATGTGTGTGATGTGTTTTCGAGTTACGCCACGCACTTCACGTCATAATCTCCTCCTATTCCTGAGACGAAGGCGTGCGCCATGTCGACAACTCGGCCCCCTCTGAACAGATCCCGCCGAGGGATTAGGCCAAATTTCTTGGGGTTTCATCGGAGATAACGCGATTACCTGCTTGACTTGTAACGCGACTGATTAATTATGTGATTCGCAGCAGCGATCAGCGTTTGATCAAGGATCTCTCCGCGCGGTCGATTTTCGGTTTGAAGGCAACATCGGGGGCGTTTTATCAAGCTGGTAAATTTCCTTGCTGGATGCGCGGGCATTTTGCTCGTGGTCACCGCAGGCGCCGCCGACCGTGAGGGCGGTTTTCCGCTCGCCGGCAACTACATCCAAAATCGACCTTGCAAAGGCGACGGCAGTGACCCTGCTGAGCTTCAGGTGAAGATTTCATCCCGTGAGATCGTCTCCAAAGTCAGCTCGTGTAGCTTTCAGAAGGTGAAGCAGGATGGGAACACCGTTGAGGCCCAGGTTGAGTGCCAATTTCCTGCCGGACCGCTTGTCGGTAATGTTTTTTTCACGGTGAGGCCAGACGGAACCATTTCCTTTGTTGATCGCGACCAGAATTATCGCACGATTCTCTATCGCTGCTCGAATCAGGATTCTGACGGTTCTGGATGAATGAGCAATAATAGGGCCTGCGATCGGCTCTCGCAGTTCGAGCGTCGAGCACAAAAGCGCTAAGGCTGACGACTTACACGCCTCACAATCCGCTGTGGCCACAAAGTTGGCAATCTGAGCGCTAGCCAACGCCACATGGAAAGACGGTGGGCAGCGCTTGCATGATTCGTCGCAGCCTCCGGCACGACAAGATATTTGCGTAACTTCATCAGCCTCCACACTACGGGATTCCAATCACTCCAGGTCTCTTGAGCTTCATCGGCAAGGACCCCAATCGTGACTTCGGGCGCTGGATGAAACAAGAACGGTATCCGGTTCGAAAGGGTGTCATCTCGAAGAATGTTCCATCGTGACATTCCTCCCATGACCGGGGAACCAAGAGCATAAACGACTCGACCAATGCGTGCCGTTCTGATGCAAAACGCACACATGGGACAGGGCTCCACAATGGAATAGATTGTACAATCCTCGAGCCTGGTGGCTCCAAGCGATTGTCGGGCCTGAGCGATAGCCATAATTTCGGCGTGTCGCGACTGGTCCATGTGGCGTATTGTTTGGTTCGTACCCTCGCCAAGGACGACGCCGTTGCGACTAATCAAACTGCCGAACGGAAGTTCACCCTCTTCCATACCTTGTCGGGCAAGCTCCATGCAGCGCGTCATCATAACGCGGTCGGTTGCGTCCGGGTCCATGGCGTCCGAGATTTCAAGCGGCGACAATGACTTCCAAGCGTCGCCAGTATAGCAATGCAAGTTATACATGCCAAAGGGGTTTAGTAGAGTTGCAAACAGCCGCTAGGCGAGGATTTCAATTCTGCCATTCGGGGATGTGACCGCGGCGCTTGCAGAGCCGCGTCCGACCTATTGTGACTTTGGTGGGCGCCGCAGCAAGGGATCAACTAGATCTGCGAAATCGTACAATGGACGCAGCTCATACAGAATCATGGATTCGATATAGAACGAGCGCTCGTAGGCAAGCTTGGCACGGAGACCCGCTTCTTTAATCAGCCGACCCAGCAGGTCGAGGTCCGAATCGGATGACAGCATGACATAAAGACAGCCATTGTGTGTAAGGCGTTCACGCGCTTGCTGAAACAAGGCCGCCACATCCCGATAATGGGGACCGGCATGCCAGCCGCGATCGGTGAGATCGCGAGGTTCGCCCGCGTGCTTAGGTGGGCTTGATAGGATCACGTCAAAGAGCGGCCGCGCCGGAAGCGCGGTCAAGAGATCCATGCAGGCCGCCTTCACACGTTCGCCAAGACCGTTTGCACGTGCGTTGTCCTGTGCTGAACGCGCCGCATTAGGATTGATGTCCAGCGCCAAAACGTTTGTGGCACCAGCACGCGCGGCCGCTAGAGCGAGGATGCCGGTACCAGTGCCGATGTCAGCGACCGTCTTACCGCTAAGATCGAGTCCGTCGAGAAATTCCGCGAAATACTCGCTGCTGAGAAAAAACCGCGGATGGAAGACGGTTGGCCGAACGCGCAATTGGAAGCCCGCCGCCCGGACCGTCCGGATATTCCGACGGCTGAGGATAACGTGATAGGAAAAAAAATGAATGAAGCCGCGCATAAGGCGGCGCAGCCATCCGTGCCTATACCCGGGCCGGTCTAGAGCGGTTTCGGGCCCACTTATTACCGAAGCGGCTGATTGGGAGGTTTTCTCCATGGTGGAAGAATCCCGTGAGAAATACTGGCCAAAGCGTTGAGCGGAGCCATGCGACCTTTGTCGACAGATGCGTCAGCTAGCGCGGAAACGTGTTGCAGCTGCGGATAAGCAACGCAAGCCTGTCTTAGCTAAGGCGTCCAAGAGTCCGTCAGCGTCAATAGCAGCCTCCGGGCCACCCGTAGTAAGCTATCAATACGCAGAAGCCCGATCCATTGATGCCAGGTCCAAAATAGCTGGGATAGCGGGAGTGGCCAACAGGATAAAAATAACCTGCTGCTAGTGGACCGCCAATGTATACGCCAGCTATGGCGATAATTCCGGGGTGCCAGCCAGGATAGCCCCAAGGGCGGTAGTGCCGCCCAGGGTAGAACCAGCCGCGATATGCGCCCCAGGTTGCGTAGGCTCGGCCCGCCCAGCGGGCATTAGCAGGGCCGGACGTCGCCAACACCAGGGCGGCGATGGTCGCGATCGTCATCAGAGCAATGAGCTGCTTTTTCACGGCTCGAGGTCAATTGCCTTTGCTTAGTTCAACGCAGTTCGGCCATGATCGTCCATCTTGCGATCAATTCATCATTAAACCTTATGATTAAACGACTCGGTTCCAAATTGCCGGATCTTTAGCTCGATTTTAGATACGCTTGATTTGCGGAAGGTACATCGCTCCGCGCTGCTGTTTGAGCAGCGTGGCCGCGCACGAGCGTGCACCACCTAGCGCGTCGCAATTTCTGAGCAATCAGGATCAGGTTCGGGTTGCTAGACTTATCTCTATCGGCGTCGGAAACGGCCTGGCGGCTCTAACGCCGGGTCACTGCTTCCCTCGCCGGTGCCACTAACGCCAGGCGAGCCGCCTAACTGGTAGTCGTGAATGAGGCACGCAGGTTTAAGCATTATTGAGCTTGTCGACCTCTTTCACTATTGTCCAATACCGAAGGCGCGTTCGAAAAGACGCCAGCATCTGTCCGATGTTGCTTAAGATTTGGTGGCGGGGCAAATTGAGTGCGAGACTGGACGATATCGCGCCAGCATCCTTGTGCCGAGCCCTGTTTTTGGCGTGCGGCCTGATCGCTTATTGTTCGTTTGAGGCGAGCGCGCAAGCACAAAACACCCCCGATGGGAGTACGGACGGTGCGGGTCGCACCGATTCGCTCCAGGACCAAGACAATAACGGTCAAGATTTCACCCGACCGCAGCGAAGCTTTGAGTTTCGTCCACAATTTAGGACATCTTCTGGATCAAGCAGCCAGACTGACCGGTGGATTGAGCTGTTGAGGTACAACTCCCGGCTCGAGCTTGGCGGCGGCTGGAGGCTCGGCTACCTCGTTCAGTTACCGCTGGAGGAAAAGACGGTCGACTCCTTCAACCCGCCGAACGTCACTAACGAAACGGGCTTCGGCGGTGCCGCAGCCCAGGCTGCTCTGATCCGCACGATTGACCGTTATTGGGCATTCGGCTTTGGCGCGCGCCTGGTGGCTCCCGGCGAGGATATGATTGGAAGCGGGAAATGGCAGGTGATGCCGGGTTTCGGGGTAAGGTATTCTTTCGTCGACCTCGGACCCGACACATATTTCGTACCGGTGATCAGATACGCCGTCAGTGTGGCCGGAGATCCTACGAGGCGGAATATCAGCGAGCCGCAGATCGCACCAACCTTGAATATTGGTCTTCCCGATCGCTGGTTTATGACCTTCTATCCCAGCAACGATATTCGTATCAATTTCGGCGATCCCGTTTCTGGCCAGACGGGCAAGCTCTTCCTTCCCTTCGATGCTGCAATTGGACGAAGTGTGACCGACCATCTTGTAGTTTCCTTTGAGGCCAGCGCGCCGATCATCGACGCGTACCCGGTCTACAAATTCAAGGCTGAATTGAGAGTGGTGGTGAAGTTCTGATGATCTGCGGTGACCATCCTCACTCCGAGACAGCGATAGCTCGCCCGTCGTGTTAAGCAAGCCCCTGCCGGTACCGCGCGGGGCGGCAGGGGATCGCAAGTGAGTTTTCTTGAGGTTTACTCGGCCGCACGATTGTTGCGTGTCGCTTCCTTTAGCTTTTCAATGTCCGCCGCCGACAGCTGCGGCCGATCAATCTTGAGCGTCAACTTGTCGAGCTTGCCGGTGAACTTGAATGGAACTTGGTAATCCTCGGACACTGGCGTGCCAGTATCGGCGCCGATGTCGAAGTTCTCATCCCATTGCATAATGAGCGGAATGGTGTGCGCGATGCTCTGGCGCGCCACCTCCTGGCCATCGACCCTGAGCACGCCGGTGCCGCCGCGGCCGATGCCGCTCACGTTGTTGAAGGCAAGGGTCGCGAAGCCGAGACCATCATACTTGAAGTCGAACTCGAGGGTATGCTTGCCCGGCGACAACGCGTCCGCTCCCTCCCAGCGCGTGCGCTGCAGGTCAAGGAAGTTGTACAGGAAGACGGGTTTGCCCTTCAGCACATAGAAACCGTAGCCCCCGAAGCGGCCGCCCTGAGTCACGATCATGCCTTCGGCACTGCCTTGCGGGATCTCGACCTCGGCCTTGTACTTGAACGACGCAGCGAGGATGTTCGGGGCGTCGCCGTTAGGCGTGCCGGTGACATCCCCAGACCAGGTGAACTCGGTGCGTCCGGCCGCTAGATTTGGACGCGGCGCCACAATCCGGGTGGCGACGGTGGCGTCGAGCGGCTCGACCTGATATTTGCCCGCCTCGGCCCAAAACAGCTGGTCCATTTGCTTGACCTTATCGGGGTACTTGGCGGCGACGTTATCGAACTGTGTCCAATCCTGGCCGAGATCATAGAGTTCATACGGGAAACTGGCCGGGTCCTGGCTCACTGCACTGGCAACGACCCAAGGCGGTCTCATCACCTTGGTACTGGCAATCCAACCGTCATGATAGATCGCATGGTCCCCCATCATCTCAAAATACTGGGTCGCGTGCCGCGACGGCACAATCGCATTGCTTGCGTCGAAGGTGTACATGAAACTAGTACCTTCGATCGGACTTTGTTTGATGCCATCGACAGTGTCTGGTGCCTTGATCCTCGTTGCCTCCAAGATCGTCGGCACAATATCGATCACGTGGGTAAACTGGTTGCGGACGCCGCCCTTCTCCTTAATGACTGCGGGCCACGAGATCGCCATTCCCTGACGCACGCCGCCGAAGTGCGACGCGATCTGCTTGGTCCAAGAGAACGGCGTGTCGAAAGCCCAACTCCAGGCCACGGCCATGTGCGGATAGGTCCTATCCGATCCCCACACGTCGTAGAAATATTTTAGCTGATCCTCGACCGGGATATTGACACCCTGGAGGGAAGCGACCTCATTTGGCGTCCCGATCAGCGAACCTTCGGCGCTGTTGCCGTTGTCGCCGGCGATATAGATGATCAGGGTATTATCGAGCTTGCCCATTCTGTCAATTTCATCGATCACACGACCGATCTCATGGTCGGTGTAGGCAAAGTAGGCGGCGAAGACGTCCGCCTGGCGGATGAACATCTTCTTCTCGTCGCCGGAGAGTTGATCCCAACGCTTCAATAGATCGTCCGGCCAAGGCGTTAGCTTGGCGTCCTGCGGGATGACGCCCAGCCGTTTCTGATTTGCGAAAATGGTGTCGCGCAGCTTGTTCCAGCCTTCGTCAAACAAATGCATGTCGCTGATCTTCTTAATCCACTCGGGCGTGGGGTTGTGCGGCGCGTGAACGGCCCCCGGTACGTAGTAGACGAAAAACGGTTGTTCCGAATTGATCGCAGTGACACGTCGCAAGTATTCGATTGCATCATCGGCCATCGCCGTGATCAGGTTCCAGCCGGGTTTGCCTACGTAAGGGTAGATCGCCGTGGTATTGCGGAAGAGATTCGGCTGCCACTGGTTGGCATCGCCACCGACGAAACCATAAAAGTAATCGAAGCCCATCCCGGTTGGCCATTGATCGAATGGCCCGGCCTGGCTCGCTTGAAACTCGGGCGTGTTGTGATCTTTGCCGAACCACGATGTTCGGTATCCGTTATCCTTCAAAATTCGGCCAATGGTCGCCTTGTCTCTCGTCATGATGCTGTTGTACCCGGGGTAGCCCGTCGACTGCTCTGCGACCACTCCGAAGCCCATCGAGTGATGATTGCGGCCGGTAATGATGGCCGCGCGCGTCGGCGAACACAGCGCCGTCGAGTTGAAGTTGATATAGCGAAGGCCATTGGCGGCGATGCGATCGAGGGTCGGCGTCGGAATGACACCTCCGAACGTGCTGGTGACGCCAAATCCCGTGTCGTCGGTCATGATCAAGAGGACATTCGGCGCGCCCTTGGGCGGGACAACACGCATCGGCCAATATGGCGTCGATTGCGCTGCGTTGCGCTCGATCTTGCCGCCGAACGGTTGTGGAGGCGGTGGCAGCTGGCTGCCCTCGATCGTCGTTGTCGCGCTTGGCGCGCCTGGTGTGCCCGTGACTTCCTGTGCCTGCGCTGAGAAAGAGATCACCAGAGTGAAAGCTAGAGCAGACAGCAGTGATGTCTTCCCGTTCATGGAGCTGACTCCTGCGGTGGGGTCGGATTTAGTTTGCGTCGACCATCGTGCGATGCACTTTGTACGCAGCAACATACCAACAAGATGGGAGGATTTGCGGCTTTGATCTCAATCAAGTGTGCACGCCGCGGGAGCTCAAATGTCGTGTTCTTCTTTCCGCCGCCCAGCGCCGCATCTTCTTGGCGCGACAAGTTCATCCCTGATTTAAGTCATTGCAGCTAAAGGGATATTTTGATCAACTTTCTGCAGTTCCTTGCCGGCGGCCCCGTGGTTCTAGGACGTCCGCACAATCCAAGCGGCCGCCATCTGTTAGCCCCACGAATTTCACAATCCTTGCTGAGCATTCCCGTGGTCCCGTAATCGGGTGAAGAGAGGACGGGGCAGCATTGATCCTGTGTCGCACTAACAAAGGCCGCCAACGTAGGCGGCCTCTTTTTGATTTAAAAGGATCGACCAAAAGCTGCGGTAGCCTTTGCCTAGCATCTTGACAATGAGTTGAATAGGCCGTCGTCCGCATTCGAAAATCGCTCGTCTCCACTGGCGCATTGAACTGCGAGCCGCGATGATCATTTTGCTTGGCGCCGCAGCTCCACAATAAAATTTGCCAAATCACGATCCCCGGGCCTCATCGCCGCTAGCTGTTCCGCGTAGTACAAAGCGTTCACGAAATTTCCCGCGTTCCGATTAAAAGTCACGAGAGCAAGCAGGCTGTCACTGTCGTTGGGATGCCGTGCGACGTTCTGCTTGAGGAGAGCGACCGCTTCGTCTACCTGACCGGCAGAATGCAGCGCCACTGCAAGCACGTAAGTATATCGAGATTGCTCGGGCTGTAGCTCAGTGGCGCGGTGGAATTCCGCCAGCGCACCGCCTGATTGTTTGAGACGGGTCAACGTCAGGCCGAGGGCGTAGTGCAATCCGGCATCGGCCGGAGAAGCGGCAATAGCCGCGCGCAGGACAGCGTCTCCATCTTCGTCGCGGTGCAGTTGTCGATAGAGATCGGCCAGGTTGACCGCTGCGGGCGCAAATTGTGGACTGAGTCGCAACGCCGCCTGATACTCGGTTTCCGCTTCCTTGGCTTGACCCCGACGCGCAAAGAAACTTCCGAGCGCCGAACGCCCTTCCGGCCGGTCGGCATTGAGCCGTTGGGCCGCGATGAACTCGAGCGCCGCGTCGTCGAAGGGACCCCGATCAGCCTGTGGTTGGCTTGCAGTCGGCACGGCGGCAAGTAGATCTACTGCCTTTAAGCGTACACCGCGGCTTGAATCGGATAATAGTGGCGACACCAGAGGCCAGAGTTGCGACGGTGGCAACCTTGCCAGCATGTCGATAGCCCCGATGCGAACCATCGGGTCCGTATCGTTGAGAGCCGCTCTCGCAAGGTTGACGTTTGCGGCGGAAACGAATGGGGCCAATTCAGTTAGCGCGCTGGCGTGAACGATTCCGGGTGAATCAGCATCCTTCGCCACCGTAGCGAGTTGCTCCTGCGCGTCGGTTTGATCCGCCCAGGCAGCATGAAACGCTTCGGCGTATTTCTGGAACCCTATTCGCTCAGGACCGAACCAGCTTTGCACTGCTGCGGCCGCCCATTCCGAGGATCTATCAGCATGACAGTCATTGCAGGCATTGGGCGTGCCGAGTGTCATCGACAAATCAGGCCGCGGCACGCGAAAACTATGATCGTGCCGGCGGTCAATGACCATGTAAGTACGCGCCGCCATGTGACAGGAGGCGCACGCGAGTTGTGGATTTAATGCCGCATGATGATTGTGTGACGACGCGGCATACTTTTCTTCCGAATGACATTGCAGACACACATTGTCGCCCGCGAGCCGAAGCAAGCCGCTATGGGGGTCGTGACAATCGCTGCAGGTCACTCCCGCCGCGAACATCCTGCTCTGCTTGAACGGCCCGTAATTGTAGGTCTCCTCTCGATCCCGCATTTGCCCGTCCGGAAAGTAGAGTTCTGGCGACAGGGAAGAGACGAGATGCGTATCAGATAACCAATGGCCGGGAATCCAATCCTCCGAGAATTCTGCGCGCCTCGCGTGACAACGCCCGCAGGTCTCGACTTCTTTGCGAACTATCGCTGGTGGCCAATTGCGCGTTGGCGTACCTGTCTTGTGATCATGCCGCCAGACAACCCTGCTGCGTTCATCGAACCGAACCGGGAATCCTTTGGAAGGATCGTTACGCTTTCCGAACGGCCACCAACTTTTCTGCTGATGCGCCCATTCGATGTGGTTTGAGCCCTGCCCGTGGCAAGCTTCACAGCCAACGCTGATTTCTGTCCATGTGGTTGCAAATCGATCATGCGCCACATCGTAGTTCTTTTGCACGCCGGTTGAATGACACTCGGCGCACATAAAATTCCAATTCTGATTGAGCTTGGTCCAATGCAGGACGTCGTTGTGGTCGACCCGCTCGTCGGGGTAAAGGTGAAACCAGCGTTGACCGCCGGCGGTTTGTGGCCGTGTATCCCACGCGATCGACAGCGCCTGGATTCGCCCGTCCGGGAATTCAATCAGATATTGTTGCAGTGGATCGACCCCAAACGTGTACTTGATCTCGAACTCCGCAAGCTTCCCATCAGGCCCATCTGTCTCTACGACATATTTTTTGTCCTTTCGGAAGAAGCGTGAGTGGACACCGTCATAATCGAAGCTTGTATCGTTGAAGTCGGCGAGTACCGACTGGGCAGTCGCATGATCCATGGCATGATTATGCTGGGATGAGCGCCAAAGGTTCGCCTCGTCTTGATGACACTCAGCACAGGTTTGGCTGCCAACGAACGTCGCCGGACTCGACCGGTGATCAGGGTTGAACGGGGCGGCCGGTCCGTGCTTGGTTAGAACGACGAACGCAAGTCCTCCAAGGGCAACCGCCGCGGCCGTCGCCGCTGCTGCGAGCGACAGCAGTGAATTCGTCCAACGGCCGGCAGCTTGAGTACTTTGGGCCGAAATTGCGGCTTGGTCGCTTGGCTGTTCGCCAGCAGCCTCGCGCGCCGATCTCTTGCGCGCCGGCGGCTTCGGTCGCTTGCGGGTCAACAGCAGTGCTCATTCCGAAGGTGCGGCCGCGTCGAATGTCGCGGCTGCACAACGGTTATCTTATTAAAACGCAAGGATGCGCGTCTAGTCATTCTTCGTACTGATCCCTGCGCAGTCGTCCTTGTTTGCCGCATCGCAAAGCGCGTTGGAGCGAAGGCAGCGACCTCAGTGTCGAGGAGGCCTCGCGCTGTGAATAGCCCTGTGCGGACGATCAGACTCATCTACGAATCGGATAGAAAGAGAGAGATGGAATAAGCTGGGGGCACAGACAATGACCATATGGCTAGTCTACACGCTAATGTTTGGCTATCCGCTGCCGACACTGGAGTCACCGCGGTTTAGCAACCAAACAGCGTGTCTGATTCACCTCGGCACGCTTGATCAGCAAGTCGTGAAGGCTTTTCAACTCGTGTGTTCAAGAGCGTAGCGAGAGCTAAAACGGACCGCGCTGCCCAGTGAGGGATGGCAGCGCGGCCTTCAGATGGATAAAGATCACGTCAGCTAGTCACTGGCGTTTGAGTTAGCTTTCTTGACCTGCTCCAGGATGCCCGAGAGGTTATAGGTTTCGGGAGCTTGGAGCGGCGGGAACTTCTCGTACGTGAGCAGATGTTCCAGCCAGAGCTGCTGACCAATGGGCAGAATATTCCAGTCGTACAAGAAGGCGGTGGATGGACTGGCGAGGGCGCCACCGATACTTAGAGCTGTCTTCTGGTCGATACCCACAGCCTGCTCAAACGGGTCCCGCTTGATATTCTGCACCAGGGTAAAGTGGAATGGGACAAGCGGCATGATCCAGCCTGCCGGGCCCGGCTGCGACATGGTGTAGTACATCTTCCAGTTTTTGTAGCGGACCGCCGACGGGATCTTGCTCGAGTAGTACAGGAAGTGGTCGCGTGCCGACTTCTCGGACTTGCCGCTCAAA
>Ga0187783_10002842_pt1 | contig 12829 bp, 7 predicted proteins | sample 1015_SJ02_MP02_2_FD_132471 | JGI IMG/M metagenome (GOLD analysis project Ga0187783, IMG submission 132471) | Tropical peat soil microbial communities from peatlands in Department of Meta, Colombia - 1015_SJ02_MP02_20_MG | ecosystem: Environmental > Terrestrial > Soil > Wetlands > Peat | place...
ACTGGTACCCCAGCAACCCCCACGGATATCTTGGCGAATATGCAACCTACGACATGACTTTCCGTATTCCGAAAGGCCTGAAGATGGCGGCCACAGGTGTGCTGGTCAGCGAAAGCAACGAGAGCGGTCAGAACGTAACGGTATGGAAGAGCGAAGCTCCCCAAACCGTGGCCGGCTTCAGCTTCGGCAGGTTCAAAGAAGAGCAAGCCAAGCTTACCAAACCGGAATATTCCATCCAGTCCTACGCCAATGCTGAATCCCCCGATTGGGTGAACAGTCTCAAGCTAGCCGCCAGCGGGGACGCTCTGCCTTCGACAGGCTCCCGTGCGGGTGCCGGAGTGACGTTGGGATCCATGGACACAACCTCATTGAACAAGAAGGCATTGGCGGAGGCCGAACTGGCTGTCCCGCTTTATACCGACTACTTCGGGCCGTCCTTGTTCACCCACTTGCAACTCACGCAACAGACCGCCTGCAACTTCGGCCAGTCCTGGCCGGAGTTGGTTTGGATTCCCATCTGCTATTACTTCGACGACACGGTTCGTCACCAACTCAGAATGGACTGGGGCGATCGCGGCTACTGGAAAGTTGTAACCCCGCATGAAATCGCCCATCAATGGTGGGGACATACGGTAGGATTCACCTCCGGCCGCGACCAGTGGATGAGCGAAGGCTTCGCCGACATGTCCGCATCGCTGTACCTCTTGATGATCGAGAGAGATCCGAAGAAATTCATCCAGTTCTGGAACGATGAACGGGAGCTACTGCTCGAACGGGATGCCCAGGGCTTCCGTGCCATCGACGTCGGCCCGCTCACCATGGGTTACCGCGCCAGCAATTCGCGCACCGGCTTTCAAACCACACGTCGCCTCATCTATCCCAAGGGCGCCTACATTCTTCACATGCTGCAGTTCATGATGTGGAGCAACCAGACTATGGACCAGCGTTTCAAGGAGACCATGCAGGACTTCGTAAGGACTTACGCAGGAAAGTCTGCCACCACGGAAGACTTCCAGACTGTGGTCGAGAAGCACATGACCCGAGAAATGGACCTCGAAGGCAACCATAAGATGGACTGGTTCTTCAACGAATACGTCTATGGCACTGAGCTGCCGTCGTATCAATTCAACGCCACGTTCGACACGGGAACCGACGGCGATGTGGTGCTGAGTTTCAAGGTCACCCAATCCGGCGTGGACGACCAATTTCGCATGCTGGTTCCTGTTTACATTGAGCGGGACGATGGGAAGACCTTCTTTCTGGGGCGGGCGCGCCTGACCGGCAACACCTCGGGAGAGCAAAAAGTCGTGTTGAAGGGATGGAAAATCAAACCTCGGCGAGCGGCGTTGAACTACTATGATGACGTTCTGGCTTCACCAAACTGAGCTGCTCGCTTCGAGCCAGCCCGCCTCTCGCACTGGATGAGGTTCCTGAAATCTCCGTTGCCCTCTTTCCCGGTCCCAAACCCTACGTCCGAGGGCGGCCTGTCATTCTCGTGAAATGAAACCCGGCCACCATCGCCGTCGTGCCGTGGCCCCGTTTCAGAGATCTCTAGGCGTTTGGCAAGTCTTCGGCTAACATGCTGGTCCATCCGTATGGAAATACCTCTGAGCCCGTTGGACTTCGCACGACGCGCGCGCCGACTCTACGGCGGCTCGGAAGCGGTTGTCGATTTGGGCCAGCGTTTCAGCTATGCAACATTCTTCGATCGCTGTGACCGTTGGTCGGCGGCACTACAATCGTTTGGCATTCGACAGGGCGACCGCGTCGCCTCGATCGCACCCAATACCCACGCACAGCTGGAGTCGTTCTACGCCGTCCCGCAACTGGGTGCGGTACTGGTTCCGATCAACTATCGGCTGACCCCGCAGGATTTTGCCTACTTGATACAGCACAGCGGCTCACGCGTGGTCTGTGCTCACTCCGATTATCTCGATGCCCTCGATTCCATTCGCACCGATATCCCCGGCGTCGAGCGCTTCGTTGCCTTTGAAGGAGCGCGCGCTGGCTGGCTCGATTATGAACGCTTGATCGCCACCACGCCGCCCAGGTTCGAGAGGCCGGAAATTGCCGAGAATGACTTATTGACGATCAACTACACGAGCGGCACGACTTCCCGGCCCAAAGGCGTCATGATCACGCACCGCAACGCCTACATGAATATCGTGGGCACGTTGCTGCATTTTCCCATGACCTCGGCCGACCGGTATCTCTGGACCCTGCCCATGTTTCACGCCAATGGGTGGACATTTGTGTGGGTGGTCACAGCCGTTGGCGGTGCGCATATTTGCGTTCGCAAAGTCGATCCCCGCACGGTATTCGATTTGATCAACCATGAGTCCGTCTCCACTCTTTGTGCTGCTCCCACCGTGCTGATTTCTCTGGCAAACGCACCCGAGGAATTGCGCCGGAGGGTTCGTCGCGGCGTTCGCGTCCTTACCGCAGGAGCACCCCCGGCTGCGGCTACCATCGAACGGGTCGAGGGCGAATTCGGCTGGGAGGTGACCCACATCTACGGCATGACAGAGACCTCTCCGTTCATCTCGGTCTGCGAACCCCGCGCGGAGCACAACACCCTGCCGCCGCCGCGGCGTGCCGCCCTGAAAGCACGTCAAGGGGTCGAATTGATTACGTCCGGGGAGTTGCGCGTGATCGACAGCCATGGCTGCGAAGTGCCGTGCGACGGCAAAACCATTGGCGAGATCGTTGCCCGCGGCAATATTGTCATGAGTGGCTACTTTCGGGATCCGGAAGCCACTGCCCATGCGCTTCGCGATGGCTGGATGCACACCGGAGACGCTGCGGTAGTTCACCCTGACGGCTACATCGAAATCCGTGACCGGTTGAAAGACGTAATCATCAGCGGAGGCGAGAACATCTCTTCTGTCGAAGTGGAAAGCATTCTGGTTACCCATCCTGCCGTCGAGGAGGCCGCGGTAGTGGGCATGCCTCACGAAAAATGGGGGGAAGCCCCGCATGCCTTTGTGGTACTGAAGACCGGGGCGCGCGTGAGCGAGGAAGAACTGAGAGAGTTTGCCCGAACCAGCATGGCGCATTTCAAAGTTCCGGCGACCTTCACCATACTGGAAGAGTTGCCCAAGACGGCTACGGGCAAGATTCAGAAATATGTCTTACGCTCCGGTCGGGCTGTCATCGCGCGACAGTGACGATGAATCGAGGGCCCACCCAAAAATAACCTCTCCTGGTTGACCACGATTGCCTAAAGATGACTCCGGCTCTCTCCCGATCGCCGAAATTGCATGCGCCGATGAGAATAGGGCGCAGTTCCTTGACCACAGCGTGGTATCGTCGAGTGAACTTCGTGCCCTTTCGACACCGTTGCCCCAGGCGAAACTATCTGGAGATGCATATGAGCGTCAATTTTTCTGGTACCTGGAATGCAAATTTATCGAAAAGCAGATTCTTGGGTCGGCCACCCAAAGCAGTTTCGGTCCAGATCGTACATTCAGATCCTGAACTGCAGGAAGAGATTTTGGTCAAGAAGACCGACGGAAGCGAAGACAAGGTCGTCTTCAAATGTTGGACCAACGGTCGGCAAGATCAGAGTCTGCTAAATGGTGAAGCTGTGCGCGGCCGCGCCCGGTGGGAAGGGGCAGAACTGGTTATTGAATCGTGGGTGCGGTTGGGTGCACGCGAGATGTATCTCTGTGACTGTTGGTCCCTGTCCCATGACGGCCAGAGCTTGTCGATGGAACACCGAAAGGACGATTTAGCTGGACAGCTCACCGTCTTCGAGAGGGCCGAATAAGAACTCGCCAGATCGCGACTTATGTCTCCCATCGACTTTGTTCGCAATCTGCTGGACAGCCGTTGCTTTTTTGTTTCGCGCATTCTTCTGAAAGCTGATGCCGGACGTTTCGGCACTCGATCGCAAGCTCGTTCGCCATTCGAGTTCTCGACGCGGACGCATTTGCGTCAACCATCCCCCAGCGGTTTTCGATCATGGTCAAAAGCTCGCGCGGCGACCAGGACGGCCTTGAGGTCAATCGGACTCGCCTGAGCGACAAGGCCACGGGCGACGATTGTCTTGCGATTCGCGAGCCTTGAGATCGAATTCGAGCCGTGCGTTGTCCGAGCGAATTCCAACGGGTCCATCCAGCTCGGCCGCGTCCGGCCCGAGGTCTCCTTGCCAAACCTCGCGGTTGTCCACAAACACACCCAATTCCCCTTGCTTCATCTCTGCACGGAGCGTGTGCGACTCGCCGGGCTGCAAGCGCGGAACGCTCGACATTTTCCAGGGCTTGATGGTGGTGTACCCTTGATTGCCGCATTGCGCACTGGTGTGCTGGGATGGATTCCGCTTCAGGGAGACGACCAGTTTCGACTCCGGATCGACGCGCCACATGGCATACACCAGGTTGCACGGGTCCTGCGCGCGCAGCTTCAAGCCGAACTGGCGGCGGATCTGACCCGAGCCCAGAGGCGATTCCTTACCTGTCGGACCAGCGTAGCGGAAACGAATTTCGATTGATTGCGCTGTCGCGGCGGTGACATAAGCGCGCATTTTGCTAGCATCGACCGACATTCGATCGCTCACTGTTCTCTCGATCGCACCCTCGGTCACACAGAGGTCCCCGCGGCTGACCGTAAACCACTCTCCGACGTCCGACTGAGCTTTGGCCGAGTTCAGCAGGATCACAATCGATGCCCAACCGAGGAGGGACTTTGCCACGCTGCTCATGATTCCTCTTCACCCGCCAAAACTAGCCATTCTAAATGTTGCTGCAAATTGCCTTAGCGCGAGGTGCGCTGCAACCAGCGGCAACAACCTTCTGAGGCGGGGGCTTTCATAAGGCCTTCCGGTGTCAATCTGAGTGTGCCGTTGACCGAGGGAAAGTGCATTCGTCTCTGAGTTCTTTTCACAGGCAACCGCTCGGCGCGCATTGATCCTTGTGATATTCGTCTAGGTAGACGGTCCAAGGTTCCCGGCCAAGCGCATCTCGGTAGAGCCCGGTTTTAAAGTAGACAAGTCCGTGGACCGGATAGCCATGAGCGGGCTGATACACGGTCGGACCTCGATATTGAACAATGCTTTGTCCATTGAGAGTGACATCCACGCTGCCTCGATCCGATGAATCGAATCTGATGACAAAACGGAAATCGAGCCATCGTCCACGCACATCTTCGCTGCCTCGGTAGAGAACCTCGGTGCCCGACTCATCGCGTCGCGTGACCCTCAGCATCCCACTCTCATAGCGAATGGCGAGAATCGGGTTGTCCGGGCGGCAGCGCCTGGCCTCACACAATTGCTTCCACTGCGCGATGACCAGTCGCTCGGATGTTCGCTCGAATTCTTTGGGAAGGTAGAGGCTGAATGAATATACGTAGGTTCGCCCGATGCGAGAATACAACCACCATGACTCCCTGAGTTCGGCCCTCTCGGTGGCTGCCCCGTCGTCACTCGCCGGTTCGTAACGGTCGCCGGAATGCACCGTGATCGCCAGGGCTCGATGGCCCGCGCGAACGATGGCTGACTCGGAGATCACCGCTCCAGGGGCGAAGCGCCCTCGGGACCACCGCCTCCAACTCAGATGAGAAGACTCAAAGCCGTCGTAGACATGGTTAGGAATCCTTCTGAGGCCAATCATTACGAGGAGCCCGAGTAACACCGCGCTTCCCAGCGCCTTGAACAAGCTCTTCATCCAAGCGACTCTCGACCGAGGATGCGCATCACTCCACGTTCCAGCCGCTCACTTCGACACTTGCCTTGGCCGTCCCCAATGCGCTGGTGCGATACGTCGCGCTCACCTCCCGCTTTTCCCCGGGTAACAAGGTGATGTAGTTGTCCTGCCAGATGACAGGCAATATTTCGGGCCCGCCCGGACCCCGATCGACTTTCAAGCGAACGAAGAAAGCGAGGTTTCGGCTGGGATTTTCAACCGCCGCATAAGTAATGGCATGCTCGTCTTTGCGCTCCGTGCGGCTCGTCACGCTCAACTTAACCTTGGGCAGCTGCGCCAGCGCGGTGAAGTCGGCATACGACAGGGTTGGCGTCGTATACCAGTTCGAATTTTCCCAGTCGAGGGTTTCCGCCTTCGAGGAAAGCCAGTATAGATTCGACCCGACCTGCCGTCCCTTGGCATCTTCTAGGCGTAGCCAGAGGAAATAGGTTGGAGTCAAGCCGGTGATCTCCGGCAGGGTCAAGACCTTTTGCGTGCTGTCGGCGGGAGCATCCAGTCGGGTCTCCTGAGAGAATTTCTCACTAGCATCGAGATTCAGAACCTTGGTGACGAGCTTCAGGCCGTTGCTATCCTGGTACTGACTGCTCACCACCCAGATCGCGTGGTCATCGTAGCCGTACTGAGGGTGGAGCGCTTCCATTGCCTTCTTGGCGCCGAAATATCCTCCCCCGGGCCGCAAATAGAAATCGTACAAATGCCAGATCAACGAGGGCCAGGCATTGTTGAGCATCCACTGAATGACACCGGTGGCAACGTACTTGTTGCGGCTATACGCCTCGTACATCGCCCGGACGCCTTCATAGGTCATCAATTGGGATTTGAAGGCGTAGTCTTCGACCTTGGCTGCAGCGCCGTAGCGCGCGTTGAGTGCCTCGCTAAAAACCTTCAGATTCTTGAATTGTCCACCCCCGGCGTGAAAGTTCCACCAATCATCGATCGGCCAGAGGTGCTCCTTGGGAAACATGGTGCGAAGGCTTTCGATGGGCGGCACGGCCGGACCCATACTGGTCTCTGTGTTGAACCCATAGGCACCACCACAACCGCCCGGATTGCACTCTTTGTGGCCGGAAAGCGTCGAGTCCTCCTCCCAGTAGCCAGGAGCAATGTATTCATAGGGTCCAGTCATCTTGACACCACTTGAACCGGTGATGGAGGTGGGTTTTGCGGTCGCCGAGGAGACGATGGGATTCGGCCAAGAAAGCTCTCGCTCGACTTTCAGGTAGGTCTGCTCTACATCGGGAGGAGGCGGGTTGTCGCTGCCATTGAGCCACATGACAAGACTGGGGTGGCTGCGCAAACGGTAGATCTGAGAGCGCAAGGATTGCTCGGCAATAACGAAATCCGCGGGCTTCCATTTCGGCCAGTGCTCCCACGCAGAACAGCAAGTCCATCCCGCCATCACCAGAATTCCTTTCTGGTCGGCTAGATCAAAGAACTCGTCGGTCTCGAGATGATCTTCCAGGCGGATGGTGTTCAACCCCATATCCTGAACGTAGCGAAACTGATCCTTCAGACGTTCGGAGTTGCCTCGTAGAAGCATCTCCGGGGACCAGCCTCCGCCACGGATCAGAATCTTCTTTCCGTTGATCGAAAACACCCGCCCATTGGTCGAGTTCAGCTCGGAGGTTACTTGGCGAATGCCGAACTGGCTTTCCGTCCGATCCGATACCATGCCGTCCACCAGAAAGGTGGTCACCAGCTTCAACAGATTCGGTGTGCCCATCTGGGCCGGCCACCACAAACGCGGGTTGCTCAGATTGAGCTGCGGAAATTCATCGGAAGTAAGGCTCACGTCTTTGGCTTCCCCCGGCGCCAACTCCACATCGCGGGCGACGCTTCGACCCTCGATCTGCGCCTTGAATGTTCCGTGGAGGGTTCGTTGGCTGGCATTTTTCAGCAAGGCCGTGATGGTCAGATGAGCCATCGTCGGCGAATCCACCTTCGAAATCACGGTTGGATATCGCACGGCCACAGCTCCGCTGGTCCGGATCTCGACCTCGCGGAATAAGCCCATGAGCTTGTCGGGAGCGAGGGGATTCCAGTCGACGAAGGTGAAAGCCAGATCATTCTCGAGCGGCGAGTAGACTTCTACCGCCAAGACGTTCGTTCGACCCGGCAAAGCTTGCGCGCTGATATCGAACTCATAGCGGCGCCACGTCCCGGCCACGTCATCGGATTTCGCGATCTGCTTCCCGTTGAGCCAGATATTGGCCCGATAGTTGATTCCGGCAAAGTCCAACCAAACGGTCTTGCCGCGGTAGGCGGCGGGCAGGACGAACTCTTTGCGGAACCACCACGGCCCCATGAAGGGGCTGTCCTGCGGCATCGGAAGATTGGCGAAGTTAGCGCCGATGGGATAGACCGTGCCTGGGATCGTGCGGAGGTTCATGCCCGAATCCGGTTCCGGATAGACCTTGTCTTCGACCAGAGCCGCAAGCACCGTGGTTGGCACGGTCGCTCGGCGCCAGCCTACAGGTTGAAATCGGCTGGTCGAAATGGTCTCGCCGCCCGGATCGACGCGGCAGACGGCCTGAATGGTCCAACCGTCCCGTAATGCCAGGGACGGCGGGACCGGAGAGGAGGTCTCGGCCCAACCCACCAGGGAAGAAACGAGCAGGACAACGATGCCACAATTCCTCATGAATCCCCTTTTCATTGGCAGGCGCCGGATGCGAACCCCCGAAAGCGCCGACGAAAAGGGATAACACGTTTCATTGATTCGTTTCAATCGCGGGGGGCCCTGGTGCTACCTCCCCGCTCGCCAGAGCCGGTCAACCAAGATTTCGACCGATGATCGACGGTACGCTGCCCTCGGCGGCTGGGTTCGGCCCCGCCCCTTTGGTCCGAAAGCGGGAGAAATTGAGGCGCGAAGTGCGCTTCATGCCGGATTTTATGCGGAGAATTGATGCCAGAACCCGGAGGCAAATCTCGCGTTCCATGCGCCCAACCGGACGGGAGAAAGGCAAGAATCGCCGCCGGAAGCATAGTTTATAATGAAAACTTCTCCCTATAGTTTTCGCGGAGCGACCTACGAATGATCCGATTTCTGCAAACTCCCGGGCCGATCAAGAAGATTGTTCTTGGCGGCTTGCTGACCGTCATTTGTGTGTTCATGGTGATCACCTTAGTCCCCGGCTTCGGGACTACGGATTTTTTTGGCGCCCATAGTCGCCCAGGTGTCATAGCTACGGTCGAGGGCAGCGACATAACCCGGCTTGAGGTCGAGCGCCAAGCCAAACAAATGATTCAGCAGCAGTTTCCCCGGGGAGGCGCCCAGGCCGCGTCCCTGCTACCTTTTTTCGCCCAGCAAGCCGCCGAGCAATTGATTCAGCGCGAGGCCCTGGCAGCCGAGGCCCGCCGTCTCGGCCTTCGTGCTACCGATGACGACGTTCGTGAGGAAATTCAGCACGGTCGCTACGCCCCGGTTTTTTTCCCCAACGGAAACTTTATCGGGCAGGCTGCCTATGAAGAGAGGCTCGAACAGGCGAACTTGACCGTGCCGCAATTCGAGCAAGACGTCAAAGACGAGATCCTGATCGAAAAAATCCGTGCCCTGGTTGCCGGCGGCGCCCTGGTGAGTGATGCGGAGGTGTGGGAGAAGTTCCAAAAAGAGAACGCGAAAGTGAAGTTCGACTACGCGGTGCTGCGGAAAGACGACATTCTAAAGACCATCCAGCCGACCGACAGCGAACTCAAGGCCTATTACGATCAGCACAAGGCATCGTACACGAACTCGATTCCGGAAAAGCGCAAGCTCGGCTATGTTTGGATTGACATCGCCAAGCTCCAGGCCGATATCCAGCCCACCGCACAGGAGATGCAGGCGTATTACGACCAGCATCGCGACGAATATCGTTCGCCTGAGCAGGTCAAGGTGCGGCATATTCTGATCAAGACTCCCTTGCCTGGCCCCGACGGCAAGGTCGATCCCGCCGGCGTGGAGCAGGCACGCAAGAAGGCGGAGGATGTTTTGAAGCAGCTAAAAGCCGGCGGGGACTTTGCCGAGTTGGCCAAGAAGTATTCCGAAGACACGGCCAGCGCCAAGGATGGCGGTTCGCTCGGATGGATTGAGCGAGGGCGCACGGTACCGGAATTCGAGAAAGTGGCGTTTTCCCTGCCCAAAGGTTCGACGAGCGACCTGGTCGAGAGCAGTTATGGATTCCACATCATCCAAGTCGAGGACAAGCAGGATGCCCATCTGAAAAGCCTCGAGGAAGTGAAGGCGCAGATTGAACCGGTTCTCAAGCACGAGAAAGCCGCCCAGGTGGCCGAAGCCAAAGCCACGACTTTGCTGAGCCAAGCGCGCACGGTCGGGTTGGCCCAGGCTGCTGCTAAGCAAGGCGTCGATATGGTAACGACGGATTACGTCAGCCGGAGCGATACGCTCCCCGGCATCGGCAACTCCACTCAGTTTATGGATGCTGCTTTTACCGAGCCGGAGAATTCCCCGCCGGACCAGCTGCAGCTGCCCGAGGGTTATGCGATTTTCGACGTGCTGGCCATCAAGCCGCCGGCGACGCCAACCTTCGACGACATTCGCAGCCGGGTGGAAAATCAATTCAAGCAGGAACGGGCTGCTAGTTTGCTCTCCCAAAAGACACGGGAGCTTTCCGATCGGGCCAAAGCCGAGCATGACTTGAAGAAAGCGGCCCAGGAACTAGGGGCGGTCATGAAGACGAGCGACCTGGTGGCGCCGGATGGCCAGGTTCCCGACCTGGGCTCGCTGACCGGGCCAGCTTCGGTGGTGTTCAGCCTGAAGCCGGGGGAGATTAGTGGTCCGATCGACACCACCACGGCGGGCGCTGTACTCGAGCTGCTCGAGCGGCAGGAACCTACCCAGCAGGAGTTTGCCGCCAAGAGGGACCAAATTCGGGACACCCTGTTCGCGGAGAAGCAGGACGAACTGTTCAATACGTACGTTAGCCAATTACGCGACCGGATGCAGAAGTCTGGCAAGATCACCATCAATGAGCAGGAGTGGAAGAGCCTGATCAAACAGCAAGGCACGGAAGACGAAGGCGAGTAGCAAGCAGAGCGGCAGGGATGTCCGGTCCAGGCGGGTTCTCCGCCATGAGTTTGTTTCCGCTCCGCCCAGTACCCCTCCCGGTTCCACCTTCCAACCAGTAATTCAGAATGGAATTCTAGGCACTACATGACATTTCCACGTTCTGGCGGAGTCCTCCTTCATCCTATTTCGTTGCCTTCGCGTGGCGGCATCGGGGATTTTGGTCCGGCTGCCTACGAATTTCTTAACTTTCTGGCGGCGGCCCGCCAGGGACTGTGGCAGGTACTGCCGCTGGGGCCTCCGGCCAAGGGGAATTCACCCTATTCGTCGACCTCCGCCTTTGCCGGAAATCCTTGGCTGATCAGCCTGGAGCGACTCGCCGAGCACGGGTGGATTGAGGCTTCGAAGTTGAAGCGATTGCCCACCCAGGTCGGCCCAATCGACTATGACCGAGTGCAGTCCGACAAGCTGCCGCTCCTGCGGGAAGCTGCGGCGAACTTCTTGGCCTCGGCGCGCGGCGAAGCCCAAACCCGGATGGAGCGCTTTGTCGCCGACAATTCCTGGTGGCTCGAGGACTTTGTCCTCTACGATAGCTTGCGCGATCGCTACCCCGGCCAACTCTGGAATCGCTGGCCCTCCCCGCTTGCCCGCCGCGAGAAAAGTGCCCTCGAGACCGCCCGCCATGACCTGGCCTCCGAGATCAAGCTGCGGCGAGTCATCCAGTTCTTCTTCTGGGAGCAATGGCACGCGTTGCGCCAGTATTGCGTCGAGAAGTCAATCCGCGTGGTCGGCGATATCGCCATTTTTGTCGATTACGACAGCGCCGATGTATGGCGGCACCGCGAGCTCTGGCGTTTGCGTGACGATCTGGAGCCGGAGGTGGTCTCCGGCGTTCCTCCGGACGCCTTCAGCGCCACCGGCCAGCGCTGGGGGAATCCACTGTACAACTGGCCAGCGATGCGCGCCGCCGGTTACCGATGGTGGGTACAGAGGCTGCGCTGGGCGACCGAGACCTGCGATCTCATCCGCCTCGATCACTTCCGCGGTTTTGCCCAGTTCTGGGAGATTCCGGCGAATGAGCCAACGGCGATCAACGGCCGCTGGGTCGACGGTCCGCGGGACGAGCTCTTTGTGAAACTCCGGCAGGAACTGGGCGGTCTGCCGTTCTTTGCCGAAGACTTGGGCTATATCACCCCGGACGTGCACGCGTTGCGCGAGGCCCACCACATTCCGGGTATGGCGGTGCTGCAGTTTGCCTTCGGCGATCCGGGGGCCCACGTGTACCTGCCGCACCGGCTCACACCCGATCGCGTGGTCTACACCGGCACGCACGATAACGACACGACGCTAGGGTGGTGGAATTCCGCTGCCACCGATTACGAAAAGCGATCGGCCCTGGCTTATCTCGGGTGCGCCCAGGATGGAATCCATTGGGCGATGATTCGCGCGGCCCATAACTCGCCGGCCAACTTGTCGGTGGTTCCGCTGCAGGACGTGCTAGGGTTGGGCAGCGAAGCTCGCCTGAACACTCCCAGCCGACAACTGGGCAATTATCACTGGCGCTGTGGGCCGGGCATGCTGACCGCAGCTTTTGCGGAAAAATTGGCCGCCCTGGCCGAGGTCACGGATCGCCTGCCCCAGCCAGTTTCAGTTCCCCCGCCGGAGCCATTCGCGGCCTAACTTTTTGGTTCCAGGATACTGCGGCACGCGTGGCCAATCGTGGTGGGAGACGAAAAGGCCAGGATCTCATCGATCCCGGCCTTCAGTTGGCTGGTTGCCCGGATGACAGCCAAAACTGGTCCGCACCTCTTGCCAGCGACCTTCGACTCGCCCTGCTCTCTGGTCAGGACGGCCGCCGGGTCAGGCGCTTCTTCGCGGCCGCACCGTCAAATCGCGCACTTGGGTGAGGATGCTCGACATCTGCATGCCATTCAAGTGAGAGACGAAAGGCAGTAGGGACGTGATAAACGGATCCTGAATGAGCTCGCGAATCTCCTCCTGGCGGTTGCGTTCGCCGCCGCTGAGCAAATCTGGCACACTGACACCGAGGGCTGTGGCCAGGCGCTCCAGGGAGAAGAGGGTTGGCGTAGCTTTCTCGTTCTCGATTTTCGAAACGTAAGTC
>Ga0187783_10002843_pt1 | contig 12828 bp, 13 predicted proteins | sample 1015_SJ02_MP02_2_FD_132471 | JGI IMG/M metagenome (GOLD analysis project Ga0187783, IMG submission 132471) | Tropical peat soil microbial communities from peatlands in Department of Meta, Colombia - 1015_SJ02_MP02_20_MG | ecosystem: Environmental > Terrestrial > Soil > Wetlands > Peat | place...
CGAGTAGACAAAGGAAAACACGCCGTCATAGCCCACCTGGTTGAGCAAGCTAAGGGTGCCTTCGAAGTCTTGTTCTGTTTCACCGGGGAAGCCGACAATGATGTCCGTTGTCACGCTGATTGGTCGTCGCGCGCTGTGAATCCAAGAGATTTTCTCAAGATACTCGTCGCGGGTGTAGGTGCGGCGCATCTCGCGCAGGATTCGCGTTGACCCCGACTGCACAGGCAGGTGAATGTGGTCGCAGAGCGTCGGCGTCGAATCGATCGCGTCGACGATCGCGCGATGAAAATCATTCGGGTGCGACGTGGTGAAGCGCACGCGCCGAATACCCTCGACCGATGCCACGGCGCGCAATAATTCGACAAAGGACCGCTTTCGAGGCGAAGGGTCTCGGTACGAATTCACCGTCTGGCCGAGCAACTGAATTTCACTGTAGCCAGCCTCGGCGAGGCGGCGTGTCTCTCCGAGTACCGCCTCGCTCGAGCGACTGCGTTCGGGCCCCCGCGTGTGCGGAACAATGCAATACGAGCAGGCGTAATCGCAGCCCTCGATGATGGTAATGTAGGCGCGAATCGGATTGTCGCGGAGGGTCATTTCCGTCTCGAACGTCTCATCCACACCCAGATCCAGGCCTATGACGCGTCGACCGCCCAATTCCAACTCTTCCAGGAGATCAGGCAATTTGCGATAGCTGGCGGAGCCGCAAACCAAGCGAACCCACGGCGCGCGCTCGAAGATCTCTTCGCCTTCCTGCTGGGCCACGCAGCCGAGGACACCGATGATCTTTCGCTTTTCGCCGCGCCACTCACCGAGGCGTGAAAATACTTTTTGGGCGGCCTTTTCGCGAATGCTACAGGTGTTGTAGAGCATCAGATCGGCGTCCGCCGGGCTCGGTGCCACCCGGTATCCTCGCGCCACCAGCACGCCCGCGACCTTCTCAGAATCGTGAACATTCATCTGGCAGCCGAAGGTCTCGATATAAAAACTCCTCCCTTCCCCCAGGCTCGTGTTTTTTGGAGTGGCCCCGGCCAAGCCCTCGGGCGCTACATGAGCGGTAGAAATCGGGCCGCCCAGCGCTCCGATCGCGACATCGAAGGTTTTTTGCATGCGCGCTGTTCAGTGTAGCATAGGTGCCTTGCGCCCAGCGCCCGCCCCGCACCTCCCGGCCCGTGTGCCTCGCTTTGAGTCATCACCGGGGCGGTCACAAGGTGCGCGGTTTTTGAAGTTTCTCGGTAACCTTTGCCCGCCGATTCAGTATTCACCTATGTAAGGACGAGCCGCTGAAACGGAAACGACCGAATGACCAGGCCGGTGCCGGACGAGGAGCTGATGATGCTGGTGCGCGGTGGCCAAGGGGACATGCTAGGGGTGTTGTTCGACCGCTATCAGGTGCCGCTGTTCAGTCTCTATAGCAAGCTGACGGGCGATCGCGCCGCGAGCGAAGACCTGGTCCAGGAGGTGTTCGTCCGCATCCTGAAATACCGGCGCAGCTACCGACCCGGAACTGCCTTTCGTCCCTGGCTTTACAAAATCGCGCGCAATGCCCACGTCGACCAAGCTCGGAGGCGTCGGCCCGAGCTCGAATTCCAGCCCGAGATGGTGCCCCCAGCTCCGCACCATGATCAGGCCGCAGCGAGCGAACAGGAAGCGCTGTTGCACCGGGCCCTGCTGGAACTGCCGGAGGCAAAGCGCGAGGTCTTGCTGCTGAGCCGTTTTCAGGGACTTCCGTACGGCGAAATTGCGGAACTCACCGGGTGTCAGGTGGCCGCGGTGAAGGTGCGCGTTCATCGCGCGCTTCAGGAATTGCGCGAGATTTTTCTGCGGCTGGGAGGCGCTCGAGCGAACCGCGGAGTAGCGGGAGTCAACCATGGACTGTGATCGAACGGCCAAGTTATTACCGGACTATTGGCAGGGCGCGCTTTCGACGCGAGACGGCGAACTCGTTCGAGCACACTTGAAGACCTGTGCAGCGTGCCAGGAGCTTGAGGCGCTCGGCGAAGGCCTCGCCCATCTGTCCCCAGAGCACCCCAGTCCAGCGCTGCGCCGGCGTTTTCAGGCGATGCTCGACGCCTACGAAGAGGGCCGAGGCGAAGCCTCTCAGTTCTCCTCGAGCCACTCCGGGCCATTCGAGTGGAGACCTAGCTGGCTGTGGATGAGGCCGGCCGTATCGATGGGCGCGGCGGCCCTACTATTGCTCGTCGTGGGATTTCTGGCTGGGCGTTATCTGAACGACGCTCATTCGCAACAGGAAATCGCCGCGATGCAATCGGACCTGATCAACATGCGTCAGCTGGTCGTGCTTTCCATGCTGCAACAGGATTCGGCGAGCCAACGGCTTCAAGGTGTCACTTGGAGCACGCGCCAACCGCAAGCCGACCCTAAGATTCTTGGCGCGCTACTCCACACGCTGCGCTACGACAGCAGCGTGGACGTGCGGCTCGCGGCCCTGGACGCGCTCAGCCGCTATGGTGATCAGACGCAGGTGCGCCAGGGTCTGACAGACGCGTTGGAATCACAGCAATCGCCGCTCGTGCAGGTGGAGTTAATCGATCTGCTGGTTCAGTGGCGTGACCGAGGCGCCGTCGAGCAGTTGCACAAAATCGAGCGGGACCCCGACGTGGATCCCGCGGTGCGGAATCGAGCTCGCCAAGCGATTGATCAACTTAGCTGACCGTGGCGGTCGGCAAGGAGGAAGCATGCTGAAAACGGCCTGCCATGTGCTGCAAGGAATCACCATCATGGCGCTCGTGTGCGCCGCGGTTATCCGGGCCAGGACGCGGATGCCCGCGTTTACCGGCTCGGGAGTCGGATCTGCCGCACCGGCGGTCCTACGCTCCATCGACTGGATCGATGGCGGTTGGGGCTGGAATGGGGGCATGCCGATTCAGAAGGAGGAGTCGCTCCATCAGACATTCCGCCTGGCGGCCGTTGCCGGTTCCAGGGCCATTCAGGTCCACAACATTCTTGGCTCGATTGAAGTTACAGGCGGGGATGGCGATGGAGTTCAAATGGATGTAGACGAAACGTTTTATGCGGAATCGAACGAGGCGCTCGAACGAGCGCGGAAGGACGTCACGCTCGACTTCGACCAGGATCCGGGTCTGCTGAAGATGGAGGTGAAGTATCGATCGCGCTGTCCTTTGCCAGATTGCCGGGGCTTCGAGGGTCCCCGGTACGCGGTGGAAATGAACTTCCGGCTGCGGGTGCCTCGCGATTCGGATTTGACTCTGAGGACGGTAGGAGGCCGCGGGGTGCATGTGCGCGGCGTCAGCGGCACGTTTTCCATTTCCAACGTGAATGGCGGGGTCACGATGGAGGAAATCGCGGGCTCGGGTACGGCGCGCACGGTCAATGGCCCCATCAAGGTAACCTTTCACGAAAACCCACGAAATGATTCCGAATTTGCCTCCCTGAACGGGGGCGTGGATCTCTATTTCGCAAAGAACTTGTCCGCCGATTTTCGATTCAAAACCTTTAGCGGCAGCGTTGACAGCGACTTCCCCATTCTCGCTCGGCCAATGGGACCGATCGAGGAGCGACGCGGCGCAGCTTTGTATTTCCGCACCAATTCTGTCGCGGGAGGCCAGGTAGGCGCAGGTGGGCCACTGATCCGAGTCGAGAGTCTCAACGGTGATGTCCGCATCCTGGAGAAACATGAGTAGCGATCCCATGAAACGTTCGATACAGCCGGTCGCTTGGGCATTCACTGTGTTGGCTTTTGTGTTGCGTGCGCCGGCGACCCTCGCGCAAACGCAGCCTCAATTGGGTGACGGTGTCGACCGTCTCACCGTTCATTTGAGCGATCCAACTAGGCCGGGAGCCGTAAAAATGAGCCTGCTGAATGGCAGCATCACCGTCAAAAGCTACGACGGGAAGGACATCACGATCGAGGCGCGCCCGCATGGCGAGCCGGCCGGGCGCGCTGAGGAGAGCAGGCCCGGGATGCACCGCTTCTCGGTGGGAACGACGGGCTTGACGGCTGAGGAAGAAAACAACGAGGTCAACATCACCACAGATTCTCTGTTTCGCAACGTGGATGTAACCCTGACCGTTCCCCTTCACACATCGCTTTCGTTGCGCAGTGTGAACGGCGGGGGCGTCTCGGTGACGGGGGGTGACGGAGACCTCGACATCAACGTCGTCAACGGGCCCATTACGCTCTCGGATATCTCCGGCAGTACCGTGGCGCACACAATCAACGGTCCTTTAAGCGCGACGTTCACGCAGCTGTACCCGGCGAAGCCCGTGGCTTTCAGTTCCATTAACGGCGAAGTGGACGTCACTTTCCCGTCCGATGCGAAAGCGAATTTGAGTCTGCACAGCGAGCGCGGCGGGGTTTTCAGCGACTTTGATCTTGAATTCCAGAACTCCCTCGGCCAGTTGACCCGGGAAGGGTCCGACAGTGGAGCGAAGTATCACATCCGATTCTGGGGCGGGGTCCACGCCAAGATAAACGGTGGCGGCACTGAGATTCAGCTCAGCAATTTCAACGGCAACATCTACATCCACAAGGCGGTCGGAACGCACTGACGCGTCTCCCCATCATGCGACCCGCCGACCCTTGAAGACCAGGACGGGCGAGCCGTCGACGACAAAGGCCGAATCCGGAGGACGACGGATGATGGCTCCCAGCTGCGGACCGTAGAGTGAGTCGGCATTGCCTCGAAACTGCGCTGTACAGTCCCTCCAAACCCGCCACGCTACGTGCGCGACCTGATACTCGAGGGCTCCATCGCGGCGTGCGACGTAACCCCAAGAATGCTCCGTTATAAATTGCGCGAGGCTCCCTTCCTCGGCTTGCGCCGGCGTTCCGTAGGCCTGTGCTTTGATTTCGCACCACGCACCGTCGAGTCGCCACTCGTAGCGAACCGACCCGCCCGTCGGGGACAGATCGATGCTGTGACGCATCGGGTGACACGAATACCTTTCACCGTAGGCGATCCGCGCAAAGAGCGCGATGGCCAACCGCGGCACCACTTCTTGAATGAACACGACGCCGCGTCGCATTTCACCGTTCCTCGACCACCGGACATAGAAACGCAAGTTGACTTCATCGAAATTTACGTGAAAAGGTACAGCGGCGAATCCGAATAGTTTGGTCGCAAGGAAGCGGAACCCGACCAAGCTGAGGAAAACCCGGCCGTCAAACGTATCCAACTGTGCACCGGGCGGGAGGTAGGTTTCGAGAAGGCGCGGATCGACCTCGTAGTTCAGCATTGCGAGAGCGCGCCATTCCGCAGACAAGAAGACACGATCACTGGGCCGCCGGAGAGCCTCCCCTGCCATTCACGACTCCTCCAGTCTGATCTCGGAGCCCGCTACCAGCCGAGAACATAGGCGAAAATCAGTGGCGCCACAATGGTCGCGTCTGATTCGATGATAAAGCGCGGCGTATCCGCGCCCAGCTTTCCCCACGTAATCTTCTCGTTCGGGACAGCGCCGGAATACGATCCGTAGCTCGTAGTGGAATCGCTGATCTGACAAAAATAGGCCCACAGCGGCACGTTTTCACGGCGCAGATCCTGGTGCAGCATCGGCACGACGCAGATGGGAAAATCTCCGGCGATGCCGCCGCCGATCTGGAAAAAGCCAATGGGGGTCGCCGTCGCGGTGTGGGTGTACCAGTTCGCGAGCTGCACCATGTACTCCACACCTCCGCGCACTGTGGTCGGGTCATTTACTTTGCCGCCAATCACTTGAGCAGCGTACATATTTCCGAGAGTTGAATCCTCCCAGCCCGGGACGAACAATGGCAGATTGCGTTCGGCAGCGGCAACCATCCAACTGTTTCTGGGATCGATTTGGTAGTACTGCTGCAGTTTTCCCGTGCAGAGCACCTTGTAAAGGAACTCGTGCGGGAACAGTCGCTGGCCGCTGCGATCGGCCGCATACCATTCCTCGACGACGATGCGCTCAATACGCCGCATCGCTTCCTCTTCGGGAATACAGGTATCGGTGACTCGATTGAGGTGATTGTTCAGCAGTTCGACCTCCTGCTGGGGCGTGAGTTGACGGTAATGGGGCACGCGCTTGTAATGGTCATGGGCAACAAGATTGTAAACGTCCTCTTCGAGGTTTGCTCCCGTACAGCAAATGGCATGGACCTTGCCCTGACGGATCATTTCGGCAAGCGAAAGACCGAGTTCGGCCGTGCTCATCGCTCCGGCGAGCGTGATCAGCATTTTGCCCCCGGTCGAGAGATGCTCCACGTAGGCTTCGGCCGCATCGACGACAACGGCTGCATTGAAGTGCCGGTAGTGGTGCTTGATGAACTGCGAAATAGGCTGGCTGCACGTGGCATGCTCAGACGCGATCATTGTTCCTCCTTTAGTTCGATTTCAGAATGAGATAGGAAACACCCGTACCTCGCGGGCGATTGTCTGAGTAAGCCTGGCTAGAAATAGCTGGCTGTGTATTCGAGAAGGCGGAAAAACTTGTATGGCGAGATGCGATACGGAACTGCTTCGTGACTGAATCCGTGGCTCACACAAATATTAATAGCACAAGTCGTGGCCAATCACTACAAAATTCTCTGGCTCGGCCGAGATTTTCAGCTGCATGGCTGTGTCGTTTCAGACAGCAAATATTTTCTGACGCCTGTTTGAATCTCCGAATTGCGTGTGCTACGGTAGGCTTGCCTGGCAAAAAGTTTTTCTGGGGGAAAACAATTTCCAGCCTGGCGCTTCTGCTCTTCGCCAACCCGCTCACCCTTCTGGAACAGACCAGCGGCGTTGCCCGTGCGATCCTCGGTCTTCTTCTCCTGTTATCTGTTTTTTCCTGGGCCTTGATCTTGCAAAAGCTGGCGCAGCTCGGCGGCATGGATCGAAAGACGGAGAAGTTTCTGAGGATGTTTCGGGGAGGCCGCGGACTCTCCGATCCCAACACGCTTCGAGCCGGCGTGGGCAGCAGCCCGCTCGTAGCGGTGTATGCCGCCGGCTACCGCGAACTCGAGGCCCAGATGAACGGTGCCAATCCACGCGGGGGCGGCAGCGGCAGACTGAAAAACGCTGGCGCGGTTGGAGTGGAAATGCAGGTGGCGGCGGGCGAGGAGGTTCGCCGGCTCGAAAAGGGGATGTCGTCACTGGCGACCATCGCTTCCGTGTCACCTTTCATCGGACTGTTCGGGACCGTGTGGGGCGTGATGGATGCGTTTGCGGGCTTGGGTGAGGCCGGCGCGGCCAGCCTGCGCGCCGTCGCTCCGGGCATTGCAGAGGCTTTGGTCACGACCGCCGCGGGCCTGTTTGCGGCGATCCCTGCACTGATCGCCTACAACCACTGCCTTCACGGCATCCGTGGCATCGCCTCCCGGATGAGCGACTTCGCCGCGGAGTTCGTAGCCAAGATCGAGACGATCTACAGCTCCTAGAACGATGCCGCAAGTCCAACGCGAGATCGGTACCTCACTGTCCGACATCAACATGGTGCCGTTCATCGACGTGGTGCTGGTGCTGCTGATTATCTTCATGATCACGGCGCCGATCTTGCAGTCCGGAATCGATGTGGATGTGCCCAAGACCAGAACTGTAAAGGAGCTCACGGAAACCCGCATGGTCGTGACGATCGACCGCAGCCAGCGCGTCTATCTGAACGATAAGCCGGTCAACATTCATCAACTGGGCCAGCAGATTGTTTCCCAAACACATGATCCGAAGACGCAGGCGGTGTACGTCCGCTGCGATGAAACCGTGCCGTTCGGCAGCTGGGCCACTGTGGTAGACGAGCTGCGACAATCGGGCATCCAAAATATCAGCGTGGTCACGCAAGCTCTAACCGAACGTCCCGAAAGCCGGTGAGATGATACAAGCGGCGACAATCCGGCCGGAGGAAAACCTCAACCGTTTTGTCTTCCTATCGATTGCGCTCCATGTGCTGCTGACGGCCGCCTTGGGCTTTTCTGTCTATTTCTCTCGCACCGGCGAGAGTTGGGGCGGGCCGGGAGGATCTGTAACGGTCGGGCTGGTGGGCGGGCTGCCAGCCATTCCTCTGCCGCAACCGGACACGGTGTCCCCCAATCGGGTCGTGGATGAGTCGAAGGGTCTTTACCAATCCGAGCCGAAGCCCCGGCCCGAGCTGGAGGCCACGCCGATACCGAAATTCGAGAAAGACAAACCGCCCAAACATATGTCGCGACCATCCAGAACGCTCGAGAATCCTACGCCGCCGCCGCCCAACGCTGTTCCCTACGGCGGGGGTGGCACTCCCACGGTACCAGTCTCGTCCTTCACCATGGGCAGCGCGGGAGCCACTGCGGCGGGATTGGCGATCGGCGGCGCAAGCGGGGGAGACTTCGCTTCGCGTTTCGCCTCCTACGTAACGGCCGTGCAACAGCGCATTAGCCGAGAGTGGCTGCAGTCATCGGTGGATCCGAGCCTCGCCTGGGCACCGCGCGTGAGCGTCACCTTCGACATTCTGCGCGACGGCAGCGTCACAAACTTGCAACTGTTACAGTCGAGCAACAACCGCTCGCTCGACACTTCGGCCCTGCGCGCGGTTCAATCCGCGAGTCCCTTGCTGCCGCTCCCCGCGGCGTATTCCGGCTCGCGCGTCAGCGTGGAATTTTACTTTGATTATCGGAGATAGCCTTCAATTATGGCACGGAAAAGCGTAATTCTGGCGACGTCATCGGTTCTAGTCACGGCATTCATTTTTCTGACGGTGCGAGCGGCGGCACAGGACTGGTTCAAGACCGGGACAGGGCTCGGAATCACAAAGGCCCGCGTCGCCGTTCCCGAGACAGTGGCACGCTCGTCGTTCACACAGCCCTTGCCCAAAACCTTTCACGACGTTCTGTGGGCCGACCTCGAGTACTCCGGAATTCTCGATTTGGTCAGTTCGAGTTTCTATCCGCTCCAATCGCCGGCCCAGCCGAGCGAGCTGAATGCCCAGACTTGGGCCGCCGCACCCGCCAATGCCTATATGGTGGCCTACGGAAACATGACGACGGACGGAACGAACATCTCCTTCGCCGGGTACCTCTCCGACGTACACAATCCGTCGGCCCCGCCCGTGATTCAGAAGATTTATCGCGGCGCGGCGACAGACGCCGATGCCAGGCGGCTGGCGCATCAGTTTGCCGATGACATCGTTGCTTATCTAGGCGGTGGTCAACCCGGCGTCGCGCGGACGCAAATCGCTTACGTAAGTGCGCTCGGCGGAAATAAAGAAATTTGGGTGATGGACTATGACGGAGCAAATCAGCATGCCGTCACGCATCTCCACTCGATTGCGCTCACGCCGCGCTGGTCGCCGGACTCGTCGCGGATCGCTTTCACGTGCTACGTTCCCTACAGCGGAGTGACCTCCGCGCAAATCTGCATTTATTCGATGGTCTCCAACCGGCTGATCGGATTCCCGCGTTTCCGGGGAACAAACAGCTCTCCGGCGTGGTCTCCCGACGGAACGCAGATCGCTTTCATGTCAAGCCTCAACGGAGACCCCGAAATCTACGTTGTGGATGCCGACGGGGCGCGATTGCACCGGGTTACCTTCGCCGCCGGTGTAAACACTTCACCCGTGTGGAATCCGAAAACCGGCAAACAGATGGTGTTCGTGAGCGACCGCGGAGGCGAGCCGGTGCTGTATCTGTCGGACTCCGACGGCTCGAACGTTCAGAAGCTGGACCTGCCGGATATGGGCTACGTCGTGGATCCGGCATGGTCTCCGAACGGGCAGCTGCTGGCCTTCAGCTGGCGGAGGCCGAGTGGAAACTACGATATCTACGTGATGGATATTGTTAGCCGACAATTGGCCGAGTTGACCAAAGATGAGGAACGCAATGAGCGGCCCAGCTGGGCCCCCGACGGCCGGCACCTCGTCTTTGAATCGACACGCACGGGAACACGGCAGATCTGGTCCATGCTCGCTGACGGCAGCCAGCCGCGCCAACTCACGTTCGAGGGCCAAAACGAATCGCCGAATTGGTCGCCGAAATGAGCGGCGCGACAGTTCTTGCGCAGAATGGGCCGCAGCACGCGGATCGCGGCGCTTCTGCAAAGCCGTCGGAGAAGGCCAAAGGAGGCACTTGATGCAGCGCTTCACGTTTCGCACCTTCCCATTCCTATTCGGCCTGATTGTGCTCGGTGCTCTTGCCAGTGGCTGTAAAAAGAATGTTGCGACCACGCCGCCGGCTCCGTCCCCGGCGCCAGCGGCGCAGCCCACCGTTACGTTGAACGCTTCGCCGACTTCTGTGAGTTCCGGTCAGACCGTCACTCTATCCTGGTCCTCGACCAATGCGACGGACCTGGATATCGAACCCGGCGTCGGCAAGGTAGCGCCGCAGGGCGCCACGCCGGTGAATCCGACGACTTCGACGACATACACGATCACGGCGACAGGTGCTGGCGGCAGCGCCACGGCCACGGCGCATGTGGACGTAAACGCGAACCCGGCGGCTCGCACTCCCAGTGCTGCGCCCGAGCGGCCCAACATGAGCGAGCTTTTCTCGCAAAATGTGCAGGACGCCTTCTTCGACCTGGACAAGTCTGATCTACGCGACGATGCCCGCATTGCTCTTACGAAGGACGCGGAGTTTCTGCGCTCCTACCCGTCGATGCATGTTTCCATCGAAGGGCATTGCGATGAGCGCGGCTCGACCGAATACAATCTCGGGCTCGGCCAGCGGCGCGCGGAAGCCGCAAAGAACTTCCTTATTTCGCTGGGTATTTCCGCCGATCGAATGGAAACCACGAGCTGGGGCAAGGAGCGACCCTTCTGCACCGAGCACACCGAGGAGTGTTGGCAGCAGAACCGGCGCTCTCACTTTGTGCTGGCGCAATAAGAGGGACGCTTGTGCCAGAGGCGTCATCGCCGCGCGCTCCGATCTTGGGAATCGGCGGTTCGGATCGGTCGCGCGTTGCCCGAAATGAGACCTGCGGGCTAAACTTGGCCCAGTTTTCCTGAGGAGGCATGACCTTGCGCATACGTTGGCTTTTTCTCGCACTTGCGGCAATGTTTTTTGGCGCCGTCGGCGGGGCGATTCTTGCGCCGCAACCGGCGGGGGCCGTGTCCAAAGAAATGATCGAGCTCCAACAGCAGGTTGGCCAGCTGCTTCAGGGACAGCAGGACCTGCGGAGCGCGATGGATAGCAATGACGCGACGCTGCGAACGCTGGTGCAGCAATCGCTGGATTCGCTCAATCGGTTCAACGGAGAAATGGGGTCGCTGCAAAAGACGGTGCAGGAGATGCAGGCGAACACCGGCTCGCGTATTGACACGATGGCACAGCAGACCCAAGGGCTGTCGGACAATCTGCAGGACGTTCAGGCACGCGTCGGGAAGCTTTCGCAACAAGTCACGGACGTTCAGAACCTGCTGCAAACGATCGACGGGAAGATCTCGGGGGGCACGACGGGCGGGGGCGCTGTGCCCGCTGGTGCACCAGCCGGCGGAAATACGGCGGCGCCCGCCGGACTCGCTCCCAGTTCGGCTGACACGCTCTACCAAAACGCTCTTCGCGATTACAATACGGGCCGGTACGATCTGGCGCGACAGGAGTTTTCCGACTACATCACGAATTTCCCGTCCAACGATCTAGCCTCCAACGCCCAGTTCTATCTGGGTGAGGTCGCCTACGCGCAAGGCGACTACCGGGGCGCAATTGCGGCTTACGATGTCGTGCTCATGAATTACCCCAACAGTTTCAAGCTGGGGGCGTCCCTGTTGAAGAAAGGCCTGGCGGAACTCGAACTGGGGATGAAAGCCAGCGGAACGCGTGACCTTCGCGAAGTAGTTCGGCGCTTTCCGAACTCGGATGATGCAAAACGGGCGCAGGCCAAGTTGCGCGAGCTCGGTGCCACTACACCCCCGCACCCGGCTCCTCACTAGCTCGGCTTCAGCCGAACCGGTCTCGATGCTAGGCCCGGAGCAGGTCGGGCTGCCAGTCCTGAATCATCTTCTTGATCGCCTTGCGGTCAGCCATTTTTTCATCCAAAACCTTCTGCGCAAGCCCGGGCAGTTCCCGATCGCTTGCAAAACGCAGCGAGACGAGTTGATTGACGGTGAATTCAGGTATGCGCATGCGCAAATCCGCCGGTAAAACCTGCTGCATGCGGAGCCGCATTTCGAGACGAATCACGCGGTCCTGCACGGTCAGCGCAAAGATTCGAGCCGTAAACGCAAGCAGCAGCAGAGCGATCGAAACCAGAAGCGAAACCACTGTGCCGAACGAAAAATTGTGAATGATACGCTCAACCGACCAAACCAGGTTAAGCAAGAAAACCGGCAGCACGACGAAGTGAAAGGCAGGCACCAACTTTGTGTGGTTCTCGAAGTTCTGAATCTGGCTCATAAGGGCCTCCCCGGGATGTTACGGATGGTTCGCGCGGATTCTAACAGATTGCTCCTCGGCCCGCGCCTCGACGGCGCGTTTCCTATTTTTCGAACTTCGGCTATACTCCGGGCATGTCCGTCAACAAGGTCATCCTAGTGGGGCGTTTGGGGCGAGATCCAGAAACCCGCTACACGTCGGGCGGCCAGGCGGTGGCAAATTTCACGCTGGCAACCGACGAATCGTTCAAGAGCCGTTCCGGCGAGCGCCAGAAGCGCACCGAATGGCACCGCGTTGTGCTGTGGGGGAAACTTGCGGAAATCGCGCAGCAGTATCTAAAGAAAGGGATGCTGGTTTACGTCGAGGGCCGCTTGCAAACCCGCCAGTGGGAGGATAAGCGCGACGGCCAGAAACGCCAGACGACGGAGATCGTCGGAAACGTCATGCGGATGTTGACGTCACGCGCAGAAGCGGCCGCCGCGGGTGCGGGTGGGGAGGGCGACGCGGGTCACGGGCGCTTGGCCGAAGCAGATTTCGATGGGGCCGCCGGTGCGGGGTCTGAA
>Ga0187783_10002844_pt1 | contig 12826 bp, 11 predicted proteins | sample 1015_SJ02_MP02_2_FD_132471 | JGI IMG/M metagenome (GOLD analysis project Ga0187783, IMG submission 132471) | Tropical peat soil microbial communities from peatlands in Department of Meta, Colombia - 1015_SJ02_MP02_20_MG | ecosystem: Environmental > Terrestrial > Soil > Wetlands > Peat | place...
AAGCACGAACCCGTTGACGTCATCGCGTTGCGGCGGCAGGTGGCGGACGCTGTGCTGGCGCAGGATCGCTACCCGTTCGAAGGGCGCTGAGCGTTCGCGTCAGAATCCGAGTAATCGTCACGGTCAAAATTCTTCAACGCGTCAACTCGCGAGCGGCAATTCCAAGTTTCAAATCAGCCATTTGAAATTTGAAATCGGGAATGGCCGGCCGAAGTGGGCGTCATGCGCGGAGCCACAGCGCGGCACGTAGCCAAAGCTAGAGGCGGCAGGACTTAGAAACTCCCCAATCAGTACCAGAACTAGGGATGTGCAGGCAACTGTACCCATTTGGCAAATCCTTTCTTCCCGGATTGCCTACTTCCCTAAATTCATATTTCGAATGCTCCGTGTTTTCAGCCACTTAGCTGGGAATCTTTTGGAATCTGCCGTGCATCGAAACCCACGAAGTCACGAAAGGTGTGTTTCGCCAAAGGGCCATGTCCATTCAAGCGCTTGGGAAAAACAAGAAACTGAATCGAGCGATTTGGTTCATTGTTGGCGCGATTCTTATTTTGCAAGTTTATTTCGTTCGAGAACTTCTGGCGGCGGAGCTTTTATTCGGAATTGGCTTCGCGGTTTTGTTGCTCATCGGCGTAATTGCGTACGCGGTCGGACGAGCAGGTGAACGCGGATTAACTTGGGCGGAATCTCGAACCCGCGTGCTCGCACAAGCAACCCGGCGGGGGTTGGGCGCGCTGGAGGAGATCAGTAGAAGGCCATTCCGCCATCCACGTTCAGAGTCTGCCCAGTAATTGCGCTCGCTTCATCTGATACAAGGAACACGGCCGCAGCGGCGATCTCTCCCGCCGTCTGCGGCCTTCCTTGCAAGATCCCCTTCAAAAACTCCTTGAACATTTCATCGCGATCGCCGTGGAAATAATCCGCGAGAGCGCGGCCAAGGTCTTGTGACATTCGCGTCTCCGGCACGGGCCCGGGGCTGAGCGCGTTCACCCGCACTCCTTTTCGAGCGGCTTCCGCCGCCAGCGTTCGCGTCAGGCCCGAGAGCCCCGCCTTTGACGCCGCGTATGGGCTATTCAGCGTGAATGGGACCTTTCCCGAAGCGCTTGTGATATTCAAGATCGAGCCGCGTCCCTGCTGATACATTTCCGGCAGCACGAGCCGGGACAGGAGAAACGGCCCGCGCAGATTGACGCCGATTGCTGCGTCCCATTCGTTTGCCGAAATATCTTCTGCGGGCTTGACTGGTCCATAGATTCCCGCGGCGTTCACCAGAATGTCCACGGGACCAAAGCTTTCCCGCGCCGTCTGAACGATCCGATCGCAGCCAGTTTCGCTGGCTACATCAGCCACTACGGCGACGCCGCGGCCGCCGCCACCGGCAATCTCTGACGCTACACTGCGAACCTCGCTTTCGGTCCTGGCCGCGACGGTAATCGCCGCCCCCTCTTGCGCAAACCGCAACGCAATGCCGCGCCCGATCCCTCTTCCCCCTCCCGTAACGATTGCTGTGCGGCCACTTAGCAGCATCCCGAACCTCCTCCGGTCCATCAAAGAAGGGCAGAATAGCACGAGTGCTCGACCCGAAAACGCGGTGGCGGGAACTGGGCATGTTCGGTTAAAATGAAGCGTCTGAGGGAGATACATTTGGCGTTGACCCAGATCCAGGGAACCGCAACCGGCACAAAAACGCTCGTCCGCGTGCGTCCGCGCGGTTTCTGCGCCGGCGTGGTTCGCGCTGTGGACATCGTGGATTTGGCTTTGGAGGCCTACGGCCAGCCTGTCTACGTCCACCATGAAATCGTTCACAATCGCTACGTCGTAGACCAACTGAGACGCCGCGGCGCCATCTTCGTCGAATCCATCTCTGAGGTTCCTGAGGGCGCGGTGCTCGTGTTTAGCGCGCACGGCGTGCCGCCGCGGGTTCGTGAGGAGGCCACCGAGCGCCAATTGCGGGTCATAGACGCCACTTGCCCGTTGGTAACCAAGGTTCACCTCGAGGCGCTGAAGTTCGCGCGGGAAGGCCGCACGTTAATTCTGATCGGCCACAAAGATCACCAGGAGATTGTCGGGACGTCGGGTGAGGCGCCGGAACGGACCGTTGTGGTGGGCAGCGTGGAGGAAGTGGACGAGTTGCAGGTTCCAGATCCGAACAAGCTGGCGTTTTTGACGCAAACGACACTTTCGCTCTACGATACGCAGGAAATTGTCGCGCGATTGCGCGCCCGGTTTCCCATGATCGTCGGCCCCGCGTCGGACGACATCTGCTACGCGACGCAGAACCGGCAGGAAGCCGTCGAAGCGCTGACGCGCGAAGTGGATTTGATTCTGGTGGTCGGTTCGGCGAATAGCTCGAACTCGAACCGGCTGGTTGAAGTGGCGAAGCGCGCGGGTGTTGCGGCGCGATTAATCGAAGACGCCAACGACGTGCACCAGGAGTGGCTGGAAGGTGTGAAGAATCTCGGGTTGACGGCTGGGGCGTCCGCGCCCGAGGTGCTTGTCGAGCAGGTCAGCCAGCGGCTTGCCAGCTTGGGCTTTACGAATCAGCGCGACCTGGACCTGATTCGTGAGGACGTGCGCTTCACATTGCCGCCGGAACTGACCGTTCGGCAAGGAACCGCCCGCTAAGCCGCGGGCGCGAGACGATTAAACTTCCCGAGGAGATTCAGCGTGGCGGTCAAGATCATACGCCAGGCGGACAAGATTGCCTTGTTGGGCGCGCCGACCAGCGCGGCCGCGATGTCGCCGGGACACGAGCACGCGCCTGCCGCGCTTCGTGCTGCCGGTTTGATCGATCGCCTGCAGTCGATTGGTTACGAAGTCGCGGATCTCGGCGACGATCCTATTCAGCGTTCTGAACCGGATTCCGATAGCCCGCGCGCGCGAAATCTTCCGCGAATTGTGAAGTCACTCGAAGGTCTCCGGCCGCGCGTGGAAGCCGCGGTAAAGTCCGGCGCGCTGCCAATTATTCTCACCGGTGATTGCACGTCCGCCGTGGCGACGGTTGCCGGCGTCCGCCGCTACTTTCACAATGTCAGCATGATCTACGTGGACCGCGATGCGGACCTCAATATTCCCGCGACGACGCCTTCGGGCTGCGTTGACGGAATGGTGGTCGCGCATTTGACCGGCCGCGGCGCGGCGGAATTGGTGCGCTTCTGGGGCGAGCCGCCGCTCGTTCGCGATCCCGACATCGCGCTCTTCGGCGTCGAGCGCCTCGACCCACCCGAAGAAGAACTGCTTCGCCGTGTCCCGATTCGCATTTTTACGGGAATGGAAATCCACCAGAAGGGCGCCGCGGCGTCGGCTCGAGTGGCGCTCGAGCGCATTCACGCCAGCCGGAATGAATTTATTCTCCACATTGACGTGGACGCCATCGCCGATTTTCAAGCGACGAATTATCCCGGAAGCGGCGGCTTGACCCTCGATGAATTGCAGGCGGCGCTGGAAGTTTTCGCGTCGGATAAGCATCTCGCCGCGATTGACGTCGCCGCTTACAATCCCGAAAAGGATGCCGGCGGCAACGGCGCGAAGACCGTTATCGAACTGCTGGCAGCCGTTCTCGCCGCGCGGCGCCGGGCTTTCGCCGCAACGGCAACCGAATCGGCCGCCGCGGCGGCCGCCGCAGCGCCATCCGCTACTGTTGCCATAGCCGTGTCCGAAGATTCGGAAACGGCCATTCCGATGCATGCAGGCGAAGCGTGGTCATCCGACGCGCAGGGTGATGCGGCTCCTTCTTCCGATCCGGTGGAAGACTCTTCCACTGAAGGCGCGCCGGGAGAAACGATCGAAAGCCATTCCACCGATTCCGAAGAGCAGCCCTCCTGACGCGCTCATCGTGCAAAAGTTAAAGTCGAATTTCGCCGCGCGCCGGTGCGCATCTCCCGCATGAAATTCCTTTCGCCGAAAATCATCATTTTCGACGTGGACGGCGTCCTGGTTGACGTCCGCGAATCATTTCATCGCACGGTAATCGAGACGGTGCTTTTCTTCACCGGAAAGCGCGTAAAACCTGCCGAAATTCACGAATGGAAGAATCGCAGCGGTTTCAACGACGATTGGACCCTCTCCACGGCGTGGGTTCAATCGCTCGGCTTCAATAAATCGTACGAGGACGTCAAAGCGAAATTCGTGGAGCTTTACTGGGGCAAGGACAAGGCGGGTCATGTGGATCGCGAGCGATGGCTTCTTCCCAAGCGCGAGCTTGAGCGTCTGGCCAAACGCGCCGAGCTGGCGCTCTTCACCGGACGAGTCGAGCGCGAGCTCGATTACACGATGAAACGCGCGGGAGTGCGCTCCTACTTCAAAAAAATTATTACCGTGGAAAATGTCTCGCATCCAAAGCCCGATCCCGAAGGCTTGCTCGCCATCCTCGACGGTCGCGATCCGCTTTCAGCGGTGTACGTTGGCGACAATATTGACGACGCTCGCGCTTCGAAAGCGGCGGGTGTGCCGTTTATCGGAATCCTTCCCTACCGGAGCGCCGCGCGGCGGCAGCGTGCGAAGAGCCTCGAAGATTTTGGCGCGATTACCATCTTGGGAAGCGTCCGCCAGCTCACAGGGTGGTTGCGCAAGAACACGCAGTAGTCTCTCCGCCTCGAGTGAGTCCCATACGGCGTTTTCGCTAAAGTGCTCAATTGTGAACATTTAGGCGTTTAGTACCATTGTCACTTTCGAGTTCAACCCCGAATAATCTCTCCTAGCGCAATTCGATTCGCTCGAAAATAGGATTGATATGACGTCAAATCCCCGATCCGCGGCCGCGCGCGCTTTTGTTCGCAGTTTGAACATTCTGCTCAAGTTCGTCCGCATGTATGACTTCGGCCACCCACGGACGGCCGCTCAGTATGAAATCGCTTGGGACGAGCTGCGCGCCGCGCTCGGCCCGGATGACGAGACCGGCCTGCTGCTTTCCGCGTCCGGCGATCAGCTCTTGCTGGACGGCGTGCCGTTGGAATCCGCCGCGGCGGAAAAAAGTTTTGCGCGCCTCCTCTCCACGGCTGGAATTGCCAGCATTCACTTCGCGCCCAACGTTACGCAGTCGAGCTTGGCTCGCCTCGTGAAAGCGTTTCCAACCGGCGGCGCCAAGCCGAATGTACTCGCGCAACAACTCAAGGAAGCGCTCGAGGGCGATTCCTCGATCCACATCAACGAGATTTGCTACGTGCCCGCGGACTCGGCCGTAGCCAAGGGGACCGTTGCGGCGACGATTGCGGCGCACGCGTTCGGCGCCGACGCCGAGAAGTTCAACGAACTTTTTAACGATCCGCAGAAGTTGCTCCAGCTTATTACGGCCGCCGATGGTCTCCGGAGTGAAAAATTGGGCCTTGACGAGGGCGGTGGCGGATCTGGCGCGTCCGGTGGGAGCGGCGGCGGCGCTGGAGCTTCCGGCGGAGGCCGCGGTGGACGCGGTGGAGGTGGCGGCGGCTATTCTGGTGGCGGATCTGGAGGCAGCGGTGGCGGCGGAATGGCTCCGGGCGTGCCCAACTTCGGGCTGTCGTGGCTCGAGTCCGGCGATGACGCCGATTCCGGCAATTCTTCCGCAGCCACGAATGTGGCCACCACATTCCCGAGCGAGCGCGCCGGCGATCCCGGCGTCGCCGTGGAAGTTTCTGGTTCGCTCGGCGTTGGCGTTCCCGGCCGCGGAACAGGCCGTGGTGGCTTCAGTCGCGGCAGCGGCACGGGCGGCTTTTCTGGCAGCGGCGGCGGAGGCCGCGCCAATCAAGGCGACGGCGTCGTCCTCGAAGCCGGATTGATTGCTCTGCAGCGAGATGAACTCGACGGAATTCTGAAAATGCTGCGCCACGTAGCGCGGCTCGGTACCGACGGCGACACTGACACGGCCTCAACCGCTTTCCAATCTCGCGTCGCGAGCCTTCCCCAGCGCGCCCGATTCACTTTGACTCAGGCGCTCGCCGGAATCGCGGCGAAGGCGCCGACGACCGCTCCGGATCAATCCACCTTGCTGCGCCTCGCGGAGCATGTCGCGATTCGCTATGCCCTTGAAAGCTATCAGCGCGGCGACGTAAAGGTTGATGCCGTCCGGCAGATGCTCGATGCCATGGGCGCGGAAATCGAAAGTTTGCGTAAAATCCTCACCGGGCACGAAGAGAAACTCGCCCGCGCTGGTGTTGCCGTCAAACCGCACGCTGAAATTCTCGCGCAGCAATTCTGGAATGAGCTCCCGCTTGAGAAACGCAACGAAGCTCTGCTCGGGCCCAACGCCTGGTGCATCCCGGCCGTCAGCATCCGGCAATCCATCGAATCGCTGCAAGCTGCTGGCGACACCGAAACGGCCAATCGCATCCTCCACAACTACGTCGGCTGCATCCAGAGCAAGAGCGCCGAGACCCGCCGCGCCGTCGCGCATGGAATCGCGGAACTCGCATCCTTCTACGGGAGCTTCGACGACAAGCTCTTCGTCAACGCGATTCGCGAGGTTGGCCTTTCTCTCAACGAGGAGTCCGACACTGAAGTCCGCACCGTCATCAGTGCTGCCTTTGTGCGTCTCGCCCAAGAGGCCGGTCACCGCCGCTCTTACACCGGCATGCAGCGCGCCATCGAAATGGTGGATTATCTCGAGAACGATCATCCGTCCGTGGCGAAGTCGCTGCGTCCCAGGCTTGCCGTTGATACGCGCCTTACGGAATTCATTGACGACGCCGTAAAGAACGAAAATATTCCGGGGAGCCTCATCGCGTTTCTCCGCCGGGTTCCTGGCCAGTCTGCCGAAACTTTGGCGCAGCGCTTCAGCCGCACAGGCTTCCGCCAGGACGCTGACATGCTTCTCGAAGCCATGTCCGCGCTTGGCCCCGAGGCCATCTCGCATCTCCGGCAGACGCTGCTGTCGGGGCCCGCTCAGCAAGCTGTTGACGTCATCGCCATGCTCGCGCGGCTCGACCTCGCTGCCCTTCAAGCGCACTTGCCCGGCCGCCTCCACGAGTGGAAACGCTCTTCGCACGATCGCGTCGTTCGCCAGATTGCGTCCAGCGGCGCGCCCGAGCGCGGCCAACTCCTCTTGAGCCTTTTCGATCTGCTGGATCCGCTCGTCCAGCCGCTCGCTCTGGATGAAATCGGGCTTGCCGGCGAGCAGGAAGCGAATCAGCGCCTGATCCGTATCGCCGAAGGCGACTTGCCGCCGGGAGCAACGGCGTTTCTCCAGCTGAAGGCCATCGAAGCGCTGGGACGCTTGCGCACTCCGGGCGCGGAGAAACTTTTGCGCCGCATTGTCGAAGGAAAGCAGGTTTGGCGCTGGACTTTTCCGAGCGAGCTGCGGATCGTTGCCGCGCAGGCGCTTGAAAAAATCGATCCGGATTGGGCGAAGCACTTCTTGCCGAAGAGCGGGATCAGCGTCGCCGAGTTGGCCATCCAGCCGCTCGACATCGAATCCGGCACGAATGTCATGCGCCAGCGGCGTTACGCCAGAATGCGCCTCGATCGCCCGCTGTCCGCCGAAACGATGAACCTGAAGGAAAACTGCGAAATCGAAATCCCTGAGATGAACCTGGGCGGCGGTGTGGCCGTCAGCGAACAGGGTTTGCATCCGGGCACGGTCGTCGCTCTTCGCATGAACGCGGATTCCAAGCCCGTGCGCGCGCAGGCCATCGTCCGCGACGCGAATCTTCAGGCTCGCGCTTTCGAAGTTATCGACATGGATCTCGAAGAACGCGCGCGATTGCGCAAACTGCTCGTACAAATTGGAAATATTTTGAAGGCGGCGTCGCCAGAGAGCCGCGGCCGGAACCGCAGCCGCACGATTCTCACGCCGTCACAATAACAACTCACGTGGATTTTGAGCTTGAGGCGTTCCGTCCGCAGCCGTGATAGCTTTCTGGCTACGTAACTGAGCGCATCTCTTGCAGGGCCCTGATTACAAGTTTACGATTTTACTGAGGTGATGTTCCCGATGGCTCCTGACTCCTCAAAAACGTACGGAGGGCCTGCCGTTCCTCCAGTCAGCACCGATCCGAAGGACCGTCGCAAATCGCCGCGCTATCCGATTATCGCCGAGGCTCGCTTTTCCGACCTGAAAACTGAAACGGAGTTCCGGGCGCGTGTATCCGAATTGAGCTTCGACGGTTGCTATCTCGATTTCTTAAACCCGCTCCCCGAAGGCTCCGAGCTGCACATGAGCATCACAAAAGACTCAGGCGTCTTTGAGACCGACGCCCGCGTCGTGTACAACCATCCCGGCATGGGTTTGGGCATCAAGTTCTTCAACACGCAGGAAGCGCAGAAAAAGATTCTCGAGCGCTGGATCGAGGAATTGAAGGCCGCCAGCTGATCCCCCAGCTCGCCGCACACGAATTCGGCGGGCGATCCTCCGCGTTTCCGGTCACTCGTACAGGCGGCGCACTCAACTACTTGTTGTTGGACAAGTATTTTTCCGGCAGCGGATGGTCCGCGTTCTCGTCTTCCCAGTAAATCGTGACCACCCACCAACGCGTACCGTCAAAGAATAGCTGAAAGCTGTTCACTCCGCGGGCGAACGGCTTTTCACCTTTTGCATGGCGCGATTCGTACGTGCTCCACACTTCCGCCATGTGATCCCAGGATTCGATGCGGTTGGCGATGGAGTTTTCGAAAAACCCGTTTTTCGTCAAATAATCTCCGGCCGCCTTCACGTAATCCTCGACGCTGAGGTCGTGCATTATGATATTCCCCTTGTCGTTGCGCCCCGTCGCAACGAGCCTCGCTCCCGTTGAAAAAAGCGAGCGGAAGCGGTCCCAATCGCGCTGCCCCGGAGGGCCGGAGATCACGTCGTACGTGGCTGCAAGAATGTGCTCGACCGAATCCACATCGGCTGGCCGCGCCTGCGGCGGCGTTGCTGGCGCGCCTTGTGGTGCTGCGGGAGCCGCGGGCGCCGGCTTTGCCGTTTGATCTTGACCTCTCGCGTAGCCGCCGAGCCCGATCAACATGGCAAGCGTCCCTGCCGCGATTGCTGCGTTTCGTTTCATCCATTCCTCCTGATTTGCGCGCAAGATTCTAGCAGGATGTACACCCACAACCCCGAATAAGTTAGATTGACGCGAGTCGCGCGTCATCGTGAGCGGCCATTTGTTCGGTTTCGCGTCCCGCGACGCGCCGGACTTCATACGCCGCCCTTCAATCTGCCTGGCCGCGCGAGCCGCCGGGCCGGGCGGCGTTTCCACGTTGAATCTGAATCACCACATCTGTGCTCTAATAGTTTCTGCCCTTCCCGGAAGGAGGTACCGTGGCGGCCCAACCAATTCCGAGCGCGCTCGATCGTCGCACTCAGGCCTTCCCGGTCCTGACTGCGGCTCAAGTTGATCGCATTCGCTCGCGCGGCAAGCTGCGACGCGTCCGTGACGGCGAAATTCTCTTCGAGCTCGGCGACGCTCAAGTCCCGTTCTTCGTTCTTCTGTCCGGCGCGATGGAAATTGTTCAGCCGACTTTCCGCGGCGAAATTCACGTCGCGACTCTCGGGGCCGGCGAATTCAACGGTGAAATGACGATGATTTCCGGCCGGCGATCTCTCGCGCGGGGGCGCGTAACCCGTTCGGGAGACTTTCTCGAGCTGGATGGCGAAACCCTGCGATCGCTTGTCGCAAGGGACGCCGAGCTGAGCGAGATTCTCATGCGCGCGTTCATCTTGCGCCGCCTGGAGCTGGTCAACCGCCAGCAAGGAAGCCTGATTCTCATGGGCTCCCAACACTCCGCGGAGACGCTGCGCCTGCGCGAGTTTCTCTGGCGGAACGAGCATCCCTATCAGTACGTTGACCTCGACACCGATGCAACTTCTCAAGCGCTGCTGGACCAATTTCAAATCCGTGTGGATGAAATTCCCGTCATCATCTGCGGCGCCGGTTATGTTTTAAGGAATCCCACGTATCAGAAATTGGCCGATTGTATCGGGCTGAACATCGGCATCGATCAGACGCAGGTTCGCGATTTGGTTATTGTCGGCGCGGGGCCTTCCGGCTTGGCTGCGGCGGTCTACGCCGGGTCCGAGGGCCTGGATGTTCTCGTGATCGAAACTGCCATGCCGGGCGGGCAGGCCGGCTCGAGCTCCAAGATCGAAAATTATCTCGGTTTCCCAACCGGTCTTTCCGGCCAGGAGCTTGCGGCCCGTGCGATCGCGCAGTCGGAAAAATTCGGCGCCAAGATGATGGTGGCGCACGGCGCGACGCGGCTTGATTGCGAGCGTCACCCCTACAAGGTCGTCTTGGACGACGGCAGCAAAATCGCGGCTCGCACCGTCATCATCGCCACCGGCGCGCAATACAACAAACCGGATATCGCCAACCTGCAACAATTCGAAGGCCGCGGAATTTATTACGGCGCGACGCACATGGAAGCGCAATTGTGCGGACACGAAGAAGCAGCGGTGGTCGGTGGCGGCAATTCCGCCGGGCAAGCTGCCGTCTATCTTTCGGAAACGTCGAATCGCGTGCACATGGTGGTGCGTTCGGGCGCGTTATCAGACACGATGTCGCGCTACCTGATTCAGCGAATCGAAGCGAATCCAAAGATCGAGTTGCACTACAAGACGGAAATCGTGGGCCTCGAAGGCATTGGGCAGCTCGAACGCGTCACTTGGCGCGATAAGGCCACCGGGCAGGATTCGCTGCGCCCGATTCGGCATCTGTTCATCATGGCGGGCGCTTCTCCGCGCACCGACTGGCTGCGCGGCTGCGTCGCTCTCGACGAAAAAGGCTTCATTCTCACCGGACGCGATTTGGACGGACGCGTTGGCGACAATGCCTGGACGCTCACGCGCCGTCCACAGATGTTGGAAACCAGCCTGCCAGGCATCTTTGCGGTCGGCGACGCTCGCGCCGGAAACGTCAAGCGCGTCGCTTCGGCCGTCGGAGAAGGCGCGGTCGCCGTTCAGCTTGTTCACCGCGCGCTGACGGAAATATAAGGAGCAAACTGATGCCGGAATGTACGCACATGAATCAAATCAGAGTCAGAAGCACGAAAACTCACGTTTGCGAAGCGTGCGTGAAATTGGGCGATACGTGGGTCCACTTGCGATTGTGCATGGAGTGCGGCAACGTCGCGTGCTGCGATTCCTCGAAGAACAAGCATGCGACGAAGCACTTCCACGCCACAAAACATCCCATCATGCGCTCGATCGAGCCGGGCGAGACCTGGGGCTGGTGTTACATTGACCAGCTCGAACTCGACTTCGCCTGATCACGACATTCGCGTCCCGCAGCTGCCGTAGGATTCAAAGAGCGAAAGCAGGTTCGACATCGAGAGCAGCTTGCGAATCGCCGGGCTGTAATTCACCACGCGGAGCTCGCAGTTTTCGCGCTTCGACGTGATGTAGAGCGCCACGATGGCGCCCAGGCCGGAGCTGTCCATCTGCGTCAGATCCTGAAGATCGAGCGTCACGCGCCGCTTGTGCGGCATCACCGGCTTCACCGTGTCTTTCAGTTCCGCGGCGGTTTCGACCGTCAATCTTCCTGAGCAGTAATAAAGCGCCGAGTCGTCCTGCAGCTCCGATCGCAGAACCAGTTTGCCGGGATTATCGGTGCTCACGCTGCCTCCTTGAATTCATTTCCGGTTTCAGTTCGTGCTGCGTTCATGCTTCGGCTCGTATCATGCCAAACCGGGTGTCAGTTCATTCTTTGCCGATAATGCCAGTCCGTGTGCGCACCTTGTTTACCCGTCTCGCCCGCGAAACTCAAGCAGTTTGCGAGGAATGGCTCCCGACTCCGTCACCGGCCCAATCCCCATCGATCCCGGCAAAGTGTGGCGCGGCAGGGAAGGAGAAGCACGCGAGCGAGATGCCCAAGCCACGACCAGCGGCGCGCCTGGAGTCGCGCCCTACAGTGGGAAAACCCAGACAACGATACCTGGCTTGCCGGCCGGGTCGGAACGCAAACGACCGAAGGCCGCGGCGCTACTCGAGACTACCTTAGACGAAAAGTGGCGCGCCTGGAGTCGCGCCCAACAGATCCGACGCGTCCAATGCGCGCGTTCGCCGCTGTGCTAAAGTCTCCCGCCGGAAATCGTGGTTGGACGCAAATCGCAATGGGGAACGCACCGAGGATCACAGCGAAGATCCCAGCAGCGATTGCAGCAGAAACCGCAGCGAAAACCGAAGTCAAGGTCGCCGCGAAGGCCACAACAAACATCGCTGCATGAATTTCCGGGATGCGGGGAGACATGAAGAGATTAGGGGTCACGGCAATTCTCGCGTTGACGTCGCTGGGGGTGTTGCTGTCGGCGCGGCCAGCGGCGGCGCAAGACACCAGAATCAAAGTGATCGCGGATCAGGACAGCGCCGGGCCGCAAGGCACGAATTTCCTTTCGCTGCTGATGCTGCTTCGCGCACGCCAGATCAATCTGCCGGGCTTCACGACGGTGAGCGGCGACCAGTGGGTGGACCCCGCAACCGTCTTCGCGCTCTGGGCCACCGAACAGGCGGGGCGCACGGATGTGCCGGTGATCAAGGGCGCGGAGTTGCCGCTGCTGAACACGCGCCGCGAGCGCGATCTCCTCGAACAGATCTATGGCACGGACGTGAGCTGGAGGGGTTCCTTCAATCCCGATGCGCCCGATCCGCACACGGTCTGGCCACCGCCGGGCGGATTTCCAAGAGTGAAGGCGCGGACGGGGCGCGCGGCCGATTTCATCGTGGATACGATTCGCGCCAATCCGGGCGAAGTGGTTCTGTATTGCGCGGGGCCATTGACGAATGTCGCGCTCGCCGTGCGGATGGATCCCGGAATCGTTGCGCTGACGAAAGCGATTTACATCATGGGCGGAAGCAGCCGCGGCGGGCCGGAGCTGAACTGGTGGTGGGATCCGGAAGCGGCAGCGATTGTAATGCGCGAGCCGTGGAAGGAAATCGTGG
>Ga0187783_10002845_pt1 | contig 12825 bp, 14 predicted proteins | sample 1015_SJ02_MP02_2_FD_132471 | JGI IMG/M metagenome (GOLD analysis project Ga0187783, IMG submission 132471) | Tropical peat soil microbial communities from peatlands in Department of Meta, Colombia - 1015_SJ02_MP02_20_MG | ecosystem: Environmental > Terrestrial > Soil > Wetlands > Peat | place...
AATGTTATCGTGCCAGTCTCTGAGTTCGAGGGGTCGCAAGATGGAATCGAAGCCGCTTGAAGGGCGGGTTGCGCTGGTGACCGGCGCTTCCAAGCGCATCGGCCGCAGCATTGCGCTTCGTCTGGCCGCCGACGGAGCAAACATCGCTGTGCACTACCGCACGTCAGCGGCCGATGCTGAGAGCGTGGTGGGCCACATCGGTGCGTTGGGTAGAGAAGCCGTGGCCATTCAAGCAGATGTCTCGAAGCGGAGCGAAGCGGGGGAGTTGATCGCTGCAGTCGACAGAAGGTTCGGGCGGCTCGACATCCTCGTCAATAACGTCGGGGTTTTCTTTGCTGCGCGGTTCCCAGATCTGACCGACGAGCAATGGGACCAGGTAATGGGCGCGAACTTGAAATCACAGTTCCTTTGTTCGCAAGCTGCTGCGGCGATCATGAAGCGACAAGGGCACGGGCGAATTATCAACCTATCTTCGCTTGGGGGGATTCTTCCATGGCCGAGCTACACGCATTACTGCGTGTCGAAAGCGGGATCGATGATGCTAACGCGCTGCCTGGCGCGCGCGCTCGCGCCTGAGATTTTGGTGAACAGCGTGGCGCCGGGCACGATTCAGTTTCCGGGGGAGCCCCCCGATGAGGAATATATTCGCCGGGTGCCGCTGCATCGGACGGGCACGGGGGACGACATCTCCGCTGCGGTTGCCTATCTGGCAGCTGCGGATTTCGTCACTGGACAGATTCTCGTCGTCGACGGGGGCCGCAGTCTGGTCTGACGTTCGCAACGAAGGAAAATAGCAAGGGGGGGGCTTTAAACGGCTATGCCAGAATTGATTGAGCAGCCGACGCGAATCGAAGCGGCGGGCAGCAAACCGAAGATGATTCGCGAATACGTAGGACGGGTGAATTCGAAGACTTCCGCTGTGAGCATCGCTTTTATGCGAAGTCCAGCGGGCTGGTCCGAACCAGGGCAAACGCCTGACTTCGATGAATATTCGTTGGTGCTGAAAGGCGCGCTCGACGTTGCTTACGCCGGTGGAAATCTCGAGGTGAGAGAAGGTCAGGCGGTGATCGCGCGTCGCGGCGAATGGGTTCGCTATTCGACCCCGAAGGGCGCAGAATACCTCTCGGTTTGCTTGCCCGCGTTCTCGCCCAACACGGTGCATCGGGACTAACCGTCCCTACAATCGCACTTGTTCCTCGGCACGGTCCGTGACACGATTGACAGGTTCGGTGAATAAGCGTGCTTCTGATGAACATCTCATGGCGAACGGGCCGCAGAATTGCTGCCCTCGTATCGGGTGTCGTCGTGGCGTGCGCGGCCGTCGCATGGGGCGCTACGGCCCAAGTCCCGTCCCAGTCGGGCTCGAGCGATCAGGCGCTGCCGGCGCTGATTCGCTCGGTGAAAGGGCCGGATCTTTTTCGAGAATATTGCGCGCCCTGCCATGGTTTGGATGCAAGAGGGAATGGTCCGGCCGCTTCGGCGCTCAAAGTCAAAGTAGCTGATCTGACGATACTCGCCAAGAAGAATGGCGGGACGTTTCCCGCCGCTCAGGTGCGCAAAACCATCGTGGGCGATGACGTGGTTACAGCGCACGGCTCTCGCGAGATGCCAGTCTGGGGGCCGATTTTTCATCAAGTCGAACAAGACGTGGACCGTGGAAATGTGCGAATCGAAAATCTTGTCAACTACATCGCGTCCATCCAAGCGCCGAAATAAGCAGTTTGGTTACGGGCAGGCGAAATTTTGCGCCTGAAATTATTATTTGCAAAAGCGACATTCTCGAATATTCTGTTCCTAGTTTGTGGGGGTATCGAGCAGGGTGGCAGATTCTTCAACTCTTAGGGGACTAGCTCGCTTCGGCAGTACACAACGCCATGATGCGTGGTGGATCGAAATCATCCCCGCACTTCTGGTCTTCACCGCTTTCGTTATTTACGCGACCTGGCGGGCCTTCGAAGGCCGGTTTTACGAGTGGGGTCCGTATCTGTCGCCTTTTTATTCACCCCTGATTGATCCCAACCACCACTGGTGGCCTCTGTCTCCGGCGGTCCTGGTTCTCGGCGGACCAGCGGGCTTTCGTGTCACTTGCTATTACTATCGGAAGGCTTATTACCGGGCCTTTGTGATGCATCCGCCGGCTTGCGGCGTCGCGGAGGGCGAGCATCGGGGCTATGTGGGCGAGACGTCGTTTCCCTTGATTCTTCAAAACGTGCATCGCTATTTCTTCTACATCGTCACGATCTTTCTATGCTTTCTGTGGCACGACGCCGTGGTGGCGTTTCGCTGGCCAGACGGATTTGGCATCGGCGTCGGGGGTTTGATCATGCTGGTCAATATCATTCTGTTGACGATCTACTCCGCCTCCTGTCACTCGCTCCGCCATCTCGTCGGGGGGAAACTGGACTGCTTTTCCTGTGTCACGTTCGGCAAGCCCCGCCGCGCCGCCTGGCGCGGGGTAACGGCGCTGAATGAACACCACATGCTTTGGGCCTGGTTAAGCTTGTTCTCCGTGGCTCTCACTGACCTCTACATTCGCTTGGTGTCCGCTGGCATACTCAAGGACATTCGACTGTTGTGATAGCGGCCGCTCAATACGAAACCCACGAATACGACGTTTTGATCATCGGCGCCGGTGGCGCGGGCCTTCGAGCTGCGATCGAAGCCCTTGCGCAGGGTGCACGGGTGGCCGTTGTCTGTAAATCCCTGCTCGGCAAGGCGCACACGGTTATGGCCGAAGGTGGGCTCGCTGCGGCGATGGCGAATGTCGATAAAGCCGACGATTGGGGAACCCACTTCCGTGACACCATGCGCGGTGGAAAGTTCCTCAACAATTGGCGTATGGCACAGATTCACGCACAGGAATCGCCGGACCGCGTTCGGGAGCTTGAGCAGTGGGGCGCCTTGTTTGATCGCACGGCGGACGGCGAAATACTGCAGCGAGCCTTTGGGGGCCACACGTTCAAGCGGCTCTGTCACGTGGGCGATCGCACCGGACTTGAAATGATTCGCACACTGCAAGACCGTGGCGTCGCCATGGGTTTCGACGTTTTCATGGAATGTACCGTCACGCGGCTGCTGAAAGATGGCGACCGCGTGGCGGGAGCGTTCGCCTACTGGCGAAATTCCGGCAGTTTCGTCGCCTTTAGGGCCAAAGCTATCGTGGTGGCGACGGGGGGCATCGGCAAATCATGGAGGGTTACGTCGAATTCCTGGGAGTGCACCGGAGACGGAATGGCGCTCGCGTACGAGGCCGGCGCGGAACTTCTCGATATGGAATTCGTGCAATTCCATCCGACGGGCATGGTATGGCCGCCTGGAGTGCAGGGAATTCTGGTGACGGAGGCCGTACGTGGCGAGGGTGGCATTCTCCGCAACAACAAGGGCGAGCGCTTCATGGAGAAATACGATCCCAAGCGACTTGAACTCTCCACCCGCGACGTGGTGTCGCGGTCGATCTACACGGAGGTGAAAGAAGGCCGAGGCAGCCCACACGGCGGTGCGTTTCTGGACATTTCGCACAAACCGGCGGACTACGTAAAGCGCAAGCTCCCCAGCATGTACCACCAGTTCAAAGAGCTTGCCGATGTCGACATCACCAAAGGGCCGATGGAGGTTGGGCCCACGTGCCATTACGTGATGGGGGGCATACGTGTGGAAGCTGAAACGGGTCAGTCATCGCTTCCCGGGCTATTCGCGGCCGGCGAGGCCGCAGCCGGCCTGCATGGGGCAAACCGCTTGGGCGGTAATTCGCTGTCGGATTTATTGGTCTTTGGCCGTCGAGCGGGATTGGCCGCGCACCAATTTGCGCAAACGGCCCCCTTGCCGCTGATCGACGACGCCCAGATGGAGGACTGCGCGCGGAAGGCTCTCACGCCGCTTGAACGCACCGAAGGGGAAAGCCCCTATGCCATTCATGACGATTTGCAAGGGGTGATGCAGAACCTGGTAGGAATCTTCCGTACGGACCAGGATTTGCGGCGCGCGCTCGAGGAGCTCAACAAGTTGCAGGAACGTGCGAAGAAGGTTCGGGCCCAGGGTTCACGGGTGTTCAATCCGGGCTGGCATCTGTGTTTTGACCTACAGTCCATGCTGACTCTTTCCGAGGCATGCACTCGCGCGGCGCTCGCCCGCAGGGAAACGCGCGGCGCACACAGTCGTCTGGATTTTCCGAAGACCGACGAAGAGTGGGGCAGGAAAAACCAAGGGATTGTCAAGAAAGGCGATACGATGACTCTGTTCGAGGTCGAGCGAGCCGCGATGCCTGCGGAATTGCAGCAGATCTTGTCCGAAGAGAAAACGGCGGATTGACAAGCTTCGGCCCCGCCGCCACGGCGTCGGGACACGGCGTTCCTAGGGAGGTTTTGATGGCGGAAACGACGGCAACGCTGCGAGTTTTTCGCGGCGACCAACACACCGGCAGGGCCGTCGATTACCAGGTGCCCGTTACGCCTGGCATGGTTGTCCTGGACGCCATTCATTCCATCCAAGCTCATCAAGCGCCCGATCTCGCGGTCCGCTGGAATTGCAAGGCCGCTAAATGCGGATCGTGCTCAGCCGAGGTCAATGGCAAGCCCTGCTTGATGTGCAAGACGCGCATGGACGCGCTGCCCCTGGATCAGCCCATCACGGTGTTTCCGATGAAGGCTTTTCCAGTGGTCAAGGATCTGGTCACCGACGTTTCGTGGAATTACGAAGTCAATAAGAAAATTACGCCGTTTCGCCCGCGCCCCGGCGTTGCATGGAAGATGGACCAGGCTGACGTCGACCGTGTGCAGGAATTCCGCAAGTGCATCGAATGTTTTCTGTGTCAGAACGTTTGCCACGTACTGCGAGAACACGACAAGAAGAAGGAATTCGCTGGGCCGCGTTTCTTCGTCCGCACGGCGGCTCTCGAAATGCATCCTCTTGACGGCGCCAACCGCGCGCCTCTGCTGCGAGGGGAGCTAGGAATCGGTTATTGCAACATCACCAAGTGCTGCACCGAGGTTTGCCCTGAAGAGATCCGAATCACAGACAATGCGATCATTCCGCTAAAGGAACGGCTCGTCGACCAGTTCTATGACCCCTTGACGATGATCGTTCGCAAGATTTTTGGCACGAAATAATCTCAGGGCGCGTTTTCGCGCACGCGCATGGAGCCGCTCGCAAGTTTGTCGATCAGTTCGCGGTCGGCGGCCAGGAAGTTCAGCTCAGGCAAAGTCGCTGCCTCCCGCCATGCCACTTGCTCAAATTCCCGATTCTGAATCTCATCGGGCGCGATACAGGCGTTGAAAAAGATCAGTTCGATCGGCTCGGATATCTCGACGGGCGCATAGGTCGTGCGAAATACTTCACGCCCGATCTTCGCGATGACGCCGAGCTCTTCCCACAGCTCGCGCGCCAATGCCTGCTCCGGTGTTTCGCCTCGTTCGACCTTCCCACCTGGGAACTCCCACATCAATTCTGAGCGCCCACCGCGTGCGCGCTGGCACGCTAGGATCCTGCCTTGATGCTCGATGAGCGCTGCGACGACCGTCAACATGTTCTCAATCCCATGACGTCGCTTCCTTCACTGGACACCTGCCTGGCAGAGCCTTTTTCGTCGGTCTGTATTCAACAGGCAACTCAAAACCCCTGACATTGGATGAATTTTGGCGGGTGCCAGAATATATCGAAATAAAGAAGTTTGGGATGAAAGGCTTTACTAAAGACAGCGGTCGATGAGCTTTCCTGGTGGCGGCGAGCGCACATGAGTGGTTTCCCAATCATCGCAATCTTGAACGAGGGCATGCTCGTTCCAAAATTGGAATGGAATCGCATGTTCTTTACATGGGATCAACTCAGTGTGCTCCCCATGGGGTGGCAGTCGGCGTTGTCTCAGTGGAGTGGAATTTGCGGCGATTGTACGGTTTAGGGCGAAGTGAACGAATGCAGAGGATTGTGCGGCAAAATTAGCTCTCCGTCCGGCTATCTGGCTGGCGCTGCCACCGCTGTCACCAGGAGCCGCACCGTTCGCTGTGTCGCGCCATTCACCTGAATGAGTACAGGGCCTTTGCCTCGCACCGTATAGAGAACAGTTTTGAGGATGGTCGTGCAAGCCATCTTCATCTCGAAGGCCGAAGAATCCACTATCTGCCCGGATGCGACGAGATCAAGCCAAACCGGGTTGTCGGTGGAGATCCGCCAGCTGCCCGCCGGGAGATCGCTCAGGGAAAGCACTCCGGCGCTTCGTCCAGCCCCACCGCGGTTCTGGCCAGGCGGCAAGGCAAAATGAACCTGCTGCTGCGGGAGAAGACGGACCGAATAGGCCACTCCCGGTCTGATTTGAGCCGCATCCGCCGCTCCGCTGCCAGCCGTGACGTCGGTGAGCTGAGCGGACATTAATTTCATCTCGGAATGGAGATCTGCGGTGTAGTCGCCGCAGCCGCCCTGCATCTTGCCCATGGCTTGGTTGTGTGCTGTCCCCGTCGGGGCGGTTACGGAGAACGTCAAAACAGCAATCAATAGGTTTAGAGCTCGCATGACGGTCCATCCTTTTAAATTCGGATCACTTCCGGTAAACCAACGATGCAACTGGGGATGTGCAGGGCTCGAGCAGCAGTATACGTGTAGCTCGCGATACGGGAATGAGGGGGAATCACAAGGCTCCTAACCTCCCGTAGCATGGTTTAGGCGTCCTTGAACCCAGTCTTACCTGCTCTTACGCGAGCTCATTTCTGCGCCAAGAGTGACCGCGCGTCTTGAAGTTCGGGCCGATTTCCGTCAGCATGGTCGCAGATGGCCAGCAGCTTGGCTGAATAACTTCTCGCCTTCTCAGTATCCCCGGAAAGGTTGGCCGCATGTGCGGCGCCTGAAAGTGCATTGAAACGGTTCGGCGCTGTGCGCAGAGTGGCTTCGAATGCAACCAGCGCCTCGGCCGACTGCTTCAGCTCGAGCAACATGTCGCCGAGAAGCTCGCGCGCCGGCAGAATGACGCCAGGGGTGACGTTGTGCTTGTCGGTCTGGTCTTCGTGGTCAGCGGCCGAACGCATCTGTTGCAGGGCTTGCTCGCGCTTGCCCTCTGCCAGAGTTATCCAAGCGGTTGCGACCTCATGCTGGATGTCCACTTGGTCGGCCCAGTATTTGTTGTTCTCTTGCGTAAGAATTTCTCGAATCGAAGCGAGCTGCCGCACGTCTTCTTGCGCAGCTTCGAGATCGCCGGTATGCGACGCGCCGAGAGCGCGCGCAAAATGCAGATTCGCCTCGGTCCAAGAATAACGCTCACGGGGAAATGTATTTGCCGGCACCGGCAAGGCCGCAGCCTCCGCCCAGCGATGCCGTTCAACAGCGTAACGCGCTGGCGAAGCACCCATAGCGTAAAGCCAGTTCATGTACTGCGGGTCGTCGGCACGACCTTGCGGTGGTGCCTCCAGTGCCTTTTTCGCCTCAAGATCCTGGGCGCCTTGGAGGTAGGCATAGATCAGATAGTCCTTCGCGTGTAGCTCGTTACCGGGCGCATTGTTTTTCTGGGCTGAAGCTGCCGAAGCCAGGTTGGAATCAATCGACTCCTGCCACAGGCCCAGCCGGGTGAAAATGTGTGATGGCATGTGGAGGGCGTGCGGCGAGTCCGGTGCGATCTTTGCGTAGAGCCGCGCCGCCTCCAAGGCTTTGTCCGCCAGCGGCGGGTAGTCGTAGGCATGGATGATATAGTGGGCCACTCCTGGGTGTTCCGGCTGCTCGACAAAAATCTTCTCCAGGATTGCGCCCGCCTTTCTTTGGTTCACATAGGTTTTGTCACTCGGAGGCGCAGTGGCGAGCAAAGCGAGGGCATAGAAAACAGCCGCTTCGCTATCGTCGGGATAGCGCGCTTGCAACTGCTCCATCGCCTTTTCATAGGCCAGGGCACGAGTGCGATGGTCGAGCTTGTCGTTGTCCTTGTAAAAGGTTCCGATCGCGGCGATGTAGTCCTGCTCGCGCTGTGTTTTGGCGCTGGCCGTTCTGGCTTGTTCGAGTGCGGACACACCCGCTTTCAGGTCCGCCGGGCCGGGCGCTTCCCAAATGGGATGGTAGTGCGTCATGGCAATTCCCCAGTAGGCCATGCCGCAATGGGGATCGTTCTGCGCCACAGTAGCGAAAGTGTCGCTGGCCTTTTCGTACCAGAAAGAATGGAGCATGGCCACGGCGGTGTTGAATTGCTGTTGGACGGATGGGTCACAGGAAATCGGGAAATTCACCTTGCCGAGTCTTCCCACGTCCCCCGCGGGATGTTCATGTTCATGTTGGGCTAGAGCCGGTGCTGCAAACGTCGCGCAGACGGCGGCCATTATCACCATGGAAATCAAGGTGAGTCGCTTCAGGCTGGCCTCCTTGCCTGCTAGTACGCCGACAGAGAAACGGCAAGCTTTCAAAGGACTAATCTTGCGTCGTATCTTGGGCCGCGGCCGCACCGAAGTCAAGTAAGCCGGAATTTCCATTTTGAACCTCCAAGCGCGGTCTCTACTCGCTCGCCGCATTTGTCGAGAGTGAAAAACTTGCACAATTCCGTGGAACTGCCCATCCAGCGGGCGATTCGGCGGGCCAAACTGACCATCCAAAGCGCCTCCTCGGCACTATGCACTTCACGACCGGCAAGAGCGGGCCAGAAACAAAGAACGCGCCGAAGAGCCTTCGCCCCCCGGCGCGTCCGTGCCTAGGAAAGAGACTACTGGTCGGCTTCCACCTTCTTGAGTGGTGGTTTCGGCCGCTGCCAAATCAGCGGGGCATCATCGGCATTGTTCGGGAAGAACTGTGTCGATTTCTTGCCCGACGGCAAGAGCACGATATCGGCGCGGCGGTTGTAGGCCAGCCAAGAAGTCTGTTTGTTGGAGAGTGCTTTGGGTGCGGGGTTCGGGTTGGTGCTTTGCAGCGTTCCCACCGTGGCTTGGTCGAGCGGGCGCTCTTTGCCATACGCTGCGGTTTCGATCTTGTCGGCAGAAATACCCTGGTCAACCAAGTACTGCTTAATCCGCTCGACACGGCGCTCGCTCAGGTCCTGGTTATACGGCTTTGGCCCGCGGATGTCCGCATAGGCCTCGATCGAGAGCTTTGCGTCAGGATCGTACACCAAATACTTCTTGAATCCGGCAGCGACGTTGGCGAGCGTAAGTTGTTGGCTGCGGACCAAGCCGACCTGCGGATGCTCCTTGTCCGGATAAGCCGTGGGATAGAAGACGCTTTGCAGCGGAACGGCCGGAACCGGCTCAACCGAGCCCGTGATGTGTATGGTGGCGGTCTGCGTGGAGGAGCCACCGCAAACGTTGGTGGCATTGAGGGTGACCGTCTTGTTTTGGTCAACCGATCGGGGCTGGCCACCCTCAGCTATGGGGCTTGTGTCCGATGGTTGGGCTGTGACCGTCTGAGATCCGCTGGCGCCCGCCGACTGTCCGTTAACGGTGACGTTGTCGGCATTCGATGTCTGCCAGCTTACCGTCGACGAACCATTGGTAATAACCTTGTCGCCCATCTGGAGGTATTGCAGGTCGGTCGGACTTGCGTTGATGGACGCAACCACCGTTGTGTTCACGTTGACGGTGGAGCTGCCGGTAACCTTGCCGCCGGGACCGGTTGACAGGAAGTCGTACGTCGTTGTCGCGCGCGGCGAGACCGACTGGCTGCCGCTCGGCGCAACCGCACCGACATTGGTGATATTGGAATCGACCGTCTCAGCTGTTTGCCAGGTCAGCGTGGAGGACTGCCCGCAATTGATCTGTGTGGGCGCTGCGCTGAAGCTTCCGGTCGCAGGCGCCACGACGACTCGCGTGGTGGCAACACCGGACTTGAAACGCGGCAGGTCCTTCAGCTTCTCGCCTTCCTTCCAGTCAACCGTTTTCTGCGCGTTCTTCTTGACGTCGACGATGACTCTCTTGTTGACCGCCACATTCACGTCGCCGGCCCAGATGGTCTTCCCTTCGCGCGTGACGGTAAAGTGGAATGTGCCGGGAGGCATCAGCAGGTCCTGCCGCCAAATGAACTCATGGTTGAACTCATCCACGTGGCCCACAAAGTAGCCTGGTGTGGTGCCATTCGAGAGTACTGCAGCACGATTGGTGGGAGTTAGTGCGACGCCCGTGAACTGAACCTTGCCGTAGGGCCCCGCCACCGTGGCGCCGACCGGGTCGAGCTTCACTACGATCTTGGTCGTCTTTTTTGCCTCGATGTTGACATCCTGCGTTGATGGCTTATAACCGTAATTGGCGACCACCACGGTGTGCTTGCCTGCGCTTAGCTTAACCGTGCGCGACCAGAAGTAGTTCCCTTCGTGGATGGCGTTTCCGTCCACGAATACGTACGCCTCTTTTGGCGTAACGCTCGTACTCAACTTTCCATCCTGGGCGAACGCGGCAGTCGCACCCAACACGACGGCAATCACGGGGGTGAGCGTGCGTAAGAATCGTCGCATCTGCAATCTCCTAGGCAGTTTGTAGGCGGATTTAAGTAAAAGGACTGTTCCCTCGCGCCCTGACAAGAGAACGCCGGCTAGGCCAGGCAGTCAAAATATCGCCCTAAGCCCCTGCATGTCAATAAGATTCAAACAAAGGGCGAAGGTTGCGACCTTAGGAGTCCGGCCGAGACCCCTCGCGAGCGGCCGACGCAGCCTGCTTCGATCCCTAGATCGCTGCTTTATACTGGGTCGGTGTTCAGCGAAACGCTTCTCGATCACTTTCGCAATCCCCGCAATGCGGGCGATCTTGCTGACGCCACGGCGAGCGTGGAAGTCACCAATCCCGTTTGCGGAGATATCTTGTGGCTTGCGGTTCGTGTTGACAAGGGCCGTATCGCTGCGGCTCGGTTTCGCACCCAGGGATGCGTTGCCGCGATCGCCTCGGGCTCAGCGCTTACGATTCTTCTCATCGGCAAAACCGCTGCAGAATTAGGCTGTATCGCACCGCAAGATATTTCCGAAGCCCTCGGCGGTCTCCCCCCTGCGACGTTTCACGCCGCTCAGCTTTGTGCGGACGCCATCCGAGCTCTGCTAGAGAGGATCTGATTCCCTACGTTTTCTCCCGGGCCAACCTCTTCAGGGTTTCCGGATCGTTGAGATTCAGGATGACGCCTTCCTCTTCGGTGGAGACTTCGACGATGTCACCCGCGTGTGCCCAAACAACTTGCCGCGCGCCCACCTCGGGCGAAGCCGTGAGCAATTCGCGATAAAGCCGCGACCGGAAAATCACGGGATGCCCGCGCTGTCCGCGAAACGTGGGCAGCGCGATCCCCTTCCCACTCGCGTCGAATGCTTCAATGAGTTTTCCGACGAGCACCTCGGAGATGATCGGATGGTCGACGGGGCAGAGCATGAGCCCTTCGGTGCGATCGGTGGGGAGGCTGCGAATGGCCGCGTGGATCGACGATAGCTGACCCTTTTGCCAGTCCTCATTCACGACGATGTTCTCCGGAATGAGGCACGGAAGCCGGCGAATTTCTCCGACGTGCGCCCCCAAAATGACCCGCGTGACTTCGATCCGCGGATGCCTGCTCACGTCAAGCAGGTGTTCGAGAAATGTTTTGCCGCGGTACGGCAGCAGCGCCTTGGGCGAACCCATGCGTTGCGATTGGCCGCCGGCGAGGATGGCCACGGCCAGCGGCCCCGGGTGAACGACCGCGGCAGGCATAGGGAACTAGTCGTGCGGGCTGCGGGCAGCCTGGGAAAGCCGCACCGACTTATGCGCGAGGTCCTGCGCGTTGCGGCGCACCGCGATCAGCTCCGCCGTGATGCTCACAGCGATCTCTTCGGGCGAAAGCGCCCCGATATCCAGCCCCACCGGTGCATGCACGCGCTCGAACTCGTTAGTCGAGTAGCCCTCCTTTTCGAGCGCCTTGTAGACGGATACGACTTTGCGTTTGCTGCCAATCATGCCGATATAGCGCGCCGCCGTTCGCACGGCCCACGCCAGCACGCGCATGTCGTCTTTGTGGCCGCGCGTCACAATGAGCAGGTAGCTCGACGCATTGGGTTTGATTTTGGCGAATGCCTCGTCATAGGTCGTGTAGAGCTCGCTCGCCATGGGGAACCGCTCAGGGTTTGCAAAGGTCTGGCGATCGTCCGCGACACTGACAGCAAACCCTGCAGCGCTGGCCGCGCGTGCTACTTCGAGCGAAACGTGCCCGCCACCGAAGATATAAAGCGTCGGCTGGGGCAGGATCGGCTCAACAAAAACCTCGAGCGTACCCCCGCAAATCAGTCCCGCGTCGTAGGCCGCTTCATGGTTTAAATTGAATGTCATTTTGCGGGGCTGCTCGGCGTTCATGACCTCTTTGGCGGTGGCCCACACCTCCGCCTCGACGCATCCGCCCCCGATTGTGCCTGCAATCGAGCCGTCTTCGCGCACCAACATCCGCGAGCTCTCATAGCTGGGAATCGAGCCGTTGGTATGGACGATCGTCGCCAGCGCACCTCTCCGGCCCGCCTTGCGCATCCGTACGACTTCTTCGAATAGATCCATGGGGTTTTCTTGAGCGTACGTCGGCGAGCTGGCAGTGTCAATTCTTTGTGCCGTTGTGTCATCTCGGGGACTGAGTCATCCTCGGCGTCCACCGACGAGACTCCCGGAGGAGCCTCGCGTGGGCCTTCTGGACACCGCCCGATGGCGGTGCTACGTTAACCCGCTCGTTGATTGGGAGGCTATCATGAAAGCTGTCGTCATCTCGAGCCACGGCGGTCCGGAAGTTCTGCGCTACACCGACTTCCCCAAGCCATCGATTGGCCGGCATGAGGTGCTGGTCCGCGTCCGTGCCTGTGCACTGAATCATCTCGACCTGTGGGTTCGCCGTGGACTTCCAGGCCGGTCGGTTCCGTTTCCTCACATTCTTGGCAGTGACATTTCTGGCGAG